>SKEJ01000437.1_pt1 | contig 27257 bp, 19 predicted proteins | sample 4826721 | NCBI WGS metagenome assembly SKEJ01 (sample SAMN11008812, study PRJNA524170) | human gut metagenome | biome: Human fecal sample; material: Feces; isolation source: fecal sample from pouch patient p31 | host: Homo sapiens | place: Israel: Tel-Aviv | collected 2015-06-02 | reverse complement strand
GAGATCTACCCGAACGGTACTGAAACCCATACTTACGTTGACGTTCCCGGGCTTTCGACCATGCTGGAAGGCGCGAGCCGTCCGGGGCATTTTCGCGGCGTTTCGACTATCGTCAGCAAGCTGTTTAACCTGGTCCAGCCGGACATCGCCTGCTTCGGTGAAAAGGACTTTCAGCAACTGGCGCTGATCCGCAAAATGGTTGCCGATATGGGCTTCGATATTGAGATTGTCGGTGTGCCAATTATGCGCGCCAAAGATGGCCTTGCGCTCAGTTCCCGTAATGGTTATCTGACGGCGGAACAACGCAAAATTGCGCCCGGTCTGTACAAAGTTTTAAGTTCAATTGCCGACAAATTGCAGGCTGGGGAACGGGATCTCGATGAAATTATTACCATTGCGGGGCAAGAACTGAATGAAAAAGGCTTCCGCGCCGATGATATTCAGATTCGCGATGCCGACACATTGCTGGAAGTTTCTGAAACCAGCAAACGGGCAGTAATTCTGGTAGCCGCCTGGCTTGGCGATGCTCGCCTGATCGACAACAAAATGGTCGAGCTGGCGTAATACTTAACTGGCGCTACGGCTGATGGCGCCAGTTATTAATTTACCCCACGTCATCTGTCATAACACAGGTAACTTAAATAAGGTTAATTACCTTATCAACCTCAGCAAGAGGTAAATTTGCCATCTCTGCAACGTCTTCCCGAGACATCCCTTTACTCAGAAAACGCAGGGCGAATTCTTGCCTTTCCTCCTGTCTTCCCTGCTGAATCCCCTTCTCAATCCCTTTCTCTTCAAACCACTGCGCCAGCGTCATCATAGACTCCCCTCCCGTTTCCCTGTCTCTCAGCACACCATAAAACAAATCCGCTTGTTCAGTATGACCGCGTTGCAGCATATAGTTTTGCATGGCAACTAACTGACTTCCGCTAGTGTACCCTTCGTCAATCAGCGTGACCAGTTGCTCCAGCAATAACATTAAGTCGCGCTGGCGAATATGTTTTTGCAGTAGTTCGAGAATCGCAATCCGCCGATGTTGCATGATTTCGTCATCCGGTGTGATGGTGATATCCACCAGCGGGAAAGGGTTGTTGTAAACGCGTCGCGCCAGCTCCGGCGAGTAAAACATATCAAACCAGCACATTGAGAGTGGATAAGGCGTGGCCTCGCCCTGATAAAACAAAATCGGCACCACCAGCGGCAGCTTATCGTGATCTGCCTCCAGATGCCGGTGCATGGCAGCAATAGAATAACGCATCATGCGAAAGGCCATTTTTTTGTCCGGCTTGCTTTGGTGTTCAATTACAACATGTAGATAGCCCGTATTACCCTGCATTTGCACGGAATAGAGCACGTCAGTGCTGTGCCCTTTCAGGCTTTCTTCAATAAAACTCCCCGACTCAAGATGCAGCGTGTCGAGGTCACACAGTTCGCGTAGTTCCGCTGGCAAATGGATATCCAGAAAGTCACGAGCCGTTTCCGCATGCATTAAAAATTGTTTAAACACCGCATCATGCGGTGTGGTACTCGGTGCATCCATCTTCCCTGCCTTCTGTGTTGTCTTGCGTGAAGGCAGTATCCAGTCAAGGCGCGCCGTCGTCAGCCGCCTCTTTAGTGTTTACCGAGCAGCGTTCAGATAAATTTCAATTGGTTACAGGCATTACATGGCACGCTTCGGCACGGTTCGCAAACTGCTGATGCAAATGCCGTCAGATGAGTAGACACTAAACAAAAATCGGGCAATACTGCGTGAGAATTTCCTCAAAGCAGGCATCGCCTGCTTCGTTAACGACAGGGTAGAAAGGTAGAAGTTATGATTCGCACGATGCTGCAGGGCAAACTCCACCGCGTGAAAGTGACTCATGCGGACCTGCACTATGAAGGTTCTTGCGCCATTGACCAGGATTTTCTTGACGCAGCTGGTATTCTCGAAAACGAAGCCATTGATATCTGGAATGTGACCAACGGCAAGCGTTTCTCCACCTATGCCATCGCGGCAGAACGCGGTTCGAGAATTATTTCCGTTAACGGTGCGGCGGCCCACTGCGCCAGCGTCGGCGATATTGTCATCATCGCCAGCTTCGTTACCATGCCAGATGAAGAAGCTCGCACCTGGCGACCCAACGTCGCCTATTTTGAAGGCGACAACGAAATGAAACGTACCGCGAAAGCGATTCCGGTACAGGTTGCCTGATTGTTATCCCTGCGGCTGGTTACTCACCAGCCGCGACATCGTCTCCAGCGAATCCGTTCTTAAGATATAAAGTCGTTTTAGTAACAACGGATTATCCCCCGGTTTTACTTTGCCTTTCATGGTCGTCACCGCCAGGTGAAATCCGGCTTCTTTTGCTGCCTTCACGGCTTTGTCATTAAATCCGCCAAATGGATAAGAAAGATACAAAACATGTGGATTAAATTGCGCCAGAGCGCGGCGTGAACGTGCAAAATCAAACAGAATATTGTGCTCACTACGGCTCAGCAATATAGGCCGCCGATAACCATCTATCCGATGCAAAAAATGAGTATGTGACTGGAAATCAAATACATCGCGAATTTCGTTAAGTTCAGAAACGCTCATAAATTGCAGCGATTTTGGGTTCCATTTCTGCGGGTGACGTTTGATGCGCGAGGTAACAATAAACGCCGTCGCCTTCATACCATATTGTTTCAACACAGGATACGCATAGCGGCTCACCGACTTGAGGCCATCATCAAAGGTAATTACCACCGCTCGCGCAGGGAGATTGATCTTATTCTTCACGTAACCTTCCAACTGCGCCATGCTCAGTGTCGCGTATCCCCTGTCGCGCAGCCAGGCCATCTGGTTATTGAAAGCGCGTACCGAGGTGGTCGTCGAAGTATGGCGAAAACGGGTGTTTTCTTCGTCGCGCAAAATATGGTGATAGGTTAGCACCGGCAGGCCATTATCGGGTTGGGCATCCAGCGCGCTGATATAGGCCAGTCGATCGCCAATACGGATCTGATACCAGGTTTGATTTAACCTGTCTTTCAGTTTATGCAAAATCGGGTAGCGCAAATTGTCCGCCAGTACTCCAAATGGCGCACTGCCCACACTCGGTGCGTTATAAACCAGTGTATCTTTCCAGGTTATTAAGTTCTGATTACTCAGCGGCTTGTTGAGGTCACCCAAACCATCTTCAACTTTTTGTCGCCCCTGAACCGGCTCGAGATGGCCTTTATCGATAAACCCTTTACCAAAGCCAAAATTAAATGCGTAATAACTTGCGGCAGTGGGCTCCACGGCAATGATTTGCCCGGCCCGAATATTCCCTACCGTCACCATTTTGTCGCCAATTTGCGCCCAGACCGCGGCATTTTCGATGGTTTGCATATAACGGGCAGGTAATGCGGCACTGACGCTTGCGGTAAACAGCATCAGCAGGAGAATAACAGCTTGTTTGTACATGAAAAAATAACCGAGGGTGAAACAACGCTTTTATTGTAGCAAAAGCGTCATCAGGATCGCGGGTTAATACTCATACAAATTATGTTTGAGGACGAAAGGCGGATTTTTTTGTTGTTGGTGCCAAAGACTACTGACCTCCGGCGCACCCAGTTCGACAATTCGCTCGCGAAACTCAGCGCTGGATAATGTTTCACGGTAGGCCAGCATCTGTTCAACTAACGGTAACGTTACCCCAGAAATCACTTCACAGCGGGAGTGTTTGTGGCTTAATAGCGAAGCCACGCGGTACGGCGGCGCTCCGGCAATATCAGTTAAAAAGATCACCCCATCGCCAGAGTCTGCTTCATGCAGAGCATCGCACATCATACGGCTGAGCATATTAGAACTTAATCCGCGCCAGAAATTCACGGCCCGGCACTGAAGAAGCGCCCCGTGTTTTTTCTCCAGCGCATCCAGTATCTCTTGCGCCCGATCATCGTGACAGGTAATAACCCAACCTAGCATCGCCTTCCTCCTTAGCCGAAAATCAGTCTACCCTGACCATGGTTAATAAAGGGTGATAGTCGTCAAAACTCCTCTCCCCCGAATCCAGAGGAGAGGGAATAGCCTTAGCTACGTAGACCACGCCCACGTTGGATCAGCGACCAGCAAATCAAATAAAACGCCACAATAAAGACCACCAGTACGCCAAAGGTAGTGACCAGCGGCACATCATTGATACCGAGGAAGCCGTAGCGGAAACCACTGATCATATAAACGATCGGGTTCAGGTGCGACAGTCCCTGCCAGAACGGCGGCAGCAAAGTCAGGGAGTAAAAGACCCCGCCCAAATACGTGAGTGGCGTTAACACAAAGGTTGGCACCAGGCTGATGTCATCGAACGTTTTGGCAAACACGCCGTTCAGCAAACCCGCAAGGGAGAATAGCACCGCAGTGAGCACCAGGGTTAAGGCAACGAATACCCACGAATGCACCTGAAACGGCACAAAAAACAGTGAAATTGCCGTCACCAAAATACCAACAAACAAACCACGCGCCACGCCACCACCGACATATCCGGCAATAATGACATGAGTCGGAACCGGCGCTACCAGCAGCTCTTCAATATTACGCTGGAACTTGGCACCAAAAAATGATGACGCGACGTTGGCGTAGGCGTTGGTGATCACCGACATCATGATCAGCCCCGGTACGATGAACTGCATGTAGCTGAAGCCATGCATATCGCCAATACGCGAACCAATCAGGTTACCGAAGATAATAAAGTAAAGGGTCATGGTGATGACTGGCGGCACCAGCGTCTGCACCCAGATACGCATAAAGCGATGGATCTCTTTCGCCCAGATGCTTTTTAGCGCCACCCAGTAAAGATGCATCATGCGCGATCTCCTTGTTTTTCATTAACCAGTGAAACAAACAGCTCTTCCAGACGGTTAGCTTTGTTACGCATACTTAATACCTGAATGCCCTGCTCACTTAACTGCGTGAATACGCTGTTTATCCCCTGCTCACGCAACACTTCAACTTCCAGCGTCGCGGTATCGACCAGTCGATACTGATAGCCATCGAGCTTCGGTAACGGACTTTTCGGCGCGAGATCGAGAATAAAGGTTTCTGATTTCAGCTTCGCCAGCAGCGCCTTCATCGAAGTATTTTCCACCAACTCACCGTGTTGAATAATGCCGATATTGCGGCACAGCATTTCTGCTTCTTCCAGGTAGTGTGTGGTGAGAATGATGGTGGTGCCTTTGTCGTTTAAATCCTTCAAAAAGCCCCACATTGAGCGGCGAAGTTCAATATCCACGCCTGCGGTCGGTTCGTCGAGAATCAGTAGTTTAGGTTCATGCATTAACGCACGGGCAATCATTAAACGGCGCTTCATCCCGCCAGATAACATACGCGCACGTTCGTTGCGTTTTCCCCATAGATCGAGTTGTTTAAGATACTTTTCGCTGCGAATGTACGCTTCTTTGCGCTCCACACCGTAGTACCCTGCCTGATTCACCACAATTTGCTGCACGGTTTCAAACGGGTTGAAGTTAAATTCCTGTGGCACCAGACCCAACTGACGTTTAGCGTTTACGACATCTTTCTCGAGATCGTAACCAAATACGCTGACCCGCCCGGAGGTTTTATTTACCAGAGAGCTGATAATACCGATAGTGGTCGATTTTCCGGCCCCGTTCGGCCCGAGAAGCGCATAAAAATCACCCGCTTCGACCTGCAAATCGATTCCACGAAGCGCCTGAACGCCGCCTGGATAGGTTTTTTTAAGCTGTTGAAGTTCCAGTGCAATGGTCATAAATTTTTACTTACCTTACGTTCTTACACTTTATCTGTGGTTTAAATCGTCCCGGAGTTGCCCTATATTAGCCAAACGTAATTATTTGGTTACAGGTCGTTAACCTCCATGAAAGACATAGATACACTCATCAGCAACAATGCACTATGGTCAAAAATGCTGGTGGAAGAGGATCCCGGGTTTTTTGAGAAACTGGCACAAGCGCAAAAACCGCGCTTTCTATGGATTGGATGTTCCGACAGTCGCGTTCCTGCAGAACGTTTAACCGGTCTTGAGCCGGGCGAACTCTTTGTTCACCGTAATGTTGCTAACCTGGTCATTCACACCGACCTGAACTGCCTTTCCGTGGTTCAGTATGCAGTGGATGTACTCGAAGTTGAACACATTATTATCTGTGGCCACTACGGTTGCGGCGGCGTACAAGCCGCAGTTGAAAACCCGGAACTGGGGCTTATCAACAACTGGCTGCTGCATATCCGCGATATCTGGTTCAAACATAGCTCATTGCTCGGCGAAATGCCGCAAGAGCGCCGTCTGGATACCTTGTGTGAACTGAACGTCATGGAACAGGTGTATAACCTGGGCCACTCCACTATTATGCAATCAGCGTGGAAACGCGGGCAGAAAGTCACCATTCACGGCTGGGCCTACGGCATTCACGACGGCTTGCTGCGTGATCTGGATGTCACAGCGACTAACCGCGAAACCCTTGAGCAACGTTACCGTCACGGGATCTCCAACCTCAAGCTGAAACACGCCAACCACAAATAAAAATGCCATGCCGGATGCAACACATCCGGCAACTTCACACTTACTCGTCCAGCAGAATCACTTTGCCGATATACGGCAGATGACGGTAACGCTGTGCGTAATCAATGCCGTAACCCACCACAAACTCATCCGGGATCGAGAAACCGATAAATTCTACCGGGACGTTCACTTCACGACGGGACGGTTTATCCAGCAGCGTACAAATCGCCAGCGACTTCGGTTCGCGCAGGCTTAAGATCTCACGCACTTTCCACAGTGTATTACCCGAATCGATGATATCTTCAACAATCAGCACGTCCTTGCCACGGATATCTTCATCCAGATCTTTGAGGATTTTCACATCACGGGTGGTGGACATGCCGCTACCGTAGCTGGAGGCGGTCATAAAATCGACTTCATGAGATACCTGAACTTCACGGCACAGGTCCGCCATAAACATAAATGAGCCACGCAGCAGACCCACCAGCACCATATCGCTGCCGCTGTCTTTGTAACGCTCAGTAATCTGACGACCCAGTTCGGCGATACGCGCTTTAATCTCCGCTTCGGGGATCATTACTTCTACAGTATGTTTCATATCTCTAACCATATGATTTAAAAACAAATCACTTCGCACGGGCAGGTTTTGGCACCGCAACAAAGCGCAAGACACGCAGTATACCAGTAAAACTATTCATTCGCGGAATCTGTTAATAAAGCTCGAATTGTGATGACGATCACACATGTTAAAACCTATAATTAATTGCTACTAAAATATTAATGAATTGAAATGGTGTCTCTTTATGGCAATTAACAATACAGGCTCGCGACGATTACTCGTCACGCTAACAGCCCTTTTTGCAGCGCTTTGCGGGCTGTATCTACTCATTGGCGGAGGCTGGCTGGTCGCGATTGGCGGCTCCTGGTACTACCCTATCGCTGGCCTTGTGATGCTCGGCGTCGCCTGGATGCTGTGGCGCAGTAAACGCGCCGCGCTTTGGCTGTACGCCGCCCTGCTGCTCGGCACCATGATTTGGGGCGTCTGGGAAGTTGGTTTCGACTTCTGGGCGCTGACTCCGCGCAGCGACATTCTGGTCTTCTTCGGCATCTGGCTGATCCTGCCGTTTGTCTGGCGTCGCCTGGTCATTCCTGCCAGCGGCGCAGTTGCCGCACTGGTGGTGGCATTGCTGATTAGTGGCGGAATCCTCACCTGGGCGGGATTTAACGATCCGCAGGAAATCAACGGCACCTTAAGCGCCGATGCCACACCTGCCGAAGCTATCTCACCGGTTGCCGATCAGGACTGGCCTGCGTATGGTCGCAATCAGGAAGGTCAACGCTTTTCACCACTGAAGCAAATTAACGCCGATAACGTTCACAACCTGAAAGAAGCCTGGGTGTTCCGTACAGGCGATGTGAAACAGCCGAACGATCCGGGCGAAATCACCAATGAAGTGACGCCGATTAAAGTGGGCGATACGCTTTACTTATGTACCGCTCACCAGCGCCTGTTTGCGCTCGATGCCGCCAGCGGCAAAGAGAAATGGCATTACGATCCTGAACTGAAAACCAACGAGTCCTTCCAGCACGTAACCTGTCGTGGCGTCTCTTATCATGAAGCCAAAGCAGAAACGGCCTCGCCAGAAGTGATGGCGGATTGCCCGCGTCGTATCATTCTTCCGGTCAATGATGGTCGCCTGATTGCGATTAACGCTGAAAACGGCAAGCTGTGCGAAACCTTCGCTAATAAAGGCGTGCTCAATCTGCAAAGCAATATGCCGGACACCAAACCGGGTCTGTATGAGCCGACTTCGCCGCCAATTATCACCGATAAAACCATCGTGATGGCCGGTTCAGTCACCGATAACTTCTCAACCCGCGAAACGTCTGGCGTGATCCGTGGTTTTGATGTCAACACCGGGGAGCTGCTGTGGGCTTTTGATCCGGGCGCGAAAGATCCGAACGCAATCCCGTCTGACGAACACACCTTTACCTTTAACTCACCAAACTCGTGGGCACCAGCGGCCTATGACGCGAAGCTGGATCTGGTGTATCTGCCGATGGGCGTGACCACGCCGGATATCTGGGGCGGTAACCGTACACCGGAACAGGAACGTTATGCCAGCTCGATTCTGGCGCTGAATGCCACTACCGGGAAACTGGCGTGGAGCTACCAGACCGTTCACCACGACCTGTGGGATATGGATCTTCCGGCACAGCCGACGCTGGCGGACATCACCGTTAATGGTCAGAAAGTGCCAGTCATTTATGCTCCGGCGAAAACCGGCAACATTTTTGTGCTCGATCGTCGTAATGGCGAACTGGTGGTTCCGGCACCGGAAAAACCGGTTCCCCAAGGTGCTGCCAAAGGCGATTACGTAACCCCAACTCAACCGTTTTCTGAACTGAGCTTCCGTCCGACGAAAGATTTGAGCGGTGCGGATATGTGGGGAGCCACCATGTTTGACCAGCTGGTGTGCCGCGTGATGTTCCACCAGATGCGCTATGAAGGCATTTTCACCCCGCCATCTGAACAGGGTACGCTGGTCTTCCCGGGTAACCTGGGGATGTTCGAATGGGGCGGGATTTCCGTTGATCCGAATCGTGAAGTGGCGATTGCCAACCCAATGGCACTGCCGTTTGTTTCGAAACTGATCCCACGCGGTCCTGGTAACCCGATGGAACAGCCGAAAGATGCCAAAGGCACGGGTACGGAATCCGGCATTCAGCCACAGTACGGTGTACCGTATGGTGTCACGCTCAACCCGTTCCTCTCACCGTTTGGTCTGCCATGTAAACAGCCAGCATGGGGCTATATCTCGGCATTGGATCTGAAAACCAATGAAGTGGTGTGGAAGAAACGTATTGGTACGCCGCAGGACAGTATGCCATTCCCGATGCCTGTACCGGTGCCGTTCAATATGGGTATGCCGATGCTGGGCGGGCCAATCTCCACGGCGGGTAACGTACTGTTTATCGCCGCTACGGCAGATAACTACCTGCGCGCTTACAACATGAGCAACGGTGAAAAACTGTGGCAGGGCCGTTTACCAGCGGGTGGTCAGGCTACGCCAATGACCTATGAAGTGAATGGCAAGCAGTATGTGGTGATCTCCGCAGGCGGTCACGGTTCATTTGGTACGAAGATGGGCGACTATATTGTGGCTTATGCGCTGCCGGATGATGTGAAGTAACCATAATGCCCGGAGAGATCCGGGCATATTTCCGAATACGGTCTTTTTATACCGTAAACCCTAACATCATCCCCGTATCTTCATGCTCCAGCAGATGGCAGTGCGCCATATAAGCATGTTCTTTCGGTGCATCGTGATTAAACTTCACCAGCACTTCGCTGACATTACCTTCTACCTTAACGGTATCTTTCCAGCCTGCGCGATGAGTCGCTGGCGGTTTGCCATTTTCTGACAAGATACGGAACTGCGTACCGTGGATATGGAACGGATGCAGCATCATGTCGCCCACGCCAGAGATAACCCAACGTTCGTATTGCCCTTTCGCCGCCGCAAACATCGGCTTGTTCATATCAAACGCCTGACCGTTGATTTTATTGGCATGGTGGAAATCGAACTTCCCGCCGTGGTTCATATGATTCATATTGCCGTGCCCCATATGGCCCATCATCTGGCTGTGATCCATCCCGGCCATCGCCTGATCGCCATATTTCTCCATCAGCATCTGCATCCCCATCATATCGAGCATTGGGTCCATAGAAAGTTGCAGCTTGCGTACCGTCAGCCCTTCCAGCGAAGGTAACGCAGGCAGGCTACTTAATGTGTCTGGCAAAGCACCAGAGGCACTAATGGCAATCGGCTGAATCCGCATTACCGGATGCGGCTTGTCAAACGGCGCAATCGCCATCCCCATCTGGCTGACCGGCAGCGTCACCAGGTCAAAGGGTTTGTTGTCGTTAACTTCCACCAGCACTTCAAAACGCTCGCCCATCAGCACTGGCAGCTCGTTCACCTTCACCGGTTCAGGTAGCAGACCACCGTCGCTGGCAATCACATACAGCGGGCGATTGTCGCTGGTGGCGAAATTAAGCGAGCGGGCATTACAGCCATTGAGCAAACGCAGGCGAAGCCAGCCACGCGGGGCAGCGTGTTGCGGGTAGATAGCGCCGTTGGTCAGCAACGTATCACCAAACCAGCCCACGGCGGCGGTCATCACATCCAGTTGATAATCAATCTGCCCGTCAGCGTTAAATTTTTTATCCTGAACAATCACCGGGACATCATCAATACCCCACTGTTTTGGCAGCATTAATTTCAGGATCTCGTCATCTTCAATTACCACCAGCCCAGCCAGCCCCATCGCCACCTGTCGCCCGGTCTTGCCGTGCTGATGCGGATGGAACCAGCAGGTAGCGGCAGGTTGATCAACGTTCAACGTCACCGAGCGCTTGCCACCTGGCGGAATAATTCCCTGCGGGCCGCCGGCGACTTCACCCGGTACTTCCAGCCCGTGCCAGTGCAACGTCGTCTCTTCCGTCAGTTGGTTGTAGATATCAACCGTTACCGCTTTGCCGCGCTGTAATTTCACCGCCGGCCCCAGCAGATTGCCGTTATAGCCCCAGGTAGTTGCGGTTTTCCCGCCAAAGGTGGACTGACCTGCGCCAATAGTTAACTGAATGCGATTACGGGCATCGGTCGTGAGCAAATCAGGGATCGGTAACGTTGGGCGTTCTGCCGCAAATACTGCGCGGCTCCACAGCGGCAAAGCCGAAGCCACACCCAGCGCGACGGAATATTTTAAGAAATCACGACGTTGCATAGTTATTTCCTTATTCTTAAGCAGGCGAAACAAAATCAAACGTTGAGCATAGTCCTTCCCCTTACGGGAAGGTCAAGCCGCAGACACAATTTAATCGACAATAATGGTCGTCGCCTCGCTCGCAGTGTGCTAACGTTTATCTTCTTTAAGCCCCTGGTAGAAGCAATGAAGACGTTTTTCAGAACAGTGTTATTCGGCAGCCTGATGGCCGTTTGCGCAAACAGTTACGCGCTCAGCGAGTCTGAAGCCGAAGATATGGCCGATTTAACGGCAGTTTTTGTCTTTCTGAAGAACGATTGTGGTTACCAGAACTTACCTAACGGGCAAATTCGTCGCGCACTGGTCTTTTTCGCCCAGCAAAACCAGTGGGATCTCAGTAATTACGACACCTTCGACATGAAAGCCCTCGGTGAAGACAGCTACCGCGATCTCAGCGGCATTGGCATTCCCGTCGCTAAAAAATGCAAAGCCCTGGCCCGCGATTCCTTAAGCCTGCTTGCCTACGTCAAATAATCCCTGATACCTTTTTGTAGAAATATTGACCGTGCATCCGCGGTCAATGTTAGCTATTATGTTGCGCCCTTTTTTTACGGGTGTTAACAAAGGAGGTATCAACCCATGGCCGAAAAAAAACAGTGGCATGAAACGCTACACGACCAGTTTGGGCAGTACTTTGCGGTAGATAACGTTCTGTATCATGAAAAGACCGATCACCAGGATCTGATCATTTTTGAGAACGCTGCATTTGGTCGCGTAATGGCGCTGGATGGCGTAGTACAAACCACCGAGCGCGACGAGTTTATCTATCATGAGATGATGACCCATGTTCCGCTACTGGCCCACGGTCACGCGAAACATGTGCTGATTATCGGCGGCGGCGACGGTGCCATGCTGCGTGAAGTAACCCGACATAAAAACGTTGAGTCAATCACGATGGTGGAAATCGATGCGGGTGTCGTATCGTTCTGCCGTCAGTATCTGCCCAACCATAACGCCGGTAGCTACGACGATCCGCGCTTTAAACTGGTGATCGACGATGGCGTCAATTTCGTGAATCAAACCAGCCAGACCTTTGATGTCATTATCTCCGACTGCACCGATCCTATCGGTCCCGGCGAAAGTCTGTTCACCTCAGCATTTTATGAAGGCTGCAAACGTTGCCTGAATCCAGGCGGTATTTTCGTCGCACAAAACGGCGTCTGCTTTTTACAGCAGGAAGAAGCCATCGACAGCCATCGCAAACTCAGCCATTACTTCAGCGACGTTGGCTTTTATCAGGCGGCGATCCCGACCTATTACGGCGGCATCATGACCTTTGCATGGGCGACAGATAACGATGCCTTACGCCATCTCTCAACCGAAATTATTCAGGCGCGTTTTCTCGCTTCTGGCCTGAAATGCCGTTATTACAATCCGGCAATCCATACGGCAGCTTTTGCCTTACCTCAGTATCTGCAAGACGCACTGGCTTCACAGCCGTCCTAAGGAGAAGATAAGAAATTGAAAAAACTGAAACTGCATGGCTTTAATAATCTGACCAAAAGTCTGAGTTTTTGTATTTACGATATCTGCTACGCCAAAACTGCCGAAGAACGCGACGGTTATATTGCTTATATCGATGAACTCTATAATGCCAACCGTCTGACCGAAATCCTGTCAGAAACCTGTTCCATTATCGGGGCCAATATTCTTAACATCGCCCGCCAGGATTACGAACCACAGGGTGCCAGCGTCACTATTCTGGTGAGTGAAGAACCGGTTGACCCGAAACTCATCGACAAAACAGAACACCCCGGCCCACTGCCAGAAACGGTCGTTGCCCATCTCGATAAAAGTCATATTTGCGTACATACCTACCCGGAAAGTCATCCTGAAGGCGGTTTATGTACCTTCCGCGCCGATATTGAAGTCTCCACCTGCGGCGTGATTTCCCCGCTGAAGGCGCTGAATTACCTGATCCACCAGCTTGAGTCCGATATCGTAACCATTGATTATCGCGTGCGCGGTTTTACCCGCGACATTAACGGTATGAAGCACTTTATCGACCATGAGATTAATTCGATTCAGAACTTTATGTCTGACGATATGAAGGCGCTGTATGACATGGTGGATGTGAACGTCTATCAGGAGAATATCTTCCATACCAAGATGTTGCTTAAAGAGTTCGACCTTAAGCACTACATGTTCCACACCAAACCGGAAGATTTAACCGACAGCGAGCGCCAGGAAATTACCGCTGCGCTGTGGAAAGAAATGCGCGAGATTTATTACGGGCGCAATATGCCCGCTGTTTAACGTCTCAGGCGGAGCACGGAGGCTCCGCCTGATTTACTTACTTCTGCTGGACGAAATTACGGTAAGCCGCCACCACCTGAAGAAAATCCTCAACGCCGCATAGCGACAAGCTCTCTTCATCGTAGTAGTTCATCCCCTCTTCCATTTCATCGCCAGCGAATTCCAGTTGATTGGCGCGAACCATCACTTCTTCGCCGTCCATCCACAGGGTGTATTCATGCCCTGCCCGCTGCCAGGAACGTTCGCTGCCTTTGAGCGTGCGCGCTGCGTCTTCCACTTCATCAAGCAAGGCCAGGTTTTCTTTCACCTCTTCATTAAACCAGTGCCCGATGACTTCATGCCCCATGGACATGCGCACCTTTACCACTCCGGTTACATCACGCAGAAATTCGTAATCCATAGTGTGTTCCTCTGCTCCCGGCAATGCGCCGAAATCGCATTGCGCCATTGATGTAATTATCGCAGCCTTACCGGAGAAAAACAGCGGAACGGCGATGGTTTAGAAATAAAAAATGCCCGGGAATCTCATTCACCGGGCATTGTGTCGTTTATGCGCAGCGCGTGCGCTTACTTATTAAACCGCAGTCTGGAAAATCACCCCATCGGCTTTTTCGGTGTACTGAGAAAGCTGGTTGAAGTTCAGATAACGGTAAGTATCAACGGCGGTTTTATCTACTTGCGCCACGTAGGTCTGGTACTCTTCCGGCGTCGGCAGTTTGCCAATCAGCGCCGCAACAGCAGCCAGTTCAGCAGAAGCCAGGAAGACATTCGCGCCAGTACCTAAACGGTTCGGGAAGTTACGGGTAGAGGTGGAAACCACCGTCGCACCGTCTGCTACACGCGCCTGGTTACCCATACACAGGGAACAGCCAGGGATCTCGATACGAGCACCACTCTTACCGAAGACGCTGTAGTAGCCTTCTTCGGTCAGTTGCGCGGCGTCCATACGCGTTGGCGGTGCCACCCACAGGCGGGTCGGCAGTTGACCTTTGTGCGCATCCAGCAGTTTACCAGCAGCACGGAAGTGACCGATGTTAGTCATGCAAGATCCGATAAATACTTCGTCGATCTTCTCGCCCTGTACCGCAGACAGCGGACGTGCGTCGTCCGGGTCATTCGGTGCACAGAGGATTGGCTCTTTGATATCCGCCAGATCGATGTCGATCACTGCCGCGTATTCCGCATCTGCATCGGCTTCCAGCAGCTCAGGATTCGCCAGCCATTTTTCCATGCCCTGAATACGGCGTTCCAGGGTACGACGATCGCCGTAACCTTCCGCGATCATCCACTTCAGCAGGACGATGTTAGAGTTCAGGTATTCGATGATCGGTTCTTTGTTCAGCTTGATAGTACAACCAGCGGCAGAACGCTCAGCGGACGCATCGGTCAGCTCAAAGGCCTGCTCAACTTTCAGATCCGGCAGACCTTCAATTTCCAGAATGCGACCAGAGAAGATGTTTTTCTTGCCTTTCTTCTCAACGGTCAGCAGACCTTGTTTGATTGCATACAGCGGAATGGCGTGAACCAGGTCGCGCAGGGTGATGCCCGGCTGCATTTTGCCTTTGAAGCGCACCAGAACGGATTCCGGCATATCCAGCGGCATTACGCCTGTTGCGGCTGCAAATGCCACCAGACCAGAACCCGCCGGGAAAGAGATACCGATCGGGAAACGGGTATGGGAATCACCACCGGTACCGACGGTATCCGGCAGCAGCATACGGTTCAGCCAGGAGTGGATTACGCCGTCACCCGGACGCAGCGACACACCGCCACGGTTCATAATGAAGTCCGGCAGCGTGTGGTGCGTATTCACGTCAACTGGCTTCGGATACGCCGCGGTGTGGCAGAAAGACTGCATCACCAGGTCAGCCGAGAAGCCCAGGCACGCCAGGTCTTTCAGTTCATCACGGGTCATCGGGCCAGTGGTGTCCTGAGAACCAACAGAAGTCATTTTCGGTTCGCAGTACGCGCCCGGACGAATGCCTTTCACACCGCAGGCACGACCGACCATTTTCTGCGCCAGCGAGAAGCCGCGATCGCTCTCAGCGACATCTTTCGCCTGACGGAACACATCGCTGTGCGGCAGACCAAGTGCTTCACGCGCTTTGGTGGTCAGGCCACGCCCGATAATCAGCGGAATACGACCACCGGCACGCACTTCATCAATCAGCACGTCGGTTTTCAGTTCGAAGGTCGCCAGCAGTTCGCCGGTTTCGTGGTTACGCACTTCACCTTTGTACGGGTAAACGTCAATTACGTCACCCATGTTCAGGTTAGAGACGTCCACTTCAATTGGCAGTGCACCCGCATCTTCCATCGTGTTAAAGAAGATGGGTGCAATTTTACCGCCGAGGCACAAACCACCGCCGCGTTTGTTCGGCACATGTGGAATATCATCGCCCATAAACCACAGAACGGAGTTCGTGGCGGATTTACGCGATGAACCCGTACCCACAACGTCACCGACGTACGCCAGCGGGAAACCTTTCTGTTGCAGAGCTTCAATCTGTTTGATCGGACCAACAACACCAGGCTGATCTGGCTCAATACCTTCACGGGCGTTTTTCAGCATCGCCAGCGCGTGCAGTGGGATATCCGGGCGTGACCACGCATCCGGTGCCGGAGAAAGGTCATCGGTGTTGGTTTCGCCTGTGACTTTGAAGACGGTAACGGTCAGTTTTTCAGCCAGTGCCGGGCGATTCAGGAACCATTCGGCATCTGCCCAGGACTGCATTACCTGCTTCGCATATTCGTTACCTGCTTTGGCTTTCTCTTCTACGTCATAGAAGTTATCGAACATCAGCAGCGTGTGAGAAAGTGCTTTGGCAGCGATCGGTGCCAGTTTGGCATCATCCAGCGCATCGATCAGCGGATGAATGTTGTAACCACCCTGCATGGTGCCCAGCAGTTCGATGGCTTTTTCCGGAGTCAGCAGTGGGGATTTGGCTTCGCCTTTCGCGACAGCAGCCAGGAAGCCTGCTTTGACATAGGCGGCTTCATCGACGCCAGGGGGAACACGGTTGGTTAACAGATCTAACAGGAATTCTTCTTCGCCCGCGGGCGGGTTTTTCAGCAGCTCTACAAGTGCGGCCATTTGGTTTGCATCCAGGGGTTTGGGCGCAATCCCCTCAGCGGCACGCTCAGCTACGTGCTTACGGTATTCTTCTAGCACGACGGTTCTCCTCGCTCTCATTGTCATAGTGCGGCAGGCGATTCTCTTCACGCTCCTGTGAGACAGCAGTTTGTAGGGTAAATGCCCAGTACCGCAACGGGCAGAATAGCAGGATTTTGACGATGTGTTAATCTGTTTACAAAAAAGCAACATAAAAAAGTGGCTGAATCGTTAAGGATAGTCTAGAGAATGTTTCCCTCCGTAAAAACTTCGTTAATTCGCATGGTGATAATCACCTTTCTCAACGAATCCCAAGATTAGTCAAAATTTAAACTACGGCCTCTTTATACTCGGATTCACAGCACCTGCGGGTGGCAGTTCGCCGACCATTGCGATTTCCTTGAGATCCGAATTATGAAAATGACTTTGCCGTTTAAACCCCATGTGCTGGCGCTAATTTGCAGTGCCGGGCTTTGTGCCGCCTCTGCCGGGCTATATATAAAAAGCCGCACAGTGGAAGCGCCTGTGGAATCGCAATCGACACAACAGACTGCGCCTGACATCTCCGCAGTTACGCTTCCTGCAACGGTTTCCGCGCCTCCCGTAACGCCTGCCGTCGTCAAATCTACATTCAGCACTGCACAAATAGATCAATGGGTTGCGCCTGTCGCGCTGTACCCCGACTCTCTGCTTTCACAAGTGTTAATGGCATCAACCTATCCGGCAAACGTTGCGCAAGCAGTGCAATGGTCGCACGATAATCCACTTAAACAAGGCGATGCTGCTATTCAGGCGGTATCTGACCAGCCCTGGGACGCCAGCGTCAAATCACTGGTGGCCTTTCCACAGTTGATGGCATTGATGGGCGAAAACCCGCAATGGGTGCAAAACCTGGGCGATGCTTTTCTGGCGCAGCCGCAGGACGTGATGGACTCGGTACAACGATTGCGGCAACTGGCGCAACAAACCGGTTCGCTAAAGTCATCAACTGAACAAAAGATCATCACGACAACGAAAAAAGTCGTACCGGTAAATCAGCCCGCCAACGCCCCTGTTACACAATCAAATACCGTTTCTACGTCCAGCCCCGTCGTCGCAGAACCTGCACCGACCGTAATAACCATTGAGCCAGCCAATCCGGATGTGGTTTATATTCCGAACTACAACCCAAACGTGGTTTACGGCAGTTGGGCCAATACCGCTTATCCGCCAGTTTATCTGCCGCCGCCAGCCGGAGAACCGTTTGTTGACAGCTTTGTGCGCGGATTCGGCTATAGCATGGGCGTTGCTACCACATACGCACTATTCAGCAGCATCGACTGGGACGACGACGATCATGACCATCATCATCATGACGATGATGATTATCATCACCACGATGGCGGTCATCGTGACGGTAATGACTGGCAACACAACGGCGACAACATCAATATCGACGTCAACAATTTCAACCGTATCACTGGTGAGCATCTTACTGATAAGAATATGGCATGGCGGCACAATCCAAACTACCGTGATGGTGTGCCCTATCATGATCAGGATATGGCAAAGCGGTTTCACCAAACCGATGTCAACGGCGGCATGAGCGCCACGCAGTTACCTGCTCTATCGCGCGACAGTCAGCGTCAGGCAGCAGCAAGTCAGTTTCAGCAACGAACACACACTGCGCCAGTCATTACGCGAGATACTCAACGTCAGGCTGCGGCACAGCGATTTAATGAAGCGGAACATTATGGGAGCTATGACGACTTCCGCGAGTTCAGCCGTCGCCAACCACTGACCCAGCAACAAAAGGACGCTGCTCGTCAGCGTTATCAGTCGGCCTCGCCTGAGCAGCGCCAGGCAGTCCGCGAGAAAATGCAGACTAACCCGCAGAACCAGCAGCGAAGAGAGGTAGCGCGTGAGCGTATTCAGTCTGCAACTCCCGAACAGCGCCAGGTGTTTAAGGAAAAAGTACAGCAGCGCCCACTGAACCAACAGCAACGTGATAACGCCCGCCAGCGTATACAATCGGCATCACCTGAACAACGTCAGGTTTTTCGGGAGAAAGTTCAGGAGAGCCGCCCACAACGTCTAAACGACAGTAACCATACTGTCAGGCTGAATAACGAGCAACGGTCAGCAGTACGCGAACGTCTCTCTGAGCGCGGAGCAAGGCGACTGGAAAGGTAAATTACAGACGTAAAAAAAGCGGCGTGGCTAGCCGCTTTTTTAATTGCCGGATGTTCCGGCAAACGAAAAATTACTTCTTCTTCGCTTTCGGGTTCGGCAGGTCGGTAATGCTACCTTCGAACACTTCTGCCGCCAGGCCCACAGACTCGTGCAGAGTCGGGTGCGCGTGGATGGTCAGTGCGATGTCTTCAGCATCACAACCCATTTCGATTGCCAGACCGATTTCACCCAGCAGCTCGCCGCCGTTAGTACCGACAATCGCACCACCGATCACACGGTGAGATTCTTTGTCGAAAATCAGCTTGGTCATACCATCTGCGCAGTCAGAAGCGATAGCTCGACCAGAAGCAGCCCACGGGAAGGTGGCGGTTTCGTAGCTGATGCCTTTCTCTTTCGCTTCTTTCTCAGTCAGACCCACCCATGCAACTTCTGGTTCGGTATAGGCGATAGACGGGATAACTTTCGGATCGAAGTAGTGTTTCTTACCGGCAATAACTTCAGCGGCAACATGACCTTCGTGAACACCTTTGTGTGCCAGCATCGGCTGACCGACGATATCGCCGATAGCAAAGATGTGCGGTACGTTGGTACGCAGCTGTTTGTCAACGCGGATGAAACCACGGTCGTCCACTTCCACGCCAGCTTTGCCTGCGTCGAGGTTTTTACCGTTCGGCACACGACCAATCGCTACCAGCACGGCGTCGTAACGCTGCGGTTCAGCGGGTGCTTTTTTGCCTTCCATCGTCACATAAATACCGTCTTCTTTCGCTTCAACGGCGGTAACTTTGGTTTCCAGCATCAGGTTGAATTTCTTGCTGATACGCTTGGTGAAGACTTTAACGATGTCTTTATCAGCTGCCGGGATGACCTGGTCGAACATTTCAACCACGTCAATCTGTGAACCCAGCGCGTGGTATACGGTGCCCATTTCCAGACCGATGATACCGCCACCCATTACCAGCAGGCGTTCTGGTACTTCTTTCAGTTCCAGCGCGTCAGTGGAGTCCCAGATACGCGGATCTTCATGCGGAATAAACGGCAGTTGGATCGGGCGAGAACCCGCTGCAATGATCGCGTTGTCGAAGTTGATCACGGTTTTGCCGTTCTCACCTTCAACTTCCAGGGTGTTAGCCCCGGTAAATTTACCCAGACCGTTGACCACTTTGACTTTGCGGCCTTTCGCCATACCAGCCAGACCACCGGTCAGCTGATTGATCACTTTCTCTTTCCAGGTACGAATCTTGTCGATATCGGTTTTCGGTTCGCCGAAGACGATACCGTGTTCAGCCAGCGCTTTGGCTTCTTCGATAACTTTTGCTACGTGCAGCAGTGCTTTAGAAGGGATACAGCCGACGTTCAGGCAAACACCGCCAAGGGTGTTGTAACGTTCTACGATTACGGTTTCCAGACCTAAATCAGCGCAACGGAAGGCAGCGGAGTAACCTGCGGGGCCTGCCCCAAGTACCACGACCTGAGTTTTGATTTCAGTACTCATCATGACCTCTATATATTTATCTCCGGCGGTCATACCCGTCGTCTTTCAGGCCGCAGCGGCGTTAGCTTCACGCCCTCACCCCAGTCACTTACTTATGTAAGCTCCTGGGGATTCTGGCGCTTGCTACCTTGCTGCACCCAGAAATCCATAGGGTATGTGAAGTAATACCCTAACCACCACCGGGTCGTTCTATCCGTCGGTATTTTACAAAATTGTTAACAATTTTTAAACAACAAACGGCAACCGATTTGTCTATTCGCTAATAACCTCAATACATTCATGAGATTACCAGAAAAAAGCCGGCCGTTGGGCCGGCTCTTTTACTTACATCACCAGACGGCGAATGTCAGACAGCGTGTTGTTAATGATGGTAATGAAACGGGCACCATCAGCACCGTCGATCACGCGGTGGTCGAAGGAGAGAGAAATCGGCAGCATCAGACGCGGCACGAACTCTTTACCATTCCACACCGGCTCCATCGCGGACTTGGAAACGCCGAGGATAGCCACTTCCGGCGCGTTCACAATCGGCGCGAAGTGGGTAGTACCCAGGCCGCCGATGCTGGAGATGGTGAAGCAACCGCCCTGCATTTCGCCCGCAGTCAGCTTACCGTCACGCGCTTTCTTAGAAATAGTCATCAGCTCGCGAGACAGCTCGATGATGCCTTTCTTGTTGACGTCTTTGAATACCGGAACAACCAGACCGTTCGGGGTATCCACCGCCACACCGATGTTGATGTATTTCTTCAGGGTCAGACGCTGACCGTCTTCCGACAGCGAACTGTTGAAGCGAGGCATCTGCTCCAGTGCCGCAGCAACGGCTTTCATGATGAAGACAACTGGGGTTATCTTCACATCCAGCTTACGTTTCGCCGCTTCTTCGTTCTGCTGTTTACGGAACGCTTCCAGCTCGGTGATATCGGTTTTGTCGAAGTGAGTAACATGCGGGATCATCACCCAGTTACGGCTCAGGTTCGCACCAGAGATTTTCTGGATACGGCCCAGTTCCACTTCTTCGATTTCACCAAACTTGCTGAAGTCCACCTTCGGCCACGGCAGCATGCCCGGGATACCGCCGCCAGTCGCCGCCGGAGCCGCTTCTGCACGTTTGATAGCTTCTTTCACGTAAGCCTGAACGTCTTCGCGCAGGATACGACCTTTACGGCCAGTGCCCTTCACTTTCGCCAGGTTAACGCCAAACTCGCGTGCCAGACGGCGGATCAGCGGAGTCGCGTGAACGTAAGCGTCATTTTCAGCAAATTCAGATTTGCCTTCCGCTTTCGCAGCCGGAGCTGCTGCCGGAGCTTCAGCTTTTGCTGCCGGAGCCGGCGCTGCCGCTTCCTGTTTCGCAGGAGCTGCCGCAGGCGCTGCGCCTTCAACTTCGAAGATCATAATCAGCGAGCCAGTTTTCACTTTATCGCCAACGTTGACTTTCAGTTCCTTCACGACGCCTGCAAACGGAGCCGGAACTTCCATAGAAGCTTTGTCGCCTTCTACGGTGATCAGTGACTGTTCAGCGGCAACTTTGTCGCCCACTTTCACCATCACTTCGGTCACTTCAACTTCGTCACCACCGATATCCGGAACGTTAACGTCTTTCACGCCAGCCGCTGATGCAGGGGCCGCTGCCGGAGCCGCTTCCTGTTTAGCCGCCGGAGCTGCCGCGCCTGCTTCACCCGCGACTTCGAAGACCATAATCAGCGAGCCGGTAGACACTTTGTCACCCACGTTCACTTTGATCTCTTTCACGGTGCCAGCAAACGGAGCCGGAACTTCCATAGAAGCCTTGTCGCCTTCTACGGTGATCAGCGACTGTTCAGCTTCAACTTTATCGCCAACTTTCACCAGGATTTCGGTCACTTCAACTTCGTCGCTGCCGATATCCGGAACATTAACGTCTTTTGCCGCCGCAGCCGCTGGTGCTGCTGCCGGAGCTGCTTCTTTCTTCTCTTCTGCCTGAGCAGGTGCAGCGTCTGCTGCACCGTCGGCGGAATCGAAAATCATAATCAGTGCGCCGGTCTGGGTTTTATCGCCAACAGAGACTTTGATCTCTTTAACGATACCCGCCTGCGGAGACGGAACTTCCATAGAGGCTTTGTCGCCTTCTACGGTGATCAGCGACTGTTCGGCTTCAACTTTGTCGCCCACTTTGACCAGGATCTCGGTGATTTCAACTTCATCAGCCCCGATGTCCGGTACTTTGATTTCGATAGCCATTATTCTTTTACCTCTTACGCCAGACGCGGGTTAACTTTATCTGCATCGATGTTGAATTTGGCGATTGCGTCAGCAACCACTTTCTTATCGATTTCGCCACGTTTAGCCAGTTCGCCCAGCGCCGCAACCACGACATAAGAAGCATCAACTTCGAAGTGGTGACGCAGGTTCTCACGGCTGTCGGAACGACCGAAGCCATCAGTACCCAGTACGCGGTAGTCGTCAGCCGGTACGTAAGTACGGACCTGCTCAGCGAACAGTTTCATATAGTCGGTAGATGCCACTGCCGGAGCGTCATTCATCACCTGAGCGATATACGGAACGCGCGGAGTTTCCAGCGGGTGCAGCATGTTCCAGCGTTCACAATCCTGACCATCACGCGCCAGTTCGGTGAAGGATGTCACGCTATAAACGTCAGAACCTACGCCGTAATCTTTCGCCAGGATCTCAGCTGCTTCACGGACGTGACGCAGGATAGAACCGGAGCCGAGCAGCTGAACTTTACCTTTGCTACCTTCAATGGTTTCGAGTTTGTAGATACCTTTACGGATACCTTCCTCAGCACCTTCGGGCATTGCCGGCATGTGGTAGTTTTCGTTCAGCGTGGTGATGTAGTAGTAAACGTTCTCTTGTTTTTCACCGTACATACGCTCCAGACCGTCATGCATGATGACAGCAACTTCGTAAGCGTAAGCCGGGTCGTAAGAGATACAGTTCGGGATAGTCAGCGACTGAATGTGGCTGTGACCATCTTCGTGCTGCAGACCTTCGCCGTTCAGGGTGGTACGACCGGAAGTACCGCCGATCAGGAAGCCACGCGCTTGCTGGTCACCAGCCGCCCAGCACAGATCGCCGATACGCTGGAAGCCGAACATCGAGTAATAGATGTAGAACGGAATCATCGGCAGATTGTTGGTGCTGTAAGAGGTCGCCGCTGCCAGCCAGGAACAACCTGCGCCCAGCTCGTTGATCCCTTCCTGCAGAATCTGACCTTTCTCGTCTTCTTTATAGTAAGCAACCTGCTCGCGGTCCTGCGGGGTGTACTGCTGACCGTTCGGGCTGTAAATACCAATCTGACGGAACAGACCTTCCATACCGAAAGTACGCGCTTCGTCGGCGATGATCGGCACCAGTCGGTCTTTGATCGACTTGTTCTTCAGCATCACGTTCAGAGCACGAACGAAAGCGATAGTGGTAGAGATCTCTTTGCTCTGCTCTTCCAGCAGCGCGCCGAAATCTTGCAGGCTCGGCAGCTCAAGCTTCTCGGTGAAGTTCGGCTGACGGCTTGGCAGATAACCGTGCAGTTTCTGACGCTGCGCGTGCAGATAGGTATGCTCTTCAGAACCTTCCGGGAAGGTGATGTACGGCAGTTTTTCGATATCGGCATCAGACACCGGCACATTGAAACGGTCGCGGATGTGACGCACGCCGTCCATGTTCATTTTCTTAACCTGGTGCGCGATGTTTTTACCTTCAGCCGCGTCGCCCATGCCGTAACCTTTAATGGTATGAGCAAGGATTACTGTCGCTTTGCCTTTGGTTTCCTGCGCTTTCTTGAATGCAGCGTAGATTTTCTTCGGATCGTGACCGCCACGGTTCAGTGCCCAGATCTGCTCGTCAGTCCAGTCTGCAACCAGTGCTGCGGTTTCAGGATATTTACCGAAGAAGTGTTCACGAACGTACGCACCATCTTTCGATTTGAAGGTCTGGTAGTCGCCGTCAACGGTTTCGTTCATCAGCTGGATCAGTTTACCGCTGGTATCTTTACGCAGCAGTTCATCCCAACGGCTACCCCACATCACTTTGATCACGTTCCAGCCAGCACCTTCGAAGATGCCTTCCAGTTCGTTGATGATCTTGCCGTTACCGGTGACCGGGCCGTCAAGACGTTGCAGGTTACAGTTGATAACGAAGACCAGGTTATCCAGTTTTTCACGGGTTGCGATGGTGATCGCACCTTTGGATTCCGGTTCGTCCATTTCACCGTCGCCGAGGAATGCGTAAACGGTCTGTTTAGAGGTATCTTTCAGGCCACGGTGTTCCAGATATTTCAGGAACTTAGCCTGGTAAATAGCACCAATCGGACCCAGACCCATAGATACGGTCGGGAACTGCCAGAATTCCGGCATCAGTTTCGGGTGCGGATAGGAAGAGAGGCCATTGCCGTGAACTTCCTGACGGAAGTTATCCAGCTGCTCCTGAGTCAGACGACCTTCCAGGAAAGCACGTGCGTAAACGCCCGGGGAGATGTGGCCCTGGAAGTAAACCAGGTCGCCGCCATCCTGCTCGTTGCGTGCACGGAAGAAGTGGTTAAAGCACACATCATAAATGGTTGCGGAAGACTGGAAGGACGCCATGTGGCCGCCCAGTTCGAGGTCTTTTTTCGACGCACGCAGAACCGTCATGATGGCGTTCCAGCGGATAGCTGAACGAATACGGCGTTCCAGTTCCAGATTACCCGGATACTCCGGTTGTTCTTCAACGGGGATGGTGTTGATGTAGTTGCTGATACCTGTGCCTGCGGCTACGTTGACACCGCCTTTGCGGGCTTCAGCAAGCAGTTGGTCGATCAGATACTGAGCACGCTCAACACCTTCTTCACGGATGACCGATTCGATCGCCTGGAGCCAGTCGCGAGTTTCGATCGGATCCACGTCATTTGGGAAACGTTCTGACATGGGTTATTCCTTATCTATCTAATAACGTTGAGTTTTCTGGAACCTGTCCCATTGAACTCTCGCCGGAAAGCTCAATAAGACAGGTTCTACGTTTAGTTGCCGCGCTTTTATATGCGCTTGATTTACAACATCTTCTGGATAATTTTTACCAGAAAAATCACTAATTCTTTCGTTGCTCCAGACGACGCAGAGAACGCTCACGGCGGCTCTCTTCACGGCTTCTGTCGAGCAAAATTTCTTCGATAAAGGCCAGATGGCGATGCGATGCTTCGCGCGCTTCTTCCGGCTTACCGGCCATAATCGCTTCAAATATGCGGGTGCGGTGACTACTCACCAGCGGCAGCATCTCGCGACGCGAATAGAGCAATTCGAAGTTCTGGCGGACATTCTGGGCCAACATCGGCTCCATACACCTTAGCAGATGAAGCAGAACCACATTGTGGGCCGCTTCGGTGACGGCAATCTGATACTGGAGTACGGCGTTTGATTCCGCGTCCAGATCGCCAGACTGCTGCGCCAGCTCTATAGCGTGGTGGAGTTCACGGATGCGTTCCTTGTCTTCATCGGTACTACGCAGCGCGGCGTAATAAGCGGCGATACCTTCCAGGGCGTGTCGTGTTTCGAGCAAGTCATACTGTGATTCAGGATGGTCGGAGAGCAGCTCCACCAGCGGATCGCTGAAGCTTTGCCATAGGCTGCTCTGGACAAAAGTGCCGCCACCCTGGCGACGAAGCAACAAGCCCTTCGCTTCGAGACGTTGAATCGCCTCACGCAAGGAGGGACGGGAGACGTCAAACTGTTTTGCCAGTTCGCGTTCCGGTGGGAGTTTTTCGCCCGGGCGGAGAGTGCCTTCGAGGATCAAAAACTCCAGTTGCTGCTCAATCACATCGGAGAGTTTTGGTTGGCGGATTTTGCTGTAGGCCATGAGTTCCTGTCTTAAGCCACTTGCCGAAGTCAATTGGTCTTACCAATTTCATGTCTGTGACGCTAAAGTAACAAAGTATTCACCTTATGTCCATACAGGTTTTGATTGAAATCATGAAACTGTGCACATTTTAACAACTTGACATATATAACGTTTCAAAGTTGTAACTATGCACAAATGTTAAATTTACCCACCACGGGTTATGATTAACAGAATTGAAACGAAAAAATATTTCTTCTGAACCGATTCACCAAGCAACAAAACGCATAACAATTCAATTATGTGAATTAATATGTAAAATGAATGTTCAGGGAAGGAGAGAAAGGTAGTATTTACCTATGTTTTCTTTTTACATTGCTTATTATCACTGCAATCGCCACCGTAACCTTCTCGTAGCGAAAATCATCACTTAACCAGAACGTGATGATTTTCAGGTGACAGATTCTGTTTAGAGTTCATTCTGAATCTTTGAACAAAGACAATCCTTGCGAACGCCGCCATTCTTTGACGATTTTCAGGATGTTTTCAGGTTTACCATCTTCTGGGGAATTAGGATAGAAAATGAGATCTCCCTTTTTAGGATGTTCAGTAATTTTAATGAAATGATCCACTAAGGTATCGAGATATTTTTCTAATTTTTTCCCTTTTAGGGATTTATCTTTGCTAGTTGCATTTACTATCTCCTCAAGCATTTCAAGAAATTCACCTTCTGTGTAAAAATATATTTTGTATTTTAAATCATGCATATACATTATCTCCTGTAGTGAATTTCATCATGTAGTCGAGGCGTAACAATCCTTTAATTATCAATATCATAAATTTCGCCACCACATTCAATCGCAACACTATGATATATATGGAATTCTTTAACAATTTCCTTAGAGCCATAATACCAACCTTCAAGAGGCGCTTTTGCGATTAATCCTTGTTTTATACGTGTTTGGTTACCAGTTGAAAACTGCGCTATCAACTCCGGATACTGACTCACCTCCAGCCAAAGGGTATCGGTGAAAGCGGGAAATTGATAAAATAACCTAATGAGATTTCAGTATTTTACCTGTTTTTTAAGAGCACCCACATTATTATTTTATGT
>SKEJ01000429.1_pt1 | contig 27787 bp, 19 predicted proteins | sample 4826721 | NCBI WGS metagenome assembly SKEJ01 (sample SAMN11008812, study PRJNA524170) | human gut metagenome | biome: Human fecal sample; material: Feces; isolation source: fecal sample from pouch patient p31 | host: Homo sapiens | place: Israel: Tel-Aviv | collected 2015-06-02 | reverse complement strand
CCGGTGACATCACCGCCGCCATGCCCTACCGCGCCATGGTCAACATCATCGAGTTCATCAAGATGATGGACGAGGTCGTGCCCGGCTTTGCCAGCCCCGAAACGCTGCTGTACAGCCCTGAGTTAAAGTTCTACTCCAACAAGGTCAAGATGGACACCGATCTGGAGACGAACATCGCGGGTCTGCACTGCCTGGGCGATTCCTCCGGCTGGACCCGTGGCCTGATGATGGCCTCCGTCATGGGCGTCCTGATGGGCCGCAAGCTGATGGAGAAGCACGAGTTCTGATTTCCGGGGACGCGGGTGTTCTTTTCTTAGAAGAAAAGAACCAAAAGAATTTTAAACAAACGCATGGGGAGAGTGCCGGAGACGGTGCTCTCCCCTGTTTTTATGGGTGGCCTACAAGTTACGGTACGGTAGGCCGTAGGGCGGCATGCCCCCATGCCGCCGGGCATCTTTCCACCGCCGCAATGCTCCCGGGTTGCCGGGAGCGCCGACCCCTGCAACGACCCGAAAAATGCAAAAAAACAAAATATTTTATCAAATCTTCTTCCCGTGTAACAACTCGGACACAACCGGGGTGTAAGCTGGTCACAAATGAAAAGTTGAAAGGAGCCTGTGTTATGAAACGACTAGCCTTTGTCCTTGCTGCCGCGCTGTTCGCCCTGACCGCCTGCACCCCGGCGGCAGAAACTGCAACTGCCGCAGAACCCGCCACCACACCCGAAACCACCACCGAACCGACAAGCAAGCCCGCTGCGGCGGAGACCGGCCCACTCTATACTTACAGCCACCGCTATGCGCAGGATGTTGTCTATGATGTCATGCCCGCCCTTAATGACCAGTTTGACTATATCGGAACGAAAGTTTACAAAAACGACCTGAATGCCGGGCAAACCTCTCTATTTTATTACTGCGACGATTGGTGCCTTGCCGACCCCTATGTGACGAGCGACGCGGTGTACCTGCTCACCTGCAACAGAGACCGCGACAACAAAATCATTGCCCTGTCGCCGGATGGCACCAAAACGCATGAGATTCCTTTTGACTCATACGCCTCGAGCGTTGTCTTATACAGCGACCGTTATTTTTACTGCATAGGCGGTCTTGCCCCTTATGACACAGCAAGCGGGTTCCGTCTAGATTTGCAAACCGGTGAAACAACGCCCTGGGACTTGCCCGCCGAGACAGCCGCCGCACCGGATGCCGCCGGTAATTTTGCCGTGACTGCGCGTCTCATTTCAGACCACCCTGTTCCCTTCACGAGTGACCCGGAAATTTCCGATGCCCTTTTGCAGAACTCTATGCTCGAGTACGACTTGACGGATGCCACAACCGGAAAGCCCACCACGAAAATTGCAGAGTTTCCGTATAAAGGTGCAGACAACGGCAGCGGCTATGTCTATTACACCTACCTTGGGAAATCCGGAGACGATTTCTACTTCACCGGCGAACACTCCCGGTCGGAGGAGGAGGGCATTAAAATGTCTGTGCTCCGTGTGGGCAGCGATGGCACACAGGAAGATTTAGGGCTTATGGTGAATGTGTCGCTTCGTGACCTGCGCCAAAACGGAGAACTACAGTGGCTTTTCACAATGAGCAGCAACCCGGGCACCCTCACAGTATACGACCTGCAAGGCACGCAGATTGCGCAGGTGGACCCGCCCGCCGGGGTATCGTCTTACTATCCTGTTTCCATGCTGGACGATGGTCGGTTGCTGCTAAACATCGGCTACGATCTCGATCACGACTACATGACCCGATACGCTACCATCGACCCCAACGCCTTTTTGAGCGGCAGTACCGAGTATACCGAAATGGAATTTGTCGGATAAAGGGTTGCCCCCTGCGGCGGGGTGAGGGCACCCCGCCCTACAAGTCACGATACGGTAGGCCGTAGGGCGGCATGCCCCCATGCCGCCGGACATCTTCCCGCCGCCGCAACGCTCCCGTGTTGTCGGGAGCGCCGACCCCTACGGGCTGGCCGTGGGGCTGGCGGCTGCCTGACGGCGGCCAGAGGACTGCCCGCCGTGGCCGTTTCCGTTAGCATAAACAAAACCCAGCCCCCGCAATGTTTTCCACATTGCGGGGGCTGGGTTGTTTAAAACTTTAAGACATGAACCGATCCTTCAGGTTCTTGAAGAAGCTCTTGCGCTTCTCGTAGTTCTCGTCCTTCAGGCTGTCCTCAAATGCCTTCAGGGCTTCGCGCTGGGTGCGGTTCAGCTTTTTGGGAATTTCCACATCCACGATGACATACTGGTCACCGCGGCCGCGGCCGTTCAGGTACTGAATACCCTGACCGCGCAGGCGGAACTTGGTGCCGCTCTGGGTGCCCTCGGGGATGCGCTGTGCGACCTTGCCGTCCACGGTGGGCACCTCGATCTCGGCGCCCAGCACAGCCTGAGAGTAGGTAATGGGCACACGGACATACACATCATAGCCGTCGCGCTCAAACACGGCATCGGGCTTGACCGTCACATGGACGATCACATCACCGGCGGGGCCGCCGTTGGTGCCTGCATCGCCCTGACCGCGCAGTGCAATGTTCTGGTCATCGTCAATGCCTGCGGGCACCTTGACCTCCAGCGTCTTGCGGGCACTGGTCTTGCCGGTGCCGCGGCAGGTCTTGCAGGGGTTCTTGATGATGGTGCCGCGTCCGCCGCAGTGCGGGCAGGGCTGCTGGCTCTGCATCACACCAAACGGCGTGCGCTGCTGGGTCACGACATAGCCGCGGCCACCGCACTCGGTACAGGTCTCGGGGCTGGAGCCGGGCGCACAGCCGTTGCCGCCGCAGTCCGGGCAGGTCTGCTGACGGTTCAGCGTGACCTTTTTGGCGCAGCCGTGGGCGGCCTCCTCAAAGGTCAGGATCACATTGGCCTGAATGTCATGGCCCTTGCGCGGTGCGTTGGGGTTGGAGCGGGTCGAGCCGCCGAAGCCGCCAAAGCCGCCGCCGAAAATATCGCCGAAGATGTCGCCCAGATCGACGCCGCCGGCGCCGCCGAAGCCGCCAAAGCCGCCACCGTAGCCGCCGCCGGGCTGGCCGGCCCCATAGTTGGGATCGACCCCAGCGAATCCGAACTGGTCATAGCGCTTGCGCTTGTTCGGGTCGGAAAGAACATCGTTGGCCTCATTGACCTCCTTGAACTTTTCCTCGGCGTCCTTGTCGCCGGGGTTCAGGTCGGGGTGGTACTTTTTGGCCAGCTTGCGGTAGGCTCTTTTGATCTCGGCATCGGTGGCGTTTTTGCCGATCCCCAGCACCTCGTAGTAATCACGTTTTTCTGCCATAGAATCTATCCCCTCTATTTATGGGTTGTGAAAAGGCTTCCCCTTGCGGGGAAGCTGCCCGCGGAGCGGACTGATGAGGTGAGACCTGCCGGATATTGCCCGCAAACAGGCAATCCCGGCAGCTTGGCCCTCATCCGGCCTTTCTTCGCACGGCCACCTTCCCCCGCGGGGGGAAGGCTTTATTTTAACTTTCTCTATAACCCCCAAGGGCCGCCGCCGGGTTTGCCCAGCGGCGGCCTTATTATGGGTTTGTTACAGCTTAGACCTCGTGGAAGTCGGCGTCAACGGCGCCGTCGTCCTTCGGCTGCGCACCGGCATCGGGGCCGGGCTGTGCACCGGGCTGCTGGCCCTGTGCCTGGGCGGCCTGCTGGTAGACCTTCTCGCTGATGGCGTAGAAGGCCTTCTGCAGGTCATCCTGCTTTGCCTTGATGTCATCAACGCTGCCGGACTTCAGGGCTTCCTTCAGGGCAGACAGCTTGGTCTCGACCTCGCTCTTTTCCTCGGCGGAAACCTTGTCGCCGAACTCGCCCAGTGCCTTCTCGGTCTGGAACACCATCTGGTCGGCGTTGTTGCGCACATCGACTTCCTCGCGGCGCTTCTTATCCTCGGCGGCATACTGCTCGGCGTCCTTGACAGCCTTGTCGATGTCGTCCTTGCTCATGTTGGTGGAAGCAGTGATCGTGATGCTCTGCTCCTTGCCGGTGCCCAGGTCCTTCGCGCTGACGTGAACGATACCGTTGGCATCAATATCGAAGGTGACCTCGATCTGCGGCACGCCGCGGGGAGCCGGAGCGATGCCGTCCAGATGGAAGGTTCCGAGGCTCTTGTTATCGCGGGCAAACTCACGCTCGCCCTGCAGGACGTTGACCTCAACGCTGGGCTGGTTATCAGCCGCAGTGGAGAAGATCTGGCTCTTCTTGGTGGGGATGGTGGTGTTGCGGTCAATGATCTTGGTGCAGACGCCGCCCAGAGTCTCAATGCCCAGGCTCAGCGGGGTAACGTCGAGCAGCAGCAGACCCTTGACGTCGCCCTGCAGAACGCCGCCCTGGATGGCAGCGCCGACAGCAACGCACTCATCGGGGTTGATGCCCTTGAACGGCTCGCAGCCCAGTTCCTTCTTAACAGCGTCGTAGACGGCGGGGATACGGGTGGAACCGCCGACCATCAGGACCTTGGCCAGGTCGGAAGCCTTCAGGCCGGCATCGGCCAGAGCCTTGCGGACGGGGGTCATGGTGCGCTCGACCAGATCAGCGGTCAGCTCATTGAACTTAGCGCGGGTCAGCGTCATGTCCAGATGCTTGGGGCCGTTGGCGTCCGCGGTGATGAAGGGCAGGTTGATGTTGGTCGTGGTCGCGCTGGACAGCTCGATCTTGGCCTTCTCGGCAGCCTCCTTCAGGCGCTGGGCAGCCATCTTGTCCTTGCGCAGGTCGATGTTGTTCTCGCGTTGGAAGTCCTCGGCCATCCAGTCGATGATGCGCTGGTCGAAGTCATCGCCGCCCAGGTGGGTATCACCGTTGGTAGCCAGAACTTCGGTAACGCCGTCGCCCATCTCGATGATGGAGACATCGAACGTACCGCCGCCGAGGTCGTAGACCATGATCTTCTGGTCGGCTTCCTTATCGATGCCATAAGCCAGAGAAGCAGCCGTAGGCTCGTTGATGATACGCTTGACGTTCAGACCGGCGATGGTACCGGCGTTCTTGGTGGCCTGACGCTGGCTGTCGTTGAAGTAGGCGGGGACGGTGATGACGGCCTCGGTGACAGGCTCGCCCAGATAAGCCTCGGCGTCAGCCTTCAGCTTGGAGAGGATCATAGCGCTGATCTCCTCGGGGGTGTAGTCCTTGCCGCCGGCATGGACCTTTTCAGCCGTGCCCATCTTACGCTTGATGGAAGAAATCGTGTTCTCGGGGTTGGTGATGGCCTGGCGCTTTGCGACCTGGCCGACCAGACGCTCGCCGGTCTTGGTGAAGCCGACGACAGACGGGGTGGTGCGGGCGCCTTCGGCGTTCGCGATGACGACGGGCTCGCCGCCTTCCATAACGGCGACGCAGCTGTTGGTAGTACCTAAGTCAATACCGATGATCTTGCTCATAAATAAAACTCCCTTCAAATTTGCTTTGAATGCAGTGAATGTCAATTTATATGGAAACGAATCGTTTGATTCGGTTCGACGTGTTTTCTTGGCTCCCTCGGCGAGGGAGCTGTCGCCGCAGCGACTGAGGGAGCGAACCTTCCGGAAGGCTCTACCCCTCCGCCCTGCGGGCACCTCCCCTGCAAGGGGAGGCAAGTAAGCGGTGCGTTATTCTGCGACGACGACCATCGCGTGGCGGATGATCTTGTCACCGATCTTGTAGCCCTTCTGGAAAACCTGCACGACGCTGCCGCTCTCCTGCCCTTCGGCGGCGGGGACCTGCTGGACGGCGTTCATGAAGTTGGGGTCAAACGGCTGGTTCAACGCCTCGATCTCGGTGATGTGCAGCGTTTCCAGAGCCTTGGCGGCCTTGTCCAGCGTCATCGTGACGCCCTTCTTGTAGTTCTCGTCCGCGCAGGCGGCGTTGGCGGCCATGTCCAGCGTGTCCAGGATGCCCAGGATCTGGGTCACGGCGTGGGACACACCGTCGTTGAACTTCTGGTCAGCCTCGCGCTGGGAGCGCTTGCGGTAGTTGTCATACTCGGCAGCGGTGCGGAGCAGCTGGTTCTTGAGGTCGGCGTTTTTCTTTTCCTCCGCCTCCAGCTTGGCCTGCAGGGCCGCGGTCTCGTGGTGGTGATGCTTGCCCTCGTGCTTGCCCTCGTTCTTTTCCTCGGTCTGGGGGGCCTCTTTTTCAGGGGCCTCCTGTGCGGGGGTCTCGGGCTTTTCAGCAGCCGCTTCCGTCTCCGGGGCGGTCTGTTTCTTTTCTTCTTGGCTCATTGCGGGTCTCTCCTTCTTCGTTTATTGGCCCTGCCCGGCCATGCTCTGCCCCATTCTGGCGGCAAAGTAGTCCAGGATCGGCAGCAGCCGCTCGTACTCCATGCGGGTGGAGCCGATCAGTGCGACGGAGCCTGTCAGCCCGCCGCCGGCTAAGTACCGCTTGCTGACGATACAGGCACCCGGCATCGCGGGGTCAAGGTCGCAGCCCAGCGTTGCGGTGATCTTGTTGCCTTCGGGGCGGATGAGCTCCGTCGCGGCCTCATTGTCGGAGAAGATCTCCAACAGCGTGCCGAGGTTCTGGCGGACGTCCGCCATCTTTGCCAGATACTGCGCGCCCTCCAAGCAGGCCTGCGGGCCGGTAGTGACGAGCGCCTGTGCCGCCATGATGACGGGGGCCAGCCGCTGCCCTGCGGCCAGCACCATGCTGGCCATGAGCATCGGGCTTAAATCCTGCGGGGCGACGAAAGTCAGCCCGCGGTTGAGCAGCTGTGCCAGGTTGGCGGCATCGTCCCGGGTCAGACCGGTGTCAACGCGGGCCACGCGGGTCCGCACACCGCCTGCGCTGGTCACGGCCAGCACTGCGGCGCTGTAGCGGCCCACCTGCACGACCTCAAAATGGGCAATGCAGAGATCCGGCGCCTGCGGTGTGGTAGCGGCAGCCGCGCAGCCTGTCATATCGGCCAGGCAGCGGGTCGCGGCGGGTACGAGCTTTTCCGGCTCGGCATCCATGGCGGCGAACAAATCGTCAATGCGGCGGCGGTCCTTCTCCGGCAGGGTGCCGGACTTTGGCGCGTCGATCAGATGATCGAGGTAGTAGCGGTAGCCCTGGGCGCTGGGCACGCGGCCCGCGCTGGTGTGGGGCTGTTCCAGCAGACCCAGCTTGGTCAGGGCAGCCATCTCATTGCGCAGCGTTGCGCTGGACAGTGCCATGTCAAAGTAGTTTGCCAAAAGACCCGAGCCGACAGGCTCACCGTCGTTGGCATACAGGGCAACAATAGCTTCCAGTATACGCTGCTTGCGCGCATCCATGGCCATGCTGCTCATCTCCTTTGGTTTGCTTTTGTTGGTTTGTTTAGCACTCTTTATCTCCGAGTGCTAAGTTTATTATATCCCCGTTTTGCAAACTGTCAAGGGTTTTTCCGAATTTTTTGTAAGTTTAACAGTTTCGTCACAATCGGATTGGGCAGTTTCCCTATTATTATATATGTAGGGGCCGGGCATGCCCGGCCCGCAAAGCCTCCCTTGTCAAAGGGAGGTGCCGAGCACCAGCGAGGCGGAGGGATTCCGACGGGCCTTTCCTTTATTGCCCTGCTAAGGCAACGTCGCGGGGACGCATCGCTTCGCTTGCCCCCGCAGGGGACTCCTTCCGTCCGCCTACGGCGTCCACCTCCCCCGCTGCGGCGGTGGAGGCTTTTCCCATCACTCCTCCATCCACCGCGCCAGAAACTCTGCGGCGGTGGCGGCGGCGCGGACGGTCTCGGCGTTGGGCGCGGCCTCGCGCAGGGTGCCGTGCAGCAGCACGCCGCCTTCGATGTCACCGTGTACCAGGATCGGCGCGGCACACAGCAGGTACCGGCTGCCCAGCGGCTCCCGCTCCGCGGCGGACGCCGGGGCCGTGTAGAGCTTGCGCCGGGTCAGCAGCGGCTCGATCTCGGGCGGGAGCGGTGCGCCGAGCAGCTCGCCCTTGCCCGCTCCGGCGGCGGCGACGATATGCTCCCGGTCACAGACGGCCACGGCGCAGCGCAGCCGCCGGGCCAGCACGTCCGCATAGACGGCGGCAGGCTCGCCAAGCTCGGCCAGCGGCGAATACTTTTTAAATATGACCTCGCCGTTGCCGTCCGTGTAAATTTCGAGTGAATCTCCGGTGCGGATGCGCTGTGTTTTCCGAATCTCCTTCGGGATGACCACCCGGCCCAATTCGTCGATACGGCGCACGATTCCGGTTTCTCTCATACAAAATCCCCCCTGGTTTTTTCTGGTAGTATCTGCGGGGGTGCTTAAAAATATGTAAGGAGTTTGGTTATGGAGCTATTGCAGACAACGCTTTGCTATCTCGAAAAGGACGGTGCGTACCTGATGCTGCACCGCGTCAAAAAGAAAAACGACGTCAACCACGACAAGTGGGTCGGCGTCGGCGGCAAGTTTGAACCGGGTGAGGACGCGCCGGCCTGCGCCCTGCGCGAGGTGCGCGAGGAGACCGGCCTGACGATGCACGCGCCGGTTTACCGCGGCATCGTGGATTTTTTCTGTGACCCATGGCCCGCCGAGCGGATGCACCTGTACACCTGCACGGAATTTTCCGGCGTGATGACCGACTGCGACGAGGGGTGCTTAGAGTGGGTGGACAAGGCCGCCGTGCAGGATCTTCCGATCTGGCAGGGGGACAAGATATTTTTCAAGCTGCTGGCGGAGGACGCACCGTTTTTCCATTTAGAGCTGACCTATGACGGGGATGTGCTGGTAAAGGCGGTGCTGGATGGGGTAAGTATGCTGTAACGGCAAACACGGAGCGGTCAAGACCGCTCCCTACTATGCCCCTTGAAAATAGGATTTGTAGGGAGGGGGTCTTGACCCCTCCGGGCCGCTTGCGGCTGCGCAAAGCCCCGCGGGTCGTCGGGGACGCCGGCCCCTACCGTGCGGCAAAAAAAGAGCGTGTGCTTTTCTGTGCACACGCTCTTTTCTTATGTCTCAATACGTCGTGATCGTCGTCCCAACGAAATAATGCGTCAGAATATCCTGATAGCCCCAGCCGTTGCGGGCGTAGCCGATGGCGCCCCACTGGCTCATGCCGCAGCCGTGGCCGTAGCCGTAGACATCAAAGATAAAGCAGTCCAGATCGGCGTTGTAGCTGACCGTGAAGCACTGGCTGCGCAGGCTGCGCCCGTCAACGCTCTGGCGGGCCAGCAGATTCTCGCGGAACCAGCGCCCGCTGACGGTGCCGACGCCCGCGTCCGGGCCGACCTGGATCTTGGCGACCCAGCCGTACTGGTTGGCGGACTGGACCGTGAACCAGCTGTTGGGGTCCACGCCGGACAGGTCAATGTCCATCACATCGCGGATGCGGTCCTGCAGCGTCTGGCGGGAGAAGCGGGCCGTGCCGCTGGAATTGCCGTTCGTGTTCCAGTGGCTGGACACGCTCTGGTCATACGGGCTGTCCACGGCCTGCAGCCAGGCGCGGTCATTGCCCCAGACCTCGGCAGCGGAGGCCGTGCCGGTGCTGGCCGACGCAAAGTACGGCGTGAAGCAGACCTGCCCGTTGTAGGTAACCAGCACATGGGCGACCTCCTGCGCGGCGGCCAGCGCGGCAGCGCCCGGCTCGGCACCCAACACCGACGGGTAGCCCGACTGGCTGATGATCCAGCAGTGGGTCGCCACGCACTGAGCCTTGTAGGCTTCGGCGGGTGCGTTGGGGCCCAGCTCGTTCTGGGCCACCATGGCCAGGCACTGCACCAGATCCATCGTCTGGGCCGTGCCGTTCATCGTCACGTTGATGGTCTCCCCTGTGCCGCTGTTGTCGGGCTGAGGAGCCTCGGTGGGGGCGGCTGTCGGCTCGGGCGTCGTCTCACCGGAGACGGCGGAATCCGCCGGGGGCTCGGTGGGCGCAGGCGTGGCGCTGGTCTTGATCTGATCCACCGTCACGGTCTGCTCGGGCAGACTGCCCTCGGCGCCCTTGTTCAGGTCGGCCTCCGCGGCGGAGGTCGAGCCGGCCACGTCGGTCAGGCCCGCCAGCAGCTTGTCGGTGCTGGCCAGCAGGCTGTCCGTGATGGCCTGCAGGTCGTCCGCGCGCTGTGCCAGGTCCGCCGTGTCCGCGGCGGTGTCGCTGCCCGTGCCGCCGTTCTTGCGGGCGGCCTGGGCGGCGGTGCTCTGCTGGGCGTAGCGGTCCACACTGGCCTGCACCAGCGTGCTGACTGTCGGCATCGGCTGGCCCTTGCGCTCATACTGGGCCGCCGTCAGCAGCGGCTCCTCCGCTGCCGCGATGGCCGAGGTGTTTAAAAGCTCTGCCTCTCCCTCGCGAATCAGCCGCCCCGTGATGCAGAGCAGCACGCCACTCTCGTCACTGTGGGTCGTCACGGTCAGGAAGCGGGAGTCGTCACCCACGTCAACGCCGGTGTCAAACAGGCTGCGGGCCTGAATACCCGCGACGAAGGTCAGGTAGTCGTAATAGCTCGACAGGTCGGTGCTGCCGTACAGGTCAAATGCGCCCGCGCCCTGTTCGGACGGGTCAAAATAGTAGACCGCGATGGCCTTGAAGCGGTAGACACCGCCCGCCGTGTACAGCGTGAAGCCGCTGTTCTGCTTGAGCGTATCCTCGTCAGCCAGCGCCTTGTAGTCGCTGCCCGTGCATTCCACCACGGTGTTGCCGGGGGTGGCGGCGTCCAGTGCGCTGGGCGTGGCAAAGCGGACGATGGACGGTGCCTCGCCGCTCTCGGGCGTTTCCGGGTCGGGCGTGTCGGCGGCGTAAACCAGCGCGCCGTTCAGCCCGGGCCAGCCCAGATAGCCGACGACGCCGGGGCGGCGCTCCAGCGCCTTGCCCAGGTAGCTCTCGGCGGTCGTATCGTAGAGCGTCGTGCCGTAGCTTTTGGCCGCGGGGCGTGCGCCCAGATCACAGCGCAGGAACAGCCACAGCGCCCCGCCGCCCAGCACAAGCACCAGTGTCAGCACGACAAGCCCCAGAATAACGGTGCGTCTGCGGCGGCGCTCGCTCTTTTCAATGATCTCAAGGCTGCGGTTCTTGATGCTGGGCTGCACCGGCTCGCTCTCAGGCTTTTCTGCCTTGCGGCGGCGCTTTTTGTCGGTTTTCCGCGCGGTCTTTTCTGCGGCGGCCTCCTCAACGGCGCTGGCGTCAAACAGCTGGGTCGCAGCGCGGGTAAAGTCCTCTACGCTGGCGCTCTTGCCCGCGGCCTCGGCGGCGTCATCGGCAGCCTGCGCGGCGGCGATGGCTGCGGGGTCAAGATCCGCGGAGAAGTCGGGGATGTCATCGTCCAGCACCGACGGTGCGGGGGCACGGCCCTGCGGGACGTCGGGCAGAGGTGCTTCGTCCGCCGGGGCGGGCGGCTCCACGGGCCGGGCACGGCGGATGCGGGCGTGCCGCGGCGCTTCCGGTCCGGACGTCCGGGCCGGCTCCGGGGCCGCTGCCTGCGCGTCCGCGTCCGTTTCAAAGCGGATGACGCCTGTCGGCTCGGAGACCTCGGGCGGCGTCGCGGCGGCGTCGCGGCGGTGCAGCGTGCGGTGCGGGGCCGCGGAGTCGGGCACGGCAGACTGCTCCGGCTGCGGGAAGCTCGGCGGACTGACCGGCGCGGGCCGGTCAAAATCGAGCATCGGCTCAAAATCGGCGGTATGGTCGGCGTCCCGCGTGGGCGGCGTGCGGCGGCGCAGCGAGAACCGCACCGTGTTGCCGCGGCTCCGGGCGGCCTCCGACACAACGAGCAGTGGCCGGTCATGGCCGGGGCGGAACGTGATGCAGGAATCTGTCAGCTGCAGGCCGAACAAACGGCGGCGCAGCAGGTCCAGGATCTGGTTGCCGATGAAGGTATCGTTCATATCGGGCGGCAGGGCGCAGGCCACCGCGCCGCGGCGGTCACACACTAGCACAAAGGGGCACTGCCCGACGCTGGCGGGCATGTAGGCGGCAGCGTAATCCGCGCCTGTGACCTGCAGCGCGGCCAGCGCACGGCCCGCTGCGGCCTGCACAATGTCGCCGGGGAAGCGCCGGAGCAGCTGCTCCGGCACGGTGATGCGGCGGGATTTCTGCGGGTCGGCGTAGCTCTCGGTGCCAAAGTCAAAGACGGCCTCGCTGTGGGGCAGCGGCTGCAAAAGGCTGCCCAGCAGGCGGCCCGTCGGCTCGTCCACGGCAACCAACAGCTTGCGTTTTTCCAGCAGCGCGTCCAGCGTGGCCTGGGCCAGGCTGGTCTCCCCCTCGGCAAAGACATCGTCGCCGAACTTAGCGCGCAACCGCGCGGCCCATTTATCGCAGTATTGCTCCGCCATGGCGCGGTTGGGTGCGCTGACCTGCACACAGATGGCAAACTCGCCGTCCCGTTCCAGCAGACGCAGGCCGGGGCAGCCATCATCCCGGATGCCCCGCAGCACGGAGGATACCTCCGCGCCCGTGGGCCCGAAAACACGCAGGATTTTCAGTTGAGTGTTGACCATGGTGGAACCTTTCTTGTGTTGTATTGCCTTCCCCCCCTGGGGGGGAAGGTGTCTGCGGCCCCGCCCGCAGACGAATGAGGGGCAGCCTTGCCACAACCACCCGTAAACAGGCGGTCCCGGGAGCTTTCACCTCATCCGCCGCTGCGGCGGCACCTTCCCCTCAAGGGGAAGGCTTGGGGCTTTATATATCCAGTTCTCTGTCCGCCGTCTCCGGCGTGAAACGCACGCTGTCCGGCACATCGAGGGCCAGCGCCATGCGGCGGAGCATATCCAGCGCGTACAGGGCGGCGCGGGTGCGGATGATCTGGCGGTCCTGATAGCCGCCCAGGGTCAGGCGCATTAAATACCCCGTGTCCGTGCGGGTGTCGGCACCGGCCAGATAGACCGTACCCACCGGCTTGCCGGGCAGTGCGCCGCCGGGTCCGGCCAATCCCGTGATGCCCACGGCCAGCTCTGCACCGGATTCCCGGGCAGCGCCAAAGGCCATGGCTGCGGCCACGGGGCCGGACACGACGTTGTACTTTTCAATGACAGCCGCATCCACACCCAGCAGCTTTTGCTTGGCGGCCTCGGCGTAGGTGACAAAGCCGTAGCCGAACACCTCGCTGGAGCCGGGCACGTTCGTCAGCCGCTCGGCGATCATGCCGCCGGTGCAGCTCTCCGCCGCGGCGGCGTGCAAGCCGTGTTCCCGTAAAGCGCGTACCACCGTGTATTCCAGCGCGGGCACGTCCACATCGTAGGCTGCTGCGCCGAGAATCTCTTTAAACTCCGCAATGCGGGCATTGCAGGCGGCCTCGGCGGCCTGCTCGGTGGCCTCGCGGGCCGTCACGCGGATCTCGCACTCGCCGGTCTTGCAGTAGATGGCGGCGGTGGGGTTCGCGGCCTCAAACAGCGGCGCGACCTTGCTGGCAATGGCGCTCTCGCCGCCCAGCACCCGCAGCGTGCGGCTGTGGATCGTGCAGTTTTGCCGTTTCAGCAGAATCGGGCGGACCTGCTCGGCCCACATGGCCTTCATCTCCCGCGGGACGCCGGGCATCAGCGCGGCACAGTGGCCGTCGGCGTCCTCAAACCACGCGCCGGGGGCCGTGCCGTGGTCGTTGATGAGCTTGTGGCCCACCGTCGGGCACATGGCCTGCTTGCGGTTGTTCGGCGTGGGGCGTCTGTTTGTCCGGGCGAAAAAGTCGATGATCTTCTGCCACTCGCCCTCGTCAAAGGCCAGCGTATCGCCGAACGCCTCGGCCACGGTCTCCTTCGTCAGATCGTCCTCGGTGGGGCCGAGACCGCCCGAAAAGACGAGCAGGTCGCTGCGGCTTTTCGCCTGCAGGACCAGCTCCTTCAGGCGGGCGGGGTTATCGCCGATGACATGCTGGTGCATCACGCTGATACCGAGCTCGGCCAGCTCGCGGCTTAAAAACTGCGCGTTGGTGTTCAGGATGTCGCCCAGCAGAAGCTCCGTGCCTACGCAGATAATTTCAGCAGTCACAGCAGCTCGTCATCTCCCATGCGGATATAGATTTTCTCGACGTTCTCGGCGGCCTCGGCTTCCAGCGCGGCCAGGCCGGGCATAGCGGCCTCGGCGGCCAAGATCTCGTCCAGCGTCGGGTTCGTCTTGGGATGCGGCGGGGTAAAGATCGTGCAGCAGTCCTCATACGGCTCGATGGACGTCTCAAATGTACCGATCTTACGCGAAATATTGATGATCTCGATCTTGTCCATGCCGATGCAGGGGCGCAGCACGGGCAGGTCCTGCGCCTGGTCTGTGCAGGCCAGCGCGGCCATGGTCTGGCTGGCGACCTGAGCCAGGCTCTCGCCGGTGATGAGGGCCTGCAGCTCGAGCTTTTTCGCCACCTGATTGGCAATGCGCAGCATGCTGCGGCGCATCAGAACCGTGAACAGCACGTCGGGCGCGTTGTCACGGATATACTCCTGCGGCTTCGTGTAGGGCACGACGAACAGCGTGCAGTTGCCGGTGTACTCGACCAGCTCGCGGGCCAGATCGCGCACTTTCAGCTTGGCGCGCAGGCTCGTGTACGGCGGGCTGGCAAAGTGGATGTGGTGCAGCGCCAGACCGCGGCGGGCCATGCACCACGCGGCGACGGGGCTGTCGATGCCGCCGGACAGCAGGTTCAGTGCGCGCCCGCTTGTGCCGACGGGCAGACCGCCCGCGGCCTCGACCTTGGGGCCGTGGACATAGGCGGCGTAGTCGCGGATTTCCACCATGATCTCCAGCTGCGGGTTATGCACGTCGACGCGCAGATGATGGTGCTTGTCCAGCAGGTAGGCACCCAGCTCGCGGCAGATCTCGGGGCTCTTCATCGGGTAGGTCTTGTCGGCGCGCTTGGCCTCGACCTTGAAGGTGCGGATGCCGCGCAGCGTCTCGCCGAGATACGCCTCGGCGGTCTCGCATATTGCGGCAAAGTCCTTCGGGCACTCGACGGCGCGGCTCAGCTTCACGATGCCGAACACATGGGACACGCGGCGGAACGCCTCGTCCATGTCGAGGCCGTCCTCCTGCGGCTCGATGAAAACGGTGCTCTGGGCCTGGTAGACCTTGAACTTGCCCAGCGGCTCCAGCCGCCAGCGGATGGTCTTGGCCAGCCGCGCCTCAAACTTGCCGCGGTTCAGGCCCTTCAGCGTCATTTCGCCCTGATAGGCGAGGATGAGTTCTTTCATAAAATGGTTCCTTTCAAAATGGATGTGCCGTTCAAATATGCTGCAATTCCTGTAATCCGTCCCGCAGCCCCGCCAGCAGCGCGTCCACGTCATCGGCGGTGTTATCGGCGCAGAAGCTCACGCGCAGGGCGGTGCGGACGGTCAGGTCGGCGCAGCCCATGGCCAGCAGGGTGTGGCTCGGCTCGCCCTTGTCGCAGGCAGAGCCGCCCGAGACATAGACCGCGCGGGTGTTCAGGTAGTTGATGAAGGTCTGGCTGTTGATGCAGCCGGTGGAGAAATTCACGATCTCCCCCACCGCGTCGTCGGGCGAATTGAGCGTGATGCCGTCCAATTCTTCAAGCCCCGCGCGCAGCTGCCGATTCAGCGCGGCAATGTGTGCAATGCGGGGGCGCAGCTTCTGCTGGCCCTGCGCGGCGGCCACGCCGAGACCCACAATGTAGGGCGTGTTCTCGGTGCCGGGGCGCAGGCCGCGCTCCTGATGGCCGCCGAGATAGGGCGGTTTGAGCGTCTGGCGCTGGCTGTCCCGGATGAACAGTGCGCCGACGCCCTTGGGCGCGTGGACCTTGTGGCCGGAGACGGAGAGCGTATCGACCTCGCGCCATTTCTGCAGGTCGATGGGCATGCGCAGCCACGCCTGCACGGCGTCCACATGGAAGTGGGTGCGGCTGTTGCGCGCCTTGATGCCCTTGCCCAGCGCCGCGATGTCCTGCACGGCGCCGGTCTCGTTGTTGACGGCCATGCAGGCGGCCAGCACCGTGTTTTTGTCGATCTCGGCCAGGAATTTCTGCGTGTCAATGCGTCCGTCCGCCCCGGGCATGACCTCGACGACGGTGAAGCCTTCGTCCTTCAACGCGCGGATGGGGCGCTGCACGCTGGGGTGTTCAAAGCCCGTGACGACGATCTTATTGCCCCAGTGCTTACGCGGGCGGGCCGCACCGGTCACGGCCATGTTGTTGCCCTCACTGCCGCAGGCCGTGAAGTAGATTTCATCGCTGCGGCAGTGCAGCGTTTTGGCCACGCGGGCGCGGGCCGCGGCAATGGCATCCTGCGCGGCAACGGCGGGGTCATACAGGCTGCTGGGGTTGGCCCAAAGCTCAGTCAGCGCCTCGCTGACGGCCTGCGCCACCGCCGGGTCCACCCGGGACGTGGCGGCGTTATCAAGATAATGCAGCTGGGGGTCGGAAAGCATAGCACTCATTCCTCACATTATTGCACAAAATTATACAGATTAAATTATACACGTTCGCCTAGCAAAAAACAATATTCAGAAACAAAAAAAGGCTTCCCCCGTGGGGGAAGCTGGCCGCGAAGCGGACTGATGCGGGCAGAGTTCATCCTGATTGCCCATTTACGGGCTGTAACCCGGTAGGGGCCCGGCAGGCCCGGCCCGCGGCTTACCGGCAAATGTGCTGTAATGGGAAGGCCGCTTTATTCTGTTGACCCTGTAGGGGCGCATTCTATATGCGCCCGGGCAGCTTGCGGCTGCGAAAGCCCCCACGGGCGGATATGGAATCCGCCCCTACGCCTTGTTTTATCTACCCTTACTCCCCAAAATCCTCCGCGGCCTTCTGCATCATCTGGCGGATCGGCAGGTTGTACGGGCAGCGCGGCTCACAGGCACCGCACCGGATGCAGGCACCGGCCTTGGTCTGCAGCGTCGCATAGCGCTCGCGGCCCCACTGCTGCAGGCCGTAGCGGTTCAGGTACCCCTGGAACAGGAACACACTGGGGATGGAAATCCCCACCGTGCAGGGCGCACAGTAGTTGCAGCGGCGGCAGAACTGGGTGCCCAGCGCGTCGCGCACCTTCTGGCAGGCGGCCTCCTCCTCGGGCGTAAGCGGGGCGGTGTTGGCCGCGCCCGCCACGTTGGCGTTCAGCTCCTCCACCGTCGCCATGCCGGGGATGGACACCGTGACTGCCGGGTTGGACAGCACGTACCGCAGTGCCAGGCGGCCATCCTCAATGGCACCGCCCGCCAGCGGCTTCATGTCGATAAAGCCCTTGCCTGCCGCGGCGCAGCGGTCGATCAACTCCCTGCCCTGCTGCTCCACGATGTTGTACGGGAACATGATCGTCTCGATCTCGGGGATGTCCAGCGCGGCCTCAAACACAGCGGCCAGGTGCGCCGTGATGCCGATATGCCCGACGATGCCCCTGGCCTTTGCCTCGAGCAGCGCCTCCATTGCGCCGCCGGGTGCCAGAATCGTTTTCAGGCCGTCGAGGCTCGGGTTGTGGAACTGGAACAGCTCGATGTGGTCTGTGCGCAGGTTTTTCAGGCTCGTGGCGATCTCGGCCTCCATGTCGGCTTTGGTCAGCGCACGGCATTTGGTCGCCAGAATGAAGTCATCCCGCAGCCCGGCCTCCTCCAGCGACTGGCCGATCCATGCCTCGCTGACCGTGTAGGCGCGGGCGGTGTCGATGTAATTGATGCCCGCCTTATGCGCGGCGATCAGCAGCTCCCGCGTGCCGGGCTGGTCGATGCGCTGAATGGGAATGCCGCCAAACCCAAGGCGGGAGATTTGTAAGCCTGTGGTGCCGAAATTGACGTATTGCATGGTGTTTACCTCTTGTATTGCTCTCCGTTTGCTGCAGAAGTCGATGCCTGCATCCTTTACGCTTATTATAGCAAATCCAACGTAAAAATCCAGTCCCCCTAAGCCCTCCCCCGCGTGGGGAGGCAACCGGCTTGCAAGCATGGTGCTATTCTTCTATAATAAACAGTACAAAAACGAAATTCTTGCGGGGTACAGCCACCTCTACGACCCGCTGACCGGGCGCTGGCCGTTTCTTGCGGGGCCGGAGCGCAGCTACGGTGCGTGTGTCGATTTATTGGTGGAGGAATTTTTGCCCAACACAACTGCTGGTGCCTGACGGCAGCCGCGACCACTAGATGCCCGGAAAGTTGTGCCCGCGGTGTCACAATTATCCACAAACAGACCCTATGGATGTTGAAAATTTCGGCGTTTTTCTGTGCGATTTTCCACCCCTGCCTACTTGCGGCGGGGGCCTTTTTCGTGGTATGATTCATTTTGTAATAGTTTATCGCTTTTTAACTGTGAGGAACAGGAATGTTTAATAAAAAGAACCCCATGCGGTATTTCTCCGGCAGCACCTTTGCGCGGCTGCCGCTGTATAAGCTGGCCGCGGGCGGCACGGCGGTGGTGCTGACCGCCAGCATCGGCCTGGGCGCGTTTGCGGCCAGCGTCGGTCCGCTCTCCGCACCCGAGCCCAGCCCCACGCCCATCGTGACGGCCACCCCCGAGACGGCGGCCACGCCGACCCCTTCCCCGACGCCGAGCCCCACGCCGGAGCCGGACAAGCCGCTGACGATGGAGGCCAGCGTCATCCAGCAGGATGTCGGTGTGACGCTCTACGTCGAGAACGCCCCCGAGCCCAGCCCCACGCCCGATGCGTCCGCCTCGCCGTCCCCGACGCCGTCCAAAAGCGCGAAGGAGGATGACGCCGAGAACGAAAAGACCCCGCTGCTGGGCGTGGCGGCAACCATCACGCTGACCGACGCCAAGGGCAATGCCACGGATTATGAGCTGGATACCGAGACCGGCACCGCGCTGGCCGAGGACGTGACCCCCGGCGACTACACGCTGGCGGTCCAGCCCATCGAGGGCTACACGCAGCCCGAGGCCCAGACCGTGACGGTCAAAGAAAAGGTCGTCTACAAGGCGGACGTCAAGGCCGTTAAAGAGAAGATCGTCCAGGCAAGCCAGGTCAACGAGAGTGCCGAGGACTCCGGCGTCAGCAACGCGGGCTCGGCCCCCATCGTCAACGAGGTCACCGACACCGTGACCTACGCCGACAGCGCCAGGACCGAGACCGGCAGCAAGACGAGCTACACAGCCAAGCTGAGCAGCAGCGGTCATCTGCTGCTGGCCGACGGCACCGAGACGCCCTACCTGCCCGTTTATCAGGACGGCACGAAGGACCTGATCGGCGCAGTGCGCGATACAAGCTACGCTGCCAACACGGCCACGGCGGCCTGGCTGCCCGGCGCGGCGGATTCCGTCACGCTGCTGGGTGCGGCCAACACCCGCATGGCGTGGGTACACCGCGCGGACGAGCCGGTGACCGTACAGGAGGGCACCGGCGGGGCCGCCCCGGCTGCCGAGGAGACCCCTGTCCCGGCGGACCCCACGCCGGAACCGACCCCCGAGATCACGCCCGAGCCGACCCCGGAGGCGACGCCTGCCCCCACCGAGGCCCCGACGGAGACACCCGCCGAAACGCCAACGCCTGCCCCGACAGAAGCCCCTACGGAAGCCCCGACAGCGACTCCGACGCAAGCACCCACCCAGGTGCCCGACCCGACGGCGGGCTGGCCGGATAACATTGCGGTGCAGGAGCTGGCCAACTACGGCTTTGCCGTGACCAGCGCGACCACCACGATATACGAGTATACCGGCTGGCAGGATATTGACGGCGCAACGTATTATTACGACCCGTCCACCCACCAGCCCGTCACGGGCCAGCAGGTCATTCAGGGCAATGTCTACACCTTTGCGGCGGACGGCGCACTGAACCGCACGGCCCGCGGCATTGATGTCTCGAAGTTCCAGGGCAGCATTGACTGGAACGCCGTCAAGGCGGACGGCATCACGTTTGCCATCATCCGCTGCGGCTACCGCGGCTACGGCAGCGGTGCGCTGGTCGAGGATTCTACATATCGCCGGAACATTCAGGGCGCGATCAACGCGGGCCTGCGCGTCGGCGTTTACTTCTACAGCCAGGCCATCAACGAGGCCGAGGCCGTCGAGGAGGCCAGCATGGTGCTGAGCCTGGTCAGCGGCTACAGCCTGCCGCTGGGCGTCTACTACGACACCGAGAGTGTCGGCGGCGGGCGCGCCAATGCCCTGAGCGCCGCCGAGCGCACGGCCTGCGCCGTCGCCTTCTGCGAGACGATCCGCAGCGCGGGGTACAGCGCGGGCGTTTACTCCTATGCCAGCTGGTTCTATAACGCGCTGAACTTTGCGAACATCAGCAAGTACAACATCTGGATCGCCCAGTACCGCGATACGCTGAGCTTCAGCTACAAGCACAATATATGGCAGTACACAGGCTCCGGCAGCGTCAAGGGGATCTCGAAGCCGGTGGATATGAATATTGGGTAAAATAAAAGCACCTGCGTTTTCGGACGCAGGTGTTTTTGCGTTATGGAAGCCTTCTCCCTCGGGAGAAGGTGGCCGAGGCTCCGACCGAGGCCGGATGAGGGCAAAGCCCGCCATAGCGGCCAGTGAACGGGCTGCAGCGGCAAGGTCTACCCTCATCAGTCAGCGGACGGGGCCGCTGACAGTTTCCCCCAAGGGGGAAGCCTTATTTGTTTGTGTAGCAGCTCATCTTCGCGCTGCTTCCGCCCCTGACCTGCCCATTGCCGTGCACAATATATTTATACGTACACAGCTCGGCCAGCCCCATGGGGCCGCGGGCGTGGAGCTTTTGGGTGCTGATGCCCATCTCGCAGCCAAGGCCGAACTCGCCGCCGTCGGTAAAGCGGGTGCTGGCGTTCACGTAGACCGCCGCGCTGTCCACGCAGGTCGTGAACCGCTGTGCCGCCGCGGCGTCCGCCGTGACGATGGCCTCGCTGTGGTGGGTCGAATGCTTCGCAATGTGGGCGATGGCCGCATCGACGTCATCCACAACGGCCACGCTCAGCTTATAATCCAGATACTCGGTGTCAAAGTCCTGCGGCGCGGCGGGCACACCGTCGATGATGGCCGCGGCGCGCGCATCCAGATGCAGCTCCACCGGGGTGATGCCGGCAGCGGCGCGGGCATCGACAAGGCGGGCCTTCAGCATCGGCAAAAACTGCGCTGCCACGTCCCTGTGGACCAGCAGCGCCTCCTCGGCGTTGCAGACGCTGGGGCGGCTCGTCTTGGCGTTTTCCACAATATCCACGGCCATCTCCAGATCGGCGGCCTTGTCCACGTAGACATGGCAGATGCCGGTGCCGGTCTGGATGCAGGGCACGGTTGCGTTCTCGACGCAGGCGCGGATCAGCCCGGCCCCGCCGCGGGGGATCAGCAGATCGACCAACCCGTCCGCGGTCATCAGCTCGTTGGCGCTGGCGTGGGAGGTGTCCTCGATGAGGCTCACCGCGCACTCCGGCAGGCGCACCCTGCGCAGACCGGCGCGCAGAGCCTCCACGATGGCGTGGCAGCTGGCCCAGGCGTCGCGCCCGCAGCGCAGGATGCACGCACTGCCCGCCTTGATGGCCAGCGCGGCGGCGTCGCTCGTGACGTTGGGGCGGCTCTCGTAGATGATGGCGATGACACCCATCGGCACGGCGGTTTTTTCGATTAAAAGGCCGTTCGGGCGCACAATTTTGCGCAGCACTGCGCCCACCGGGTCGGGCAGGGCCGCGACCTCGCGCATGCCCTTGGCCATGTCGGTCAGGCGGCCCGGCGTCAGCGCCAGACGGTCCAGCATCACGTCGCTGACACGCCCGCGGGCGTTCTCGACGTCCTGCTTATTGGCGTCCAGAATTTTATCCTGCGCGGCGATGAGCGCAACGGCCATTGCCTCCAGCGCGGCGTTCTTCGTGTCGGCGTCGGCCAGCGCCAGCGGCAGCTTTGCGCCCTGCGCGGCCTGCAAAATTTCCTGCGTAGTCATGGGGTCAGACCTCCCTTATGCCTTGCGGCCCACGAACCGGGTGCCGACGGGCTTGCCCTCGACAATGTCGTACAGCACCTCGGCGTGGGCACCGTTGGTAATGATCATGTCCACACCGGCCTCGGTGGCACGCTTGGCGGCGGTGACCTTCGTCAGCATGCCGCCGGTGCCCAGGGCCGAGCCCGCGCCGCCCGCCAGCATCTCAATTTCCGGCGTGATCTCCTCGACCACCGGGATGAGCTTTGCGTCCGGGTGGGTGTGCGGGTCGGCGGTGTACAGGCCGTCGATGTCGGACATCAGCACGACCAGATCGGCGTGGATGCACTTGGCTACCAGCGCGGCCAGCGTGTCGTTGTCGCCCAAAGAGTATTCCTCGCAGGCGACGGGGTCATTTTCGTTGATGATGGGGATGGCGTGCAGCTGCAAAAGACGCTCCAGCGTGTTTTGCAGGTTGTGCAGACGGTTTTCGTGGTCAAAATCCTCCCACGTCAGCAGCATCTGGGCCACGGTATGGTTGTATTGGCCGAACAGTCGGTCATAGGTATACATCAGCTCGCACTGGCCCACCGCGGCGGCAGCCTGCTTGGTGACAAGGTCGCCGGGCTTTTCAATTTGCAGCTTGCCTGCGCCGAGGCCCGTGGCCGCCGACGATACGACGATGAGCTGATGTCCGGCGTTCTGAATATCGCTCCACACCCTGACCAGATCCTCGGTGTGGCGGATGTTGAGCAGCCCGCCGGGATGTGCCAGCGTGCTGGTGCCTACTTTAACGACGATACGCATAAAATTTCTCTTTCTATTCCTGTTTGGCAACCGCTTTGTAGGGGCGAGCATTGCTCGCCCGTCAGGCGTCTGCCGCGCGGGGTATTTTCCTGGAAAAGCACTTCTTTCCGTCAGGTCTGCGGGCGAGCAATGCTCGCCCCTACATTCTCGGAAGAGGTCACTTCTTCCCCAAATCCTTTGTCTTTTCAAACGCGGCCAGCACGGCGTCGGTCACGGCACCGCGGAAAGCGCGCTCCTCCAGCAGGCGCACGCCCTGAATGGTCGAGCCGCCGGGGCTGCAGACGGCGTCCTTCAATTCGCCCGGGTGCTTGCCGGTCTCCAGCACCATCCGCGCGCTGCCCAAAAGCATCTGGGCGGCGTACTCCTGCGCCTTGGCGCGGGGCAGACCTGCGGCGACACCGCCGTCGGCCAGTGCCTCGATGAACTGGTACGCCCAGGCCGGTCCGCAGCCGGACACCGCGCTTGCGGCGTCGATCAGGCTCTCCGGCACGGCGTCCAGACGGCCTGCAGGGGCCATGGCGGTGAGCCACTCGGCCATTTTTTCCGGCTCCACATCGTCAGAGCAGTACTGGATCATGCCGTCGCCCAGCGCCACGGGGGTGTTGGGCATCATGCGGATGATGGGATAGCCGCTGCCCGCCATCTGGCGGATCTGCTGCATCGACAGGCCCGCCGCCATCGTGACCAGCACAAAGGGGCGGCTCTCGGCGCGGGCCTCCAGCGTTGGGGTCAGCTCATCGAGCATATCGGCCATCATCTGGGGCTTTACGCCCAGAAAGATGAAGTCGCAGATGCCGGCGACCTCCTCATTCGTGCCGCAGGCGCAGCCGAGCTCGTCCGCCAGCGCCTGTGCCTTGGCAGGCGTGCGGTTGGCCAGCAGCACATCGCCGGACCCGGCGCCCTTGCAGACCGCGCGCGCCACAGCCCCGCCCATGTTGCCGCAGCCGATAAAACCGTATTTCATGGTAAACCCCCTATTTTATTCTTTATATGCAGTATTTATAGTAGTGCAAGGGAGAAGGTTTGTCAACGGGAAAACGGGCTTTCCCCGGGGGAAAGGTACAGAAAGTCCATCGCATCTTTTTCTTGCCCTTATCCTGCAAACGCGGTATAATAAAATAGAATATTTGTAAAATTCCGTCCGCCGCTGCACGGCGGGCACCAGGATAGAGTTTGGAGGCAGTACCATGTCTGAATTTATTCCTCTTTCGGTTCCGAATTTCGGCGCGCGCGAGGCCGAGCTGGCCGGGCAGGCCATCACGTCGGGGTGGGTTTCCACCAGCGGCGGCAAGGTCACGGAGTTCGAGGAAGCGCTGGCCGCTTACGTGGGCATGCCCCGCGCCGTGGCCTGCAACGCCGGCACCAGCGCGCTGCATCTGGCCGCTATGGCCGCCGGCATCACCCGCGGGGATGAGGTCATCGTCCCGACGCTGACTTTTATCGCCGCCGTCAACCCGCTGACCCGCTATGTCGGCGCGGAGCCGGTCTTCATCGGCTGCGACGACTCCCTGTGCATTGACCCCGACGCCGTCGAGGATTTCTGTGCGAACCGCTGCGAGCTGCGGGACGGCAGGCTGTACAACAAAGCCACCGGCGCACACATCAAGGCACTGGAGGTCGTGCATGTGTTCGGCAACATGGCCGACATGCCCCGCCTGATGGCGATAGCCAAGCGCTACGGCCTCATCGTCATTGAGGATGCCACCGAGGCACTCGGCACCCGCTGCACCGACGGCCCGTTTGCCGGTAAGTTTGCGGGCACCATCGGCGACATCGGCTGCTACAGCTTTAACGGCAACAAGATCATCACCACCGGCGCGGGCGGCATGGTCGTGTCCAACCACGCTGACTGGGCCGAGCACGCCAAGCATCTGTCCACCCAGGCCAAGACGGATCTGCTGCAATTTTTGCACGATGAGGTCGGCTACAACTACCGCATGACGAACGTGCAGGCATCCTTAGGGCTTGCCCAGCTCGAGCGGCTCGAGGGCTTCATCGCCCACAAAAAGGCGCTGTATGACCGCTATGTGGCCGCGCTGGACGGCGTGAAGGGGCTGCGCATCCTGCCCTTCCGCGAGGGGGAGTGCCGCTCCAACCACTGGTTCTTCAGCCTGTATCTGAAGGATTCCGGGCTGGACCGCGACACTGTGATCGAGAAGCTGCAGGCGCAGCACATCCAGACTCGCCCGGTGTGGGCGCTCATCCATGAGCAGGCCGACTACCCCCGCAACGAGGCTTACGGTCTGGACAAGGCGCTGGACTACCGCAAGTACATTGTCAACCTGCCCTGCTCCACGAACCTGTCCTTTGAGGACTGTGACCGCGTGATCGAAGCGGTGCTGGGGCTGTAAGTGCCCTTGCCTCCCTCTGCGAGACAGACTCCCCCGGTACGGGGGAGGTGGCCGTTAGGCCAGAGGGAGAGCAGTGGCCCCGCAGGGCCGGAGGGAGAGAACCTTGCCATTGCCCGAAATATTTCGGATAGCCGTAAGGCTCTCTCCCCCACCCGCTGCGGCGGGAGCCCCCTCGCAGAGGGGGCCAAGTAATTGCAAAGGGGGACCACCCTTGATAAAAGTAGAAGAACTTTTTATTGCGCCCACCGCCACGGTGCTGGAAACGCTGCGCAAGCTGGACGAGACCGGCCAGCGCATCCTGTTCATTGCACCGGAGGGACATCTGAAGGCCGTCATCACCGACGGTGACATCCGCAAGTTTTTCCTGCGCGGCGGCACACCGGACCAGACCGTGGACCACGCGGCCAACTATCATCCGCTGAGCGTCTCGGTGTCCGAGCGCGGCAAGGCCCGCAGCATTTTGCAGGAGCATTGCATCGACGCGCTGCCGGTCCTGAACAAGCGCGGCATCATCACCGACATCATCTTTGCCCACGGCCTGGATTTGGACAACCGCAAGCAGGTCGATATTCCCGTTGTGATGATGGCGGGCGGGCTGGGCACGCGGCTGTACCCGTACACAAAAATTCTGCCCAAGCCGCTGATCCCCGTGGGCGAGCAGCCCATTGCCGAGCTGATCATGGACCGGTTCCGGGACTTCGGCTGCCACAATTTCACGATGATCGTGAACTACAAAAAGGGCATGATCAAGTCCTATTTCAATGAGCTGGAAAAGAACTATACCGTGGACTTTGCCGACGAGGAAGTGTTCATGGGCACCGGCGGCGGGCTCTGCCTGCTGAAAGGAAAAATCAAAGCACCGTTCTTTTTTACGAACTGTGACACGCTTTTGGATGTAGACTTCGGCGACATTTATGAGTACCATAAATCCCACGGCAACCTGGTCACGATGATCTGCGCGTTCAAGCACTACACCGTGCCCTACGGCGTGGTGGAGCTGGGCGAGAACGGCAGCATTGCCGCCATGCGCGAAAAGCCCGAGCTGGACTTTTTGACGAACACCGGCGTCTACGTGGTGGAGCCGCGCGTCGTGGAGGAAATGCGCGACGGCGAGAAGATCGGTTTCCCCGATGTGATCGAGCGCTACCGCCGGGCCGGGGAGAAGGTCGGCATCTATCCCATCAGCGAGAGCAGCTGGATGGACATGGGCCAGCTGGAGGAGCTGGAGAAGATGAGAAGAAAGCTGGAGAATCAGCAGTAAACCAGTGAGGAGTTAGGAGTGAGGAATGAGGAGTGACACATAAAACGGAGCTTTCAGCTGAAACCAAAAACTCCTCACTCCTAACTTCTCACTCCTCACTATAAAAACCGGAGGTTTTTACCTATGCCTGTAACGATCATAGCCGAGGCCGGGGTCAACCACAACGGCAGTCTGGAAATGGCCAAGGAGATGGCCCGCGTCGCCAAGGAATGCGGCGCGGACATTGTAAAATATCAGACCGCCGTGCCCGAGCTGGTGGTCAGCAAATTTGCCGAGAAGGCCGAGTACCAGAAGCAGACCACCGACGCCGCCGAGAGCCAGCTGGAGATGATCCGCAAGCTGCATTTCTCGTTTGAGGCGCATAAAGAATTAAAGGAATACTGCGATTCCATCGGTATCCAGTATTTAAGCGCGCCGTTTGACGTGCCGAGCGTGAAGTTCCTGGGCACGCTGGGTCTGCCGCTTTTAAAAATCCCCTCCGGCGAGATCACGAACCTGCCGTATCTCGAGGCCATGGCCGCGCAGAAAACGCCGGTGCTGCTCTCCACGGGCATGAGCACACTGGACGAGATCACCGACGCGCTGGGCGTGCTGGATGACGGCGGCTGCCCCGAGGTGACGATTTTGCACTGCAACACGCAGTACCCGACGCCCTACGAGGACGCAAACCTGACCGCCATGATCGAGCTGTACGACCAGTTTGGTCTGCCGGTGGGGCTGTCCGACCACACGCCCGGCTGGGAATGCGACGTAGCCGCGACGGTTTTGGGCGCGCAGGTCATTGAAAAGCACTTTACGCTGGACAAATCCCTGCCCGGCCCCGACCAGAAGGCCAGCCTGGACCCCGCCGAGTTTGCGGCGATGGTGCTGGCCGTGCGCCACGCAGAAGCCGCCCTCGGCGACGGCCACAAGCACCTGACCGCCAGCGAAGCCCCCAACAAGGCCATTGCCCGCAAGAGCATTGTGGCCGCCCGGGAAATCAAAGCGGGTGAGGTTTTCACCGAGGAAAATCTGACAACGAAGCGCCCGGGGGATGGGATTTCGCCCATGCGCTGGCATGAGATTTTAGGCCAGACCGCGAAACGCGATTTTGCCGAGGATGAGAAGATCGAGGTGTGAGGAACGCCTTGCCGGAAGGGATACCCCCCTACAACAGGCAAAAGGGTAGTGGTAAAGGCTGTCGGGGGCGGCGTCCCCGACGCCCCGCGGAGGGGTCAAGACCCCTCCCTGCAAACCAATTTAAAAGGGGGTACGTAGGGCGGCCTGCCCCCAGGCCGCCGCGGGAGTTAGTGGGTGAATGCCCGTTGATGGGCGGCCACGCAAGGCCCGTCGGGACCCTTCAGGCCTCGCAAGCTCGGCCAGTCCTTCGGACCCGAACCCCTCTGTCGCTTCGCGACATCTCCCCGCGCAGCGGGGAGTCACCCCTAAAAGGGGAGCCTTTTGCGCGGGCGAAGCCCGCGAGAGAAGCCTCCCCATCAGGGGAGGTGGCCGCGGAGCAGGCCGGAAGGGTTCAGCCCGTTGACGGCGGGCATAGCAAAGTTGCGGGCCGGGCATGCCCGGCCCCTACGGACTGCCGTGAATCGTTGTGCACGAGAGGGGCAAGGGAGGGCGGCAGCCCGCCCCTTCCAAGTTGGCGGGTGGTTGACTGGGAATGGGCAGCCACGCAAGGCCCGTCGGAATCCCCCAGTCCGCTAACGCGGCCAGCCCCCTTTGACAAGGGGGCCTCTACCTCACCCCTGCGGGGGTTCGGGGG
>SKEJ01000427.1_pt1 | contig 27830 bp, 18 predicted proteins | sample 4826721 | NCBI WGS metagenome assembly SKEJ01 (sample SAMN11008812, study PRJNA524170) | human gut metagenome | biome: Human fecal sample; material: Feces; isolation source: fecal sample from pouch patient p31 | host: Homo sapiens | place: Israel: Tel-Aviv | collected 2015-06-02 | reverse complement strand
CCCCTAATCTACTTATTTCAAATGCACGTTTCGGACGCTTATTTGCCTTTTCCGCCCGTTCCAGAGCCTTTGACTGTTCTACTATCGACTGTACCTGTTCTCTGCCAAAATAACGCTCCAAACGCCCCAAATCCACCGCTTTCTCCTGTAATCGTTCTATGGTGCTGCTCTGCTCCATGACCTTATTTGTCAGGCGGCTGATCTGCTGCTCCTGCCGGATAATTCTCGCTTTCTGTTTCTTCTCCTGTTCCGCAAGCTGGACACATTTAATCGTCAGCGCCTTTATCGCCTCTTTCAGCTTCTCCACAAGCGGCATAGCCTTTTTATCCTTATAAGCCTTTGCAGACATCAACGCTCCCGGCTCCGGCAACTGCCACTTCTCGTCCTCGTCATAGGCGTGTATGTTCCGTTCCATGACCGCCTTAGACTGAGCCATTTTCTCAATCTCCTGTTGTAGTTTTTTCTGTTGCTTCTCTAATTTCTCATTGTCAGATAACAGTTTTTCCTTATCCTCCGCCAGCGTTGCCGCCTGCTCCTTCAGCAAATTACTTGTTTCCGAAAGTTCCGATACTTCCTGCTGGATTGCTGCGCCCTCCTGTCGTATCTGCTCCGTTTCCTGTTCTGCTTTCCTCTGCTGAATCTGAATATCTGATAATCGTTCTTTTCCGTCAGAAATAGATTGCTCCAGTTTCGCAACTTCCTTTGCCCGCTCCTTTTTCTCAAAATCCAGAACAGACAAATGCTTTTCATGTATGCCTTTCTTCTCCCACTCAATCCCATGTTCCAGCATGACAGCGGCGAGTTGTTCTTTCTCATAAGCCACCCACTGATTTAATTCCGTTTCCCGTCTTGTACCGCCTTTGAATCCAAGAGCAGATAACGCCTGTTTCAATGATACTCTTGTATCAAGCCCCCGCTTGCTTCCGGTTATATACGGTACAAAATCTATATGCAAGTGGGGCGTTGCTTCGTCCATGTGAAGATAGGCGCTAAATACCTTCAATGTAGGATTTCTCCGCTGGAAGTCCTGCATATATTTATCCAGCACTTTGGCGGCAAGCTGTCCGTTTTCCGTTTTCGCTCCCATGTTGTCCTTATCCCCAATTTGCAGGATAATCTCATGGAATGGCTTCTCCTGCTTGCCGGAACAGATTTTCTCATAATAATCGTCAATCCGGCGGTCACTTCTGGCCTGCTTCGCATTGTACCGGGCGAGTGCTTCATCAAATAATTCGTGATATACGTCTTTAGCATTTTCGTTGCAGTATTCCACGTTCAGACAGCTTCTTTCCGGGTCAGTATTCTTTGCATGGAATTTTCTGCTGTTATGGTTGACAGAGCCTTTTCCTGTCATAAAGCTGATTGTTCGCTTCAATCAATATCCTTTCTCCCTGTTCGGGTAATCAGCGCCGGATACGGCGCATAGGCTTTGTTACTTTCGCCGAAAGTAACGCAAAAGCACTTTTGACAGGCTCCGCTCTATCAAAAGCTGCCTTTGCGCTCTGCCGAGGGCTTTTCCGTCCTACGGACGGAGCGGCCCTTCCCGCCGCTTTGCTTCCGCCGCCATAGCTTTTCGGATAGCTGAAAGTACGTTTTCCACTGTACATTCCTCCCACCCGCACAGCCATACCAGCGTCCGCATTTCTGCCTCAGTCAATTCTATATCTTCGAATATCTCATTGAGTGCAGCAATCCTCCGGGCTTCACTCTCGTAAAAATATTTGTTCACGTTTCTTGTTCCCCATTCCGGCTGTCGTATCATATTCGCCCTCCTTTTCAAGACCGCAACAACGCAAGGTCTATATCTTTTGCAACCTTGCAGGCACCAAGCCCGCAAATTCTATATATTCTGCATTGTTGCGCTGTTGCCTTATTCCAGTCTGATTTTATCCAGTTCCCAATACCATGAATTGTTTATCCGTTTTGCTCTGATACCCATTTCCTTTTTCGCATTTTCAAGTGTCCGTCTGGATATGCTCCGTTCTTCTGCAAAATTGAAAATCTCATTGCTCTGCATGGCATTTTTTGTTTCTGCTAATTCCCGGAGCAGACGCTTCGCCTGTTCCAGCTTATTCGCTTTCGGAGCGATACCGCCTAATACTTCATCTGCGGTAATCTCATAATCTCCGAGCCAGTGAAAACCGTCCTCCGACAGTTCAAAGGCTTTCGGGTGTCCAAACGCCGCCAGATTATTTTTTATCTGGACTACAGCTCTTATATTTGCTTCTCCCTCCACTCTGCCAACCAACAGAACGCTTCTTGCCACCGCAAAGAAATCAATGGAACCCATGCCCCGGTACGCCGCCTTATTTCCTGCCGCTTTGTTCATGTGCCCTACAAGCACAATAGCGCATTGATATTTCTCCGCCAGAGCCGCCAGCTTCTTTGTCATATCCCTTGCTTCGTTTGCCCGGTTCATATCCACGTCGGCACCGAGATATGCCTGGATCGGGTCGATGATGACCAGTCGGGCGTTGTTCTCGATTATGGCTTTTTCAATTCGTTCATCGGAGAGCGTCAGCTGCACATCGCTGTCATCAATGACCAGCACCCGGTCAAGGTCTGCACCGGCTTCGATCAGGCGGGGCTTGACCGTATCGCCCAGACCGTCCTCTGCGGTCTGGTAGATCACGTTGAAGGGCTCCATGTGCTCCATGTTGGGCAGCAGCTTTCCGTTGGTGCAGGCAGCGGCAAGGTGCATGGCAAAGTAGGTCTTGCCCTCGCCCGGATTGCCTTGCAACACGCTGAGCTTTCCAAAGGGCAGATACGGCTTCCAGAGCCATTCCACCGGAGTCAGTTCCACATCGCTCATGCGGATGATCTTCACCGTTTCCGGTTTTGACGGCTCTTTCAGCACGATGCTTTTGAAATAATTGCGGTTCGGAATCTCTGCCCGGTGCACCAGAACATCGTTCCAATCCTTCATGCAGGGCTGGATGCGGGTCACGCTCACGGTGTCCGGCAGCAGAGCAGCCAGACGCTTGCAGGCATCCTCTCCGGCTTTGTCAGCATCCAGACAGAGGAACACCCGCTCCACGTCCGGGCGTTCAGAAAGAAATTGCCGCAGTGCCTTGCCCGACACCCCGCCCAGCGACAGATAATTGTGCTGCTGCCAGTTTTTCGGGAACAGTTCGATGAAGGACAGCAGGTCGATGGGCGCTTCAAAGACCAGCAACTGCTTGTCGGTGCCGCGATGGGCAAAGCCAAATGCCTTTTCTGCACCGGCTGCATCCTGCCGAAACTTCTCCCGAATCCCACGGCTACTTGCGTAGCGGGGATGCCCGTCCGCATCTCGCCCCACAAAGACCACGTTGTGGTGGGCGGCGTCCTCGTAAATATCTCCGGCGGCGATGAAGAAGTTCACCAGCGAGGGACTGAGTTTCCGTTCCTGTGTCAGATAGTTCAGGATGTTAGCGTTGGTGACGTTCCGCAGCGGCAAGCGAAACGCCGGAGAGGGGGCGGAATCAGCCTCCGGCTGGGCTTCGCCCGGCTCTCCGGTCAGCATCTGCACCGCTTCGGGGAAGGACTTGCCGTAAAATTCCATCACGAAATCCACCGGCAAGCCGCCCTTGCTCTGGCTGTGCCGAAACCATTTGTTTCCGCAAACGGTCAGGCTGTCGTGGGCTTTCCAGCGGTATTCTTTTCCGCTGCGCACCAGCGTTTCGCCCTGTGCCCGGAGAAATTTTTCCAGATCCACCGCATTGGCTTTGTCGATCTGGGCTTGGGTGTAGGTCATGCTACTTCCTCCTTAAAGCTCCTGTGTGTGATTTTTCGTTTCCGTTTTCTTTGTGGTCTGCGCCGCTTTGGCTTCTTCCAGCTTTTTCAGCACCGATTCCTTTTCCGGGGTCTTGCCGCCCGGTGCGAAAAGCTGTTGCTTGTTCAGCACCATGTCAATATACTTGCGGATATTTTTCAGAGCAGAGACGTCCGGCTGCAAGGTTTCCAGTTGGGTACGCAGTTCTGCGCTGCCGGATTGCAGCGCAGAAAATTCGGCATCCAATGCCGAAAAATCCACCGCTGTGCTGCCGTTCAGCTTCATCAGGGTGCGGACAGCTTTGTTGAAGGTGTCCAGCTCCTCTTTGTGCTGGGCGGCATAAGCGTCCTTGGTCAGCTTGAAGTTCTTCTTGATAAAGGTGTCGTGGATGGGCTTCAGCTTGGCATGGACGGCGGCAGCATCCTTGATCTGGGCGATTGCCCTCATACGGTTTTCGTTCTGTTTCAACTGTCTACGGAGAGGGGCGGTGGTCTGATTCAGGTTAGAAATTGCAGTGTCCAAATCCTCGATGGCGTTCAGAGAATGGGCTTTCAGGTAGTCCACCGCCCGTTTGACTTCCTCAAAGTCCCGGACAGTGCATTTCAGTTTTGCCTTGCCAGACCAATCGCTGCGCTGCTCGTTGCGGAGGTTGAAGTAATCCACCAGCAGGTCGGACAGCATTGGCTCCTTGGCTTGTTCCAGTGCATCCAAAAGAATCTGCTTCTTTTCATTCAGGTCTGCGATCCAGCGTTGCAGCCCACGAATCGCACTGCGGATGGACTGCATCAGGCTGTTGGCTGCACGAATGTCCCGGTTCAGGTTTCCGAGAAAGGTTTCCACTCCACGCTTTTCCATCTGGTGTGCGGCGGGGCCGAGATGCACAGTCGGTATCTGCTGGATGCCCTGTCGCTCAAAGGAGCGCAGGTCAACACGTTCCGGGCGGCCAGCCGCTTCCAAATAGCGGTTGGTGATGGTTTCCCAGCCATGCCGCCAGACCTCGGCATACTTCTGGTCGTTCCAGTCCACCGTGTTTTCCTTATGGCACTTCCAGTTGCCGGAAGGGAGCCGGATGCGCTCACCGTTCTCGTCAAGGTCGTACACCTTTCTGGCTTTCGGGAGCCACTTGCCGTGTTCATCTATTGCCCGGAGCGTCAGCAGAATGTGAGCGTGTGGGTTTCCATCTCCCTTGTCGTGGATGGCAAAGTCGGCAATCATCCCTTTGGAAACAAACTGCTCCTGACAAAACTCTTTTATCATGGACAAATACTGCTCCTTCGGCACCTCCACCGGGAACGCCAGCACGATGCGCCGGGCAAGCTGGGAGTTCCACTGGTTCTCCACCGCTTCTACGGCGTTCCAGAGGGTCGCCCGGTCTGCAGATCCGGGCGGCGCATGGGACGGCAGCATGATCTCGGCGTGGACAAGCTCTTTCTTCTTGTTGTAGAATTTTGTTTTCTGGTCGTACTCGCTGAACAGCCGTTCGCCGCTTTGGTAAGCGGCCCCGGCAACAGCGGACTGCCCTTGGCTGCGCTTGACGATGGTAATTTTGAAATGCGGACACGGAATAGGCATCACCCCCAAACAAAAAGACCGCCCAGCAAGATTGCTCTTGGTGAACGGTCTGGAATCGTATTCGGTTGTGCTCGCCGCCTTAGAACGGAGTGCCATGCGCTTCGGTCTTAGGCGGGAGCCGCAAAAGGATAGCTGCAAAGCAGCGCAAGGAAAATGCAGTTTTCCTTGGGATGGAATCGGGCTGGCGCACAAACGCCAGCTTCGATTTCATCGAGCCGTCTGCAAGACCGCAATTTCACCGGAACGGTGTATAATTGCGCCCTTTATTCTAAAGGGTTTTGGACGTTGCTGCGTTCGTGAACATCATGCACCATCTTTGCAAGAGCCAGCACGACTTCCGGTTGACGGAACGAGATCTTCAAAAGCTCCATCACCTGATCATCGGTCAGCTCTCCCGGACAGACCAGAAAGCTTTCCAGCATTCCGGCACGGGTGCAAAGACGATGCACACGTTCTCTCCGATTCAGCTCTGACATCTGGCGTTCAAGGATCTTCTCCCGGTGCTGGCAAGAGCGCAGCTTTTGCTCTGCTTTTGCTTTTTGTTGCGGAGGTAAGCAAGATCGGTTTTGGGTTGGGTCAATGGCATCACGCTCCTATTTCAAAAACAAACTATTTTATGCGGGTTGAACAGTTCTGAGTTCGTTAATAGCTTGGTTGCACACGTCTACAATGTACTGCGGAACAGTGTCATAGATTCGAGGATCGAGCTGGAACATATAATCGTTTTCAACATGGTATGTTTCATTAACAAATTTTTGAACTACTACATTCATTGGTCTCCCAATGAAAATGAGTCGATAGATTTGTAGCTTTTCATAATTTGCTTCAGTTGAATCGTATAAAGATATCAGTAAATTTTGATCTTCCATGCGTTGATATGCCATCTGATAATCAAAATCAAGTATGTATTTTTTTATATCTTCAGTTCCTTTTTGAACTTCATCCGGGGTCATGGGAATTTCGATACCGTTGCCGATGCATTTCATCGGAGCTTCTCGTGTGCCATCGCCTACGTGAAAAACATTAGAAAGTAACTGCCATGCATCGTTTTTGTTGTTTTCAAACTCCATGAGCCTACGCAAATAGATAAGTTTATTTAAGGGATCGGTTGATTCTGCAATGTTTTTTTCTGCAATAGCTGGATATGCCTTAATGTCATCCGCGTGAATTTGCTGCTCTTGAAGTACCCCATTTCGTGTTGATAAGAAAGCAGCAGTCGAAACAGCACCAAAGTTTCGTTTCATAGTGTGAACCATATCAACCACCGTTCCGAATTCATGGGTTAGAAGAAGTACAGTCTTTCCTCGTAGATATCCAGGCTCTTTAAAAAGCATATTGACAATTGCAAATTTTTTGTTTCCATCAAAAGAAGAAATAGGATCATCCAATATAACCAAATCTGGTGTTTCACGTTTTATACTGTACATAAACAGAAGCAACGCCAGCGCATTTCTTTCGCCATAGCTGAGGTGTGCTTGTACTGCATTGATGGCTTCACGATGATCTTCATAGTGCAAAAGCAGCCTGTAATTTTTACCTTCAGATTCTTCTATGCTGACAGTATAATGATACCCTGCATATCGTAAGAAATCGTTAATCTCTTTTTGGTTTCTTGAAATTATGTTCCGAATCAAAGCATTTTGACGGCTAATTTTTATACGAAGCTGAATAATTCTATTGAGTACACCATCTATTGTAGTATTTAAAACGTTTGTTTTGCTTCGCATTAAATCGGAATTGAGATTAGCGTAATTAGGAAGATCTATCTTCTTATTTCGCAGAGTACTTTCAATTTGAGCTACATCTTTTAGATTACGGAAACCGATGGACTTCAGATCACATAGCTTTTGATACAAGCAATCAACATCATTCTTGATTGCTTGTAAAAAATGCTTTTGGTCATCAGTTATATTCGATGCATTGTTTAATATTGTTTGCAGTTGTCGTTGAGCATCTTCTGGAAGATATGGCATAAGCGCAGTGTATACTTCTATAAGATGGTCCAGATGTTCAATAGATTTCGCATCATAAACATTGCGAACTCGCTTAATCTTTTCACGAGTTTTTTCAATTGATCCGGAGCAATAAGGACACTGATCAGCCATTTCCAAATAATCGTTTCCGCTTAATTGCCACTTGATCCACGCGACGTTTTTGGCACCTTCTGTATGTTGTAAATAAGGAGCGTACGATTCCAGCCCTTGAGGAATATTGTGAATCATATTTCCTCTTCCAAGACCTTTCATTATCGGGCTTGCTGCAGAGAGTCCACGCTGGGTGGCCTTCCCGAAACCAACTACAAATTGATTTAGTGTTTGAATCAATTGGTCAAGTTCAGGATGAGATTGGAATGTTTGACTAATACTTTCTAGCAATTGGGTGATTTCCGCCATATTCCTGTCATAATCAGGTGTTTTAACAAAAATTGTAAAGCTATCTTTTATCAGCTCGTCGGGCTGGTAGACATACTGATTTACATAATCCTCGTTGAAAATTTGGACACTGTGAAAATCTTCCAATCCGGAGATGCTGGGTTGATGTTCATCGGCATCTCTTTCATACCGGAATGGCAGTAATTGTTTTAGCCCATCTTCATTACCAGTGACTTTCGCTTGGATTGCTTTTGCAATAGTGGATTTTCCGGTTCCGTTGATGGCATATTTAATATTCAGCTTACGGGGTTCAATATCTATTGAACTGCACCCCATCTGTTAGACAGTATGATATACTATCTAACAGATGGGGTGATTTATTATGGCAAGAGGAAAACCCAACAAACGATATACGCCGGAATTCAAGAAAATGGTTGTAGAAACCATGGAAAAAGAACAGCTGAGTATCTATGCAACGATGCAGGAATTCGGAATTAACGATCATAAAATTATAGAGCGTTGGGAACGCATTTATCTGGAGGAAGGGCCGGAAGGCCTTGCCATCAAACGGCGCGGCCGCGGCAGCACTGGTCGGCCAAAGAAGCTGCCAAAGGATGTAGAAGAAGATCTGCTGGCCGAAGTGCAGCGACTGCGTGCGGAGAACGATTACCTAAAAAACTTGCAAGCCTTGGTTTTGGAAGACGAGCGACGCCAGCGCAGAAAACGCAGGTGGTTCAAAAGCTGAGGCAAAGACATTCTCTGGATATTCTTCTCTCAATCGCTCAACTTCCCCGTGCCACTTTCTACTATCATCTGAAGCGGATGAACAGTTCAGATAAGTATAAAGCTGTCAAAGCGGAGATCACGGCCATCTACCACGAAAACAAAGGAAGATACGGCTATCGCCGCATTACAACAGAACTTCACAAGCGCAATTTTCTCCTGAATCACAAGACTGTCCAGCGGCTTATGAAGGAGCTGGGCTTAGTTTGCCGTGTCAGGATGAAGAAGTATCGTTCTTACAAGGGTGAAGTTGGCAAAATTGCGCCAAATCTGTTAAACCGGGACTTCCGCGCCGAAAAGCCAAACCAGAAGTGGGTCACCGATGTGACAGAGTTCAGTTTGTTTGGCGAGAAACTGTATCTGTCTCCAATTCTCGATCTGCACAGCAGCGATCTGGTCAGCTATACCATATCGGATCACCCTGTGCTCAGCATGGTGACAACCATGCTGAACGAGGCATTTGCAAAAATTCCGGACGGAACAAACCTCATTCTCCATTCTGATCAGGGCTGGCAGTACCAACATAAACAGTATCAACGGATGCTCCGAGAGAAAGGCATCCGGCAGAGCATGAGCCGGAAAGGGAACTGTCTGGACAATGCTGTGATAGAAAATTTCTTTGGGCTGCTCAAGAGCGAACTGCTGTACTTGCAGGAATTTCAGTCCATGGAACACTTCAAGCAGGAACTCGTTGCATATCTAGATTACTACAACAACCGCAGGATTAAGGCAAAACTGAAGGGCTTGCCGCCTGCAATTCACAGACAACAAGCCCTTTCGGCTGCTTGAACAATTTTTACTTCAAAATATTGTCTAACTTTTCGGGGTCACTTCAGGGCAATATGATCCCCAATCTGGCAACGGAGTGGGATGTGAACACCGATGAGCTGAGCATTACCTGGACTCTGCGGGAGGGTGTCAATTTCGCCGACGGTGAGCCGTTCAACGCTGAGGCCGTCAAGCGTAATATCGAGGAGTATCAGGCCAACAACCGCACCGAGACCGCAAACATTGCCGAGTGCCAGATCATTGACGACACCCACATCAAGATGATGATGGCAGAGCCCAACTCCTCTACGCTGGAGTCCGTTGGCTTCTTCGTTTACTACATGAGCCCCAAGGCACTGGAAAACCCCAGCAGCCTGGATGCTGCCACCTGCGGCACCGGCCCCTTCCAGCTGAGCGAGTTCGAGAACAACGCCTACGCCATCTACACCAAGAACGAGAATTACTGGAAGGAGGGCCTGCCCTATCTGGATTCCGTGGAGGTGACCCTTGTCACTGAGTCCAGCACCGCAAACACTGCTTTCCAGGCCAACGAGTACGATATGTACTGGGTAGGTCTGGCCAATCCCACCATCCTGCAGCAGCTGGACGGTGCAGGCATCTACGTCAAGGAAGATAACCAGAACGGCATGGGTGTCGAGAGTCTGGGTCTGATTCCCAACAGTGCCATTGACGGCCCCTGGGCCGATGCCCGTGTCCGCCGCGCCCTGTGCTACGCCATCGATGTGGATGCCATCAACGCAGCATTCCTGATGGGCATGGCACAGATGACCGACCAGTGGGCAGTTCCCGGTTCCGCCACCTACAACGACAGCCTGAATCATTTTACCTATGATCCGGAGAAGGCAAAGTCCCTGCTGGCGGAGGCTGGCTATGCCGATGGTTTTACCACCAACATTGTCACCATCAGCGGCATGTCCGATATGCTGACGGCCATTGCCAACATGCTGGACGAGGTGGGCATCCACTGCAACATCCAGCAGGTGGACGGCGCAACCAACAACCAGTACATGAAGGATGGCACCTGGGAGGGCCTGATGCTCCACTTTGCAACCATCGCTCCCGATCTGGGCCTGTACATGGGTCGTCATCTGGACAAGAACGGCGCTTACTACGCCAAGGGCATCCAGCATCCCGACAAGGAAATGGAGCTGCTGGAGGAGATCCGCCGCTGCATGGATCCCGATGAGAAGCACAAGCTGGAAAAGGAGCTGCAGGCAGCGATCTACGATGCCGAGGATGGCTCCTGCCTGTTTGGCCGCGTGCTGTACGTGAATAAGTCTTCCATGTACAAGTACGATTACGTCATCGATGACCACGCAACCGAAGCCTTCACTGCTTGCTGGGATCTGTCCGCCTGCTGGCTGAACAAGTAAGCGACCAATCTTAGTGTATCACGACCGGAATACGTTTCTCCTTATTTCGGCAGATTCCGGCGCGGGTAACTGCGCCGGAATTTGTTTTTGAAGGGGAGAAAGGTTCCGCAGGAAATGGAGCGAACTATGAAATCGAACAATCTTGCCAAAATGATCGGCAAGCGTGTGGTGCAATCCTGCATCACCATTCTGCTTGTCACTCTGTTCGTCTTTGCCCTCATTCAGATGGTTCCGGGCGACCCCGTAGCCAACTATCTGGGTGCAACCGCTACCGAAGAGCAGATCACCTATTACCGCCACCTTTATGGTTTCGATCGTCCGGTCATCGTCCAGTATCTCAGCTGGATCGGCGGCCTGTTCCGGGGCACCATGGGCCAGTCCATCAGCTATCAGTCTGAGATCGCTGACATCATCCTGCCCCGTTTGGGCACCACCCTGACCATGGTGATCCCGGCTTTCATCATCGGAACGATCACCGGTATCCTGTTCGGCATCATTGCTGCCAAGAACCGCGGCAAGGTCATTGACAGTGTGATCTCCTTCTTTGCGAACATCGGCGTTTCGATGCCCATGTTCTGGCTGGGCATGATGGGAATGCTGGTGTTTGCCCTCAAACTGCGGGTCCTGCCCAGTTCCGGCTATGTGCCCATCACCCGTGATTTTGGCGGCTGGCTCAGCCATATGATCATGCCCATCATTGTGCTGAGTCTGGGTGTCAACGCTGGTTTTGTCCGTCTGACCCGCTCCTCCATGCTGGAGGTCATGCGGCAGGATTATGTGACCACCGCCCGTGCCAAGGGCGTTTCCAAGAAGGATGTTACCTTCAGGCATCAGCTGCGCAATTCCATGATCCCTATCGTCACCACCATGGGAATGCGCCTGGGCTCCATGGTGGGCTCCACCGTCCTGATCGAGAGCCTGTTCGTCATCCCGGGCCTTGGCAGCGTGATGATGAATGGCATCAGCAACCGTGACTTCATGCTGGTGGCGAACGGTGTGCTCATCATCTCCATCTTTGTTGCTATCTGCAACCTCGTGGTCGATATCCTGTACGGCATCATCGATCCCCGCACCCGCTAAAAGGAGGAATGAACTGTGGAAAACAAGACAAAAAAGAAGGGTCTGCTGGAGCGTATCACGTCCTCACGCGTGTTCCGGGTCATGTTCAGCCGCAAGATCATCGTGGTCTGCGCAATTTTGCTTCTCATCATGGTGCTCATCGCCATCTTTGCTCCGGTGATTGCTCCCTATGATCCCAACAAGGATGATCTTTACAATGTTCTGAAGGGCTGCTCTGCCGAGCACTGGCTGGGCACTGACTCCAATGGCCGTGATGTTCTGAGCCGCATCATCTATGGTGCCCGCATCTCCTTTACGGTCGGTATCGTGGCCGTGGTCATTTCCAGCGTCATCGGCATGGCACTGGGCCTGATCGCCGGTATGGCAGGCGGCGTGGTGGATGCCTTCATCATGCGTGTCATGGATGCCATGATGGCCGTGCCCATGCTGATCCTGGCTATGTTTCTGGGCGCGATCCTGGGTCAGGGCCTGGGCAATGTCTGCCTGGCCATCGGCATCTCGATGGTGCCCGGCTACGCCCGTGTCACCCGCGGTCAGGTGCTGAGCGTCCGCAATGCCGATTATGTCACCGCCGGTACCCTGTGCGGTGCATCCCGGATCCGCAACACGCTGGTGCATGTGTTCCCCAACTGCCTGTCCGTCAACATCGTCAGCATGACCGCCAGCCTGGGCGGTGCCATTCTGGCCGAAGCGAACCTGAGCTTCCTGGGCATGGGCATCACGCCCCCGACTCCCAGCTGGGGCGCAATGGTCAGCGGCGGCTATAAGTACCTGTCCACCCAGCCCATCATTGCCATTGCTCCCGGCATTGCGATCATCATCGTGGTGCTCTGCTTCAATATGTGCGGCGACGCTCTGCGCGATGCCCTCGACCCGAAGCTGCGCGGCACATTGGGCAGCGGCAAAAAGACCAAGCGCGCAAAGCGCACCAAGAATGTGAAAGAGGTGGCCTGAAATGAGCGACAAGCTGCTGGAAGTCAAAAACCTGAGCGTTGAATATGATACCGAAATTTCCACCGTCTACGCCGTCAATGGTCTGGACTTGGATCTGAACTACGGCGAGACGCTGGGTCTGGTGGGTGAGACCGGTGCCGGTAAGACCACCACGGCCCTGAGCGTCATCCAGCTTCTGCCGGAAGGCATCGGTTTTGTGACCGATGGCTCCATCAAGCTGGACGGTGTGGATATGCTGAATGCTCCCGAGGAAAAGATTCGTGCCATGCGCGGCAGTGTAGTATCCATGATCTTCCAGGATCCCATGTCTGCCCTGAACCCGGTGATGACCGTGGGAGCCCAGATCATGGAGGTGCTGAAGATCCATCATCCGGAGCAGAGCACTGCTCAACTGGAAGCCCGTGTGGACGAGATGATGGAGTTGGTGGGCATCCCTGCAAAGCGCAAGGTGGAGTACCCCCATCAGTTTTCCGGCGGCATGAAACAGCGCATCGTCATTGCCATTGCGCTGGCCTGTGAGCCGAAGCTGATCCTTGCCGACGAACCCACCACCGCACTGGATGTGACCATTCAGGCCCAGATGCTGGGCCTGATCAACGAACTGCAGAAGCGGCTGAACACCGCCATGATCCTCATCACCCACGATCTGGGTGTTGTGGCCCAGACCTGCGAAAAGGTCATGGTCATGTACGCCGGTGAGGCCATCGAGTACGGCACAGCAGAGGATATCTTTGAGACCACGCAGCGCCACCCTTACACCCAGGGGCTGTTCAACGCCATTCCCAAGCTGGATGAGAACACCAAGCGTCTGGAGGCCATTGAGGGGATGATGGCTGACCCCACCCAGAAGATCGAGGGCTGCCGCTTTGCTGACCGCTGCAAATATGCCACTGCAGCCTGCAAAAAGGCCCAGAAGATGCGGGAGGTCACACCGGGCCACTTCATCCGCTGCTGCCGGTTCGATCCGCCGCAGTCCAACACCTGAGCCGGGAGGAAATGACAATGGAAGAAAAGATTTTGATCGAGGCAAAGAACCTCAAAAAATACTTCAAAGTCGGCGCAAACAGCCAGCTCCATGCGGTGGACGGCGTGAACTTCAAGATCAAGCGCGGCACCACACTGGGCGTGGTGGGCGAGTCCGGCTGCGGCAAGTCCACGCTGGGCCGCCTGCTGCTGCGGCTCTATGATGTTACCGATGGTCAGATCATCTACGACGGCACCGACATCACCAAACTGAATGCCAAGGAACTCAAGCCCATCCGTGCCCGGATGCAGATGATCTTCCAGGATCCGTCCGGTTCGCTGGATCCCCGCAAGAGCGTGAAGGAACTGATCGGAGAACCGCTGAAGATCTATAAAGCCTGCAAAAACCGTGACGAATACGATGCCCGCATCGCCGAGATCATGGAGACCGTCGGCCTGGATGAGCGTTATGCAGAGAGTTTCAGCCACGAGCTGGACGGCGGCCGCCGCCAGCGCATCGGCATCGGCCGCGCATTGGCCATGGACCCGGAGTTCATCATCTGCGACGAGCCGGTCTCTGCACTGGACGTTTCCATTCAGGCACAGATCCTGAATCTGCTGATGGATCTGCAGGATGAGAAAAAACTGACCTATGTCTTTATCACCCACGATCTGAGCGTGGTCAAACACATCAGCCACGAGATTATGGTCATGTATCTGGGCCAGTGTGTGGAATATGCCAAGACCGAGGATCTGTTCAAGAATCCGCTCCACCCCTATACCAAGGGTCTGCTGGATGCTGTGCCCATCCCCAGCCTGAAGGCCAAAAAGCTCTCCACCGAGGTCATGCGCGGCGAACTGACAAGCCCTGTGGACCCGGCTCCCGGTTGCCGTTTTGCGGCCCGCTGTCCCTATGCAACAGATGCCTGCCGCGGCAGGGATATCCCCTTGAAGGAAGTGGAACCTGGCCACTTTGTCAGCTGTACACGCTTTTGAGAACACGGAAAGGCGGGAAAATCGATGACAGAGGAAGAAAAAAAGGCCGCTGCCGAGCAGAAGCAGCGTGAGATGGAAGAGATGATGCGGCAGGCGCAGGAGAGCTACCGGCAGGAATATGCCAGTATGCCCTACGACGGCCCAGTCTATGGCTGCCGCCGGGAGGAGCTGATGCTGCCCATGCAGGACGGAGTGAGGCTCTATACCGAGATCTTCAAGCCGGAGGGGCTTGCACAGTTCCCTGTGCTGATCCAGCGCAGCTGCTATCCCAATCAGCAGCCGCTGTATGAGATCAACGGAGCAGAACTGACCCGCCGGGGCTACGGCTATGTGATCCAGACCTGCCGCGGTACGGGCAAGAGCGAGGGACATTGGGAACCCAACGTCAATGAGCGCCCGGATGGCCGCGATACCCTGCAGTGGCTCAACGACCAGCCCTGGGCAGAGAGCATCGGCTATTTCGGAGCCAGCTATCTGGCCCTGACCGGCTGGGCCATTGCAGACATCGTTCCACCCAAGGTCAAGGGAATGATGCTGACGGTCTATGGCACCGACCGTTTCAAATCGGCTTATGAAAAGGGGCTGTTCCGCCACGATGTGCTGACTGGCTGGGCAATGCAGAATGCAGGCCATCCGGTCACAGCGGACTATCTGGAAAGCTGCCGCTTCCGTCCCCACGACAAGGTGGATGAAGCGCTGTGGGGTGGAACGCTGGACTGGTATCAGGACTGGATCCACGCCACCCGCCGCACAGATGCCTACTGGCAGCAGGGCTGGTGGAAGCTGTTAGCCGATGTGCCCGGAAATACCAAGGTTCCGGTGTATATCATCGATGCATGGTACGATCACCATTTTGGCAGTGCCATCAATACCTATGCCTCTCTGGCCCCTGAGACCAAAGAGCACAGCTGGCTGGATATCGGCTGCTGGAATCATATGTCCCAGCCCTGCATTGCGTGGGGCGAACAGCACAATCTGGAAAACGGCGACATCCACCGGATGCTGGAATGGTTCGATCTGCTGCTGAAGCAGAAAAAACAGCCGGAAAAGCGGGTGCGCACCTATGTAATGCGGGAGGACCGCTGGAAAACGCTGGAGGCATGGCCCGCCCCCGTGAGCCGGACTGAAAAGCTTTATCTGGGTGAAACAACTCTGAATGCCGAGCCGGCAGAAGGAAAGCGCACCTTTGTATATGACCCGGAGACCCCCGTGCCCAGCCATGGTGCAGAAAGCGTTCTGACCACCATTGCCGAGGCGGGCAGCCTGCTGCAGCCGGAGCCGGACTATCGGCCCGATGTGGTCAGCTTCGTCAGCGCTCCGCTGGAAAAAGCACTGCCCATTTGTGGGCAAATCAAGGTGCACCTGAATGTCTCGACCGATGTGGATGATACCGCCTTCACTGCCAAGCTGATGGAGGTGTTCCCGGACGGAAGGGCCTATAACATCCGGGGCGGCATCACCACCATTGCAGCAGATTTGCCGGAGGGGCAGACCTATACTCCAGGCCAGACAGCAAAGGTCTGTGTGGAGATGTGGGATATGAACTGGACAGTGCAGCCCGGCAGCTGCCTGCGGCTGGATGTCTCTTCTTCCGACTTCCCGCAGTACGCCGTTCACAGCAATTACGCAGGAGTCTGGTCCGAACAGGGAAAGACCCGCATCGCCCACCAGAAGATCTTGCTGGGGGAGGGCAGCTTTGTAGAACTGCCCCTGCACGAGAACTGAGAGAAAGGAACCAAGACCATGACGGAACAGGAACGAAATGTCCTTCTGAACGAACTGCGGCAGCAGGAGAGCCAGAGGGAAAAGCAGATCAAGCGGGAGCGGTTCCGCCGCCTGAATCCTTATGCAAAGAAAGGAGCGGTGGTGTTTGCCGGTTCCAGCCTGATGGAACAGTTTCCGCTGTATGAGTTTTTGCAGGACGATGATCTGCACTGCACCTTGTACAACCGGGGCATCGGCGGCTTTACCACCACCGAGCTGCTGGAGGCCATGGACGAGTGCATCCTTGAGCTGCAGCCTGCGCACCTGTTCCTGAACATCGGCACCAATGACCTGAACGGCCCGGACTACGACCGCGCCGCCATGCTGGGCCGGTATGAGGAGATCGTGCAGCAGATCCGGAAAAAACTGCCCGAAACAAAGCTCTACCTGCTGGCTTATTATCCGGTAAACCCCACCGTGGCCGAAGACCCGGGCCTGATCGAATGCTTCCGCTGGCGCACCAATGAGCGTATCCGGGAGGCAAGCGAGGGGGTACAGGCGCTGGCCCGGAAATACGGGGCGGAATTCCTCGACCTGAACAAGGACCTGTGCGATGCTGCCGGAAATCTGAAAGCGGAGTACACCATTGAGGGAATGCACCTGTATGCCAATGGCTACCGCCCTGTGATGGATGCTCTGCTGCCGCTGCTGCGCAAAATCGGAGAAGAACAGGGAGGAAAGCAATGACCGGAGTCTTTGGTGTTGTTCTGGGGCAGATCCTTCTGATGTTCCTCTATCTCATCATAGGTTATGTGCTTTATCGTACCGGACTAATCACCCAGGAGGGCAGCAAGGCACTGGCTCACCTGCTGTTATATTGCGTGCTGCCCTGTGTTGTGCTAAAATCATTTTGTATTGAGTATTCGGCAAAGGGAGCTGTGGAATTGGCTGTCAGCATTGCGGCAGGTGCCGGGGTGCTGCTGCTTTCCATGGCGGTGTCGTGGCTCTTTTTCCGCAAAGACCCCATGGCGCAGATCGGTGTGGCTTTTTCCAACGCCGGGTTCATGGGATTTCCGCTGGTCACAGCAGTGCTGGGTGGAGAAGCCGTGTTCTACGCAGCAGGCTTTGTAGCCCTGCTGAATGCTTTGCAGTGGACCTACGGCCAGGCAAAGCTTTCCGGGGACAAAAAGTACATCCAACTGGGGGCAGTGCTCAAAAATCCGCTGGTGCTCTCCCTGTTGGGCGGTGTGGTGCTCTACTTCTGCTGCATCCCGGTGCCGCAGTTCCTCCGCACCCCCATGGGGGCCATTGCAGGCATGAACGCTCCGCTTGCCATGATCGTGCTGGGTGTCTATCTGGCCAGGACCGACCTCAAAGCCATCTTTACCCGCCCCCGGCTCTACGCCCTTTCGGCGGTACGGCTGGTGGTGATCCCACTGCTGACGATTATCTGTCTGATGCTTCTTCCTGCTGGATGGCGGCAGATCGGCACGGTACTGGTGATCGTCAATGCGGCTCCCATCGGCAGCAACATTGCGGTATATGCCCAGCGTCTGGGGCTGGATTCTTCCTACGCTGTGCAGATGGTCTGTCTGAGCACTCTGCTGTCACTGATCACGCTGCCAGTGATGCTCAGCCTGGCTGCCGCGTTGGGCTTTGCCTGAGTCTGAAAACAACCAACAGAAAGCAGGAGATAAGATGAAACAGTATCTTTTGATCGACATCGGCGGAACCTTCATCAAGTACAGCCTGGCCGATGAACAGGCCCGGAAAATCTCCGGCGGAAAGGTTCCGACACCGCTGACGAATATGGATGACCTTCTGGCCGCCATCGAGGGCTTTGCCGCTCCCCTTCAGGGGCAGTTCGTGGGCTGCGCCATCTCTATGCCGGGCCGCATCGATACCAGAAACGGCATCGCCCATACCGGTGGAATGCTCAGTGCCTTTATGTGGGAGCAGCCCTTTGCTGCGCAGGTAGAGACACGGCTGGGCGTGCCGGTGACCATCGCCAACGATGGCAAGTGTGCCGCAGCAGCGGAGGGTTGGACCGGTGCGCTGGCCGGTGTGGAGAATGGCCTTGTGCTGGTGCTGGGCACCGGCATCGGCGGCGGCATCATCCTGAACGGGAAGGTGCTGATGGGCGCTCACGCTGCCGCAGGCGAGGTTAGCGGCCTTGTCTCGGATATTTCAAAGATGGCCGACGATGATTTCAAACTGACCTCGGTAGAGCGGTATTCCGAAGCACCCCTCTGGGCGGGAATGGCCTCGGCAAGTGGTCTGATCTTCGAGTATGCCCGGCAGAAGCATCTGCCGACGGGCAGCCCCATGCCCACCGGGGAAGAAATCTTTGCGGCTTACAATGCCGGGGAGCCGGAAGCGCAGAAGGCTCTCAAGATCTTTGCCCGGCGGGTGGCCGTTGGCATCCTGAGCCTGCAGCATGTGCTGGATGTGGAAAAGGTGGCCATCGGCGGCGGTATCAGCGCAGCGGAGGCTCTGCTGCCTGCGATTCAGGCCGAGTTGGATTGGCTGTTTGAGCGCTGCACAGTCATGCCGACGGTCAAGCCGGAGCTGGTGCGCTGCCGCTATGGCAACGATGCCAACCTGATCGGTGCCCTGAAGCTGTTCTTTGAACAGAACCCCGCCTGAACCAGAACAAAATAGGATAGGAGTAGAAACTTATGAGCGTTTTCCGTGATGATTTCCTGTGGGGCGGTGCCTGTGCAGCCAACCAGTTCGAGGGCGCATGGGACGTGGATGGCAAAGGCCCCAGTGTCCCTGACCTGTGCACCAATGGCTCTCACACCAGCCCGAAATGGGTGACAACTGCTATCCGCTCCGACCGGCTGTATCCCAGCCATGAGGCCATCGACTTCTACCACCACTACGAGGAGGACATTGCTCTCTTCGCCGAGATGGGCTTCAAGACCTTCCGCACCTCCATCAACTGGACCCGCATTTTCCCCACCGGCATGGAGACCGAGCCAAACGAGAAGGGCCTTGAATTCTATGACAAGGTCTTTGACTGCTGCAAGAAGCACGGCATCGAGCCGTTGGTCACCATCAGCCACTACGAGCTGCCCTATGCGCTGGTGGAAAAGTACAACGGCTGGGCCAGCCGGGAACTCATTGAGTTCTATATGAACTACTGCAAGGCCATTTTTGAGCGGTACAAGGATAAGGTCAAGTACTGGCTGACCTTCAACGAGATCAACTGCGGTACCATGCCCATGGGCGCGATCCTGGAAACAGGCACCATCCGGGGCTTTGAAGGCCCTACCGATAAGGTGCCGGACAACAAGCAGGAGCGTTTTCAGGCGCTGCATCACCAGTTTGTGGCCAGTGCAGAGGCTGTCCGGTATGCCCACGACAACTACCCTCAGTTCAAGATGGGCTGCATGATCTGCTTTATCACCAGCTACGCACTGACCTGCGACCCGGCCGACGAGATCGCCAACCAGAAAGCCATGCAGATCAGCAACTGGTTCTGCTCTGATATGCATGTCCGCGGCGAGTATCCTTCTTACATGAAGCGTTATTTTGCCGAGAATAACATCACCATCCGGCAGGAGCCGGAGGATGCTGCCATCCTGAAGGCCGGTACTGTCGATTTCTACACCTTCAGCTACTATATGTCCAACTGCATCACCACCCACAAGGATGCCGATGATGTGGGCGGCAACATCATTGCTGGTAAGAAGAATCCTTACCTGAAAGCCTCCGACTGGGGCTGGCAGATCGATCCCATTGGTCTGCGCTACACCCTCAACGAGATCTACGACCGCTACCGCATTCCCTTGATGGTGGTGGAAAACGGCCTGGGCGCTTACGACAAGAAGGATGCCGACGGAAAGATCCATGACAGCTACCGCATCGACTACCTGCGCGCCCACATCGAGCAGATGGCCGAGGCTGTAAAGGACGGTGTAGACCTGATGGGCTACACCCCCTGGGGCTGCATCGATCTGGTGAGTGCCTCCACCGGTGAGATGGCAAAGCGCTACGGCTTCATCTACGTCAACAAGTTTGACGACGGCACGGGTGATCTGAGCCGCGAAAAGAAGGACAGCTTCTACTGGTATCAGAAGGTCATTGCCACCAACGGCGAAGATTTAGGATAACAAAAACAGACCTCCGGGTGCCATGTTTGCAGTACCGGGGGTCTGTCTTTTTGAAAGAAGGAGGTCATTTATGGAAAAGGCATTTTGCTGTGCGCCGGATTTTCCGGTGGTTCAGACAAATTATGGTCCGGTGCGGGGATATCGCTTCCGGGAGATCAGCAGCTTCAAGGGCATCCCGTATGGGCGGGCGGTGCGCTTCCATGCACCCCAGCCGCCCCAGCCTTGGGCAGAGCCGCTGGACGCTTCCAGTTACGGCTGCGTCTGCCCTCTGCTGAGCATCGACAAGCCCGGCGGCGAACTGCGTGTGCCCCACCGCTACTGGGTGCAGGATGAGGACTGCCTGAACCTGAACATCTGGACCCCGGCCTGCGATGCCCAAAAGCGGCCGGTGCTGGTCTGGCTCCATGGCGGCGGATTTTTTGCCGGCTCGTCCATTGAGCAGGTGGCCTACGAGGGCGGAAACATGGCGCGGGAAGGGGACTGCGTGGTGGTGTCACTGAACCACCGGCTGAACATCCTGGGCTACTTGGATCTCTCCGATTTTGGGGAGGAGTACGCAAACTCCGGCAATGCGGGTGGGGATGATATCATCCTGGCACTGCAGTGGGTGCGGGACAATATTGCAGCGTTTGGCGGCGATCCCGGCTGCGTGACGGTATTCGGCCAGTCCGGCGGCGGTGCCAAAGTGACAACGCTGCTGCAGACCCCGGCAGCAGATGGCCTGTACCACAGGGCGATGATAATGAGTGGTGTGCTGGAAGGTTTGCTGAACGACAGTGTCGGCAGCGGCAGGGACTGTGTGCAGGCGCTGATGCAGGAGCTTGGCGTGCAGACAGCACAGCAGCTGGAAACTGTGCCCTACCACCAACTGGCGCAGGCTTACCGGAACATCAGCCCGGCTCTGAAAGCAAAAGGCGCGAATGTGGGCCAAAGTCCCCACCCGAACCGCTTCTATCTTGGAGATCCGCTCAATAACGGCAGTGGGTTTCGGCCCGAGACCGCAGACATCCCGGTGCTGATCGGTACGGTTTATTCGGAGTTCTACGGTTTCTTTGATGGTCTGAAAGGAGTCGGCCCGGAGGAAGCAGTGGGTCTGTCTGCCGCAGAGACCCTGCGGGAGCAGTTCCGCACTGCCTACCCGCACCGCCCGGAGGAAGACCTGCTGCTGGCAGATACCAGCTTCCGCGCCCCCACGATCAAATATGTCCGGGAGCGTGCCAAGGCGGGCGGAAAGGTGTACAGTTATCTGTTTGATCAGGACTTCCCTCTGATGGGAAAAAGCACCCCGTGGCACTGTGCGGATATCCCATTTGTGTTCCACAACACAGAGCTTGTGCCGGTGTGTGCCTTTGAGGGAGCAAAGCAGCTGGAAGCGGAAATTTTTGGCGCTGTGATGCAGTTTGCCCGTACCGGTGCGCCGGGCTGGGCTGCCAGTACGGAGGATGTGGAACAGACCATGCTTTTCGGCCCCCAAAGCCGTCTGGTGCAGAATCACGATCACGCACTGATCGAAGCATTGGCACCCTTCACAGATTTACGGATGAAAAAAGCGACCCGGGCAGGCGGACAGATCCAGCATTAAAAAGCGCTGTTCAATACGCGGGAATTCCGGGAAACAGAAAGCAGAACAGGCATCCTGCGTTACCGCTTGGCGGTATCGGGCAGGATGCCTGTTCTGCTATGATGATCTTCATTGCATTTTCTATATCCGCAACAGCCTGACGAGATTTCTGGCAGAGTTCATAGCAGATAAAAACAGCGTGCAGCTTTTCTGCATTTTTGCTTGCTGCCTTATCTGTGCGGAATGGATGCTGCACGCGGCATTCAAGGGTCAAACCGGTCTGCATTCTGTAATTGCCACTTGACCCAACCCGTGGTATAATGAAAGAATCGAATACTATGGGAACAAAGGACAGGGGTCAGAACAGAAAATGGCAAAACGAAAGCGAAAAACAACTGCAAAGCGCGCGTCTGCACGCAGAAAAAGCCGGGCCGAGGAGCGGATGCCGGCGGGGCTGGGCACCCTGTTTGTGGGGCTGCTGCTCATCGTGCTGGCGTTCGTGGAGGGGGACTCCGTCTGGAAGAGCGCCCACCAGATCCTATTCGGGCTGTTCGGCTGCGGCAGCTTTGTGCTGGGCGCAGCGGTGTGCTATCTGGCCATCCTCTACACCCGGGGGCAGGACCTGCTGATGCAGGTGTTCAAGCTGCTGCTGGGGCTGATCTTTGCCAGCGGCACGGTCATCGTGTTTTCGGATATCCCCGCCGACCTGACCGCTGCCCAGATGATCGCTGCCTGCTACCAGAACGGCGCAAACGCCTGGCTGGGCGGCGGCGTGCTGGGCACTCTGCTGGGCGGCAACCTGCTCCTGCTCTGCGGGCGGCCTGCGGCCAATCTGGTCATGGCGGTGCTGGCCCTGTGCGCCAGCCTGTATATTTTTGATATCACCCCTGCCGAGTGCTGGCAGTGGCTCTGCAATGTGGGCGGCGGTGTGCATGAAAAAGGCGTGGCGGTCTATGAACAGAACGCCGCCCGCCGTGCTGAGCGCCTTGCGGCCCGGCAGGCGGAAGAGGAGGACTGCGCCGAGAAGCCTGCGGACGATTACGATGATAATTCCGATGAGGAAGACGTGCCCGGCGGCATTCCGGTGCCCGGGTGGCTGTCCGGCGTGTTCAGCTGGGGCCACAAGGTGACCAAGGAGATGGAAGGCGAAGCGGAACCTGCTCCCGTGGACGATTCTCTGGGCTACGAGCCGCCTGCGCCGGTGGAGCCGGAACCGGCTCCCGCCCAGCCTGCCCCAGCTTTTGAGCCGGTCAAGGTGACCTCCAACCATCCCCGCGCGGCGTTTGATATCGACCTTGGGCCGGATACCTCTGTTTCCGAGGGCGGCAGCGAGCCCATTGAGCCCATCATCATCGGGCCGGGCGGCACCTTTGGGCAGGACCCGCTCCAAAAGGCCCCGCCCCGGGCCATCGTCAAACCGGTGGTGCCGGATGCCGTGGAGACTGCCGCCGAGGATTTCTTCGCGCCCGCCGGATCGCCTGCTCCGGCCCCTGTGGTGAACCCCACCGTGCCGCCTGCGGCCCCGGAAGCCCCTGCGGCTGCACCGGCAGAGCCCGTGCAGCCTGAGATGCCGGTGTTCCAGACCCCCACCCTGCCCACTACGGACGAGCCGGTGGTGCCGGTGCGGGTCAGCGCGGAAAACGCGGTGGCCATGCGCAGTGAACCGGACGAGGACGGCTGGATCAGCATTACCAGCGAACCGGTGGAGGAAAAGGATATCAGCACGCTGGTGGCAGCGGCAATGGAAAAGCCTGCCGCTTCTGAGCAGGCCGCGGCAGCGGCCCCTGTGGACGAGACCGAACCGGTGGATACTTATCAGTACCAGTATCCGCCCATTGAGCTGTTTGAAAAATCGCAGGACGAGACCGACCCCGGCGCGCAGGAAGAGCTGAAAGCCAACGCCCAGAAGCTGGTGGATACGCTGGAAAGCTTTGGCGTGCGCACCCGTGTGCTGGATATCTCCCGGGGCCCCTCCGTCACCCGGTACGAGGTGCAGCCCATGGCGGGTGTCAAGATCAGCCGAATCACCTCGCTGGCAGACGATATCGCCCTGAACCTTGCGGTGGCAGATGTGCGTATGGAAGCGCCCATCCCCGGCAAGCCTGCCGTGGGCATTGAGGTGCCCAACCACAAAAAGACCCCGGTGTATATCCGCAGCGTGTTCGAGAGTCAGAGCTTTTTGCGCATGACCTCACCTCTGGGCATTGCGCTTGGCAAGGACATTGCCGGTGTGGCACAGGTGGCAGACCTGTGCAAGATGCCCCATCTGCTCATTGCAGGCAGCACCGGCAGCGGTAAATCCGTGTGTGTGAACAGCATCATCATGAGCCTGCTGTTCCGCTCCAGCCCGGAGGACGTGAAGCTGCTGCTGATCGACCCCAAGGTGGTGGAGCTGGCCGAGTACAACGGCATTCCCCACCTGCTGATGCCGGTGGTCACCGAGCCGAAAAAGGCCGCAGGTGCCCTTGGCAGCGCGGTGCAGGAGATGGAGCGCCGCTATCATCTGTTTGCAGAGAACAATGTGCGCGACATCAAGTCTTTCAACAAGCTGGCCGCAGAACGGCCTGATCTGGAAAAGATGCCCTACATCGCTATTATCATCGACGAGCTGGCCGATCTGATGATGGTGGTGGGCAAGGATGTGGAGGACTCCATCTGCCGCATCGCCCAGAAGGCCCGCGCTGCCGGTATGCACCTGATCGTAGCCACCCAGCGCCCCAGCGTGGACGTGATCACCGGCCTGATCAAGGCCAACATCCCCAGCCGCATCGCATTTGCAGTGTCCAGTCAGGTGGACAGCCGCACTATTCTGGACGGCTCCGGTGCCGAAAAGCTGCTGGGCATGGGTGATATGCTGTTCATGCCCGTGGGTGCGCCCAAGCCTACCCGTATTCAGGGCACTTTCGTGCGGGATGAGGAGATCAGCCGTGTGCTGGACTTCATCAAGCAGAGCGGCACCGTGCAGTATGACGAAGCCATGATCGAAGCCATGGAAAAGCACGCCATTCAGGACGGCAAGAAAGGCAGCGGCGGCGCGGACTCCGACGAGGATCCCGATACCGACCCGATGTTCAAGCAGGCCGTGGAGGTGGTCATCGATGCCGGTCAGGCCTCCACCAGCCTGCTGCAGCGCCGCTGTAAGCTGGGCTACGCCCGCGCGGCCCGTATCATGGACGAGATGGAACAAAAAGGCATCATCGGACCCTACGAGGGTGCCAAGCCCCGCGCTGTGCTTATCAGCCGCCAGCAGTGGCTGGAAATGCAGATGAACCAACCGGATGAATGACCCTCTCAGGCGCTGACGCGCCAGCTCTCCCGAAGGGCGAGCTTTATGAGTGGGTAAGATATCGTCTGCCTTCAAAGAAAAACTGGATGAAAAGATGCAAAAAGCTCCCCCGATGGGGGAGCTGGCAGCGCCGCAAGGCGTTGCCTGAGAGGGTTTAACAATAAAAGGAGCATTATGGACAACTCTTCCCCTAAGTTCTACACCGAATTTCTTCCCATCAGCCGGGCCGATATGGAGGCCCGCGGGTGGGAGCAGCTGGACTTTGTGGTGGTGGGCGGCGACGCCTATGTGGACCACCCCAGTTTTGGCACTGCCATCATCAGCCGTCTGCTGGAAGCCGAGGGCTATAAGATCGGCGTGCTGGCCCAGCCACGCTACACCGACTGCGAGGACTTCAAGCGGTTCGGCAAGCCGAAGTACGGCTTCTTCATCGGCGGCGGCAACGTGGACAGCATGGTCAGCCACTACTCGGTGGCAAAGATCCCCCGCGCGGAGGATGAGTATTCCCCCGGCGGAAAGGGCGGCGCCCGCCCGGACCGCAGCGCCACGGTTTACACCAAGCTGGCCAAAGAGGCTTACCCGGACCTGCCCGTGATCCTGGGCGGCCTGGAAGCCTCCCTGCGCCGTTTTGCGCATTACGATTACTGGCTGGACACTGTGCTGCCCAGCATCGCTGAAGATTCCGGTGCCGACATCATCAGCTACGGCATGGGCGAGCACCAGACCGTGGAGATCGCCCGGCGGCTGGCGGCAGGGGAGCCGGTGGAGTCCATCACCGATGTGGACGGCACCTGCTACCTGACCGACTTCGACCACCTGCCCGAAAAGTATGTGGAGTGCGCCGGTTTCCGGAAAGTGGCCTCCGATAAGGTGGCCTACGCCAGAGCCTGCCGCATCCAGATGGACAATCAGGATGTGGTCAGCGGCCAGATCATTGTCCAGAAGCAGAGTGAAAAGTACCTTGTGCAGAACATCCCGGCAAAGCCGCTGGTGCGCTGGGAGCTGGACAAGGTGTATGCGCTGCCCTACACCCGCCGCTACCACCCCATCTACGAGAGCATGGGCGGCGTGCCTGCCATCCGGGAGGTGCAGTTCTCCATCATCCAGAACCGCGGCTGCTTCGGCGGCTGCAACTTCTGCGCCATCCAGCTGCATCAGGGCCGCCGGGTCACCAGCCGCAGTGCCGACAGCATCGTGGCCGAGGCCGAGCGGATGACCCATGAGCCTGATTTCAAGGGCTACATCCACGATATCGGCGGCCCCACCGCCAACTTCCGGTTCCCGTCCTGCCGGGAGCAGATGCTGCGGGGCATGTGCAATGGCGGCAAGCACTGCCTGGCCCCCACCACCTGCTCCCACATGATCGTGGACCACAGCGATTATCTCAAGATCCTGCGCCGGGTGCGGGAGCTGCCGGGTGTGAAAAAAGTGTTCATCCGCAGCGGCATCCGGTTCGATTACCTGATGGCTGACCCGGACGACACCTTCTTCAAGGAGCTGGTGGAGTATCACGTCTCCGGCCAGCTGAAGGTGGCCCCGGAGCACTGCGCCCCCAACACCCTGGCCTACATGGGCAAACCGCCCATCGAGACCTTCAACAAGTTCAAGGATAAGTTCTATGAGCTGAGCAAGAAGGCCGGCAAAAAGCAGTATCTGGTGCCCTACCTCATGTCCAGCCACCCGGGCAGCACCCTGAAGGATGCCGTCTATCTGGCCGAGTACCTTTATAAGAACCACATGCGCCCGGAGCAGGTGCAGGATTTCTACCCCACTCCCGGCACCGTGAGCACCTGCATGTTCTACACCGGCCTCGACCCCTACACCCTCAAGCCGGTGTTCGTGGAAAAGACCCCCGAGGGCAAGGCCCTGCAGCGTGCATTGCTGCAATACTATGAGCCCCGCAACGCCGAAAAGGTGGTCAAGGCCCTGAGGATGACCCACCGGGAGGACCTCATCCCCCTGCTGGTGCCCGCCGAGGGCCGCCGCGCGGTGCAGCGCTCGGCCCGCCGCGCCGACAGCCCGGAGGTGACCATCCACAACGACGGCACCTACACCGTGCGCCCCAACCAGAAGGGCAAGGGCAAGCCTGCCCACGGCCCGAACCGCACCGCCGCCCCTGCCGGGCGTCAGCCCAGCCCGGGTGCCCGCTTTGCGCCGCACTCGGCCCCCGGACACAAACCCAAAAAGAATCAACAGAAAGAGAATCCATCGTGGAAAACTGGAACAAAGAAAAAGTGACCCCGAAAAAGAAAACCGGCCTGCTGCAGCGGCTGCTGTCGCTGGCCGTTGCGGCCACACTGGCCCTGAGCCTTGTAGGCTGTGGTACCTCGGCTGTGGTGCCGGGCGGCAGTGCCGACGTGGTGCCCAACCCTTCCTCTACGGCAGCCAGCGTGGATGCCCCGTTCGAGATGCACTTCATCGACGTGGGGCAGGCGCTGAGCGTGCTGGTGGAATGTGACGGCCAGTTCATGCTGTACGCCGGCGGCACCGTGGACGACGGCAGCCGGGTGGTGTCCTACCTGCAG
>SKEJ01000421.1_pt1 | contig 28047 bp, 20 predicted proteins | sample 4826721 | NCBI WGS metagenome assembly SKEJ01 (sample SAMN11008812, study PRJNA524170) | human gut metagenome | biome: Human fecal sample; material: Feces; isolation source: fecal sample from pouch patient p31 | host: Homo sapiens | place: Israel: Tel-Aviv | collected 2015-06-02 | reverse complement strand
ACACCAAACCTATTAAGTGTTGTCCTATTTTTGAACTTTGAATGGAAATCAAATGATTTACTTGTAATCCGCGTAATTTATCCTCATTCTCAATTTTTACTATCACAGTTGCTGTATCTACACTTTCAACCGTTCCAAGCAGTTCGTCTGGCGCGAATTCAAAGATGCCCACACTATCCCTCCTCACCAAATCTTCATAAAGTTGTCCAAGAGCCAATATTGACCCTCGTATGTTTCCTCCCAACCATTTCCATATACTTTTGTATGATTGGAATCCAAGAATTCAAAAACAAGATACTTGCTTATTCCTGCCTCTACAATATGCCTTTTGCAGGCCGGAGTCATTGTTCTGGCAAGGATAACAATAGGTTTTCCTTTAGAAATTTGCGCTAAAAGCTTTGGCTGTATATGTTCGTCGTTAAATCCATAACCAATGCACAAATACGCCCCTGCCTGCACAAAGGCATTGTCTGCCTCAGCAATAACAGTTCGATATGGTTCATCATGCGTACTACTGTATTTTTCCTTACCGGGCGGAACAATCAATGGTTGAAAATCATCAGGAATTGTTCGAGTAAACGGAAATGACACAAATGTTCCATCTGGAGCTGTAAACCAATCAAGTGAACCATGTACTTTCCAAATATCAACAACTCTTTCACGCGCCCGCGCCCGTTTTATTTTTAGCGGGCTTGAAGGAAGCTCTAATTTCTTTATCAAAGAACCTTCAAATCCTGTGACTATCGTTGCTCCAATCCCATCAGCAGCATATTCTGCCAATCTATCGTAATTTGTAGTCACAATAGTAGCCTTATTGGGCGTAGGAGCAAGTACCTTTCCAATTAACTCCATTAACGCTTTCGGAGGAACCGTGGGATATTTATCAAAATAGCAAAAATCCTTTTCATTAACCGTTTCCCAAACCACTTTTCGAATTTCTTTTAAGGTTTCAGGAAGAAGGCTTACTGTATCTATAGCCCCTTCTAACCCCAAACTATCCACTGCCGCACAAAAAGGACTATAATTGGGATCAGCGATGACAATATCAGATTTTCGTATTTTTTCCGCAAGCCCACTCATTGAAGGAAGCTCATATGGCATGGATGCTCCTGAACCTAAAACTATCAAAGGGCTATTTTCTAAATATCCTTGGAGCAAACTCATACACGCGCTCCATTCCATAATTTCTTCTCCTCCATTCATTTGAATTTAACGTAGCATATGTTCGTTTTACCCTCGCCCCAATCTGCGTTTCTGCATCTTTTTCCATATCATTCTAAATTGTTTGCAAATACTCGGTTCTACTTTTAACAAATCAACCAAAATTTCTTGATCAACAAGGTCAAGTGCCTTTTCTATATTTTCATCGCTACGAACAATTGCATCAATTTCTTCAAGAATTTTTTTTCGCTGTTCTAAATCAATATGCTCAATTTTAGGTAAAAGAATGTTACCCATCTCCCCCGGAAGAATTTCAAGTACTCCTCCGCCATAGCTTCTACCGCATATTTCTGTAAAAGCAAAAGAGACACTATTGTAATACGCCAAAAGAATATTTTCCGGTTCTACATCTGCATTAAATTTTATTCTATGCATAGTATCAGTCGAAACTGCGCCGCAACGATTAAGAACAAACTTAGGATAAAGATTATTTCGCCTCAAGAAGAACGCATCAGGAATCCATACTGAAGGAACAATATACCATCGATCTCTAATGGAACATTTATAGCCTTCATTCTCTTTATTTTGCTCACCAAACTCTATATATTTCTTATAGCCATCAGCATAATCCTCAAATGGAATATCCGGAAAATTTATTAGTCGAGCTCTTTTTCCATTTTGCTTATTGATATTCCAATCGGTTTCTGTGAAATATATTCCGTGTGCATGAGAGCTTCGCCCAATCAACGGAAGAGTGGCGGGTTCTAACTGGTATTTTTGGGATGTTTCTTCTGTAATCGAGAAATACCTATTATTTCCTGTCGTGATGCCCACATTGATAAGACCATAGTCGGCAAATTTTGCAAATCGCTTATCTGTTCGAAATTGTTGAATCAGTTGCATTTCATCAGCGCTTACAAAATATTTTGTCCACTTTTCTTTTGCATGCGGCACCCTTTGAAAGCCATTCTTTTGAATGTCTAAAATCTTAAAATCCTCTAGATTTTCCATTTCAATTATGCGAATGCCCTTCTCGCATTCATCCTTTTCACCAATGAACACGACAACCTCTTGTTCAATTCCCGGAAAAACGAGCTGTTCGAATGTGATTAGTGTGATTTTTGCAAGATGGTTGGACAAATACAATCGCAAATCTTCTGCATATGCCACTTGTAAAATCTCAGCAGGAATAACAAAAGCAATCTTCCCGTGTTCGGAAAGCAACTGAACACACGCAACCATGAAGGCTACCCATGCATTAATTAATTTGTTTGCTTTCATTCCGTTATCCGTTAGTATTTGAGATTGAATTTCTCTCTGACGCTCTTTTAGATATTGGTATCGAATATAGGGAGGATTACCTAAAATTAAATCATAAGATTTTTTCCCTTGCACCCGCTTAAAAAAGTCAAAGAAATCCTCGTTGCACACCTCAACATTTTTCTTGTCTGCATATCGAATTTGTACTTTTTCTGCCTCGTCTTTTTCAATTTCAACCGCTTGAATAATAGAGATTCTGTCAATCATCCCCGTATCATTGAGGCTATCTAAAAATACGCCGTCACCACAACTTGGTTCGAGTACACTACAAATATTTTCGGATGCAAAAAGACCTACCATAGCATCTGCAAGTTGCAATGGCGTATAATATGCTCCCCTTAATTTTTGTTCTGTACTATCTTTTTTTAGCCTCATTAGTCATACCTCTCCTAATAATCAAGCCTATACACTCGACTGATCAATTCCTGAATTTCCGAAATAAGCATATCTTTTTGCCTTTGCAACAAAATCACAGTGCGTTTTGCTGGGCGATCAGACAATGCATCGTTGATTTCATATATTTCTCGACTTGCTGCTACTACTCTATCATGGATAGCTTTTTGTTCTGCTACTGCAAAATCCAATTCTACAAACGGAAGTGTAGAAAGGACGAAGGTACCCCGCGCTGTAAATCCACCTTCAAAATCACTACCAACAATCTCTAAGATTCGCTCCGTAATAGGGTTTGACAACCATGCCTGAATATACTCAAGTTCATACGGACTGCCTTCTTTCTTGCTAACCGCACAATATCCAGCCGTACCGCCCGATGCAATCAGCATATCATTCGTATCCATCACATACATGGGTTCTTTGCTTAATACCCCCACTATCAATTTAGGCGTATTGATAAAAGCGGTTAACGCTTGCGTTCTTCCATACTGATACCATGTATCTGATGTCGCATTTTGAACATCACGAGTTCCATTTGGGGAAACACATTTGGGAACCAGCCGATCATAATGTGCTAAGAAATATGCATATGTTCCCGGATATTTATTTTTCATTTCATCTATACTTATTAACTGTCCATTGCTGTCATAAGGAAAGATAATTTGCTTATCGGTTGTAAGAATGCTATATGAATTCCGTCCTTTTTCCGCCTTCTTGGTCGGCTTAAAATATGGACGCAACAAAGCTTTTTCTATTGTATAGTTGTTACCGTCTCTACTAATTTCAATGGCATCAGCATATTCTGTCACGATGTCATCTGCTGAGAACCAGTATATAGGCGTTGGTCTTTCTGCACTCGTTTGAATTCCATTGAAGATTTCTGCATGCTTTGTGATTGGAACGGACACTTCATCCAGCTTTTGAAGCATTGCTAAAAACTCTAAGTCTGTTGTTAGTCTCCACGGCAATTTATTCAACACAGAAGAATTTAGTTCAATAGAACTTACTTCTTCGCCCGCCCATAGTTTATTAGTAGACTCAACGCTGCTATAAACAAAAGTGGCTTGCTTCTTTTTAGAAAGCAAAATGATTGAACTGTATATTGTCTTGTCTTCAAATAATTGCGCATCGCCAAAGTCATCTAGGCTAACGAGCATCTGTTCTCTAGCAATCAGACCACGCAGCTTTTCGCCAGCACCAACCTTAAAAAATTTATTTGGAACAATATAACATACCAAGCCATTTTCATTAATTTTGTTGATCGCTTGTTCTATGAAAATAAAATATTTATCAAATTGCTTATATGATGTTTTATATTTCTTTTTGTATATATCCACTTCTGCACTCGGCAATAGCATATGCATTCCTTCTGTATTCACATACGGAGGATTTCCAATAATTGCATCAAAGCCACTACCATTATTAATCATGTCCCAATTAAGCGGAGCAATATCAATCATCTGATCGTCTACGTCACTAATTCCGTTCAATTCATTTTCACTAACAAGTGAGTTCCCAAATCGAATATTGTCATCCAGATTAGGAAGGATTGGAACCGCTTCTGCTACCGATGGCTCGGTTTCTCCTTCAATTAATTTTATTAATAAAGAAAATTTTGCCACTTCAACCGCATGAGTGTCAATATCAATGCCATAAATACAAGAACAAAGAATAGCTTTTTTCTCTTGAATTGGCAACTTATATAAGTCAACACCCGTTTCAATCAAATGATTCACTTGCCCATTACGGATATACCATTGCACACAGTAATCCTGTAAAAAGGCAAATGCTTCTTCCAAGAAAATTCCTGATCCACAGGCAATATCAGCGATACTGATATTCAAAATCTCAGATGGCGTTTTTCCGGCACACACCTTGGTGAGAGTCTTGTCAACCATATATTTAACGATTTCTGTAGGTGTAGTGACAGCGGATCTATTTTGGCATGCTTTCTTTTTTCCAAGGCCAATCGTATTATTTTCTAGTAACTCCAATTGCTCAGTTAAAAACATTTCGTAAATTTTTCCGAGCATATTAGGTTCAATAATGTTAAATAGATACGGACTTTGAGGATAATACAGAGCCTCTATCATATTTTTTATAACTTCACTGGAAAGATCAAAAATAATATCCTCGCCAGAGAACATTCCCGAATTATAACGTCTGTCAGCAGATCGGAATAGTTCCTCCAGTTTAGTCTTCAACTGAGCGGTGTCTGTAATGGTGTCTTTTAGCTTATGGTACAATGGAAGATTCTTGTCTTCACAGATTCTAAGGAAAACAATCTGATTAATAAACTCCTGTACCACATCATTTAGGACTTCCAAAGATGCATAGCGACCACCCTGAGAATACAATTCGTTACTAAGTGCTATACGCCATTCATTGATTTGAGAAAGGAACAACATATCTACTTGCTGAGTTTGCCCACCAGTTGCCGGAAAATTCGCATCTAAGTAAGCATCAAAATCACCGGAATAAACCGTATTCCTCGAAATCAGTCCGCTTATTTCTTCAAATTTTTCTACATACTCAGTATAATGGTACAAACGATATCTAGCGACCGCGCATCCGTCACCTTCGTGGGCAATATGGCAGGTATCATAAATTGCAAGATATTCAAAATTTGTAAGAACTGCTAGTCTATGCTTTGCATTCCAGCCGTACTTTCTTGTTTGAATCGCAGGGGCAGCATCTCTAGTAATATCTACCGCTGGCTTTTTCGCTTCCACAAAAAATTTCGGTACACCTCTGAGCGTAACCGTATAATCTGGTCGGTCAGTTTTGGTTGAATAATTTTCTGCAATAATCTCTCGATACTGAGGTGCCAAGCCTTTTTCATTTGCGACATCCCATCCCAGCAGCTTTAGCAGGGGATCAATGTATTCAATCCGACATGAATGTTCATTGTATGCATTCTTTGTGTTTTTATAAAATTCAATATTGCTATGAAAACGATTTACAAGGCTCTGCAATTCAGTCAGGTTAGTCATTGTTATAAACTGCCTTTCTCTTACCATTTGTTGGCTTTACTGCATTTTCAGGGATAATCCAAATACGGCTCATCCGAGTAGCTCCTTCAATACGATTTTCCTTACACAGCACTTGCACTTGACGCGGCGTAATTTTCCATTTTTCAGCCGCTTCTTGAACTGTAATATATCCATTCATAGGAACCACCTCGCAAATTATATAAACCCATTATAATTATATTCGCTTAAACGAAACAAATCAAGCACTTCTGTAAATGACAATATCTTCTGCTGTCGCCATTTTCATCTAGATTAGGCTTCGTAGGTTTTCCATAAAATTTTTAATGTTAATAACACTTTCCATTATGGCTATTAAATATACCTTTAGTAAATTTGTTGGGGTCTTAGGGTACCCCCTAACAAGGGCATTTTGATATTGTGATATCACAATGCCGTGCTTGCTTGTACTTTGCCACCCTATTGTGGAAAAGTACACAGCCATCTGAAAAAGGTAATTTTCAATCAAGAAGGCAAGATGCCCTGTTCCTAAAGATAGGGGCATCTTGCCTTCTTCTTTTATGGTTCGGGCAGCGCCCATACCCACTGTTTGCTAACCTTGGTTGAGGTCACTCCCAATTCATTCCGGGCATTGCGCAGGGTCTTGGGGCGTATCCCCGCCTGTTGTGCAGCTGTTTCAATCTCCGTCTGCGGCAGCGGGCCGTCCGCCAATACTTCTTTCAGAAAGCTCTGCGCCTCTCGCAGCTTATGCCCTCGGCTGCTTCCGGAAAGCAGTTCGTCCACGCTGATATCATACGGCCCTGCCCATTGAAAGCCCTGCTCTGGGTCAAGGCGAAAGGCAACAGCCCCGCCCTCCGGGGCAAGCGAGCTTTTTGCCGGGCAGACAATACGCAATGTCGGGTCATCTTTGATGCGCCCTACCACCAGCACACTCCTCGCAGCCGCCTGAAAATCAATAGAACCCAGCCCGCGATAGCTGGATTTCTCGCCGCTGTTCTTGTTCATATGACCAATCAGAAGAATAGCACAGTTATACTTTTCAGCCAGCTTTGCAATTCTGTACATCAGTGGTCTGATTTCATTTGCGCGGTGCATATCCACGCTTGCGCCAATATAGCCTTGAATCGGGTCCAGCACAACCAGCCGTGCACCGGTTTGCTCTATCGCCTGTTCCAGCCGGTCATCGTCCAGTGTCAGTACCCTGTCGGAATCGTCAATTACCATTACCCTTGCACAATCTGCGCCCGCTGCCACAAGGCGCGGTTTGATGGTATCGGACAGGCCGTCCTCTGCCGTCTGATAAATGGCATTGACCGGCTCCATTGGCGGCGCTCCCTCCCACACAGGCTTGCCGGTTGTCAGTGCCGCGATGATTTGCAGCGCCAGTGTGGTTTTGCCCTCGCCGGGGTCGCCCTGTAAGATTGTGATTTTCCCCAGCGGGATAAACGGGTACAGCAGCCATTTTACTTCCTCTATCGGAATTGTATCCATAGAGATCAGCTTTACATGATTTCTTTGCATAAGCCCCACTTTCTTCTTCAAAAATGGCGGCTGCTGTGGTAGAATATCAGTGGTGCCTGATAGTTACACACAGCAGCCGCTGTTGGTACTGTCTTTCATCGGGAGCGTTTACCCCTGCACGGGTAAGCGCTCTTTTTGTTGTTCAACTTTTGCCTTCGGCATTGAAATAGCCGATTTCTTCCCAAACCTTGCGGTCAGGGCAGTAATAGTTGTATTCGTTCGAGCCTTCCAGCTTGATTGCATAGCCAAACTTGAACGCGCCCTGCTGCAAGCCAACTCTTACATACTGTGCGTCCTTATGCATAGCCTTTGCAATCTCCGTCACCGGCACATTTCTGCCAGTAAAAGCTGGCATTGCCGTATAGGTCTGCCTCTCAACCATTTCTTACACCTCCCTTTGCTTGTGATTGCCTTTCAGCAATTTCATTATATGCTGTATTATTGCATGTGTCAATATTATATACGCAGATTATTTGCGTATAAATTTCAAAACATGCTTGATTTCTTCGCATGTATATGGTAGTATTAAGGCGAGGTGAGAAGCCATGAATCTTACAAACGAACAAATCGGGCAGCGAATCAAGGCTGTCCGATTAGAAAAAAATCTTACACAAACCCAGCTTGCGCAGCTTTTAGGGAAAAGTCTGCGCACTGTGCAAAGCTATGAAAGCGGCGAAAGTCGGATTTTGCTGGATACTGTAACCACCATTGCACACGCTTTAGGCGTGACGCCCACGTATCTGCTGGGTGTAAGCGAACCGCAAATCAAGCTGAACACTCTTGCCGATGTGGTTGCTGTACTCTATGAATTAAACAAAAAGAAAGAGTTACACTTCGATATTGATATAACCCACGAGCACTGCGATGACGGCAATTTTACCGCTTCACTGAAATTCCGTGCCACTGACCCGGATGCTACTCTGAACGAAACGCTCTGCTTTCTGCTGGAGCAGTTTTCCTCTGAGCGCTCTTGGGGCGAGGATTACTGGCATGACCCCAGCCGCCTTACCAGCTTCACAAACGAGAAAATTGCACAATATGCTAACACTCCCTTGACCGACAAACCCTTGTACACTGCCGATTTAAGCAAATACGACATGGCCGAATTAAAGAATATGACCAAGGAGCAGTTGGACAATCTGAAATGATGTTGATAAGAGGTTATCCCTCTTTATCATAGAATGTGCCTGAGCGAAAGGAAGTTTGATAACAACATGAGATTACCCAATGGCTACGGCAGCGTAGTCAAAATGTCCGGAAAACGCAGAAAACCTTACATGGTACGCAAAACTATCGGCTGGCATTTAGATGAGGCCAAAGGCAGACAGATTCAAGATTTTCAAATTATCGGTTATGCCGAAACCCGCGCCGAGGGTCTAAAAATGTTGGCTGAATACAATCAGAACCCCTATGATGTTGACACCGCCAAAATTACCTTTTCCGAGGTTTATGAGCGCTGGTCGAAGTCTAAATATCCAACCATATCTGACTCCAATGCAAAGGGTTACACGGCTTCCTACAAGGTTTGTGGTATCTTGTATGATAAGCCTTTCCGCGAGATCAAACTCTGTGATTTGCAGCTTGTAGTTGACACCTGTGGCAAGAATTATCCCACACTCAAAAAGTTAAAGGGCTTGTTCAATCAGGTGTACGAATACGCCATGAAAAATGACATCTGCAATAAAGACTATTCCAAGTATGTTGATTTGGTCGGTTACCGTAGCAAGAACCCCAACAAGCGTGACCGCAATATCTTCAGTAAAGACGAGCTTACAGCGCTTTGGGCGCACAAGGCTAACCCTTATTGTCAAATCATCTTAATGCTGAATTACAATGCCTGCCGCATCTCGGAATTTCTCGATTTGAAGAAAGAGAATGTCCACCTGAAAGAGCAGTATTTCGATGTGGTTGCCGCCAAAACCGAGAATGGCGTTCGTAAAGTACCGATTGCTGACAAGCTGCTGCCGTTCTATGAAGCATGGTTCGAGCGCTCCCCTTGCGAGTATCTGCTCTGCACTACCGAAGGGCAGCACCTTGACTACTTCAACTACTGCGACACCTATTGGGACCCGCTGATGGAAGAATACGACATGAAGCACACGCCGCACGACACACGCCATACCTGCATTTCTATGATGGCCGATGCTGGGGTTGCGCCTACCATTCAAAAGAAGATTGCAGGGCATTCCGGCGCTATGAGCCTGACAGAGCGCGTGTACACTCACTTGGACATTCAGACGCTCATTGACGGTATCAACATGATCTGCCCGCTGTAAGGTTTTCTTTTTTTTGCAAAACAAAAAGCAGGAGATGTTCTCCTTGTGGAAAACATCTCCTGCGATAAGGCTTACGGCGCTGTGGAAGTCTGCTGCATATTCGCTTATTGTATGCTGCTTTTCCAGCAAGCTCCAAGGCAATTTGCTGCATTCCACGGCTTCAGACGATTCTGACTTTCCGCACACAGTCGTGCAAAAAAGTCGTGAAGCGTTCTGAAAAGTTCGCAAGTAGTGCTGATAATCAGCGCTTGCTGAACTGCGGTGCGCGACGAGCTGCTTTGAGACCGTACTTCTTACGTTCCTTCATACGAGGATCGCGGGTCAGGAAGCCAGCCTTCTTCAGGGTGGAGCGCAGCTCGGGGTTGAACTGCAGCAGGGCGCGGGACAGGCCGTGGCGGATAGCGCCAGCCTGGCCGGCACAGCCACCGCCGACGACGTTGACGACAACGTCGAACTTGCCCTCGTTCTCAGTCAGAACGAGCGGGCTGTTGGCGAGCAGCTTCAGGGTCTCCAGACCAAAGTAGTCGTTGATGTCGCGGCCATTGATGGTCATCTTGCCGGTGCCGTTGTAAACGCGAACGCGGGCAACGGAATGCTTACGACGGCCAGTGCCGTAGAAATAAGGTTTGGTTTCGTACATCTTCTATTGCCTCCTCACTCAAATCTCAACAGCTTCGGGCTTCTGAGCAGCATGAGCATGGTCAGCAGCCTTGTAGCAGTGCAGGCGGGTCATAGCCTTGGCGCCGATGGTGTTAGAGGGGATCATGCCCTTGACAGCGTAGGTCATGGCCTTGTCGCTGTTCTCAGCCATCAGGGTCTTGTACTGGGTCTCCTTCAGGCCGCCGATCCAGCCGGAATGAGTGCGATGGAACTTCTTCTCCAGCTTCTTGCCGGTCAGGACAGCCTCATCGCAGTTGATGATGATGACGTGGTCACCGCAGTCAACGTTGGGGGTGAAAGTGGTCTTGTTCTTGCCGCGCAGGATGACAGCAGCCTTGGCAGCAACGCGGCCGAGGGGCTTGCCGGCGGCGTCGATCACATACCACTTGCGGTCAGCCATTTCAGCGGGCTTAGCGAGAGTCGTGCTCATAGTAGGAACCTCCATTGAGAAATTAACACGTCCGTCTAATAACGGTATTTAACAGCGCCCCGCAGGACGCTTTTTCGCGCAAGTGTGATTATAGCAGAAAAGGGCAGCAGAGTCAACGGGTTTTGGCAAGAATTTTAATTTATACTGTGCTTGCTCTCGAATTCTCTCAAATACTCTTGTTTTCTCGTGTTTTCAAACTTTCTATTTTCAGAAAATTTTACGCAGCGGCGTGATGCACTCCTTGCCTTCCCCCGCGGGGGAAGCCTTTCACACAAAAACCGCCCCGCGGCTTTTACACCGTGGGGCGGTCCTTCCTATTTTACTGCTTGATCGCGTTGACAACGCTGTTCAGGTCGCGCTCATCCTCACAGACGATCTTGACGGGATGGCTGTAATCCAGGCTCATCATGCCCAGGATGCTCTTGGCATCGGCAATGCTGCCCTTCATGTCATGCACGCCGACATCGTTATAACACTTGGCGGCAGCAGACACGATTCCCTTGACCTCGGTAAAATTGGAAACCTTGACTTGTTTCACCATAATAAATGACCTCCAAAATAATCCCACGCAATCTGCCGCATCTTCAGCACCGGTGTCCAGGGCGGAACCGGGCGCACGGCTTGCGGTAAGGAGGTGAGCCACCATGCTCTATCTGCTCCTTACATTGGGCATTATAGCATAATTATGTGCCGTTTCTTTGTTCATAATGCACAAATCCGATTTTTTCCATTTCCTGCACAAAAGAGAAAATCCTTCATTTTTGGCTTTTGGTCAGAATGCCCGAGTTTTGCCTGCCGCGGCCTTTTGCTTTCACATATATTATGTATTTGCCAACAAATATTTTCGTTTTCTGAATGTTTTTGTCGTGTTTTGGTGTAAATGCACGACTTATCTCGTTAAAGTCTTAACACCGTCTTTTTTTGTATGCAACATTTATATATGTTCGTGCCGGTTTTGTATTAGTTTTGCTGGGGCACGCCCTTCATCGTCAGGGCGATGCGCTTCTTGGCGGTGTCCACATTCAGCACCTTGACCCGCACAATGTCGCCGACCTTGAGCACCTCGCGCGGGTGCTTGATAAATTTATCGCTGATCTGTGAAACATGGACCAGGCCGTCCTGATGCACACCCAGATCGACGAACGCGCCGAAGTCTATGACGTTGCGCACGGTGCCGGTCAGCTCCATGCCGGGCTTCAGATCGTCCAGACCCATGACGTCACTGCGCAGCAGCGGCTTGGGCAGGCTGTCGCGGACGTCGCGTCCCGGCTTGCACAGCTCGGCCACAATATCGTTCAGCGTCGGCTCGCCCACGCCCAGCGCCTCACAGAGGGTCCCGGCCCCCTTGGCTCTGACGACGCCGGGCAGACCCGCCAGCTTGTCTGTGCCGATCTCGGCAGCCGTGTAGCCGCAGGCGTCCAGCAGGGCCTTGGCGGCGGCGTAGCTTTCGGGATGGACGGCGGTGGCGTCCAGGCGGTTCTTCGCCTCGGGCAGCCGCAGGAAGCCCGCGCACTGCTCATACGCCTTGGGGCCGAGGCCCTTGACCTTTTTCAGCTGCGCGCGGGAGGTGAACGCGCCCTCCTCCTCGCGCCAGGCGACGATATTTTTGGCGGTGGCTGCGCTGACGCCCGCCACACGGCGCAGCAGCGGCGCGGAGGCAGTGTTCAGATCGACGCCGACGCTGTTCACGCAGTCCTCGACCACGCCGTCCAGCGTCTCATTCAGGCGCTTCTGGGGCATGTCGTGCTGGTACTGGCCGACGCCGACGGCCTTGGGGTCGATCTTGACCAGCTCGGCCAGCGGGTCCTGCAAGCGGCGAGCGATGGACACGGCACTGCGCAGGTTGACGTCAAACTGGGGGAACTCCTCGGCGGCCAGCTTGCTGGCGGAGTAGACCGACGCGCCGGCCTCGCTGACGACCATATACTGCAAATGCAGGTTCTTTTCGTCGGCCAGCTCGCGGATGACCTCGGCGGCAAATTCCTCCGTCTCGTGGCCCGCCGTGCCGTTGCCGATGGCCATGACCTCGACGCCGTTCTTCAAAACCATCGCCTTGATGGTCTTTTTTGCCTGGTCCACGCGCTTGAACTCCGGCACGGGATAGACGACGTTCGTGTCCAGCACCTTGCCGGTGGGGTCAACGACAGCGACCTTGCAGCCCATGCGGTATCCGGGGTCCAGACCCATGACCGTTTTGCCGCGGATGGGCGGCTGCAAAAGCAGCTGGCGCAGATTATCGCCAAAGACTTTAATTGCGCCCTCGGCGGCGGCATCGGACAGCTCTCCGCGCAGCTCGTTTTCAAGGCTGGGATGAATGAGGCGGCTGTAGGCGTCGCGGGCGGCGGCATCCACAAGCTCGGCGCTTTTGCCGCCGGTCTTTTTGCGGGCGAACATCCAGCTGACGATGCCCGCGGCACGCTCGGCGTCGACCTGAATCGTGACCTTCAAATAGCCCTCGCGCTCGCCGCGGTCCAGTGCCAGCACGCGGTGGCCGGGGATCTTGTTCAGCGGCTCGGCGTAGTCGTAGTACTGGGCGTAGACGCTGTCCTCGTCCTTGGCCTTGGCGCTGGCGACACGGCCAAACGCGCGGTAGTAGCGGCGCAGCTCGGCGCGGCAGGCGGCATCATCGGAGACCGCCTCGGCAATAATATCCTGTGCCCCGGCCAGCGCCGCGGCGGCATCGGGGACCTCGTCGTTGAGGTAGTCCGCGGCGGCCTTCTCGGGGTCAAATGCGGCGTCCTGGCGGAAGATGGCCGTGGCCAGCGGCTGCAAACCGCGCGCCTTGGCGATGCTGGCGCGGGTCTTGCGCTTGGGCTTATACGGGCGGTAGATGTCCTCGACCTCGGCGAGGGTTTTCGCCTTGGACAGGGCGGCGGTCAGCTCGGGCGTCATCGCGCCCTGCTCGGTGATGGAGGACGTGACCTCATCCTTGCGCTTATCGAGGCCGCGGAGGTATTCGAGGCGATCTCCAAGGTCACGCAGGACCTGGTCATCCATCGAGCCTGTGGCTTCCTTACGGTAGCGGGCGATAAACGGGATCGTATTGCCCTGGTCGATCAGTTCAATCGCGCCCTGCACGTTTTTGACGTTTAAGTTCAGCTCCTGTGCGAGCTGTTCAGCATGGTTTGGCATGGTTTTTCCTTTCTTAACGCCGCCGAGGATTCCGACAGGCCTTGCGTGGCCGCCCATCAACGGGCATCCACCCACTAACTCCCGCGGCGGCCTGGGGGCAGGCCGCCCTACGTACCCCTTTTAAATTGATTCGTAGGGAGGGGTCTTGACCCCTCCGCGGGGCGGCGGGGACGCCGCCCCCCTACAACATTCACCGCAAACCTTCCCTAACAACCATCCTACCCCCACCGCAAGGAGCCACCCATGCAAGATCTGCGCAAAATCTTCCGTTATGCCCGCCCGTACCGGCGCGATCTGTTCGCGGCGGTGGGGCTGATCTTTATTGAATGTATCTTTGAAATGGTCATCCCCGTCCTGATGTCCACCCTCGTGGATGACGGCGTGCCCGCCCATAACATGGCCGTCATCTTCCGGCAGGGCGGGCTGATGATTTTGTGCGCGGTGCTTGCGCTTATCACGGGGCTGCTGTATGCGCGGTACGCGGCGCGGTTCGCAAACGGGTTCGCGGCAGAGCTGCGCATGGCGGAGTATGCCGCCGTGCAGAAATTCGATTTCGCCAACCTCGACCGCTTCTCCGATGCGTCCCTCGTCACCCGCATGACCACCGATGTCACGGTCATGCTCAACGCCGTCAACGCCGGTCTGCGTCCGCTGGTGCGCAGCCCGGTCATGCTCTGCATGGGGCTGGCGATGGCCTGCGTGCTCAGCCCGCGGCTGACGATTGTATTCCTCGTCACAACGCCGATCCTGGCCGCCGTCCTCGCCTGGATCGTCACAAAGGTCGGCCCGCTCTATGGCCGCCAGCAGAGCGCCGTGGATCACCTGAATGGCCGCATTCAAGAGTCCCTGACCGCCATCCGCGCCATCAAGGCGTTCGTCCGCGGCGACTACGAGAACGCCCAGTTCGACACCGTCAACACGGAATTGAGCGATGCTTCGACGGAAACCTTCCGCTATGCCGTCCTCAACCTGCCTGCGTTCCAGACCGTCATGTATACGGCCATCGTCTGCATCCTTTGGTTCGGCGGCAAGTATATCCTCGTCGGCACGATGTCCGTCGGCCAGCTGACGGCGTTTTTGAGCTATGTTTTACAGGTGCTCAACTCGGTCATGATGTTCTCCGGCGTCTTTCTGCAGATGTCCCGCTCGCTGGCCAGCGCCCGCCGCATCCGTGAGGTCCTGACTGAGACGCCCGACCTTGCGAATGCCGCCGCGCCGGTGGACACCATCCCCGACGGCCAAATCGACTTTGACCACGTCAGCTTCAAATACAACGCCAAAGCGGAGAAAAATGCCCTCTCCGACATCACGCTCCACATTCCGGCAGGTGCGACGGTGGGCATCATCGGCGGCACGGGCGCGGCCAAAACGACGCTCGTCCAGCTCATTCCGCGCCTGTACGACGCCACCGAGGGCACGGTCCGGGTCGGCGGGCGCGACGTCCGCGGCTACGATGTGAACGCCCTGCGGGACGCCGTCGGCATCGTGCTGCAAAAGAACCTGCTGTTCTCCGGCACGATCCGCGACAACCTGAAATGGGGCGATCCCGACGCGACGGACGACGACCTCTGGGCCGCCTGCCGCGCCGCCCGTGCGGATGAATTTTTATCCCGGATGCCCGACGGCCTTGACACCGACCTGGGCCAGGGCGGGTGCAACGTCTCGGGCGGGCAGAAGCAGCGCCTCTGCATCGCGCGGACGCTGCTCAAGCACCCGAAGGTGCTGATTTTCGACGACTCCACCAGTGCCGTGGACACGGCGACGGAGTCGGGCATCCGCCATGCGCTGGCCGGACTGGGCAGCGTGACCAAGCTCATCATTGCCCAGCGCATCACGTCGGTGCAGAGCGCCGACCTCATCGTCATTCTGGACGACGGGCGGCTGCATGCCGTGGGCACGCATGACGAGCTGCTGGCAAAAGATACGATCTATCAGGAAATTTACCATTCCCAGATGAAAGGGGGCGACGCAGATGGCGAAGCCATTCGGCGGTAAGCGCCCGCAGGACCTGCGGCACACGCTGCGCCGCTTCATGGACTATCTGGGCCGCCACAAAATCATGCTCGGCGTCGTCGGCCTGCTGGCGGCGGTCAGTGCGCTGGCCGCGCTGCTGGGCACCTACATGATCCGCCCCATCGTCAACGGCGTGCTGGAAAACGGCAGCGCCGCCTATCTGGCCGGCGTCGTGGCGCTGACCGCGGGCATCTACATCGTCGGCGCACTGTCAACCTTGGGCTACACCCAGCTCATGGTCCGTGCCGCGCAGAAGATTTTGCAGGACATCCGCCGCGACCTGTTCGCACATCTGCAGACGCTGCCGCTGCACTACTTTGATACGAACCGCAAGGGTGATCTGATGAGCCTGTTCACGAACGACGTGGACACGATCTCGGACGCGCTGAACAACAGCTTTGCGGTGGTCATCCAGACCTTTATTCAGGTTGCAGGCACGCTGCTTTTGCTGTTCATCCTCAACTGGCGGCTCTCACTGCTGGTGGTTGTTGGCTATATTGCCATGTTCTGGTATATCAACTACTCGACACAGCGCAGCCGCGCCTTTTATGCGCGCCAGCAGGCCAGCCTCGGTGAGCTGGACGCCTACATGGAGGAGATGATCGCCGGGCAGAAGGTCGTCAAGGTGTTCAACCACCAGCAGGCCGACATGGCCGCCTTTGCCGCCCGCAACGAAAAGCTGCGCGAGGCCGGCACCGGCGCACAGAGCTACGCCGCCACGATGATTCCCGCCGTCGTCAGCATCGGCTACCTGAACTACGCGGTCATTGCGGTGGTCGGCGGCCTCATGGTCATGTGGGGCTGGTCCGACCTCGGCAGCCTGGCCAGCTATCTCGTCTTTGTGCGCCAGACGACGCTGCCCATCAACCAGCTGACCCAGCAGGGCAACTTCCTGCTGGCGGCGCTGGCGGGCGCGGAGCGTATCTTCACGGTCATGGAGGAAAAGCCGGAGATCGACGAGGGCACGGTGGAGCTGGTCAGCGTGCGGGAAAACAGCGACGGTACGCTGACCGAGTGCGCCGGGAACACGGGCCGCTGGGCCTGGTGTGACCGCCGCCGCCCCGACGTCCCGCTCGAGCCGCTGCACGGCGACGTGCGGTTCCACGACGTCAGCTTTGGCTACACGCCGGACCGGATGATTCTGCAGAACCTCTCGCTCTACGCCAAGCCGGGGCAAAAAATTGCCTTTGTCGGCTCCACGGGCGCGGGCAAGACCACGATTACCAACCTCATCAACCGCTTTTATGAGGTGTCGGGCGGGTCCATCACCTACGACGGCATGGATGTGCGGCTCATCAAGAAAAACGACCTGCGCCGCTCGCTGGGCGTTGTCTTGCAGGACACCCACCTGTTCACCGGCACGGTGGCGGACAACATCCGCTTCGGCAAGCTGGACGCGACGCAGGCGGAAATTGAAAAGGCGGCCAAAATTGCGAACGCCGACTCCTTCATCCGCCGTCTGCCGCAGGGCTACAACACGATGGTGACGAGCGACGGCGCAAACCTGAGCCAGGGACAGCGCCAGCTGCTGGCCATCGCCCGCGCCGCCGTCGCCGACCCGCCGGTGCTGATTCTGGACGAGGCCACGTCGAGCATCGACACCCGCACCGAGGCGCTGATCCAGAAGGGCATGGACGGCCTGATGGAGGGCCGCACGGTGTTTGTCATCGCGCACCGGCTTTCCACGGTGCGCAACGCGGACGCCATCATCGTGCTGGAGCATGGCCATATCATCGAGCGCGGCACCCACGACGAGTTGCTGGCCAAAAAGGGCGAGTATTACCAGCTGTATCACGGGATGTTTGAGCTGGCATAAAGATTCATGCCTCCCTCTGCGAGGGAGGTGCCCCGAAGGGGCGGAGGGAGAGAACCTTGCAATAGCCCGAAATGCTTCGGATTGCCGCAAAGTTCTCTCCCCCACCGCCTGCGGGCGGAGCCCCCTCGCAGAGGGGGCCAAGAGAAAAACCTCCCCCGGAGAGATCCGTGAAAGGTAAACCTTGCGAAAGGAGCATTTATAAATGGAAAAGATCAGGAAAAATTTCGGCTTCGGCTGTATGCGCCTGCCCATGATCGGCGAGGACGTCGATATAGAGCAGACGAAACAGATGGTGGACTGCTTTTTGGAGCAGGGCTTCAATTATTTTGACACGGCCCACGGCTACCTTCAGGGCAAGAGCGAGCTGGCCCTGAAGGAGTGCCTGACCAGCCGTTACCCGCGGGAGGACTATGTCCTGACCGACAAGCTGAGCGGGTCCTATTTTAAAAAGGAAGAGGACATCCGCCCGTTTTTTGAGAGCCAGCTTGCAGCCTGCGGCGTGGACTACTTTGACTTTTATTTAATGCACTCCCAGAGCACGACAAACTACCAGCACTACAGGGACTGCCGCGCCTATGAGACGGCCTTCGCCCTCAAGGCCGAGGGCAAGGTCCGCCATGTGGGCATCTCGTTCCATGACCGCGCCGCCGTGCTGGAGCAGATTCTGACCGACTATCCGGCCATCGAGGTCGTGCAGATCCAGTTCAATTATCTGGACTATGACGACGTGGCCGTCCAGAGCCGCAAGTGCTATGAGGTCTGCCGCAGGCATGGCAAGCCCGTGCTGGTCATGGAGCCGGTCAAGGGCGGCAGCCTTGTCAACCTGCCCGACGACGCAAAAGCCGTGCTGGACGCCCTGCACGGCGGCAGCCCCGCCAGCTATGCCATCCGGTTTGCCGCGGGCTTCCCCGGTATGCTCATGGTGCTGTCCGGCATGAGCAGCATGGAGCAGATGCAGGACAACCTGAGCTACATGAAGGACTTTACCCCGCTGAACGATGCCGAGCGTACCGCCGTTTCCAAGGTGGTGGAGATCTTCCGCAAGCAGGATCTGATCCCCTGCACGTCCTGCCGCTACTGCACCGACGGCTGCCCGAAGCATATCTCCATCCCCGACCTGTTCGCCATCATGAACGCGAAACACACCCACCACGACTGGAACGCGGACTACTACTATGAGGATGTCCACACCGGGCCCGGCTCCCGCGCCTCGGACTGCATCCGCTGCGGCCAGTGCGAGCGCGTCTGCCCCCAGCACCTGCCCATCAGACAGCTGCTGCAGGATGTGGCGAAGGAGTTTGAGAAGAAGTAAACTATGCTGAAAACCGCCCGCGCCCCGGGTAATACCACGGGGAACGGGCGGTTCTTTGCTTTGTGTGCAAAAAATGACGGTAGAAAAAACAAAATATAGACAAATCCTCAAAAATATGTTATCTTATGAATATGAACCAAACATTTTAGGAAAAGGAGAACTGCGCTATGAAATACTGCTCTCATTGTGGTACGCAATTGCCGGATAATGCTAAGTTCTGCACAAACTGCGGTGCGACATTGGACGCAGCGGCTGCACCGACTGCTGATAAAAGCAAGCCCAAATGGCTTGTTCCCGTAATTGCAGTGATAGCGGTTGCTGTTGGAATTGGTGTTGGCATAACGGCTGGTCGTAAAACGGATGTAAATGAACCAACCCCAACAGCGAGTAGTATATCGGAAGACGAAAAACAGACGCAAGTAGAGAGTTCTCCTGTGCCGACGGAGGAACCGTCTCCGACTCCGACAGAGGAACCTGCGGCGGAAATTGAAACTGGCTGCCGCACGATGGAAGATGAACCTTGGAAGGGTGCGTGGTGCAGCGATAATGATGGCAGCATCATGATTTTTGAGGATTTCATGAATGGAACGGATATAACCCAGACGAACGCAGATGGTTCAATCACAATTCACCGAGCCGACGGCAGAGATGGCGTTCTGCAAGCGGTTTACACTTTATCGTCGGATGAATCTACCTTAGAGCAGGCGTCTCCTGAAGGCGAGATACAGTGTGTTTACCATCGCCCGTCCTATGATATGGCTCCTTCGCCGTTGCCGCCAGAATACTGGGGTGCTTATCAACTGGTTGACTACAGTATGTACAATCCTTACGGCCCGGATATTGATTTCATTGTGGATGCTTTTCGTTTTGGTAACTGCCCCTACCAAGATTATGTTGATAAGGGAAATGGGGCTGGAAGCATCTACTGCCCGGTTGCACCGGAAGGGTTCACGGTTGACTTCCTCATTGCTGCAGAGGTTGATGGAGAAACATACCTGAACATTTTTGATAGTGATGGCAATCAGCAGTGCCGATTTGTTCGCACCGCTCATTAAAGACTTTTGTAATGTGACGGTTCTTATGTCTGGTCGAATGCAGAACAGACGCGAGGACGAAGCCCCGAAAAAGGTCACCTTGTGGTGGCCTTTTTCTCGTAAATGGGGAGAAAATCGGTATAAATAAGTACGGCGAATAAATGTGTTTGCGAAAACACCGAGAAGCGAAGCCGCGTTGAATTTGCAAATCGGGAACAAGGAGGGCTGCCGCGGCTTTTGCTTGGTACATAAACAAAAAAGGTCACTTGCAATCGCAAGTGACCTTGGTGCGCCGGAAGGGACTCGAACCCCCGACCTTCTGATTCGTAGTCAGACACTCTATCCAGCTGAGCTACCGGCGCATATTCTCTTGGCGTTCTCGCCGGAGAACGTGTTTTATTATAGCGCCCACCGCCCGGAAAGTCAAGCGTTTTTTTCAAAAAACTCAAAAAATTCTGCAAATAGGCATCTTTCACGAAAATCCGCAGCCTGCGGGGCGGGTTTTCAGCTCTTTGCCGTTGTCTGAAAACGAACATCGAATTGACAAATACTTTGCAACATTTTATAATATAGAGTAGATTTCGGATTACGAACGATGGCGTTTGCAATCGCAGCCGCCATCGGCTTTTTTATTCTCCATTCTGTCCGCCTGTTGCGCACAAGCGTGTACGCACGGTACAGAGCGTTAAACGAATAAACCGAAATCGACCCCAATTTGTATTCCATTAAGAAACGGAGTGGCACAAAACCATGGCGAAGTACATCGTCAAGCGCGTGGCAATGGGCATTTTCAGCGTGTTCATCGTCGCGACCCTTACCTTTTTCATCATGAACCTGGTCCCCGGCGGCCCGTTCGTGGCGGAAAAGTCCATCAGCAAAGCAGCCCAGCAGGCCCTGGCCGAAAAATACGGCCTCGATAAGCCCCTCGGCGTGCAGTACCTTAATTATATGAACAGCCTGATCCATGGCGATATGGGCCTGAGCCTGAAACAGCGCGGCCGTACCGTCAACCAGATCATCTTCTCCAAGCTGCCGGTCTCGGCCCGCACCGCCGGTCTGGCTGTGGTCGTCGCGCTCTGCGTCGGCATTCCGCTGGGCTGTCTGTCCGCGTATAACCGAGGAAAGTGGGCCGATAATCTGATCATCGTGTTTGCCACCTGCGGCATCGCCATCCCGAGCTTTATCTCAAGCGTTGTGCTTTTGTACACCTTCGGCATGAACCTGAAGCTCCTGCCCACCGTCGGCCTGAATGAACCGGCGGCCTACATCATGCCCGTGACGGCGCTGGCGATTTATCCCACCGCCTACATTACCCGCCTGATGCGCTCCAGCCTGCTGGACGTCATGGGTCAGGACTACATGCGCACCGCCCGCGCCAAGGGTGTTTCCAGTGTGAAGATCCTCTTCAAGCACGCGCTGCGCAACGCGATCCTGCCTGTCATCACTTATGTCGGCCCCATGCTGGCAGGCCTGATGACCGGTTCCTTCGTCGTGGAGAAGATCTTCTCCATCCCGGGTCTGGGCCGCGACTTCGTGTCCGCCATCACGAACCGTGACTACATGATGATCATGGGCACTACGATCCTGCTGGCGACCCTCGTCATCGTTGCGAACGTCGTTGTTGACATCCTGTATAAGATCATCGACCCGCGCATCAAGCTGAAGTAAGGAGGAGCAGACACATGGAAAATCTGAAAAAGAATCCGTTGAGCCTGCAACTCAACGTTGAGGACTTTGCCCCCGCGTCCAACGACGAGAAGAAAAGCCTTGTCGTCATGCGCGAGAGCGTCAACTTCTGGAAGGACGGCATGCGCCGTCTGCGCAAAAACAAGATCGCCATGGTCAGCCTGGTCGTCATCCTGCTGATCGCCTTCATGGCCTATGTTCTGCCCAGCCTCTGGCCCTACAGCTATGAGCAGCAGATCAAGGGCAGCAACAACCTGGCTCCGTTTGAGTATTCTGCCGCGGAGCAGAAGCTCATCGACCAGGGCGAGAACGTATTCCCCCACATTCTGGGCACCGACCGTATGGGCCGTGACTTTGCCGTGCGTGTCATGATGGGCACCCGCGTCTCCCTGTCCGTCGGCCTGCTGGCCTCTGTGCTGGTCCTGCTTATCGGCGCGACCTACGGCGCCATCTCCGCATTTGCGGGCGGCTGGATCGATAACATCATGATGCGTATTACCGATATTCTCTACACCATCCCCGACATCCTGCTCATCATCCTGCTGGCCATGGCCATCAAGGAACCGCTGGAGGGCCTGGCCACCAAGCCCGGCTTCGGCTGGATGCAGAAGCTCGGCCCCAACATGGTGTCCATCTTCATCATCTTCGCCCTGCTGTACTGGGTCGGCATGGCGCGTATCGTCCGCTCCCAGGTCCTGACGCTGAAGGAGAGCGAGTACGTCACCGCTGCCCGCGCGCTGGGTGCCTCCGGCGGGCGCATCATCAAGAAGCACCTGCTGACGAACTGCATGGGCACCCTGATCGTCACCACCACCCTGCAGATCCCGTCCTCCATCTTCACCGAGAGCTACCTGAGCTTCCTCGGCCTCGGCGTTGCAGCCCCCATGCCGTCCCTCGGCTCGCTGGCGACTGACGCCGTCAAGGGCATGAACACCTACCCGGTGCTGCTGATCGCCCCCGCGCTGATGATCAGCATCATGATCCTGGTTTTCAACCTGTTCGGCGACGGTCTGCGCGATGCGTTTGACCCGAAGCTCAAGAGCTAAAGAGGGAAGGAGGAGCAACATGAGCGAAAAAATTCTTGAAATCAAGGACGAACGCCTGTCCTTCTTCACCCCCGCGGGCGAGGTCAAGGCACTGAACGGCGTGTCCTTCAGCATGAACCAGGGCGACGTGCTGGGCATCGTCGGCGAGTCCGGCTCCGGCAAGTCTGTCACGGCCTACTCCATCATGGGCCTGACCGCCTACCCCGGACGTCTGGTCGGCGGCACGGTGTGGTTCAACGGCCACCAGATCGACAAAATGACCGAGAAGGAGTTCCGCAAAATTCGCGGCAACGAGGTCTCCATCATCTTCCAGGACCCCATGACGAGCCTGAACCCGGTGTACACCATCGGCAACCAGATCGTCGAGGTCATCCTGCTGCACACCAAAAAGACCAAGCAGGAAGCCTGGGCCCGCGCTAGGGAGCTGCTGGAGCTGGTCGGCATCAACGAGCCGGACCGCCGCCTGAAGCAGTACCCGCACGAGCTGTCCGGCGGTATGCGCCAGCGCGTCATGATCGCCATTGCGCTGGCCTGTGAGCCGAAGCTGCTGATCGCCGACGAGCCGACCACCGCGCTGGACGTGACGATCCAGGCACAGATCCTGGAGCTGATGAACGACCTGCGCCACAAGCTGGGCATGTCCATCATCATGATCACCCATGACCTGGGCGTTGTGGCCCAGATGTGCGAGAAGATCGCCGTCATGTACGCCGGTCACATCGTCGAGTACGGCACGACGGACGAAATTTTCTACAACCCCCAGCATGAGTACACGAAGGGCCTTATCAACTCCATCCCGAAGCTGAACGCCGAGGAGAAGGAGCGTCTGGTGCCCATCGAGGGTCAGCCCGTTGACCTGCTGAACCCGCCCGCAGGCTGCCCGTTTGCGCCGCGCTGCAAGAGCTGCATGAAGGTCTGCCTGAACAAGATGCCGCCCAGAACCGAATTGAGCGACACCCACTACACCTATTGCTGGCTGCGCCAGAAGGAAGAATTTGAGAAGGGGGGCAAAGCCTGATGAGCGAGAATCTCGTTGAAGTAAAGCATCTGCAGCAGTATTTCCCCGCCGGCGGCATGGGCAAGAACAAGCAGTACGTTCAGGCCGTGGACGACGTGAGCTTTGCCATCCGCAAGGGCGAGACGCTGGGCCTGGTCGGTGAGTCCGGCTGCGGCAAGACCACGACGGGCCGCACCCTGCTGCGCCTGTATGAGCCTACCGACGGCACCATCATCTACGACGGCAAGGTCCTGTTTGACAAAAAGGAAAAGATTGCCGTTGATATGCTGCCCTACCGCCGCCGCATGCAGATCGTGTTCCAGGACCCCTACGCGAGCCTGGACCCCCGTATGACCATCGGCGACATCGTCGGCGAGGGCATCGACATCCACCACCTGTGCGCCAACGCCAAGGAGCGCCATGACAAGATCATCTCCCTGCTCGAGCGCGTCGGCCTGAACAGTGAGCACGCCAACCGCTACCCGCACGAGTTCTCCGGCGGTCAGCGCCAGCGCGTCGGCATCGCCCGCGCCCTGGCTGTGGACCCCGAGTTCATCGTCTGCGACGAGCCGGTCTCCGCGCTGGACGTTTCGATCCAGGCGCAGGTCGTCAACATGTTTGAGGACCTGCAGCAGGAGATGGGGCTGACCTACCTGTTCATCGCCCACGACCTGAGCGTTGTCAAGCACATTTCCAACCGCATCGGCGTTATGTATCTGGGCAAGCTGGTGGAGCTGGCCGACAGCTTTGAGCTGATCGCCCACAGCGTCCACCCCTACACCCGCAGCCTGATCTCGGCCATTCCCGTGGCGGACCCCGTCACGGCCCGCCAGAGCCACCGTATCGTGCTGCAGGGCGATGTGCCCAGCCCGCTGAATCCGCCGAGCGGCTGCCGTTTCCGCACCCGCTGCCCCTACGCCGACGAGCGCTGCGCCGCCGAGGTGCCGGAGTTCAAGGAAGTGAGCAGCGGCCACTGGGCAGCGTGCCACCATCTGGACAAAGTAAAGTAATGCAGGGGGCGCTGCCGGGCGTGGCGGACGCTGTTTGTCCGCCCCTCGACTCCACCCGACATAAAAACTCATACTTATACAGGGCGGCTCACCGCAGCCGCCTTGTACTTGACCCCAAAATGTGCGCGCGGGGCGAACATCCATCCGCAGGACATAGAACTGTACGCGGTAGAAATACAAAAGGATTTTCTATCAAAACAGTTACAAAAGTTACTGACCACTTGAAATTGCGGATTCAGAGTGGTAAAGTATAAATATTCATTCCGTTGGGGGCTTGTCTCCCGGGGGGATTGGGTATAAAGTACATTATATTTGGAGGGTATATTCATGAAGATGAAGAACATTGCTGCCGTGGCTATGGCCGGCTGCATGGCTGCTTCTCTGGCTGCGTGCGGCGGCTCTGCAAGCTCCGCTGCCACCGATGCCAGCAGCGCTGCATCCACTGAGGCTGCGACCAGCGAAGCCACCGAGGCTACCGGCACTTCCGCCAACGGTTTCACCGTCCAGCTCGGTTCCAACCCCGAGACCCTGGACCCCGCGCTGAACAGCGCAATCGACGGTGCCAACACGTTGATCACTGTCTTTGAGCCGCTGCTGCTCATCGATGAGAACAACGAGGTTGTTCCCGGCCAGGCAGATCTGCCCGAGGTCTCTGAGGACGGCCTGACCTGGACCTTCACCATGAAGGACGGCCTGAAGTGGAGCGACGGCTCCGACCTGACTGCGAAGGACTTTGAGTACTCCTTCAAGCGTCTGGCCTGCCCCGACACCGCAGCCCCCTACGGCGAGACCGTTGTCGGCATGATCGACGGCTACAAGGATGCCATCGGCAACCCCGATGCAGGCGGCAACACCACCACCGATCCCGACTGGGATGCCCTGAACGTCCACGCCAGCGAGGACGGCAAGACCCTGACCATCCAGCTGGCCTATCCCTGCTCCTACTTCGATAAGCTCTGCGCCTTCGCGGCTATGAGCCCCGTGCAGCAGGCCACTGTTGAGGCCAACGGCGATGCCTGGTGCACGCAGCCTGACACCTTCGTCTGCAACGGCCCCTACATGATCAGCGATTGGATCCCCTCCGAGCGTATTGTTCTGTCCAAGAACCCGAACTACAACGGCGGCTGGGATACCTCCAAGATCGTTTCCGACACCATCACCCTGCTCCTGCTCGAGGACTCCAGCGCTTCTTACGCCGCCTACAACAGCGGTGAGGCACAGCTCGTCAAGGACGTCCCCACCGATGAGATCCCCAGCCTGACCAAGGCTGAGGACGGCGGCGACTTCTACGTTGACACCATCCTGGGCACCTACTACATCTCCCTGAACGACCAGAAGGAGCCGTTCACCGACCCCAATGTCCGCAAGGCTCTGTCTCTGGCCATTGACCGTGACTACGTTGCCAACACCATCATGCAGGGCACCTACACCCCCGCTTACAACTTCGTCGGCCCCGGCATCGTCGATGAGAGCGGCATGTTCTACGACAACGCCAACGGCGGCGAGCGCTACATCAGCGACGACTACGAGGCCAACCTCGAGGAGGCCAAGAAGCTGATGGCCGACGCTGGTTACCCGAACGGTGAGGGCTTCCCCACCATCGAGTACAGCGCCAACGACGCCGGCTACCACATCCCCGTTGCTGAGTACGTTCAGCAGGCCTGGGGCGAGCTGGGCATCACCGTCAACATCAACAAGGTCGAGTGGGCCAGCTTCCTGCCGATGCGCCGCGCTGGTGACTACGACGTCAGCCGTAACGGCTGGGTCATGGACTACAACGATCCTTCCAACATGATCGAGCTGTTCACCACCACCAACGGCAACAACGATGGTAAGTACAGCAACCCCGAGTTCGATGCCGCCGTCGAAGCCTCCAAGGTCGCCGATAAGAGCGTCCACTTCCAGAAGCTGCACGAGGCCGAGGACATCCTGATGGCCGACGCCGCTGCATCCCCGTTGCGTATTACAACGACTTCTGGCTGCAGAGCCCCTCTCTGAAGGGCACCTGGCACAGCCCCTACGGCTACTGGTACCTGCAGTACGGTTATGTTGAGGAGTAATCCCTTATAACTGAATAAGCGCAAGGCACGACCTGTAAAAAGGCCGTGCCTTTTTTGGTTGTGCGGCTTCCCCCTTGGGGGAAGCTGTCAGCGGCCCCGCCCGCTGACTGATGAGGGAAAACCGTGCCGCCGCTGCGCGTAAGCGGGCAGCGGCGGCAGACCCGGCCCTCATCCGGCCCTGCGGGGGGAAGACAAAACAGTTACAAAACAGTAACATATCGTTGCCGAACTTGCAATCCTGTGTTGCGCGTACTATAATATTCGATGTTCGCCTGTCGCGGACAGGCAACGAGTGTAAGAAAGATCCATCAGGAGGATACAAGCAACATGAAGAACAAGAGAATCATCGCCGTGGCGATGGCTACCGGTATGGCAGTTTCTCTGGCTGCCTGCGGCGGTTCCGCAAGCACGACCGACACCACCGGTACTGCCGATGCTGCCACCACCGAGGCTGCTGACGCCGCCACCGGCGAGGGCACCGGCTTCACCGTCCAGCTCGGCCCCAACCCCGAGACCCTGGACCCGGCCCTGAACGCTGCCGTCGACGGCGGCAACACCCTCATCACCATCGAGGAGCCCCTGCTCATCATCGACGAGAACAACGAAATCCAGCCCGGTCAGGCCGAGAGCTACGAAGTCAGCGATGACGGCTTGGTCTGGACCTTCCATCTGCGCGACGGCCTGAAGTGGAGCGACGGTTCCGACCTGACTGCGAAGGACTTCGAGTACAGCTTCAAGCGTCTGGCCTGCCCCGACACCGCCGCCCCCTACGCCGAGACGGTTGTCGGCATGATCGACGGCTATCAGGATGCCATCGGCAACCCCGATGCGGACGGCAACACCACCACCGATCCCGACTGGGACGCCCTGAACGTCGTTGCCAGCGAGGACGGTAAGGACCTGACCATCACCCTGAGCTATCCCTGCTCCTACTTTGACAAGCTGGCCGCTTTCGTCGCCACTTCACCCGTGCAGCAGGCCACCGTGGAGGCCAACGGCGACGCCTGGTGCACCGAGCCCGACACCTACGTCTGCAACGGCCCCTACATGATCACCGATTGGATCCCCTCCGAGCGTATTGTTCTGTCCAAGAACCCGAACTACGTCGGCGGCTGGGATTCCTCCAAGATCGTTTCCGACACCATCACCCTGCTTCTGCTCGAGGATTCCAGCGCTGCCTACGCCGCCTA
>SKEJ01000420.1_pt1 | contig 28083 bp, 22 predicted proteins | sample 4826721 | NCBI WGS metagenome assembly SKEJ01 (sample SAMN11008812, study PRJNA524170) | human gut metagenome | biome: Human fecal sample; material: Feces; isolation source: fecal sample from pouch patient p31 | host: Homo sapiens | place: Israel: Tel-Aviv | collected 2015-06-02 | reverse complement strand
GGTATTTCCCTTGCAAATATGCAAACGGTCACCGTGAATTTCCTCTTGATTCAATTTAAATTACCCTTGATCATTCTGATCTTGCTCTGTGTCCTCTTGGGTGCATTCGTCATGACCTTGGTTAATTTTTCAAAGGGCTTCTCCCTAAAAAAAGAAATCAAGAGCACTCAAAAGCAACTGGAAGAAGAAAAGAAAGAAATCAAGACAGAAGAAAAAGAAAACAACTAAAAAGCACCGATCGGTGCTTTTTTCATGCTGATGTACCTTCTTTTGCTTGTAATTTCTTAGCGACTACTTGAGCTAGGAGTGAAAAGAGGATGACACCAGCTCCTATCAGGAGAAAAGATTCTACACGGACACTTGGTAACCAGGTCATCAATCCTTTAGCTACAGGCATAAAGAAAATGGCTAGGGTAAAAATGGTGCTTAAGACCCTGCCCAGATAGTCTCCTTCTACCTTGGTTTGAACCTGGGTAAAAAAGTGGATGTTAAAAATTGTCATAAAGAGCTCACAGACTAAATTTCCAGAAAAGGAAAGAAGAGGCGGAAGGGGCAAGCCCATCATGAAGACTCCTACTCCTGTTAAAATCAATAAGAAAAGTAGCATTTCCATGCTTGATTTAAATTTATTAGCAATCAAGGCTCCGATGATAGAGCCGATAGCTCCTAACGTTAAGATGGTCGCATATGCTCCTTTGACCCCGTAAAGGCGATTGGAAAAGGGGAGTAAAAACTCAAAAGCTGCAAAAAAGAAATTGACGCTGGAAGCTACTAAGAGGAGAAAGAAAATTTCTTTCTGATGCCAGATGTAGTCTAACCCATCTTTCATATCTGAAAAAATATCTTTTCCCGTAAGCCGTTTCTTTTCCTGAACCTTGGCTTCTTCTTTCGGAAGGAATGCCACTAGGACAAAAGCGATGAAAAAGGTCAGTGCATCCAGTAAGAGGGCCACATGGAGACTGGCAAATTGTAAAACAAGGAAAGAGAACACAGGAGAGCTGACACCGACCACTTGTAAGGTCAACTCCAAGTGGGCATTATAGGTCACAATCTCATCTTTCTCTACAACTTCTGTGATAATAGCTTTATTAGCAGTACGAGAAAATGCAAAGGCAATGGCCTGGACAATATTGGCAACAATCAGGGCTGCAATCATCCAACGATTATTCCTGATTAAGGAAATGCCCAAACAAAGGAGACCACAAACCAAGTCGGTCGTCATCAAAATCTTGCGACGGGAAAAACGGTCTGAGATCACGCCTCCAAATGGATTGACTAGAATGGAGGTGACGAGTTCAGAAATCTGATAAATCCCCAACACTGTCTTTCCTACCGTCCCCATCGAAGCCAGCCAAACACTGTTCCCATAGTCATAGAGCATATTTCCCATTCGATTGATCGCCCCACGAGCAATCAACTGGATAGCATGTCGATTCATAAAAAACCTCCTTCATTTTCTGAAACTATTGTATCAGTTCATGAAAGAGGTTTTCATTTTGTCCCCTATTTGGGAAAATTAATGCTTTACAAATTTATCAAAGGATCCCTACTGTTCTTTTGATTGAAGTTGCTTAGCTACTAGCTGAGCCAAGAGTGAAAAGAGAATAACCCCAGCTCCAATCAAGAGAAATGATTTCATACGGACGCTTGGCAACCAAGTCATCAACCCTTTGGCGATGGGCATAAAGAGAACAGCCAAGGTATAAATTGTGCTCAATACTCTACCTAGATAATCATCTTCCACCTTGGTTTGTACTTGAGTAAAAACGTGGATGTCGAAAATGGTCACAAAAAATTCACAGACCAAATTTCCTGAAAAGGAAAGATAAGGCGGAAGGGGCAAGCCCATTATGAACACTCCTATCCCTGCCATGATCAGTAAAAACAGGAGAATTTTCATACTTGATTTCATTTTATTGGCAACAAGTGCTCCTAGAATAGATCCAATAGCTCCCAGCGTTAAAATGGTCGCATAAGCTCCTTTAACCCCGTATAGACGATTCGAGAAGGGAAGTAAAAACTCAAAAGCTGCAAAAAAGAAATTGACGCTAGAAGCCACCAATAATAGAAAGAAAATCTCTTTCTGATGCCAGATATAGTCTAACCCATCCTTGATATCAGAAAAAATATCTTTCCCGGTAAACTGTCTCCTTTCTTGAACCTTAGCTTCTTCTTTCGGAAGGAAAGCCACTAGGACAAAGGCAATGAAAAAGGTCAGCGCATCTAATAAGAGGGTCATATGAAGACTGGCAAATTGTAGAACTAGGAAAGAAAAAACAGGTGAACAGACACTAACAACCTGTAAGACTAATTCCAAGTGAGCGTTATAGGTCACAATCTCTTCTTTCTCTACTACCTCGGTAATAATGGCTTTATTGGCAGGTCGAGAAAAACCAAAGGCAATGGCCTGAACAATATTGGCAAAAATAAGAGCCGCAATCATCAAGCTATCATTTGTGATAAAAGAAATCGCCAAACAAAGGAGTCCACAAACCAAGTCGGTCGTCATCAAAATCTTGCGACGAGAAAAACGGTCTGAAATCACTCCTCCAAAAGGATTCACGAGAATCCCTGTCACTAACTCAGAAATCTGATAGATCCCTAATACCGTCTTTCCTATAGTACCCATCGAGGCCAGCCAGACACTATTCCCATAATCATAGAGCATATTTCCAATTTTGTTAATAGCTCCACGACTAATTAATTGGACCGCATGTCGGTTCATAAAATCTCCTTTATCACTGTCCTATTTAGAACATTCATTTTTTACAAATTTATCAAAGTGTTCTTGATAATAGGCCACCTGCTCCGGCAGTCCTAGCACGTCAAAAATATGCATGGCTTCCTGCATTTGCTGCCGCCCTTCTTCTGTTTGCCCCTTTTGATACAGGGCAAATCCCTTGAGATAATGAAAGACATTGCGTTCGTAGAGCTTGATGCTCTTGCCGATAATCTTTTCTACATAGGCTTCAAAATAGCTGGCGTCTTCAAAAGAACGGTGTTCTAAACAATGCTGGTAGCAATTGAGGGCTAGAATCAAGACCAGTTTTCGATGGCGACCAATTTCCTTGTAGAAATCTTCACGCTCCATCACTTCTCTACCAAGCCGAGTGACATAATCCACATCATAAAAGCTATAGAGATTGCCAAAGAGGATCAACTCATACATGGTCCATTCTTCTGTCTGAAAGAGATAGTCCGCCACCTTGTCCAGATCACTCTGCTTCATCGTGTAGCTGGCATCTCTCTGGCAAATCAAGCCTTGTAGCAGGATCCAGTTCAATTCAAAATAGAGGGGATTGGTCGAACTTTTAGCCTTTTCAAGTTCCTCCTCTTGAAGCCTTTGAAAACCCGCAATATCATTTGCATAATAAAGAGGAACCAACTGAGCAATTAAGGACACATGCTCATGGTGTTGAAAATTTCTGGCCTTATCCATAAAATTCTCAATCGTCACATGGATATTGTCTAATATCTCAAAGAAGCGCGACGTAGCTAGATCCGACTCCCCCAATTCAAAACGGGATAATTGGGAGGTCGAGCAGGCTTCTCCTGCAGCTTCTTTTAACGAATAATTTTTACTGATTCGAAATTCACGAAAAACTTTGCCTAAATCTTCCATTTGATTACCACTTAAATTCCTTTAAGTGCCTTTCTAACTCTTGCAAGTACCCTTCGTAGAATCCTTGATCTTCTTTCACGGAAACATCTAATTGTCTTAGGTAGGAAATCAGCCAATCAACCAATAGATCATACTGATGAAGAGGTAGGCGTTTCATCTGCTCTTCAACAAAAGAAATGGCCTCTGTAAAGCGCTCCTCTTCTAAGACTTGCTGAAGATAGCGAGCCCCGTTGATGAGTCTTCCTTCCTCATCCTCATACTGCCCCAAATTTAAATTCTGAATCTGTAGGCGCAAAGTTGTACCAATCATGTCGGCTACACCTTTAACCTGCTTCATAAACCAATCATTTTCAGTCGCCATAATGTTCTCCTTATACAAATTAGAAAACTATACTTACTGCGCTAGTTCTTCCCATTCTAGCATAGCTTCTTCTTGGGCGACAGTCAGCTGGTCGATTTGCTACTGGCTCTCCATGAGTTCGCCGGGTTCATTGATGGCCTGCAGCTTCTTTTAACGAATAATTCTTACTGATTCGAAGTTCGCGAAAAACTTTTCCAAGATCTTCCATCTATTCCACCTGCTCTGACAGTTCTGCCCACTCTTCCATGACTGCTTCCTGCTGGACAGTCAGTTGATCCAGCTCGCTCTGGAGTTGGACCAAGTCAGCTGCATCGTTGGTGCTATGCATGGTTTCGGTGATGTCTTGGATTTTTTGATCCAGCTCTTCCATCTCTGCTTCCAATTGCTCAATGCGACGGGTGATTTTCCGGAGTTCCTTCTGGTTTTGCTTTTGCAGGTGATAGTCATTGCTGGTGACTTCTTCGGTCGAAGAGACAGACACGGCTTCTGCTTTCGCTGCAGCAAGAGCCTCTAACTCAGCTTTTTTCTCCAGATAATAATCGTAGTCTCCTAGATAAAGAGTTGAGCCCTCTTCTGAGAGTTCCAAAACTTGTGTAGCAACCCGATTGATAAAGTAACGGTCGTGGCTGACAAAGAGTAGGGTGCCGTCAAAATCAATTAAGGCATTCTCCAGCACTTCCTTGCTATCGATATCCAAGTGGTTGGTCGGCTCATCGAGAATCAAGAAGTTGTTATTCTCCATGGACAGCTTGGCCAAGAGCAGACGCGCCCTCTCTCCACCCGACAGCATGCCGACGGTTTTCTTGACATCATCCCCAGAGAAAAGAAAGGCTCCTAGGCGATTGCGAATTTCTACTTCTGGCGTCAGTTTAAAGTCATTCCAGAGCTCATCCAAGACACTGTTGTGAGGCGTTAGTTTACTTTGGGTCTGGTCATAGTAACCCACCTCGACATTGGCCCCAAAACGGGCTTCCCCCTTGATAAAAGGAATCTGCCCGACGATGGACTTGATAAGAGTAGATTTCCCGATCCCATTTGGTCCCACAATAGCGACCGCATTCATCTTGCGGATATCCAGATTGATGGGCTCTGACAGGATTTGATCGTCATAGCCGACGGCTGCCTCTTCTACTGTCAGGACGACATTTCCCGAGGTCTTATCAGAATGGAAGGTCATATGGGCGGACTTAGTTCCAGCTTCTGGCTTGTCTAGGCGCTCCATTTTTTCCAACTGCTTGCGCCGAGACTGGGCTCGCTTGGTAGTCGAAGCCCGCACCAAATTACGATTAACAAAGTCTTCCAGCGCCGCGATTTCTTTTTGTTGCTTCTCGTAGTTCTTGGCTTCGGTCAACAATTTTTGCTCTTTTTGCTCGACAAAGCTAGAGTAATTGCCGACATAGCGGTCCAAAGAATGCTTGGTCAAATCCAAGCTAATGGTTGCGACCTTATCGAGGAAATAGCGGTCGTGGCTGACAATGAGAAGGGCCCCACTATAATTGACCAGATAGTTTTCCAACCAGGCGATGGTCTCAATATCCAAGTGGTTGGTCGGCTCGTCCAGTACCAAGAGATTTGGTTTTTCCAAGAGCATCTTGGCCAGAGCGAGACGGGTATTTTGCCCACCAGACAGCTCTTCAATCTTCATCTGCCACATAGACTCATCGAACTTGAAGCCGTTAAGAATCGCGCGGATATCTGCTTCATAGGTGAAGCCACCTGCCTGACGGAATTCTTCCGAGAGACGGTCATAGTCCTGCATGAGTTTTTCTAAGTCAGCCCCAGTTTTTTCCCCCATCTCAAGCTCCATCTGTCGCAAAGTTTTCTCCGTTTTACGGAGGTCGTCAAAGACATGGAGCATCTCATCGTAGATGGTATTGGACGACTCAAAGCGGCTATCCTGGGCTAGATAGGAGAGGGAAAGGTCGCGCTTTTTATTGATTTCCCCAGAAGTTGGTTCTTCTTCTCCCACCAAGATTTTCAAGAGCGTAGACTTGCCGGCTCCGTTCTTTCCGACCAGGGCAATCCGGTCCCGTTCATCCACTTGCAGGCTGATATTATCAAAAAGAACCTCCCCTGCAAAAGAGCGTTCAATTTTGTTGGCTTGTAAAATAATCATGTCCCTATTTTACTATCTTTTTTCAGATTAAACAAGGAAAGACGAGCCATCAAAAAAATCCTGAGCCCCTTGAGGCTCAGAACTTTTAGAAAGTATTTTAAAACTTATTCTTCCTTGTATAATTGCCGGACTGCTTCCACATCTGTATCCTGAATACTGTAGAAGGAACCAGCCGGTTGCATGACCGATTCTCCATCAGTGTGGTCCAGCCCAATGGCATGGCCTAGCTCATGCTCAGCTGTATTGACAATCCGATCATAACTATAGTTATAGACATAATTTAAAAGATAATGGCGATTGAGACGCACTGTGATGTGGGTGAAGCGGTTGGTTAAAAGGTTGGTCTGAGAGGCAGTCTCTCCTGCAGCAGAAACGGATGCGTTATCCATTTCCGTCAAGACCACATTAGCCTCTTTTTCATTTGTAACCAGCTTGAAGGTAAAGGCGCCTGTTTGGTTCCAAGCCTCAATAGCATCCCGATAAGCTTTTACAAAAGTTTGACTGATATTGGGATCCAGGTAGACCGTGGCCTCCGCTTTCTCCCAGCGAGCACCGCTATGCTCATGATTGTCTGTCTGCGTCGTCTGTGAGCTAGGTGCCATCCCAAAGCGCGATGCAAAACCCTGATCTCCAAATAAATTGCCGACTTGATAGACAACCTTTTGGGCAGCTCGTCCAAATCCATCCATACCAGAACTAGGAGAATCTGTGAAATAGATGATCCCCACTAGGACGAGAAAACTGATGGCAATGGTCCAGAAAAATCCCCAAAAAAGACTCCAAGCCATGCGAAGGATTCCTCTGAAAAATCGAAAAATGGTTCTCATACATTCTCCTTTCTCTTAAAGAAGGTATGCAATTGTAACACCCCATTCTTAAAAATAACTTAAATAACTGCGCTTTCCAGCTTATTGATGGACGGTTACTTTTCCTGTCTGGTAATCCAGACTAATCCCACTTTGAACATTGGGAACAAAGACATTGAACTCAAGGCTCCCATCACTCGATTTGGCTTCAATATGAGATCCTAATGGAATCAAATCTTCTGGCTGGTTGTAGATCAAGGTGACCCGATAGCGGATCCGCTTGTTCTTATCCAGTGCTTTTCGGACCAGGGTCTCGTAGTAGTTTTGACCGGTGGAATGAGGATCATTGGCTTGATTGGACCAAGCCGTTTGCACAGCGATATTTTTGGGATTGCTTGTCGAAGCATCGAAACCTTTGAGATTACCGATCAAGGCGTAGCCCAATAGGTGGCCCCGATCCACAGCATGGTCATACTCGCCTGACAGATTATGGACCTGATGCCAACCTGCTGGTTTCCAATCGGTTAGGCCACTTCCTGTTGCATCCCGATCTCTGTACTGGCGAGTCGCCTTGGTCATAATAGCGTTCGCAACCGTCGGTACGGTCTTTCCATTGACTTCTTTTGTCTTGTTATCCGCATAGGGTTGACTGGCCACGCTGGCATCCAGATCTGTGCGATTTCCCTTAACTACAAAGGCTCCAGCACCGTTCCATTCCAAGTCATTCCCTAATTGTGAACGGGCAGATTTCGTTAGTACAGAGCTAGCTAACTCTTTACTAGGTGTTTCTTGTTGGCTACTAGTCACCACCGAAACAACCTGATCCGTCGCTTCTTTCACCGTCGGTTGATTAAAATAATAGCCCCCAATAGCTAGGGCCGTTGCCACCACAAAACCTGCTAGGGTTTGTTTGGTTCGTTTGCTTACTGTTTGTTTTGCCATACATCTCTCCAAAAAAGAGCAGCGCTAGATGGGTCACTGACTCGATTCGCTGCTCTCCTTTTTACTCAATTTTAGTTAAAAGCTTATTTGCCTGTTAGCTTTCCAATGATCTCTGACCAGGTATCCGGAGAGAGAATGGACCATGGGTTTTTTCCATCTCCAATCACTCCATAGCCAATGACCAAACCAACTGCAAAAATGATGATTCCAATCACAGCCAACAGGAGGACAATTCCTAGCTGTTTTCCAACATAGCGAAGATTAGTTTTCATCGTCTTCTTCCTCTACACGTTTCACGTCTGCACCTAATGCCACCAATTTCTCATGGAATTGATAATAACCACGATCTAAGTGACTTAATTTGCTGACTTTCGTTTCTCCTTCTGCTACTAAGCCCATCAAGACCAAGGTTGCACTCGCTCTTAAATCAGTCGACATGACCTCTGCACCTTGGAAGCTTTCCCCTCCAACGATACGAGCTGTATCCCGCATAATATCCGAGTGAACGCCCATCCGACGCATTTCTTCTAAATGCTGGAAGCGATTCTCAAAGACCGTTTCAATCATGGTAGACTCACCTTTAGCCATGGCCATCAAGGCTGTGAATTGAGCCTGCATATCGGTTGGGAATCCTGGATACGGAAGAGTTTTAACGGTCACTGGACGGAGCTTACTAATATCCGACTGAATCCGAATTCCATTTTCTTCTTCGGTTACCGTCACACCCATCTCCTGCATCTTAGATAGAAGCGGACGGTTGTGTTCCCAAATGGCATCTTCGATCAAGACATCTCCACCTGTCATGGCTGCCCCAATCATAAAAGTTCCAGCTTCGATGCGGTCTTGCACGACATTGTGGTTTGCACCGTGCAAGCTCTCCACACCAACAATGGTCAAGGTCTCAGTTCCTGCCCCCTTAACATTAGCTCCCATTTTATTCAGCAAGAGAGCTAGGTCAACAATTTCAGGTTCCCGAGCTGCATTTTCAATCACAGTGACTCCATCTGCCAAGGTTGCAGCCATCATAATATTTTGTGTCGCCCCTACTGATGGGAAGTCCATATAGATGTGTGCACCCTTGAGACGATCTGCTTTTGCTTCAATATAGCCGGCCGTTTGGGTAATTTCAGCTCCCATAGCTTCCAGACCTTTGAGATGGAGGTCAATCGGACGACTACCGATCGTACAGCCTCCAGGCATGGAAACTTTGGCATGGCCATTGCGTGCCAAGACAGGACCTAGGACAACGATAGAAGCCCGCATCTTACTCACATATTTATAAGGCGCTTCCTCTGATAATTTTGCTTGCGCATCTACGACAACTGTATTGTCTTCTTCATTGAAGGTTACTTGTGCATTCAACCCACGAACAACATTGTTCATTGTAAAGACATCTGATAAAACAGGTACATTTTTCAAGGTTGTCACGCCCTCGCTTGCTAGAACTGTTGCAGCAAGAAGAGGAAGGACAGCATTTTTTGCTCCTTCGATTTTGACGGTTCCAACCAGTCGATTATGACCACCATTAACGATTATTTTTTCCATACGGGATTGTTCTCCAATTTCTTAAAGTCACGCTTTCTATCATACCATATTTTTTATAAAATGTGGCTAGAATTGGCCAATAAAAATCTGCCGACTCATCTCATAGACACTGATAAAAAATGAGCTGGCTAGATAGCCGATTCCAATGCTGATCATCAAGATCAAAAAACGGATTTTAACCGCATTTTCAGCACTTACTTTTAAAAACTTTTCCCATTGAACCAGGTTCAACAATAGGTAATAGGCAAAAAAGATAAACAATAGATGGCTTGAAAGGTTAAAAATCATTTGAATCATACAGCTATTATACCATATTTGGTCCGTACTTTCTTCTTTTGATTCTCTCCCAACAAAAATAAGGTGAGGACATACCTCCACCTTATTTTGAATATCTTATAAACGATTTCCGACATTAATCCGGTTAATGGCGCGTTGAAGAGCAATTTTAGCACGACGTTCCATATCAACCGAATGCTGATCTTTGGCTTCTTCAATCGCTTTTTCAGCTCGCAGTTTGGCACGTTCTGCACGACTAATGTCGATATCTCGAGCACGTTCGGCAGAATCGGCAACAATGGTAATGACATTATCAGCTACTTCGATAATCCCCCCATTGACTGCAATCCAATCAATATGTTTGTCATCGTCGACACGACGAACCTTTACTTGGTCTACAGCCAAAACCGCAATGGTATTGATATGATGAGGTAAAATCCCTAATTCACCATCAATTGTCTTGACAGATACAAATGCGGCATGATGATCATAAACCAGTCCATCCGGTGTAACGATTTGGACGTTCATTTGACTCATCTTTCACCTCTTCTTAGAATCCCATTTTTTCAGCTTTGGCGATCACATCTTCGATCGATCCAACACCACGGAAGGCATCTTCAGGAAGATGGTCATATTTCCCATCCAAAATTTCTTTAAAGCCACGAACAGTTTCTCCAACTGGTACATAAGAACCAGGTTGACCTGTAAATTGTTCTGCAACGTTGAAGTTTTGTGACAAGAAGAATTGGATCCGGCGAGCACGAGCAACCAAGGTCTTTTCTTCGTCAGACAATTCATCCATCCCCAAGATAGCAATGATATCTTGCAATTCATGGTAACGTTGAAGGACGCGTTTGACTTCAGAAGCTACTGCATAGTGTTCTTCTCCTACGATTTCTGGAGAAAGGGCACGTGAGCTTGATGCCAATGGATCCACCGCAGGGTAGATCCCCAATTGTACCAATTTACGTTCCAAGTTGGTGGTTGAATCCAAGTGGGCAAAAGCGGTTGCTGGCGCTGGGTCTGTATAGTCATCGGCTGGCACATAGATGGCTTGGATGGATGTAACAGAACCTTTCTTCGTTGACGTAATCCGTTCTTGCAATTGACCCATTTCAGTTGCCAAAGTAGGTTGGTAACCAACGGCTGATGGCATCCGTCCCAAAAGGGCTGATACTTCAGATCCGGCTTGAGTGAAACGGAAGATATTGTCGATAAACAAGAGAACGTCCTGACCTTCGACATCACGGAAGTATTCCGCAATGGTCAAACCAGTCAAGGCAACACGCATCCGTGCTCCAGGTGGCTCATTCATTTGTCCAAAGACCATGGCTGTTTTTTCAATAACGCCAGATTCTTTCATTTCCCAGTAAAGGTCATTCCCTTCACGTGTCCGTTCCCCAACACCAGTAAATACAGAAATACCACCGTGTTCTTGGGCAATATTATGGATTAATTCTTGAATCAAGACGGTCTTCCCAACTCCGGCACCACCGAAGAGTCCGACCTTCCCACCTTTCAAATAAGGGGCTAAGAGGTCAATAACCTTGATCCCTGTTTCAAGAATTTCTTCTGAAGTAGAGAGCTCGTCAAAGGATGGAGCTTTTTTGTGGATGGAGTCACGAGGAGCATCCTCAGGAAAAGGTTGATCCAAGTCAATGGTATCTCCAAGAACATTGAAGACACGTCCCAAGGTTTCTTTTCCGACTGGAACAGAGATTGGACGACCAGTGTCCAAGACTTCCATTCCACGTGTTAAACCATCAGTTGATTCCATGGCGATGGTCCGTACGACCCCATCACCAAGTTCCAAAGCTACTTCAAGAACGACTTTTGATTTTTGTTGGTCATTTTTATAGACTACAAGCGCATTATTGATCTCAGGAAGTTTATCTCCAACGGAAAAGGCAACGTCTACGACGGGACCTACGACCTGAGAAATTTTGCCTAAACTCATGTCATTCTCCTATTCTAAGTAATTTCTACTGCTCAAAAGTTCTCTTTCGAGCATCTGTTTTTGTATTTAAAATTGTATCCGACAACTATTCAAGGGCGCTAGCACCTGCAACAATTTCCGTAATTTCTTGTGTAATCGCTGCTTGACGAGCACGGTTGTATTGAATCGTTAATTCATCAATGACTTTCTTGGCATTGTCTGTTGCAGTTTGCATGGCCATCATCCCAGCAGCATTTTCAGCTGTTTTAGCATCAATAATGGCACCATAGATCATGCTTTCAGCAAATTGAGGAAGCAATTGATCCAAAATGGCATCTCGACTAGATTCCAATTCTAGATTCAATACATAGTCCTCATCCGCTTCATTTGGGTCCAAATCAATAATTGGAAGCATTTGTTCCACCCGCATTTGACTCGTCAAACTGTTGACGTGGTGGTTGTAACAGACGTACAACTCATCAAACAAGCCTTCCTGATACATTTGGACTGTTTTCGAAATGATCTTGCGAACTTCCTTAAAGCTAGGATGATCAGGCAAACCACGCAATTCATAAACCGGCTGAATCCCACGGGCACGGAAGAAATCCGCACCGACGCTTCCAATACAGATCACTTCAAAGTCATCTCCAGTTGGATGGTATTCTGCCTTCATTTCCATCATGGTTTTAAGGATGGAGGCATTGTAACCTCCAACCAAACCACGATCGGATGTAATCACGATATAAGCTGTCTTTTTTACCGGGCGACTCACCAACATCGGATGGGACTTGGTATTTTCTGTTTCATGTCCATGGAGCAAGTCTGTTAAGAGCTTACGAACCTTAGCAGCATAAACCTGAAAATCCTTGGCTGCCTGCTCAGATTTACCAAGTTTGGCAGCGGACACCATCTGCATGGCATTGGTGATTTGACTGGTGTTTTTTGTGGATGCAATTTTAATTTTAATATCATTTAATGAAACTGCCATCTTCCACTCCTATTTCTATTTGAAATTTGACTGGTTGACAAATTCAGTAAGGGCTGCATCCAGTTCTTCTTCTGCTGGAAGATCATGTGTCGAACGAATCGTCTCAAAGATTTGATGATAATGTGCTTCAAAGTAATCAAACAACTCTTCTTGGAAACGAAGAATGTCGTCTACTGGAACACTATCTAAGAAACCATGAGTCAAGGCATACAAGATCACGACTTGTTTTTCAACTGTCAATGGTTCATGAACAGGTTGTTTCAAGACTTCCACTGTCCGACGACCACGGTTCAATTTCGCTTGAGTGGCCGCATCCAAATCACTACCAAATTTCGTGAAGGCTTCCAACTCACGGTAGGAAGCGAGGTCGATACGAAGGGTACCAGCAACCTTCTTCATAGCCTTGATTTGAGCAGATCCACCAACCCGGGAAACAGAAGATCCGGCATCAATGGCTGGACGAATACCGGCATTAAACAAACTATCTTGCAAGAAGATTTGTCCGTCTGTGATCGAAATCACATTGGTTGCGATATAAGCGGAGATGTCCCCTGCTTGGGTTTCAATGATTGGAAGAGCTGTAATAGAACCCCCACCCAATTCATCCGAAACTTTCGCAGAACGTTCCAACAAACGGCTGTGGAGATAGAAGACATCCCCTGGGAAGGCTTCACGTCCTGGTGGACGACGGAGAAGAAGGGACAATTCACGGTAAGCTACGGCTTGTTTTGACAAATCATCATAGACGATCAAAACATGTTTACCGTTATACATGAACTCTTCTGCCATGGCAACCCCGGCATAAGGTGCCAAGTAAAGCAATGGAGACGGTTGAGAAGCCGAAGCGGTTACCACAATCGTATAATCCATAGCTCCGTATTTACGGAGAGTTTCTACTTGCGTACGAACTGTTGATTCTTTTTGACCAATCGCCACATAGATACAGATCATGTCTTGACCCTTTTGGTTCAAAATGGTATCGATGGCAATCGAAGTTTTCCCTGTTTGACGGTCCCCGATGATCAATTCCCGTTGACCGCGTCCAATTGGAACAAGGGCATCAATGGCTTTCAAACCAGTTTGTAGGGGTTCTGAGACAGATTTCCGTTGCATAACACCAGGAGCTGGTGTTTCAACTGGACGGAATTTATCTGTCACAATCTCACCCAAACCATCTACTGGTTGGCCAAGTGGGTTAACAACCCGACCAATCAAGGCATCCCCTGCAGGGACTTCCATGATTTTACCTGTACGACGGACAGAGTCTCCTTCACGAATATCCGTGAAATCACCCAAGATGATGATCCCGACATCCGTTGTTTCTAAGTTTTGGGCCATCCCGTATGAGCCATTTTCAAAGATTAACAACTCACCACTCATGGCATTTTCAAGCCCATGAGCGCGGGCAATCCCGTCACCAATGTAGGTTACAACACCTGTCTCAGTGACGTCAAAGTTTGGCTTGAAATTTTCAATTTGTTGCTTAATTAAAGCGCTGATTTCTTGTGCGTTAATCGCCAAAATTCACACCACTTTCTATTTCAATTTAGATTTTATAACTTGCAATTGGTGTTTGAGACTGGTATCCAACGTTTTATGATTGGCTGTCACGACAAAGCCACCAATTAAATCTGGATCGATCTTTTGTTGGATCGAGCGAACTTGAATCCCAAATTTTCTTTCGATAATGGGTACTAGCTTTTGCTCTTGAACAGGATCCAAACCAGCAACTGTCGTAACAGTGACGACAAATGCGTTGCTCAACAGTTGAATCTGATCCAAACAAATCGTTACAATGTCATAAAATAAGGCTTCACGATGATTGAGAATAACCACTTCAATCAAATGGTCGAGTAATTGTGAATCAGAGGGTTGAAAAAGTCTTAGACTTTTTGCTTTCTCTTCATCCTCTACACCGATATGAGCTAAGAAGTTAGCAAGTCCAGTCTCTTCAAAAATACCCTTGATTTGAGTCAATTTTTCAAAGACTAGGTCTTGTTCTCCTTTTTCAAAGACCAATTGAACAAAAGGCTGGGTATATTTCTCAATCACCATCAGTTGCTTTTTGTCCATTAGGCTTCTCCTAATTCATCAAGATAGCGATCGATCAGTTGGCGTTGACCTTCAGCATCCAGCTGTTGGCTCAACAATTTGCTGGCAAGATTGACAGTGAGATCTGCCACATCACCTTTGATACTGTTCAATGCTTCTTCTTTGTTATGCGCAATTTCTTGTTGCGCTTTTTCTTTCAAACGTACTGCTTCTTGAGTGGCTTCTGAAAGGATCTGAGATTTATTCTTTTCTGCAGTTTCCTTTGCATTTTCGACGATAGACGCAGCTTCTTTGCGGCTACCTGCCAACTCTTCTTCACGTTTACTTGCTAGTTCCTCAGCTTTTTGACGAGCTGATTCTGCTCCATCAATATCATCTGTAATCTTTTTGGCACGCGCTTCTAAAATTCCATTGATATTGTTCCATGCAAATTTCTTTATTAAAAAGATTAATAATAGGAAGGAACCAGCAATGAGAATAAAGTTACCAATAATTTCACTCATTGATACATGCATTCTTCTACTCCTCCTCTACTTACTCTTCGCCATTAATTTTCTTACCAATATAAATTGATGACAACATGGTAAACACATAGGCTTGGATACATGAAATGAAAATCGAAAACGCTGTCCACGCCATGCTTCCAATAAAGGCAAATGGATACCAATAAACAGCTTGATGCGACAAAGTCACAAGCAAGCTTGCTAGTACCTCACCCGCAAAGATATTTCCGAAGATCCGAAGTGCCAAGGAGGCAAAGTTCGTTAATTCTTCCAAAATATTCATGGGGGTCATAAATCCGGGTGTCACAAAAGCCTTTAAATATTCCTTCACACCACGTCTGCGAATTCCTTCTACATGGGCGATTAAGGTGATCAAAAATGAAAAGGCAAAGTCATAACCCAGGTTAGCGGTTGGTGATGTCCACAAATTGTAACCATTGGTCGTTTCGATTTTAGCCATCAATCCAATGTTATTGGCCACTAAAAGAAATAGGAAAAGAACAAACAAGAACAAGGAGTAATCCTTCATGTAATGTTCACCAATATTTCCTTTTGTGAAGCCTACGACAAAATCATATGCATATTCCAGCACATTTTGTTTGCCTTTTGGTCGGATCGTCATTTTACGGCTGGCCCAATAAATAAAGCCAAAAACCACCAAAACAGCAATCAAGGTCATAGCAAGTAGGGTCAAATTAAAAGTTACAGGTCCAAGAGTTATCGTTGGAGTGATACTTTCTTCCAAGTTTTGACACCTCCTTTTCTAAAATAGAAGTGCTTATTTGATAATGAAGGCCATAACCAAGGTTACGAAGAAAGTACCTTCGACAAAGGCAACACCAAGAATCAAGAGGCTACGCAATTGACCAATAATTTCTGGTTGACGAGACGCAGATTTCAATAGGCTGCTCATCATCAAACCTTCTGCCAGTGATACACCAAAGCAGGCTAAACAAAGACCTAAAAATGTTAAATTCATGATGAATTCTCCTTTTATAAATTTTACCTCCTTAGTTTACTCCTAAAAGATATAATAGTCAAATATTTCCTATAAAAGTAAGCGTTTTAATGAAATTACGTTATTTTTTTAATATGATAATTTTTCCTATCTACGACTGATTTCTTTTAATTTTTAGACGCTTTGTCCACCTCTATTCATTTTTCTTCTAAAAAAAACTCTCACCTGCTCAGCAGATGAGAGAATTCAATTATTTAAAGATAGACGTTTTGAAACTGTCTGTTTGTTGAAGTAGTTTCTTAAAGAGTTTTTCTTTCAGTGCAACCGTATTGTCAAATTTGACAACACCATTCTTCAAGCTGGCTTGATCTTTTTCAACAGCAGTTGCAAAGGCTTGTTTTAAGTCATCATAAGTGCTATAAGTAGTCCCATCAACTTCAATAGCCTGAAGTCCATTTTTAGCACTGGTCACCACTTCGTTGAAGTATGCTTTCTTCCAGTCTTCAAGGGTACTGAATTTTCCATCAGAAATCTTTTGAATGATGTAATCGTCCCCTAGAGTCGCATGACCTGCTTGTTTGGATTCTTGTTTATACTTGTTTGAAGCATAGCCTAAGAAGCCTTTTTCATAGCCATAGTAACCCCAGATTCTGAAGGTATTGTGTTTGAAGGACATAGCTCCAGGAGCCCCTTCACTAGTGTTCCCACCATAGATCCCTGTCATCATCGGTACAGTCACATAGGCTGAACCAAAGTCTGATGGATTATAGACCCCGTTTCCAGGACCACGATTGGTCATGAAGTTATTGGTGATGAGGTCATCTACTGTATGTAAAGCAATCGCCTTTTCCTCATCACTCAAAGGACGCACCTTATCAAATTGATTTTTGGTATTAGCCCCTCGGTATTGTTTATCAACCTTCTTGAACCATGCATTGTTCAAGTCTTGACTGCCTTTATTGAGGACAGCTTCTCCTTCTAGGTAATCCAAAAGCATGAGGGTGTCATTATAGCCCTTCATGTAGCGATCAATGTCCTCGCGTGAAGTGAGATCATTTGGATTGGTATTGTACCATTGGTTTCCATCGTTAGGACGTTCATAGGCCATGTTGAGACCTAAGGCCTTGTATTCCCCATTTGGATTGGATACGGATGGTGTTTGGAGCATCCCTTGGGCAAAGGCTTCAATATCAGTTCCTTCTCGGTGTCTCCAACCACCTAGATAAACCATCCGGTCATTGACGTGCGTTGTTTCGTGTGTGAAGGCAGAGACCCCAAAGTCACTGATCATATCCGTCACCATGAAGAAGACAGAATCGTCTTTATATGGATTTCCGTAAATTCGCGCCACCGCTCCCATCCGCCAATCTGTCGCATGGTAACGATCGGTTGGACCATACAATTCACGGATTGGAGCCACATCTTTGCCACTGTTGGTATGACCATAACGGTCTGTACTAATGCCCTTGTAGTTTTGGTTATCAAGGACAGGGGTCGGCACCATATTATTGCTCTTCAAAAGCTGATTGCGAACCTTATCTGTTGCTAGACGTGACCAGAAATCTAGGTAATTTTGCTGTCCTTTCGCCACCTTATCAATTTCAGCTTTGAAGGCATTCCGCTCTGCTTCCGTGTTCTTACCATATTTCTCGAAGGAACTATAGGCCATGGTATTGTATGTTGAAATCAAGAACATATGAGCATCTTTTAAGTTCAAGAGTGGCAAGATCATTTTACCGTGAACATCATTGTTTAAGCCCTCATAGGCTCTATGTTTAGCAGATGCGAATGCTGGATTGGTTGTCTCAGGCTCCACAATATAGACATTGTCTTTGGTTGCTTTAATGAACCAATCATTCAAGTCTGTCTCTTTTGTGAAGAGCTCCATATTGTACTTCAAGAAGTCATTTAGGTTCCCAGAAAGAGTCGATTTAGCCACGACTTCTCGGAAGGCATCGTGGGTACGAGTCCCTTTGATGTAGTCTTCTTTTGAACCAATTTCAATCAAGCGGTCTAAGACATCAACATTCTTCCCATAGAAGTCTGACTTGAACAACATGAGCTGTTTGAGATTGACATCATCGAACTTCACTCCATAATAGCGATTGAGGTAAGAAAGCCCCAAAAGAACAGCAGCCTTGTTGTCATCAATCTTCTTAATGAGGGCCCGTTTGGCAGCCTCATCTGTATTCAACTGATGATCTTGGTTTTCAACCAGTTGTTTGACAAAGTGAGTCAGATTGTCCTTGACTGCTTGGAAGCTTTCTTCAAGGTAAAGGTTCTTAATGGCATTGACTTTGTTTGGTCCTGTTCGACCAAGATGTGTGTAGATTGGATCTGATTGTAATTCGACAGGACTTAATTTCCCTACGATGGCACTGATGAGATCGCTCCGGTCTTTGTCCACCATATTTGGCGTGTAGACCACTTCACCGAGCTCCGCTACACTGTACTCTTTGACTTGTTTAACTTTAGAGTCTTTCGGTGTCATGCTAAAGATATCTTTTGTCTTATCGGCATAATGGATCAGGATGTGATCAGCATCAGCTAGTTCCGTGACAAAATCATTGCCCTTCATAGCGGTCACAGACAAGACTTCCTTGGTCAAGAGAGGACTCGTTGCAGCCAGTTTATTCCCCTGGTCGACAATCCATTCTTTGTTGTAGAATGGTTGCAATTTAGCAATATTGCGGTAAGCTAGCTCACGAGTCGCATCGTAAGCAGTGATGGCCTTGTATTGATCGTCTTTGCTAACAAGGTGATTGAGCGTATCTTCAATCGGTTTGCTGCTGGTGAATTTATCAGCAGTTATTCCCATTGCTTCGATTTTCTGCTCAGCTTCTGCCAGCGAGATGCTTGGGATTTTACGGGAGTTGTTAAAGGTTTTCTTCCCTTCACTCACGCCTTCCACACTGTAATTGCGCTTGGTTCTTGAATAGGTGAAGTAATCATCAGCGTCGATGTCCGAATGTCCAAAGACCATCTCACCAGTTTTGACTTTCATCATGGTGATGTTGTCTTCAATAGTCCCCAAGGCCCAGTTGGTCCCTAGTAATCCACCAGATTGAACCGCTTCTTTGAGTTCAATTGAACCTTTAGCAACGGAGTTTCTGAGAACCCCTTCTTTACCTACTGTGTGGTTATTACCACCATTTTGAGAGGAATAAACGAGACCTGCAGCTTTGGCTTTGTTCCCAGTGATTTCAGCATCAACGTAAGCTTTTTCAACAACACCTTTCCAGTTTTCGCCAACAACACCCGCTAGATAGCCACCTTTGTTCCCAGCAGCGTGCAGTTTCCCGATAAAGGCAACATTGCTGACCTTCCCACTACCATCAATTTTATTGACGATCCCTGCTACGTCATTGTTCCCAACAACACTTCCTGTTACTTTAACATTTTCAACAGTTGCATTGTTTTTGATGACACCTGCGATTGGGGCTACTCGATCTGTCCCAGGTAGGTCAATATTGACATTTTCAAGCAAGAGATTCTTAACCGAGCCACCTTCGATGTTTCCAAATAATGGTCTTGTAATGTTATGGATGGCAAATTTATTTCCATCCGTACTTTCCAAAATTCCCTTGAAGGCATTGGTTACATAAGATTTCCCTGCTGCTGGCACATTAGCCGCATTCATATTGCTACCCAGTTTAAAGGTACCAGTCGGATTGGCTTGCATAGCTTTTACAAGTTCGTTGAAATTGTAGTAGATATCACCTTCATGTGCTTTGGGTTTCGCAATATAGTGGACATAGTCCTCACTGAACTGGTTGTCCGCAGTCCGTTGAATGAGATCAGGAGCTTTGGCTGTTACTTTGTAGAGGGTCGTGCCATCTACCGTCACTTCTTCAATTTTATCAACCGCTAGTTTTGTGACCTTATTATCATGGGTGGTAACCTTTAAGTAGTAAGGCTTCACATCTGATGGTGTTTCAGACAAGAGGCTGCTATCGGTCTCAAGACCTTGGTCATCCACGCTAATCAGACTGGTTTCCTTGATGTTTTTGATTTCAACTTTTTTAAGATCAATTCTCAACGGTTCTTCCTTGAGAACTTCTTCTTCATCCCCATTTCCACGATCATACACCATGGTCGTTGCGAGCGTATAATCCTTGTAGTAGTCTAAGTCCGCTAAGGCAGCTGCCAAGTCCGTCTCTGAAAGGGTCAGGGTTTTCACCACTTGATCACCCTTCTTCAATACAGCCTGGATGGACTTGATGGTCACACCGTCTGGTTTATCCAAATGATAAGTAGCTTTGGCACTGCGCTTCAATTCTTCCTTATCGACCTGGGTCAAAGTCAAGGTTGGCTTGTCAAGTTCTTTGGCCCCTTGTTGAATGATCTGATCTTGCGCCTGTTCAACTACTTCCTCCGTAACCGTTGGGGCATCCGCCGTTTTAACTCCCTTGATGGTCTTGTAGACCTTGGTGATTTTCTTCTTCCCATTCTTACCGGCTTGAGAAACTCTTTCGGTTCCTTTTAGCAAGGTAGCATCTTGTTCGGTTACCGTCTTAAATGGAATTTCCTCATACGAAACATCCTCTGTTTGGCCTTCAATCGCCTTAGTCCCACGACTAATTTTTTCTGTCACAGGAGCTTTTACCGTTTCAGTTGTCGTGCTCACGGGCTCGCCAATCTTCTCACCATTGACTGTCTTATAAACACGACGAATCTCCTGACTACCAGCCTCGCCTTTCTGAAGAAGGCTTTCTTCATCTGTGTAATGATTGGCATCCGCTACATACTCGGTTTCATATGGAAGGATTACCGTTTCTGTCTCTGATACCGTCCCTTCCGTAACTTGATAGGTTGGATTCTCCGGTTGAACGGGAGCTTCTCCCACATGGCCTTCTTCCTGTGTCCCCTTGGCTTCCACCACACCTGTATAGGCTGGGTTCTCTGGTTGAACAGGGGCTTCGCCGACATGGCCTTCTTCATGTGTCCCCTTGGCTTCTACTACACCTGTATAGGTTGGGTTCTCCGGTTGAACAGGAGCTTCGCCGACATGGCCTTCTTCTTGTGTCCCCTTAGCCGTTACAACTGGAGAAGGAATGGGTTGAGGGGTTGGTTGGGCATCTTCTTTTGTCCCAACAGCAAGAATTTGTGAAACTGGTTCTTTAGTGACCTTGCTTTCAACGACTCTGCGAACTTCTTGTCCATCTACCATACTCACTTCCGTCAATAGGGTCCGCTCCCCATTTTGACCAGCAGTCAGCACCTTGGTTTGCCCTTTAGCTAATGTAGGATCAGCTTGTTTGACAGTTTCAAATGGCACAGGCTCAGTAGAGACTTCCAGGCTTGGTTTTTCAACTTGAGGAAAGGCTGGAGCGGCTTCTGGGGTCACACGCGCTTGTGCTTCCACTTGTGGAATCCCTGTACTTGTTTTGATCGTTCCTTCTACAGAAGGTTTCGTTTCCTGCATAGCCTTTGGCTCTTGTAAGCTCGTCTTTTGGACTGACGGGTAGCGCAGATAACCAACATAATCATAGCCATCAATTTGAATCACACCATCTGCAAGATCTTTGCTCGATGCGATCGCAAGATCCTGATTATAGGCGCGCAAAACTTGATTTTGTAGGGCTGCGACTTCAACTGGAAGTAGAAGACTTTGTCCCATGGCTCCAATCAAAAGGACGCCCATGACCTTCTTCCGGTGCTTTTTAGAGAGTAAGAGGACCGCAAAGGAAGCAGTGGCTAGACTTAGGCCAAATAGGGCGACTTCCTGACTTCCTGTTTGAGGAAGAACCGACTGAATTGCTTCCTTCTTCTTATAGACCAGATAGAAAGTATCTTCATTTTGATACTCTTCAGGGATTGCATGAATCACCTGTGCTTTTTCTTCAGCGGTCAGCTCTTCTTCTGTCACATATCCTAAGTGCACATGAGCAGGTAGGGTCACCTGATCTGCTTGGACAGGACGAGCTCCTAACAAGCTTCCTCCTAATAAAAAGGCTCCAATGGCCACCGGACCAACCCCGACAGTTAATTTCCGAATCGAATATTTGGTCATTTTTTCAAACGTTTGTTTCGCTTTTTTCATCCTAAAATTCCTATATAGTAATATTTAACCCTCGAGCAGGGACCTGATTATTTTTAGAGAGGATGGAATCCTTTCCAGAAATAAGAACCTTCCCGGGATTTTTTACCTTTACCTATCTTATCTTTTTTCTTCTATTTTAGCAAGCTCTAAAACTCAAAAAAATAAACCGTTTTCTTTATAGGAAGAAAGCAACACAAAAAACGCCTCGAAAGGCGTTTGTATTATAGATCTATTTATAAGGATTGGTACAAATCATTGTATCGTTGACTAGCCGTATCCCATGAGAAGTCACGCGTCATAGCTTGCTCTTGGAGACCATACCAAGCCTGTTTGTCATTGTAGTAGACAGCCAAGGCTTCATCAACTGCCCAGTTAAACCAATAGCCAGACAAATTATTGAAACTAAAGCCTGTTCCACTTCCATCAACAGCATTAAACGGTTGAACCGTATCACGAAGTCCGCCGACTTCATGCACCAAAGGAAGAGTTCCATAACGCATGGCCATCATTTGAGAAAGGCCACACGGTTCAAAGCGACTTGGCATCAAGAAGACATCTGATGCTGCATAGATTTCTTGAGCCAATTGGACATCAAATGTGATATTCGCTGAAAGTTTATCTGGGTAGGCTTGACCAAACCAAGCAAAGGCATTTTCAAATCCAGGATCTCCTGTACCGAGCAAGACAATCTGAATATCCTTTTGCAAGAGTTGATGCAACTCTTCTACCACCACATCAAAACCTTTTTGACGTGTCAAACGAGAGACGATCCCAAACAAAGGAACATCATCGCGAACAGGTAGACCAACACGTTCTTGAAGAGCTCGTTTGCTAGCTGCTTTACCTGAAAGATCTGAGAGACTGAAGTGATACGTCAAGAGTGGATCCGTTTCAGGATTATACAGATCCGCATCAATCCCGTTAACAATTCCGGTCACCTTGCCAGACTCCATTCGAAGGATCTGATCCAAGCCACAACCATATTCAGCAGTCATAATCTCATGCGCATAGCTAGGAGAAACGGTTGTTACACGGTCAGCATATAGAATACCAGCTTTCATCCAGTTCAGGCAATCATTCCACCGAAGCGTTCCGTCTGCATAGCGTTCAAATCCAACTCCGAATAGGTCCCACAACATTCCTGGGTCGAACTGACCTTGGAATTCCAAATTATGGATAGTCAATACTGTTTTAATTCCATGATAAGCTTGAATCCAACGGTATTTTTCCTTCAGCAAGAAAGGAATCATCGCCGTATGGTAATCATGGGCATGAAGAACATCTGGAACGAAGTCAACTCGTTCCATCGTTTCTAAGGCCGCGAGCTGGAAGAAGGCAAAGCGTTCGCCATCATCGAAGTCACCATACACATGTCCTCTAAAGAAATAGTGTTGGTTATCAATAAAGTAAAAGGTGACGCCATCGCGCACAATGCGTTTCACACCAACATATTGACTTCTCCAGCCAACCTTGGTCTCAAAATGCAAGATATCTTCAATTTGATCTCCAAACTTAGCCTCTACCATATCATAGTAAGGGAGGATCACGCGCACATCATGACCACTTTTCGCTAAGGATTTAGGAAGAGCGCCAATAACGTCTCCCAAACCACCTGTTTTAGAAAACGGTGCTCCTTCAGCTGCAACAAATAATAGTTTCATTAGACAATATCCTCTGTAACAATCGTTCCTTTTTTAACCACGACAGGTGCTTCTTCTGTCCCACGAATCGTCACACCAGCAGCCACTTCGACACCCTTATCCAGGATGGCATGTTCGACGATTGCATTTTCATGAATCACAACACCAGGGAAGAGAAGACTACTGCGGACCTCTGAACCTTGATGAAGGTGTACCCGACGTGAAACAACGGATCGTTCAACGGTTCCTTCTACAATACTACCCGAAGCAAATTGAGACGATTTAATATGTGAAGTCTTGGAATAATACGTTGGTTCTTCATTCTTCACTTTCGTATACACTTTTTGATTTGGTGAAAAGAGCTTCATGAATTTTTGGTTTTCCAACATATCCAAGTTTGCATGGTAGTAGGATTCCACTGAATGAATATTGGCAAGGTAGCCTGTATATTCAAAGGCAAAAGCATTGTATTCCACTGCCAAATCACGCAAGATATAGCGCAATTTTTGTGGGTATTCTTTCTTGGCTTCTTCTTCAATTTTTTCAATCAACCAAGGAGTGTCCACAATAAAGACATCTGTTGACATGTTGTAGACTTCGTCAGGATCCTTGCCATCAAAAAGTCTTTGCTCTGTAACATGGTCTGTTTCATCAATTTTCAAGACAGCATTGACTTCAGAGATATTTTGAAGATGCAACTTTTTGTAAACAACTGTAATCGGACGGTCAACGCTATTATGCAAGTGGAAAACTTGATTGAGGTCAATATTCATCAAAACATCACAGTTTAAAGCAACTGTTTGGTTGGAACCAGACCGTTTCAAATAGGTCAATAATTGTTGGTAGTATTCTGGCCCTACCGTTGTATTTTCAACTGGAGTATTATAGATTCCGAGGTAATAGTGGCTCAATAAAGTAGACAAGCCCCACTCACGACCTGAACGAATATGGTCAAAGACCGAACTAATATTTTCTTGTTGGAAAATCCCAAAAACACTACGAATACCAGCATTCGCAAGGCTAGACAACGGGAAGTCAATCAAGCGGTATTTCCCATCAAACGGTAGGGAGGCTACCGGACGATGGCTGGTCAAAGTGGACATATCATGATACCCAACTGTATTTCCTAAAATGGCTGAATATTTATCAATCTTCATCTGTTGCTACCCCCACTTTTTCATTGTAACCGACAACTTGTACTTCCTCTGTTCCATCAATCACGACACCTTCTGCAATGACTGCACCTTCTCCGATAATCGCGCGTTTCACGACAGCTCCTTTACCGATAATGGCATTGCTCATCACGACAGCATCTTCAACAACTGCTCCTTCACGAACTTGAGCTTCTGTTGATAAGATGGAGTGTTTGACTGTACCGTCTACCAAACAACCATCGACTACAAGAGAATCTTCGATGTGAGCATGTTCCCCAAAGAAGTTTGGTGGTGAAATAAGGTTGCGTGAATAGATTTTCCAGTGACGATCGCGACTATCCAAGGCATTATTTGGATCGATATATTCCATATTGGCTTCCCAAAGAGACTCAATCGTACCAACGTCTTTCCAATAACCATTGAATTCATATGCATAAACACTTTCGCCTGATTCTAGATACGTTGGAATGACATTTTTACCGAAGTCTGACATATCGATATCGCTCTTTTCAGCAGCAACCAACATATTGCGCAGACGAGCCCAGTCAAAGATGTAAATCCCCATTGAAGCCTTAGTTGATTTTGGTTCAGCTGGTTTTTCTTCAAATTCGACAATCCGATTATTGGCATCTGTATTCATGATTCCAAAACGGCTTGCTTCCTTCAAAGGTACATCTAGGACTGCAACGGTCAAGCTTGCGTTATTATCCTTGTGCGCTTGAAGCATGTCATCGTAATCCATCTTGTAAATGTGGTCCCCAGATAGAATCAAGACATATTCCGGATTGATGCTATCGATATAGTCGATGTTTTGAAGAATAGCATGGCTAGTTCCTTCAAACCAACGATTTCCTTCACTAGCTGAATAAGGTTGGAGAATAGACACACCTGTATTGATTCCATCCAAGCCCCAGCTGGAACCATTCCCAATATGGCTGTTAAGGGCAAGTGGTTGATACTGTGTAATCACACCAACATTGTGAATTCCTGAGTTGGCACAGTTTGAGAGAGCAAAATCGATAATCCGATAGCGCCCACCAAATTGAACCGCAGGTTTCGCGATGTTTTTGGTTAATTTTCCAAGACGTGTTCCTTGCCCACCGGCAAGAATTAAAGCGAGCATTTCATTCTTCATTGACTACTTCCTCTTTTTAAAGCTTGGACTCCCTTAGAGTCAACCGATCATCATTTTTTATCTGATGTTTTAGATTTCGTTTTGCGAACCTTCCGTTTCACCTTCCAAATGCTAGCCCCTAAAGCCGGCAAAGTAAAGGTCAAAGTTTGTTCATAATCCTTCCACAGTCCATCTTGAGACTGAACTGTCGGATTGTGCTCTTTCCAGACACCTCCCCATTCTTCTAATTCTGTATTCCAAATTTCTTCATAGACCGCTGATATAGGCACACCAATCGTAAAGTCCTTGCGTTCTACTGGTGCCATATTAAAGACGCACACCAAAAGATCACCCTTACGATTTTTCCGGATCATAGACAAGACGCTCTGATCCCGGTTATCTGCATCAATAATCTCTAAGCCATCAAAGCTATCATCAATCTCCCACAATTCCTTGTGTTCTTTGTAGAAATGATTGAGCTGAGAAGTGAAACGACGCATCTTAGCATTCATTTCATCCTCTAGATTGCCCCATTCCAATTGCTCTTCTGACTTCCATTCCAAAAATTGACCAAATTCTGAACCCATAAAGAGTAATTTCTTACCTGGATGGCAAATCTGATAGGTCAAGAGGTTACGGAGTCCAGCAAATTGATTGTAACGATCTCCCCACATCTTATGCATCAAACTCTTCTTACCATGCACCACTTCATCATGTGAAAATGGTAGTAAGAAGTTTTCAGAAAATGCATACATGAAACTAAAGGTTACCAGGTTAAAGTCAAATTTCCGGTAGATGGGATCTTCTTCGTAGAATCGAAGGATATCATTCATCCACCCCATATTCCATTTATAGTCAAAGCCAAGTCCACCTTCTTCTTCAGGACCCGTGATCTTTTGACCAGCAGAACTTTCTTCTGCAATCATCATGACATCTGGGTGTTCGTTCTTGATAATCGCATTCAAACGTCTAAGGAAATGAACGCCTTCGTAGTTGAGGTTTCCACCATCAATATTTGGTGTCCATGGACCACTATCGTAGTCAAGATAGAGCATATTGCTCACAGCATCGACCCGAATCCCATCTAAATGATAGGTATCAATCCAAAACTTCAAACTAGAAATCAAGAATGACTGGACTTGATTCTTCCCTAAATCGAAGTTCAAGGCTCCCCATCCGTAGTTATGGGCACGATGTTCATCCTGGTATTCAAAGGTTGGTGTTCCATCATAATAAGCCAAGGCATCATCATTGATAATGAAATGTCCTGGTACCCAATCCACGATCACTCCGATATTGTTGAGGTGGCATTCTTCCACGAAGTCTTGAAACTCTTCTGGGCTACCATAAGTCTGCTCGAGTGCAAAATATCCCATGAGCTGATAGCCCCAACTCAAGCCCAATGGATGGGCCATCACTGGCATAAATTCCACGTGGGTGTAGTTCATCTCTACCAGATACGGAATGAGTTCATCTTTTAGTTGTTTGAAGGTGTAGGAACTGTGATCCTCATTTCGTTTCCAAGATCCTGCATGAACCTCGTAAATATTAACAGGTCGTTCCTTAAAACCAAGTTTTTTACGGCGTGCTCTCCAGAGACCATCTTTCCAGTTTTTCTCTGGAATGGTCTTAATAATAGATCCTGTATTGGGTCTCTTTTCCATCCATAACGCTAGAGGATCGATTTTTTGCACCTGATGACCATTTTGTCGAGTCACCAAATACTTGTATATATCTCCCTCTTTTGCATCGGAACAGAAGACTTCCCAGACGCCTCCTTCATTACGAACCATTGGAATTTTATGAGCTTCCCAATCAGTGAAATCACCAATCAGATCCACCGCCTGAGCATTGGGAGCCCAAACACGGAAGGTAAAGCCTTCTTGTTCTCCCCTTGTTTCCTTGTGAGCTCCTAAGTACTCTTGAAGATGGAAATTATCCCCTCTTCCAAATGTCCATAAGTCTGTGCTTCTATCCATATACTCACCTCTTTGCTTTTTGAAAGCGTTTTCTATTTGATATTATTC
>SKEJ01000411.1_pt1 | contig 28260 bp, 23 predicted proteins | sample 4826721 | NCBI WGS metagenome assembly SKEJ01 (sample SAMN11008812, study PRJNA524170) | human gut metagenome | biome: Human fecal sample; material: Feces; isolation source: fecal sample from pouch patient p31 | host: Homo sapiens | place: Israel: Tel-Aviv | collected 2015-06-02 | reverse complement strand
CTCCTCGCCGCAGGAGATGGACAAGGCATTGCGTTCGCTTATGAAACGCGCCGGCGTTGCCGGGGAGGAGCGATGAGCAATCACGTTTTGCGACGTGTTGCCATCGCTCCTATTCGCATATATCAACAGGTTATTTCGCCCTTATTACCTGACGCCTGCATTTATTACCCAACGTGCTCGCAATATGCCGTTCAGGCGATTGAGAAGTACGGTGTTTTGAGAGGCTGCTGGCTTGCCGTGAGGCGCATCGCTCGCTGCAATCCCCTGCACGTCGGCGGTTATGACCCTGTGCCCTAGTTGGCACTCGCTATCGGAGGAAAACTTACATGTGGGATTGGATCGTTAACATCCTTTTCGAGCTGCTCAAGCTCATCCAGACCTTTGCGGTCGACTGGGGCCTGTCCATCATCATCCTGGTGGTCATCATCCGTCTGCTGCTGACGCCGCTCATGCTCAAGTCGACAAAGTCGACGGCGCGCATGCAGGTGCTTCAGCCCAAGATGCTCGAGATCCAGGAGCGCTACGCTGACGACCCCCAGCGTCAGGCCGAGGAGATGCAGAAGTTCTACAGCGAGAACAAGTTCAATCCGCTGGCCGGCTGCCTGCCGCTTCTGATTCAGATGCCCATCCTTATCGCCCTGTTCACGCTTCTGCGCAACCTGCCGCAGTACTTTAACGAGGGCACGTTCTCGTTCTTTAACATCCTGCCCGATCTGACCACCACGCCGAGCGCCTCTTTTGCCGATGGCTTTATGGTTGCGCTGCCTGCGCTGATCTGCCTGATCCTGTTTGCTGTCTTGACCCTGATTCCGCAGCTGTATATGTCCCGCAATCAGACCGGTCAGCAGGCCCAGAGCATGCGTATGATGGCTGTTGTCATGACCGTCATGATGCTTTGGATGGGCTGGAGCCTGCCCGTCGGCGTTCTGCTGTACTGCGATGTGTCTTCTGCCTGGCAGGTTATCCAGCAGATCTTCGTAACGCAGAAGGTTATCGATAAAGCCAAGGCCGATGAAGAGGAGCGTCTTAAGAACGCCCCGCTGCAAGTCGAGGTTACTCGTCGCGAGAAGAAGCCGCGCCCGCACAAGAAAAAGTAGTGGGATAGTATTCTTATTTAGGTACCTAAATTTTGGAGTTCGTTATGTCTGAAGAGATCGTCGAGGATATGCTTGAGGAGGTTGCCCCGCAGGTCGCGGGCGATTATCCCGAGATTGCACAGCGTTACAAGGCTGGTGAAGAGCTGACCGATGAGGAGCTCGACACCATTGCCGATGTTGCTATTTCCATTCTGCGTTCCATCCTTTCGCACTTCGATGCGGCGAACTCTCCCATCGATGAGTATGAGGGCGATGAGGGCGAGTTGATTCTGGACGTAACCGCTCCGGATCTTGCTGTTCTTATTGGTCGTCATGGACGTACCCTAGATGCTCTTCAGGTTATGTTTTCGCTGCTGGTGAGCCGCAAGCTTGGCTTTAGGTATCCGGTCGTCGTTGACGTCGAGGGCTATAAGAGCCGTCGACAGGACAAGGTTGCTTCTATGGCACAGTCCGCCGCCGAGCGCGCTATTCGCACTCATAAGAGTGTTTCGCTGCCGCCTATGAATGCCTATGAACGTCGACTGGTTCATATTGCCCTTCGTGGTAACGATGCTGTCGACACGCATTCTGAGGGCTCTGATCCCGATCGCCATGTTGTGATTGTTGCTCGATAAGCTTCTCGAGTCTATGCTAAGGGGACGTGGTTTCCACGTCCCCTTTTTTTGTCAAAAGTTCTCGATACACTGTTTTTTGTCAGAAAGGAGTCGTCTTGTTTGTGTTAACTAATGAGCAGGCAAGCTTGATGCTGTCCCGTCTCATATCGTATTGTAAAGACTATTCTTTGAAGGTCTCCGACGATAGTCTTCGTGTCTGTATCCAGCATCTTGATCTTGTTCTGGAAGCCAATAAGAGTACTAATTTAACACGCATCCTAAATGTCGATGATGCTGCTATCCTCCATATTCTTGACTCACTTGTTCTGCTTCCCTATATTAATAAAGCTCCTGAAGGCGCTTTGCTGGATATGGGTACCGGTGCTGGCTTCCCCGGTATTCCGTTGACTATTGCAAGCGGACGAAAGGCTACCTATATCGATTCGGTTGGCAAGAAGGTTGATGCCGTTAATTCCTTTGTTAAGGAGCTTGGCCTTAAGCATGCTCATGCCGTTCACGATCGTCTTGAGGAATATGCCCGATCCCATAAGAAACAATTTGCTGTCGTTACTGCTCGCGCGCTTGCACCGTTACCAGTTCTCGTTGAGTACGCTTCTCCTTTCTTAAAAGATGGAGGCTTCTTTGTCATTACTAAGGGGAACCCGTCGGACGATGAACTTCAGTCTGGCATGGCTGCTGCTAAGATATGCGGGTTTACCACGCTTCTGACGGATGATTTGAATTTGCCAAATGACTTGGGTCATCGTGAGTTCATAATTTTAAAAAAGTCTCGTCCGTCATCCGTTTCTCTTCCTCGTGCTAATGGCATGGCGAAGAAGAATCCGCTTGCCTAGATGTTTCACGTGAAACATAATGGATAGTGTCGAGTCGTTATGTTTCACGTGAAACATAACAGTCGATATCGAATCGGATTGTTTCACGTGAAACATCCTCCGTTTAACAGCTTTAAATACACCAGGAGGGACCGTGGGATTTCGCGACGTTAAGCGTTCTAAGAGCGCAAAAGACACGCGTATCATTGCTATCATCAACCAAAAAGGCGGCGTAGGTAAGTCCACCACAGCTGTAAACCTTGCAGCAGCGTTGGGTGAACAGGGACGAAAGACGCTCATTGTTGATTTTGACCCGCAGGGTAATAGTACGAGTGGTTTTGGAATCGAAAAAGAAGAACTCGATCACTGCATCTACGATGCATTGTTGAATGATGTGCCGGCCGAATCGCTTGTTCTTGATACGAATTGCAAAAAGGTATTCGTAATTCCAGCTACCATCCAGCTTGCAGGCGCTGAAATCGAGCTCGTCAGTGCGATTGCACGTGAAACTCGCTTAAAGGATCTGCTTGAACCAATTCAGGATGAGTTTGACTTCATCTTTATCGATTGCCCGCCTTCACTGGGTTTGCTAACGATTAATGCGTTGACAGCGGCAGACAGCGTTTTGATTCCGATACAGTGCGAATATTACGCACTCGAAGGTGTCACAAAACTGCTTGAATCGATGAAGATGGTTAAGACACGCCTAAATAAGAGCCTTGATACCTATGGCGTGCTTATGACTATGTACGATTCGCGCACATCGCTTTCGAACCAGGTTGTCGAAGAGGTTCAATCGTATTTTGGCGACAAGGCGTTCAAGACTTTGATTCCACGTACCGTTAAAATTTCAGAAGCACCGTCGTTCGGTGAGCCGGTAATTACCTATGCGCCACAGAATAAAGGCGCAAAGGCGTATATGAACCTTGCTAAAGAGGTGATTAAACGTGCCTAGCCCTAAGAAGCGAGGCGGCTTGGGTCGTGGACTCAATGCATTGGTCTCGGAAGCTGAATATGAGACTGGTGGATCTGCAACGTCAGCATCAAATGCTGCTTCGGAAACTAAACTTCCGATTGAGGATATCGTTCCGAACCCAAATCAGCCACGAATTCATTTCAATGAGACAGAACTTCGGGAGTTGAGTGAGTCAATCCAGGAGCATGGCGTTCTGCAGCCGCTTCTTGTGCGTAAGCACGGTAATGGCTATGAAATTATTGCTGGTGAACGTCGCTATCAGGCTTCAAAGCTTGCTGGTCTTGAAGAACTTCCCGTTATCATTAAAGACGTTGATGATGAGGAGATGCTTGCACTCGCGCTAATCGAAAACCTTCAGCGCTCAGACCTCAACCCCGTCGAAGAGGCTAAGGGATATCGACAGCTCATCGATTCGAGCGGTATGACTCAAGAAGCCTTGTCAAAGGCTGTCAGCAAGTCTCGTTCTGCAATCACCAATTCGTTGCGTTTGCTTGATCTTCCAGAGGTAGTTCAGCAGATGATTTTCGAAGGCAAGCTCACCGCTGGTCATGCTCGTGCAATTCTTGCGGTTCCGTATGAAGAAGCGCGCATTAAGCTTGCTGAGAAGGTTGTTGCCGAGGGATTGTCTGTCCGTGCGACAGAAAATCTTGCTCCATTGTTTTCTGCCGGAGAGACGCCTAAGACACCTCGCCCTGCAACGCCTCAGTCTTTTAAGAAGGCTGCACGCGTTCTGCGTCAGGTGTTTAACACGAACGTTCGCGTTAAGAGCTCGCGCGGCAAGAATAAAATCGAGATTGAGTTTAAGGATGAGGAAGAACTGTCTCGAATTCTTGGTGAAATGATTCAATTTGATCAGGGAGGCCAGGATGAAGAATAAAGTTCTGGCTGCTCTTGCTTTGGCTGCAACTGTAGCGGTCGGCGCATTTGCAGGATTTAAGGTTGCAACAGATGATGAATTGCGTGGTGGACTGCTTCGCGGGGCGCAGGATATCGTCGATACATCCAAAAAGAAAATGGACGTTATGACCGAGGATGTCGCTATGCGTACAGCTCAGGTAACTAAGAATCCCAGGATTAATCAAGATTGGGTTAATCATCAATGGGAAAATGTAGGCTTTTAGGTACCTAACAATTACTAGCCTTTTTGAAGGGGGTTCTTGTCTGAATGCCAGAACAGGGACCCCTTATTTCTTGCGAAAAAGTTGTCGAACAATCGCGCGATGCAAATTAGTGATAGATATGAAACAGCCCCGGTTGCAATTAAGCAACCGGGGCTGTTCGATGTTTCACATGAAACGTTTAGGTTGGTCTCCCCTACGCGTTTTTCTGAACCTTGAAGCGCTGCTTGAGTTGGCCGCAAGCAGCGTCGATATCGTTGCCGCGAGAGTTACGGATGGTGGTCTCAATACCACGGGACTCAAGACGACGCTGAAGGTCTTCAACCTTATGAATCGGCGACGGCTTGAGAGGACTGCCCTCGATATCGTTGAGCTGAATCAGATTGACATGGCACAGCGTGCCCTCGCAGAAGTCACAGAGTGCCTGCATCTCGGGGTTGGTGTCATTGACGCCCTCGATCATGGCGTATTCGTACGTCGGTCGGCGGCCGGTCTTTTCGGTGTAGAGTTGAAGAGCCTCGTGAAGGCGCAGAAGTGTGTACTTCTTAACGCCCGGCATGAGTTTATTGCGGGTGGATTGAATGGCAGAGTGCAGAGAGACGGCGAGCGTGAACTGCTCAGGAATGTCGGCAAACTTACGAATACCAGGAATAACACCGCTGGTGGAGACGGTGAGATGGCGCGCTCCGATACCGATACCGTCTGGGTCATTAAGAATGCGCAGTGCCTTGAGGACCTCGTCGTAGTTGGCAAAAGGCTCACCCTGGCCCATGAACACTACGCTCGTCGCGCGCTCACCAAAGTCGTTGGAAACGTGGAGTACCTGGTCAACGATCTCCTGAGCGGTCAGCGAACGCTTGAGGCCGTTCAGGCCGGTAGCGCAAAAAGCACAGCCCATGCCACAGCCGGCTTGGGTGGATACACAGACAGACAGCTTGTTTCGACGAGGCATGCCGACGGTCTCGACGGAGATGCCGTCGTGGTACTCGAGTAGGTATTTACGAGAGCCATCCTTAGACACCTGTTTGGCGAGCTCGGTCGGCGTGTCGAAGGCAAATGCCTCCTTCAGCTGCTCGCGGAAGGCCTTGGGAAGGTTGGTCATATCATCAAACGAACAAACGTTCTTCTCAAAAACCCATTCGATGAGCTGCTTTGCGCGAAAAGCGGGTTGGCCGAGTTCGGCGACAAGTTCACGAATATCGTTTTGGCTCAAGTCGCGAATGTCTTGAGATTTAGTCCTGGGATTCATGGAAGCCTTTCGATTTTGGGGAAACGTTGAGGGTATCGCTACAATATGGTATCAGCTGCAGGAATTATAGAGGAGGAGTCTGCCCATGCCGGGTAAAAGCCTAGAGAACATGCACGTAGCGGTCTTGGCGGGCGGCCATTCCGCCGAACGCGAGATTTCGCTCAATTCGGGAAAGAATGTCGTGGTGGCACTGAAGGAGGCTGGCTACACCTCGGTGGAGCTGCTCGATACCGCCGCCGATGACTTTATGGTGACCATGGCGACGGGCGGCTTCGACGTGGCGTTTATCGCCATGCACGGCGCCGGCGGCGAGGATGGCGCCATGCAGGGGGCCATGGAGACGCTGGGTATCCCCTACACGGCGTCGGGCGTGCTCGCCAGCGCATGTGGCGCCGATAAGGAGGTTTCAAAGCTTCTGTATGCCAAGGCGGGCATCCCCGTTGCCCCCGGCCTGGCGCTTGAGGCGGGCGACGAGATCGATATCAATCGTATCGTCGATGTTTGTGGCGAGCGTTGCTTTGTAAAGCCCGCCGTCAACGGCTCTAGCTACGGCATTTCGCTTGTACACGAGCCCTCCGAGTTGCCGGCGGCAATCGCCAAGGCTTTTGAGTACGGCGATAAGGTGCTGGTCGAAAAGTGCATCGAGGGAACCGAGATCACCGTGGGCGTGTATGGCGAGGACGACGTGCGCGCTCTGCCGATTGTGGAGATTCGCAAGCCTGAGGACTGCGAGTTCTACGACCTGGATGTAAAGTACGTCGATCCCACGGATATCCACCGCATTCCGGCGCAGATTTCGCCCGAAAACTATGCGCGTGCCCAGGAACTTGCCTGTGCGGCCCATAAGGCCCTCGGCTGTCTGGGCATTTCGCGCAGCGATTTTATCGTGAGCGAGGACGGCCCTGTCATTCTCGAGACCAACACCATTCCCGGCATGACCGATACGTCGCTGTATCCTGACGAGATTCGCCATACCGATGACATGACGTTCCCGCAAGTGTGCGACAGCCTGATCCGTATGGGTCTCCGTCGAGCAGGCGTTGCATGCTAATTGAGGACGCCGTATCTCCTGGAACGCCGCAGTTTGTCATCGATTCTTACGCCACGCTCGCCGAGCGCGCCAAGACGCAGTCGTTTGGCCTCATCGAGGAGGATGTAATCGTCCTCGATACCGAGACCACGGGTCTTTCGGTGCAGGACAACGAGTTAATTGAGATTTCCGCGGCCCGTCTTTCGGGCCGCGAGGTCATTGACCGCTTCGATACGTTCGTGCATCCCAAGCAGCTGATTCCTGCAGAGATTACCGAGCTCACGAGTATTACGAACGCCGATGTGGCAGATGCCCCGTCGGCCGTCGAGGCCGTCGCGGCACTCGCCGATTTTGTGGGCGGCTGTCCTGTTATCGCACATAACGCCACGTTTGACCGGTCGTTTATCGAATCGGTCAAAGGCGGTGTCAACGTGAGTGATATCTGGATCGATTCGCTGGCGCTATCGCGCATTGCGCTTCCGCGCCTGATATCGCACAAACTGTCCTTTATGGCCGACTTGTTTGGGTGCGATTCAGTATCGCACCGTGCGAACGCAGACGTTGATGCCCTGTGCGGTGTGTGGCGCGTGCTGTTGGTCGCACTTACCGACCTGCCTTCGGGCCTTATGGCGCGCTTGGCGGACATGCACGCGGACGTGCCTTGGTCCTATCGCCCCATTTTTTCTTTTTTGGCTGGCCAGAACCCGGGTTCGATATTTTCGCTCAGCGCCGCTCGTGCCGATGTGCTCAAGGCCGATCGCGCGGACGATCGCGTTGATGCGGACGAGCTGTCGGTCCTTAAGATGCCGAGCCGTGAAGAGATCGAGGCAGATTACGCCCCCGGCGGCCTGGTCAATCGTATGTACCCCACCTATGAGCCGCGTGACGAGCAGATCGCGATGGCGGTTGAGGTGCGCGATGCGCTGGTCACGGGTACCCATCGCGTGATCGAGGCGGGCACGGGCGTCGGTAAGTCGATGGCGTATCTCGTTCCCTTTGCCGAGGCCGCTCGCCGAAACAACATCACCGTTGGCATTGCGACCAAATCGAATAATCTTGCCGACCAACTTATGTACCACGAGCTGCCAAAACTCGCCGAACAGCTGGACGGCGGCCTGTCATTTTGTGCACTCAAGGGCTATGATCACTATCCGTGCCTGCGCAAGCTCGAACGCATGAGCCGTAGTCAGGTCGAGATAACCACCAAGCGCGATCCTGCCGACACGCTCACGGCGGTTGCGGTGATCATGGCGTATGTGTGCCAATCTGCCGATGGCGACCTCGATTCGCTCGGCATTCGCTGGCGCAGCGTCAACCGTCCCGACTTTACGACGGCTTCGCGCGAGTGTGCTCGTCGTCTGTGTCCGTTCTTCCCTGACAAATGCCTGGTCCACGGGGCGCGCCGCCGTGCGGCACATGCCGACGTGGTGGTCACCAACCATTCCCTGCTGTTCCGCAACGTGGCCGCCGAGGGAAGGATTTTGCCTCCGATTCGTCACTGGGTGGTCGACGAGGCCCATTCCATCGAGCGCGAGGCTCGTCGCCAATGGGCGCGCGTGGTTTCGGCCGATGAGTCGCGCGTGCTGTTTGAGCGCTTGGGTGGGTCGAGTGCCGGCGCGCTGAGTCAGGTTTCCCGTGACCTGGCCACTTCCGAGGGCTCTACACTCTACCTGGGACTCACCGCCAAAGCGACGTCGACGGTTGCCCGTGCGAGTATGGCGATTGCCGATGTGTTCGATGGAGTGCGCGAGCTTGGCCGCCGTGCCCGCGGGAGCTATGACAACGCGAATCTGTGGATTGGCCCCGAGCTGCGCGAGTCGGATGACTGGCACGATTTTTTGCAGTCGGCCCATACTGCGATCGATGCGCTGGAACAGGCGGATAAAAGTATAGACGCGCTGGTGCAAGCCGTCGCTGCCGATAAGCCCGAGGTCGTCGTCGACCTGGGTGACATTTCGCGCCGTCTTCACGAGTTGGTCGAGAATCTCAAGCTCATCATTGAGGGTACGGATGAGCACTATGTGTACTCACTGCAGGTGAACCGCCGGCTGCGAGCGGGCGGGGAGTCTATGACCGCCGAGCGCATCGATATCGGCGAGGCCTTGGCGAACGAGTGGCTGCCCGAGGTGCACACGGCCATCTTCGCTTCGGCGACCATGACGGTGTCCAAGAGCTTTGAGCATTTCAATCATGCCGTCGGGCTCGATCGTATCGGCGCTTCGACGTCCTCATCGCTGCACCTGGATTCGAGTTATGACTTTGACTCAAATATGGCCGTGGTCGTTGCTGGCGATATCCCCGACCCGCGCGATCGCGAGGGCTACCTGTCGGCGCTCGAGCGTGTCCTGGTCGACGCCCATCTTGCCATGGGCGGATCGGTACTCACGCTGTTCACCAACAGGCGCGATATGGAGGACCTGTATGCCCGTGTCGAGCCCAAATTGGCGCGAGCGGGCCTGGAGCTCAATTGCCAACAGCGCAACTCGTCCCCGCGTCGCCTGCGCGATCGGTTTATCAACGAGCCGACTTCATCGCTGTTCGCACTCAAGGCCTTTTGGGAGGGCTTTGACGCCAGCGGCGAGACACTGCGCTGCGTCATTATCCCCAAGCTGCCGTTCTCGAGCCCCACGGATCCTCTTTCGTGTGAGCGCAACCTGCGTGAGGACCGCGCCTGGGCGCGCTACTCACTGCCCGAGGCGGTACTCGAAGTCAAGCAGGCCGCCGGTCGTCTCATCCGCTCGTCGACCGATTGCGGCGTGCTCATTTTGGCCGATCCACGTCTGGTGACGAAGGGCTACGGCAAGAAGTTCTTGACGTCGCTGCCCACGACTTCCTACCAGCGTATCGAGTCGGCACAGATCGGTCATTATTTACAGCTGTGGCGCGCACGCCACGAACGACGCCGTTAAAGCGGACAGATCAAACTCTTCGCCATATCGCATAGACGCTTTGCCGAGGCGGGGTCATCCAGTATGCGGATGGCTCCGCCCGCTGCGATTACCTGGCAGAACAGCCAGTGCTCTGACCCATAACGCACGGTCACCGTTGCCATGTCTGCCCCGTTTGGCTCTATCGACATGATGCCGGCCCAGTCTAGGCGTTCTGCCATGTCGAGCGGCATGAGGAGCTTTGCGCTCTGCTCCGCTCGGGAAAGGGATTCGTGGAGGGACGCGGACGCGGGCATGTGGCGCTCCACGGAATCGTCGGTAAGGGCAAGGCCTTCGATTTTGTCCATGCGGTAGGAGCGCTGCTCATCAACTTCGACATCCCAGGCAATCAGATATGTTTGGTCGCCATGCGTCGCGATGCGCAGGGGGTCGATGAGACGCTCGCGCGGCCGCGCGTCGTCCATCGAGCGGTAGGTGATGCGGCATCGAACGCCGTCTTGAATCGCGCAGTTCAGCTGTTGCCAGTGCGATCCTCGGGCAACGGTATCGACGACGCGCTGGTTGTAGCCGAGCTCCTCGGGTAGGAGGGCATGCCGGATACGCTCTGCTGCCCGAGAGTCGATTCCCATCGATTCGAGTTCGTGGTTGAGTACGGTGCCTTCGGCGACACTCAGGCGCAAAGGTAGCACGCGCCCCGCATCGCCTGTCAGGACGATGTGCTCGCCGTGGCGTTCGCAGATGATGCGTGCGCCCGACTCACGGTCAGCGAGGGTCGAGACGATATCGATAATTTCATCGAGCGCCGCACCCGTGATATCAAAACGGCTGCAGATATCCCCTCGTGTCATACCTGTCTCGCCGGCAGCGTAGAGGGCCTCCATGATGTCAATCGCACGCGAGAGCCTTTGCTCGCTGGTGAGTTTACGCGCGGGCATGCTCGTGCACCGTCCTTTCGATGAGGTGGTTCCACGCCAGTTTGAGTGCATCGGGGGCAACGGGTCTCATGCCGTCCATGGCGTGCTCCATGCAAAACGTGGCAGCGGCGTTAAGGTCGCGCACGCCGACGGTCCAAGTCCAACCCTCTTCGGTGCGTGTGAGCTCCCCGCGACCGCGCGTAAGGCCGCTGACCATGTCGGCCTGGGCTTGCAGGGCAAACGAAAAGGTCGCCATAACGGGCTTGCAATCGGCAAAATCAAACTCAAAGAACAGGCGATCGTTCAGGTTGAAGTCGGCGGGGATGGAGTAGGCCTTCGAGGGACGCCATGCGCGAACGATACGGTCGCAGCGAAACGTCCTGATTTCGTCGGTGGCGTTGTCGAGCCCGCAAAAATACGCCACGCCCTCGTGCTCGAACATGCCGTATACGCAGACGGTGCGCTCTTTTTGCTCCCCGCGCCCGTTTTGATACAAAAAGCGCAGCGCGCAGCGTTCGGCAAAAGCGCTCCACACCGCATCGACGGCGGGCGAGCGACGGGCGGGAGGCTCTTCTGCCGTCGATGCACCGGTGAGGTAGGCGATCTTGGAGCGTATGTCTGCAAGCGGCGTGGCAAACGCGGCCGAACCGGTCGCAAGGGTCTGGTCGATAGCGTCGAGCAAGATATCCGCGTCGTCTGCAGTGATGAGGCCGCCGGCCGCAAACGTGTGCTCGCGATCGATAGTCCATGCGCTTTCTTCGGTTTCTTGGGCGCCTGCTGCGCGGACTTCCTTGATCGTGATTCCGCGTTCGAGGAGTTTTTCGCGATCGCGGCGAAACTTGCGCTTATCCGAGTCGATATTGTCCGACCCATAGCCAAGATCGGAATCCAGGACAATTTGCTCTGTGGTCAATGGCTCGGGAGAGCTGTTAAGGACAAAGAACAGATTGAGGATGCGCTGGGCGGTCTTGTCGAAACCGGGCCCCGGCGCCCCCTTTTTATTCGTTACGTTTGTATCGCTTGCCGTCATAGAATCCTCGCATGGGAAGGTGTTTGATGCCATGATTTTAGTCCGATATGGAGATTAGGCTATATCCTTGTCCGCTTGGGGCGTTAAGATGCCCAGAATTCGGCCGTTTGCGCCCGCTCGGGGTATACTTTCGACTATATACGGTTCTAATGTGCATACATTGGGCCTATTTGTCGGATTATGGATGTGGAGCGCACATGGCGAACACCCAGAACTATATTAACCACCTGCTGCAGAACACCGGCATCACGCCGGCGTGCAGCGAAGAAGAGCGCTTGGCTGCCGAAGATATCGCTCAAATTTTCCGCAACCACGGCTTTGATCCCGAGGTGCAGGAGTTTAATGCTCCCGCGCCGAGCAGGATGGCGTTTGCCGTTACGGGCATTCTGACATTTGCTGGTGCCCTACTTATGGGCATTGGCGGCGGTATCGGTTTAGTCGGCACCCTGTTGGCCGTTGTCGGAGCCGTGCTCTATGTGCTCGAGCGAACCGGTCGTCCCGTGATCTCGCGCCTGGGTAAGACGGGCGTGAGCCAAAACGTCATTGCCTACCACAAGGCGTCGGGCCCGCTTGCCTCTCCGCGCAATCGCCCGGTTGTCGTCGTCGCGCACTATGACTCCCCGCGCGCCGAACTGCTCGCTCGTGAGCCCTATGCGCCGTATCGAGCACTGATCGCCAAGTTGCTCCCGATTGCCACGATTGCTCCCGCGGCTATTGCCATCCTGCGCATCTTGCCGCTTCCCGGTGCGTTGAAGGTCCTGCTGTGGATTGTTGCGATCCTTGCCTCTCTTGTGGCTCTCGCCAATGCCGCCAATATCATTTCCAATCGTTTTATCCTTCCCTATACGTCCGGCTCGGTTTGCAACAAGTCGTCTGTTGCCGCCATGCTGGGTGTCATGGATAACGTCGCCCCCTATCAGGGCGAGAACGAGTTCCCTGACGATATTCCGTTTGACACGTATTTTGGCGAGCAGAAGCGTCGTGCCGAGGAGATTGCGCGTGCGGCGGCCGAGTATGCCGCGGCCCAGCAGCGAAACGATTACGGCAATACTGTCGAATACGAAGAGCCTTCCTATACCGAGGACGAGTTTGGCCAGCCGGTCGCTCCCGAGGGCGAGCAGGGCGAGGCTTTTAATGAGCAAATTGAGGAATTCGAAGGTGCCCCTGCTGACGAGACCTCGATTGGCATCATCGCACCCGAGGCTCAGGTCCAAGATGTTCCAGCCGAAGAGCCCGCCGCGGACGAGTCCGCTGCCGAGTCAACAGAGGAGCCTGCCGCGGCTGAGCAGGCCGAGCCCGAGCCCAAGCTTTATCGCAATGCCGCCGGCAACATCCGATTTGGTTCGGATGCCATCCGTGCCCTGGGCATGCTCCCCGAGTCCTGCACACTCGATTACGAAGAGGGCGAGGAGCCGACGTTTGAGCCTGTGCCCCAGCCCAATCCGGTCGTGGCTGCTCAGCCCGATGATGCCAACGGCATCGAGGCGGAGACCGACGCAGAGCCCACTATCGATTCCGCAGCCGGTCTGGACGTCATGGCGCCTGCCCCGGCGCCCGAGGAGCTCGATAATACCGAGGACGATTACGATGCATATCCGCAGCGCGTGTCCTATGAGAGCGACACCGATTTCTCTGCCGAGCTTCCGGTGACGACGCACCATGCCGACATCGCTTCCGCGTTTTCTTCGTTCGGTGCCAGTGCCTCCCATTTCTTTAAGGGGGCATTCGAAAAGGGCAAGAAGCTCGTCGACGACTTTGAGGAAAAGCGCGCTGTTGCTCGCGAGGCGGCCGAGCGCGAGGCTGTGGCCCAACAACAGGCGGCCGAGGCCGAGCGTGAGCGCGCGGCACAGGAATTTGAGCAAAACGACGCTGAACAGCCGGTATCCGTTGATGTTGCCGACGCCACGACGTCTTTCGAGGCGCCGCGGCCTTCGTCTGCGGATGCTGCCGAGGAGACGACGACCTTCGAAACCCAACAGCCGATCGACAGTACTGTGTCGTTCGATACCACGATGACGTTTGAGAAGCAGGGCACCGCTATCGCCGAGCCCCTTTCCGCTCCTGTCGAGGACGAGCCTGCTGCGCCCGATACGGTCGAGAATCAATCCGCGGCGGAACAGGTCGCTGCGGACAGCTCCGAGCAAGAGCCTGAGCCCGTGGCCCCCGAAGCTCCGCAGACGGATGAGTCGAGGCCCTACTCTACGCAGATCTTTACCATGCCCGCGCCGAGCGATCCTGGCGCCACGGTTGCCAACGCTGTTCCGTCGCAGACCGAGACGGTCGATGCTCTGATGGCTCAGATTTCGTCTCAGGCGGCGCCGCGCCCGAACATGAACGTTCCCGACCCGGCATCCGCGCCGGCTCCCATGCCCTCTGCGTCTCCGCTGGCCTCGGTCCCCGATCCTTCGATGCCTTCGATGCAGCAGTTCAATGTCGCCTCGCGCACCTCGCTGTTCGACCTTCCCGACCCTTCGGCTCAGGTCAACGATCCCTTCGCGACTGCACAGGGTCCCGAGCCCACATCGGCTCCGGTTGTTCCTCCCATGCCGGCCACCACGGATGTTCAGCCGTTTGAGACCATCTCGGCTCCTGCCGCTTCGAGCGCTAAGCCGCAAAAGCGCGGCTTGGGAGGTCTGTTTGGTCGCAAAAAGAAAAACGAGCAGGGCAGCATGAGCGATTGGCTTGGCGTCGAGGATGATTACGACGCCAAAAAGTCTGGTCGCGGCATCGGCTCGTGGGATAACTTCGAGGATGATGACGACGGCTGGAAGGGTGGCGCCACGTCTTCCGATGGAGCTTCCGCCGAGGATATGCTCGCTGCCGTTGCCTCCATGGGCGATGACGAGCTGCTTGGCCACGACATCTGGTTTGTGGCTACAGGCGCTTCCGATTGCGACGGCGCCGGCATGAAGGCGTTCCTGGCCGCACATCGCGACAAGCTCCGCGGCGTGTTCTTTATCAACCTTGAGTCCATTGGTGCCGGCAGGCTTTCGGTCGTGACGGTCGAGGGCGAGCAGCAGTTGCTCAAGGGTGACCGACGCATCATGAACCTGGTCAATAAGGTGTGCAAGTCGTTCCATGTCGATTGCGGTGCATTTGAGATGCCCTATGCCAAGACCGACGCCTATGCTGCGCTCGAGGCAAGCCGACGCGCCCTTACCATTGCCGGCGTTGACGGTCCGCGTCTGGCGTGCGCTTACACCGAGGACGATCTGCCGCACAACGTCAATCCGACAAATATCGCTACGGTGTCCGAGGTCGTGACCGAGGTCATTCGTCGTTCGTAGGTTGACCTCTAAGGAGTCTGCGTGTTTTCGTACATCAAGCGCCACTGGCCCATCTATCTCATCTTGGCCCTGATCGCCATTGCCCTTGGTTTTGGGGCCGCGTATATCGTGGGTGTTAAAGGCTCAACGCCCGAGTCCACGATTAGCGAAGAAGTGGAGCACGAGCAGAGTTTGGGAGCCGATGGCATCTCCGAGTCCGAACAAGCGCTCATCGACGGTGGGTCTGCATCTGGGGAATAGCCATTTCGCCATGCACGAAAAAGAGGCGAGCCGGGAGACGGGCTCGCCTCTTTTTATTGCGTCAGCGACGTTTCGACGCCAGCTTTAGATGGGCAAACCAGATTGCCGCGGCGCCGGAGGTCATGAAGGCGGTGAGGCAGGCGACGATGGGAAGGGACCCCGTTGCAGGTAAATCTTGCGGTCTGGCGCATCGCTGGATGATGCGATCCTCGTCATGTGATTCAAGGTTGCTACCGCCGCCATTGCGACAGAGGTCAACGCGAGCGCTGTTGGCGAGTGCGGTCTGGGGTGTGTAAGACGATGCGGCCTGCATATGGATGACGGCGCCGTGAATATCCGAGTCAAGGACGGCGTTCACATCATCAAGGTCGTCATGCTCGTTTTTGAGGTCCTCGCGGGTCCAAGATTCTGCAGTGTCTCTTGTCGTGAAATCGGCCGATACTGCCCCGTACTCAAGACGAACGCCTGTGATGGTGGTGCCGCCCAAAAGAGCGAGTTCTTTTGCCTCGAGGGTGACTGATTTCGTTGTTGGAATATCTGCTTTCCAAAGATGCCAATTGCTGTAATCGACTATGCGCAAATCGTCGCCTAGGAGATTTTTGACTTCATCCGTTTCGAGCCAGGGGTTGTCATGCCCGTCGCTGAGCGTTGCGTTGACCTGTTCGCCCGTATCGGTGCCTCCCGCTGGCGACGTTCGATACCACACGTTGCAAAGACCGTCGAAATCTCCGGCGGCAATAGGGGTTTCAATGGCAACAAGTTTCGCTGCGCCATCTTTGGCACACTCGAGATCGTCTGTGATGGTGAATTCATCAACCCAGGTACTCGACTCATTTTTAGCATCGAGCGTATAGGAGAAGGAGCCATCCGTATCGGATTGTGTCACCGCTCGGTTTTTGCCATCACCATTGGCGACGAGACCCTTACCGATAGGGCGGGCGATCTCTTGCCGCTTGTCGACTCTGCCCTCGACCTCGATGGGTGTGTCCTTCATGGACGCCGCCTGCACTTCTCCCGTCGCTTTAATTTCAAACGTCATGTCTTGAGCGAGGTCGTAGGTGCGCGGGGACATCATTTCGCGCAGGATGTAGGTGCCGGGTGAAAGATGCTCGATGCGATGCGGCTTGTCAGAAGAGGTCCAAGCGTCAATTTCGGTTCCGTCAGCATCGTGGAGGGAGAGCCTGGCGCCTTCCACTTCTTGGTTGCCCGTCAGATCGACTTTGGAGATGTCGATTTTGGTGTAGTCGTTAGAAACGTCGAGGTGCACATTGATCACGGGTGTTTCCTGGTCGGTATATGACAGCTTGACGGCGTGGGTGCTTTGGTCGAGCAGGTATCCTTCGGGTGCCTGCGCCTCGATAACCTTATAGTTGACTGTTCCGCACCCCAGTGAAAGATGATTTGCGCACGCAAATCCCCGCTCGTCGGTCGTGATGGTGGTGACGGTTTCGCCGTCCAGGGCAACAATGCTGCCGTCGGGGCGCACGATATCGCCCGCGGCGCGGATATCAAAAACAGCGCCGGCAAGGGCGTGTCCGTCTACGGTATCGTTCTTAACGATCTCGATGCTTCCTGTTGCCGCGTCGTCGTTAAACGAGGCGACCGCGACGGGCGTTAAGTTCATGTCGGCGGGAATCGTTATCTCCAGATCTTCTCCAACAAGATACGGTTCCTTGGCGGAAATCTCTCGTATGTAATACGTGCCCGGGTTAAGCGATTCGGGTAGGGTGACGGTGCCGGTTTCATCGGACGTAAAGGTATTCATAACGGTATGGGCGGGATGCCAGGATGTTTGCGAGATGGGCTCACGGTTGCCATTGAGCAGCTGAAAGGTGAACCCGGCGAGTGGTACGGCGGATCCAGTCTGAGCATCGCGCTTCACGATTTGAAGATGTGTCGACAGGGCGTGGTTGTCTACGATGTACTGAAGTTCTGCGCCGTCCGAGATCTGCTCTGCCGTGATGGTCCATTCCCCTGCCTGCTTAAAGCCGTCGGGCACGGTGCCGGCAACCTCACGAACGGTGTAGCCGGCACGGTCATACGGTATGGTTCCGCTGACGCCATCGGGGCGCCCTCCTGCGCCAAACCATGCTCCAGCCTGGTCTTTGGTCGATGCGAAGCCGTAGATATTGGTGGTCAGCGTTCCAACAACCTGCTGCGAAGTGTTGCTTACCACTTCAAAGACCACGCCTTCCGCCGGCTGCTCTATACCAGACCCATCGCTATTGCCGTAGTCCTTGAACTTTGAAATCTCAAGGTCAAAAGCGATAGGGGTGTTGGGGATGCGGCGCTCGAGCTCAACGACGCCTACGTCTCCGAGCTGGTCGGCCCCGATGGTGTAGCTCCAGGTTTCATCGGAGGGCAGATAGCCCTCGGGAGCTCTCGACTCATAGATGGTAAAGGTGCCCAGGGGGATGTCGGTAAGTATTGCCCAGCCGTCCTCATCCGTCGTGAGGGTGTGCGTCCAGCCCGGGGTAGACTGTGAGACGCAGGTGAACTCAGCGCCGGCAAGTGACGCGCCGACTTGAGGACCTGCCCCTGTCGCGGCATCGACCTTTGCGATGCGCAGGGTAATGGTACCGGGTTGCTCATCGATGACGACATTCCCGCCGTCATTGCTGGTGGAAAAGGCGATGCGGTCACTCCTGGGGATATAACCCGCCGGAGCTTTGGTTTCGACCAGATAATATGCCGTGTTGGGCAAAAGTGTCGCCTGCGCACGGCCGTTTTCATCCATCTTGATGGTGGCGACGCGTATGCCGCCCGCATTCTCAAAGATATCGAAGGTCGCGCCATCGAGCCTGTAGGTATCGTTTTCGCTAGTGATAGCGGCGTTGGCTGACTGTTTTTGGAAGGATACGGAGACGGCCGGGAGCACGTAAAGCATGTCTTGACGCTTGCTGCCGCCCGACACGGTTCCCAAATAGCGCCGCGCGCGATGCGGTGCGGCTTTAATGCTTCCCGACTTGGCGCTGTCGTGGAGCCAGCGCGCTGCGGCAACGACCTCATTGTCGGCGGTAAAGTGCCCACTCTTGGTTTTGCCCTGAGCGGTCGTGTAGGAGTAGGTGCCGTCGACATGGGTAGTGCCGTTGAGCATCCATACGGCAAGCTGGGTGGCGGCGCGGGCGCGATCGGGTGAAAGATGGTAACTGCCAAACGACGTGGCGGTAGGATATCCGTGACAAACGATTGCCGCGAACTCGTCGTCGAGCCACATCCAGCCTTGATCAAAGTTGAGCCATGGGCCGCCCGGCTTGGTGGGGCCGGGACGCTCCTGGTTCATGCAGTAAGCAATCGAGGCGTCTTGAGCTTCATACTTGCCGATGAAGAAGGGTCCACAATCATCGCTAATAGTGCGGAAGCCGAGCTGATCGTAGCCATCGACGGCAAATGCAGTTCCCGGTGCCAGGCAGTCGAAAAGCAGGAAGAGGACTAGGAGCAGCGATCCTGCTGTGATTGCGCTGTGGACAGAGTGCGTGGGTGCGTTGGACATGGCTGCTCCTTATCCCTCGTGCGCCGCGTGGGGAGGCCGCGGTGCGTAGGATGAGGCTACCCCCAAGGTTCATGCGGGTAAGTACCGGAACCTGACCAATCGCTTGCCCGATATCTGACAAATGGCACTTACGAAAGACAATGGAATAAATCTGCAGGTAGACAACGGTAAATAGAAGAACGTACAGGCCCCCATCTCCACAATTGGCCTGTTTTTCAGGATGATTCTCCACAGCTAAAACAAGCATCGTCACCCTTGTATAGAACAAGACAACCGCGTTATACTATCCCCCACATATGCGGGCATCGCCAAGTGGTAAGGCATCAGCTTCCCAAGCTGACACTCGCGGGTTCGAGTCCCGTTGCCCGCTCCAAAAAAATAAAAGCACGACGCTGTTTCGGCGCCGTGCTTTTTTCAATAAAGTGCCGGGACTCGAACCCGCCAGGGTGCGAGCGTAAAGCAAACGCGAAGCGTTTGCAGCGAGCAGGCGAAGGCGCCGGCAGGCGCCTGAAGCCGGTGCGGATTTGCGAAGCAAATACGCGGACGTTCCCATGGCCGCTCTTGCGGCAAAATGTTAGGTTAATACCTGCTGCCCATACTTGCACCTGCGCACGGTACAATGGTTGAGTTACGACCAACGTGCCAATAACCAAAAAGGAGCCGCTATGATCGATCGCTATACCCGCCCGGAGATGGGACACATCTTCTCCCTCGAGAACAAGTACGCCATTTGGCAGGAGATCGAGATCCTGGCCTGCGAGGCCCAGGCGGAGCTCGGCAAGATCGGCATTTCTAAAGAAGAAGCCCAGTGGATCCGCGACCACGCCAACTTTGAGAAGGCAAAGGTCGATGAGATCGAGGAAGTCACGCGCCACGACGTTATTGCTTTCCTGACCAACATGAAGGAGTACATCGACGCCGATGTCCCGGAGGGCGACCCCAAGCCCAGCCGCTGGGTTCACTACGGCATGACCAGCTCCGACCTGGGCGATACGGCTCTGTGCTACCAGCTTACCCAGGCCTGCGATCTGATTATCGAGGACATAAAGAAACTCGGCGAGATCTGTAAGCGTCGTGCCTTCGAGGAGCGCAACACGCTCTGTGCCGGCCGTACTCATGGCATCCACGCCGAGCCGATGACCTTTGGCATGAAGTTTGGCTCTTGGGCCTGGGAGCTCAAGCGCGATCTGGACCGTCTCGAGGATGCCCGCAAGAACGTTGCCTTCGGTGCCATCTCGGGCGCTGTCGGCACGTACAGCTCCATCGAGCCGTTTGTCGAGGAGTATGTCTGTGAGCACCTGGGCCTGGTTCACGACCCGCTGTCCACGCAGGTCATCAGCCGCGACCATCACGCCTACCTCGCCGGCGTCCTTGCCACCACGGCAGCCACCTGCGAGCGCATCGCTACCGAGGTTCGCAATCTGCAGAAGACCGATACGCTCGAGGCCGAGGAGCCGTTCCGCAAGGGTCAAAAGGGCAGCTCCGCCATGCCGCACAAGCGCAACCCGATCACCATGGAGAAGGTCTGCGGCCTTTCGCGCATCGTGAAGTCCAACGCCCAGGTCGCCTTCGATAACGTCGCTCTGTGGCACGAGCGCGATATTTCGCACTCCTCTGCCGAGCGCGTCGCCCAGGCCGATAGCTTCATCGCACTCGACCACATGTTCCAGTGCCTCATCCGCGTTATCGACGGCCTGCAGCTGTATCCCGCTCGCATGATGGCCAACCTCAACAAGACCCGCGGCCTTATCTTCTCCTCCAAGGTCCTGCTGGCCCTCGTCGATACGGGCATCACCCGCGAGGACGCCTACGCTATCGTGCAGGAAAACGCCATGGCCACCTGGCACGAAGTGCAGGATTGTGTCTCCGGTCCCACCTTTAAGGAGCGTCTCGAGGCCGATCCGCGCTGCACCGTCAGCCAGGAGAAGCTCGACGAGATCTTTGATCCGTGGGACTTCCTCACCCGCATCGACACGGTCTTCGATCGCCTGGAGCAGCTGAGCTTCGAGTAGGTTCATCCTGATCTGACCGTTTGCGGACGCATTTTAACCATTTGCGCCTCGCCCATCCCGGGTGAGGCGCTTTTTCGTTCCTGCCGCAGGTTCCGGTTCGGCGTTACGGATAATGACCCCTCTGTGTATATCGATCCGACAGGCGATTATGCCGGTATCGATGCCGACATTGCCCGCGAGGCATGTAAACGCGCAGGGATCAGGCCGCAGTTCGTCGACATATCTTGGAACGACCGCGATCGCCTGTCGGGACTTCGCAACCGCAGCTATATCGAATCGCGCGGAGATAGAACGCTGACGGTCAGCGCATCATTCGGCGTTGCGACGGCAGAGATGCCCGGTTGTACGCTAGCCGAGATATGCAACCTTGCCGACCATAATATGTATCAAGAGAAACGTGAAGTTCGCGCTCGGGAAGCAGATTGCTGGTATTGCTGTCACCAGTTTGCGCATCAGGGAATGTTGAATCGGTGCCCGCGATACTTTATCGGTTCGGACGGGGATAATAGACGTCTGAAATTGCTTTACGAGAGGGGAACGCAATGATTAGTTTTGACTACAAGCCTCAGGGTGTATGTTCTCGCAATATCCACCTTGACCTTTCCGATGATGGCAACAAGGTGATGGGCGTTGAGTTTACCGGCGGCTGCGACGGCAATCTCAAGGCAATCTCCAAGCTGGTCGAGGGTGCTCCTGCCGATCGCGTAATCGAGGTTCTCGCCGGTAATACCTGCGGTATGAAAAAGACCTCTTGCGCCGACCAGCTTACGCGCGCTATCGAGGCCGCTCGCGCCGAGATCGCCTAATGGGTGTCGTCGACCACATCAAGAACGGAATATCGCGCCGTGGCTTTGTACTCGGTGGTGCTGCCGCGGGCGCTGCCACGGTGCTTGCCGGATGCTCGAAAAAAACGGGCACCAGCGACGATGCCGCCGGCGAGCCGCAGGTTATCAAGGATGACTCAAAAATCGTCTCGATTACGGATGAGTATGAGGCTGTTGACATCGACCTCGAGCCTGCGGCTTCATGGACATTGCCACTGGGTACGCTGCTGAACTATTGCGATGGCGATTACGCCGCAGCCATGATGGCTCCGGCATCGGCACTGCATGCCAACACGCTCGGTGTGCTCAACTTGGGCGACGGTTCGCTCACAACGCTCATCGAGGATCCCGTCGAAGGTACAGGGTATTCGTTTTACGATGTCCGCGCCGGCGATGGCGTGTTTGCTTGGGTCGAAATGAACTTTGCGAACGCATCGTGGAAGCTCTATGCGCAAAATACGGCAGGTGCGTCGCTTGTCGGCGATGTGGTCGAGCTCGACCGAGGCGGCAAGGACTACGATCCGCCACTGTTTACGGCGTTCGGATCGTCCGTCATTTGGTACAAGATGCCTGCTGCAGGCGGCAATAAGACGAGTCACGACTCGTATTGCTACCGTCGCTCGCTCGATGAGGCAAAGGCCGAGGCCATTTGGAAGTCAACGGGTCGCTTTGCATCCGCCCCGCGCGTGAGTGACGGTATCTTGACCATATCCCCGCGTGTGCGCAATGACGAGGGCGTCTACTACGGCATGACGGCGATCGACCTGACGGACGGCAACAATACCAAGAGGGCTCAGCTTGTCCTTCCCTCATCGGTGTCTCCCTTCGAGGCCGTATATATGGGTGACACGTTTGTGTTCTCCATCGAGGCCACCTATAACGGCGTGGGAAGTCTAGGCAACATGGGCACCTATATCGGTAACGAGAACGGGACGTTCCTATTCCTGTCGCGCGAGCCGCTTGCGTGTGCTGCCGGCAGAAAGGGCAAATATCTGGTTAAGGTTCAGGCCTCGCATTTTCTGATCGATACCTCCGCCAAAACCTATGGTTCGCTGCTGTCGCCCGACCGCGCTCTCGAATATGGCGATTATCCAGCTACGGCGGGTAAATCGAATACGTTTTTAACCTATGCCACGGTGCGTAATAGCCAAGGAATTCCCGAGACGGTCACCGCCCGCCTGTTCTCTCTTTAGCGCCGAGGGGTTAAAAAGGCGCCAACGGGGGAATAAGCGCGTTGTAATTGTGAGTGCCGCCCGCCGAGCCGCCGCACTGTAGCGGTGCTCGGTGGGCATAGGTGCGTTAAAATGGGCTTGTTCTTAGTTAATTGAGACAGGGGGGCCGTGTTATGGCTTCAGATGCAAAAAAGATTCTGCTGGTCGAGGACGAGAAGGCGATCCGTGACGCTGTCGCTGCCTATCTCGAGCGCGAGGGCTACTGGGTTGTTGGCGTCGGCGACGGCCAGTCTGCGATCGAGGAGTTCGAGAAGCACCAGTTCGACCTGGTTGTACTCGATCTTATGCTCCCCAAGATTCCCGGCGAGCGCGTTTGCCGCACTATCCGCGATACCTCGGATGTGCCCATTATCATGCTTACCGCCAAGGGCGAGATCGAGGATCGCATCATCGGCCTCGAGCTTGGTGCCGACGACTACCTGATCAAGCCGTTCTCGCCGCGCGAGCTCGTCGCCCGCGTCCGTGCCCTGTTCCGCCGTGCTCACCAGGCAGACGAGCCTGCCGTTGAGGTGCTCGACTTTGGCGATCTGGTCATCGATATCTCAGGCCACAAGATTTTGGTCGAGGACAAGGAAGTGGACCTGACTGCTTCCGAGTTTAAGTTGCTCACCACGCTTGCTCGTCATCCCGGTCGTGTCTATAACCGCATGGAGCTGGTCGAGAAGGTGCTCGGCTATGACTTTGAGGGTTACGAGCGCACCATCGACAGCCATGTGAAGAACCTTCGCGCCAAGCTGGGCGACGACCCCAAGAAGCCTAAGTGGCTCTACACCGTTCACGGCGTCGGCTATCGCTTTGAGGCCCCGGCCAAGACCGATAAGTCGGACGAGAAATAGGGAAATCACATATGACACCTGCGCGCTTTGAAATCGGACAAAAGCACAAGCAGGAGAACGAGGCGGGTTCCAAGGCAAGTTGGAACACGCCTCGTTCCGATTCACGGCCAGCGATGAGCTATCCCTCGCGCATGGCATTGGCTTTTGCCCTGACGTCGCTCATGACGGTATTGGTGCTGGTGGGCGTTGTCTCCGTTGTGTGGGGTACCGTCTTTTCGGATTACACGCGCTCCAATATCGTCGAGATCGCCAATTCTGCCGCCGAAAAGCTTGCGACGTCGTATGAGGAAAACGGCAATTGGACTGCGGGCGAGCTGCGCACGGTCGCGACATCGAGTTTGGTGTCCGACGACCTGGGTATGCAGGTCGTCAACAAGAAGGGCGTTGTCGTCTATGACGACTCATGGCCTTCGGCAAGTGCGACCGCCGATGTGCGCGAGAGCGGATCGCCGTCGAGCGGCTCGAGTGGTAAAAAGGCATCGCATAGTCCGGTCTCGTCGGCGCCCACCGACTCCGACAGCGTTGCCAACGTCGAAATCATAACGTCTTCTGGCGAACATGTCGGACAGGTAAAGCTATGGGCCATCGGCTCCGATGCTCTGCTCACCAAGGCGGATTCTGCGTTTAGGGAGAAGACTTTTAACGCCATGGCCCTTGCCGCGGTTGTTGCAGTCTGCATCTCGGTCGTTATCGGATCGCTCGTATCGCGCATGCTCACCAAGCCGATTCATCGTATTACGAGCACGGCCAAGCAAATTCGCGACGGCGATCTGTCCGCTCGTACCGGCTTGCGCGGCGATGACGAAATCGATCAGCTGGGTGAGACCTTTGACGAGATGGCCACCTCGCTCGAGAAAGATATGAAGCACGAAAAGCGCCTGACTTCCGATGTGGCCCATGAGCTGCGCACGCCGCTCATGGCAATGCTTGCAACGGTCGAGGCCATGCAGGACGGCGTGTATCCCACCGATGATGAGCATTTGGAAACCGTTGCTTCCGAGACGCGCCGCCTGGCACGTCTGGTGCAGCAGATGCTCGACCTATCGCGTATGGAAAACAGCACGGCTCCGCTCAATCTCGAACCGGTGGACATGGTTCCGTTTGTGCGATCGATTGTGAACGGCCAGGAGCGTCTGTTTGCCGACCGCGACCTTCGCCTTCGCTTTGCAGATGAAACCCAAGGTCACGACGATGTCGTCGAGGCCGATCCCGACATGATCACGCAGTGCGTCATCAACCTCATGAGCAACGCCATGCGCTACACCCCCGAGGGCGGTTGGGTCGTGGTGTCGGTACTCAGTGACCGCAAACATGTCAGTATTGCCGTTTCGGATACCGGTATCGGCATTGCCAAGGACGATCTGTCGCGCATCTTCGGACGATTTTGGCGCGCCGATGCCAGTCGCGCCCGCGAAGCCGGCGGCCTGGGTGTTGGCCTCGCCGTGACCAAGCAGATCGTCGAGCGTCACCATGGCTACATATCCGTGGAGTCGGAGCTTGGAAAGGGTACGACTTTTACGATTCATCTGCCCCGCGAGCACACGGCGGACGCGGCATCTACTACAATGGAGCACTAGCTTTTCGCTATTCGGTGAAGGAGGGGCCTCGTCCCTGCCGCTCCGCGTTTGCGAAAACGTGCGGGAAAAACCCGCATTTCTGTCGTATTTAGGTAAGGAGTGACTCACGTGACAACGATGGAGCGTCGTCCGGATTCCCGTGGCAAGGTTCGTGATATCTACGATGCCGGCGAAAACCTGTTAATGGTCGCCACCGATCGCATTTCTGCGTTCGACTTTATTCTTCCCGACGAGATTCCGTTTAAGGGAGAGGTGCTCAATCGCATCTCGGCGTTCTGGTTCGACAAGTTTGCCGACATTGTTCCTAACCACCTCGTTTCCATCGATCCGGCGGATTTTCCCGAGGAGTTTGCCGAGTATCGTGACTATCTCGCAGGCCGCGCCATGCTGGTTAAGAAGGCCCAGACGATTCCTATCGAGTGCATCGTCCGCGGTTATCTGACCGGTTCGGGTAAGAAGACCTACGACGAGAACGGAACCGTCTGCGGCATTCAGCTGCCTGAGGGCCTAACCGAGGCCTCCAAGCTCCCCGAGCCGCTGTTCACCCCGTCCACGAAGGCCGAGATCGGTGATCACGACGAGAACATCTCGTTTGAGCGTTGCTGCGAGATCGTTGGCGAGGACATCGCCACGCAGATCCGCGATCTGTCTCTTAAGATCTACAAGGCTGCCGCCGAGTATGCAGCGACCCGTGGCATTATCATTGCCGACACCAAGTTTGAGTTTGGTGTTATCGATGGCAAGGTCACGCTGATCGATGAGTGCCTCACGCCCGACTCCAGCCGTTTCTGGCCCGCCGCCAGCTACGAGGAGGGCAAGATCCAGCCTAGCTACGACAAACAATTTGTCCGCAATTGGCTCAAGGCCAACTGGGATATGACGGGGGAGACCCCGCATCTGCCCGCCGAGGTCATCGATGGCACATCCGAGCGCTATCGCGAGGCCTTCCAGATCATCACGGGCTCCCAGTTCACAAGCATGAAGGAGAACGCGTAAGTGAGTACCCGCAGCGCCACGAACAAGCGCACGCAATCCCACGAGGTTACCGGGGTTGCGCGCAAGTCCGCCGCATCCGCCAAGCCCGCTCGTCAGGCAGCGAGCTCTGTTCACGTCGTGCCAGCATCATCCAAGGCACGCCGCAAGGAGCTCGAGAAGGGCGAGAGCCTCGAAGGCCTTTCTAAAGAGGAGAAGCGCGCCCGCAAGGCTAAGCAGCGCGCCAAGGAGGATCGCATCTACACGGTGTCGAATATCCTCCTCAAGCAGGATGAGGACTACACCAAGCGCCGCCGCATCTGGTGGGCCGTGCTCGCTATCGGCATGGTGCTCGTCGTGGCCATTTGGGCTTCGCTGTACTTCGCTCCCGCTGGCATGGTGTCCAGCCCCGTCCAGATGGTCGGCATTGTTTTGTCCTACGTCGTCATTCTGGGTGACTTCATCTATGACTTCGTGCGCATCCGTCCCCTGCGTAATATGTATCGCACGCAGGCCGAGGGCATGTCCGATAACAAGCTCAACGCTGTTATCGAGCGCTCGGCTGCCGAAGAGGACAAGAAGGCCTCCAAGAAGAAGTAGCAGCGTTACAACCTATAGATATCGCTAAGATATAAGGCGCGTCGTTTTTTGCGGCGCGCCTTTTTACTGTCCTATAGATAGATGGAGTGGCACATGATTCGAGCTGCCCTGACGGTCGAGGAAGCTCTTGAGGGCATGAAGACCCTTGAGCCCAAGATTAAAAATTATGCGCGTCTCGTTGTCCGCAAGGGCGTAAACGTTAAGCCCGGCCAGGAGGTCGTCGTTCAGTCTCCCGTCGAGTGCGCGTCATTTGCGCGCGTGGTGGTTGAGGAGGCTTATGACGCCGGTGCCGGCCACGTGACGGTTATCTGGGCTGACGACGCCGTGACGAGGCTTACGTACGAGCATGTCGAGAAAAGCTATTTTGAGCAGACGCCTGAGTGGAAGCGTATGCAGCTGGATTCTCTGGCTCAGGACGGTGCTTGCTTTATCTTTATCGAGGGTGCCGATCCCGCTGCTCTGAAGGGTATTGACCCCGCTAAGCCTGCCGCGGCATCCAAGGCAAGGAACACGCAGTGCAAGACTTTCCGCCGCGGACTGGATTACAACATCAACCCGTGGTGCATTGCCGGTGCGCCGGTTGTTGCCTGGGCGCGCGAGGTGTTCTCGGATGACCCGGATGAGGTTGCAGTCTACAAGCTGTGGAATGCGATCCTGCATACCGCCCGTGCTGACGGCCAAGATCCGGAGAGCGACTGGGAGCTTCACGATGCAGCGTTTGAAAAGAACCTGCGCTTTCTGAACGAAAATCGTTTTGACTGCCTGCGCTATACCGCTTCGAATGGAACCGACCTGGTAATCGGTATGACGAAGGGGCATGAGTGGGCCGGCGGTAAGGGTAAGACTCCCGACGGTCATCCCTTCTTCCCCAACATCCCCACCGAGGAGGTCTTCACCTCGCCCGATCGTATGCGTGCTGACGGAATCGTCTATTCCGCAATGCCGCTTATCCATCACGGTAACAAGGTCGACGATTTTTGGATCAAGTTCGAGAACGGTCGTGTGGTGGATTACGACGCCCGCGTGGGCAAGGCGACACTCGCAAGTATCATCGATACTGACGAGGGCGCTGCCCATCTGGGAGAGGTCGCGCTCATTTCCAAGAACACGCCGATTCGCGAAAGTGGCATCCTGTTCTACGACACGCTTTATGACGAGAACGCTAGCTGCCATCTTGCGCTGGGAGTCGGCTTCCCCGAGTGCATCGAGGATGGATATGATATGTCCAAAGAGGAGCTCTTGGAGCATGGCGTCAACGTTTCGAGCACGCACGTCGACTTTATGATTGGCACGGACGACATCGATATTGTGGGCATTACGCCCGATGGACGCGAAGTTGTGATTTTCCAGAACGGCCAATGGAGTTGGGAATAGTCCCAGACCGTGGTACAATGCCACCCGCGGGCCGTTAGCTCAGCTGGCAGAGCAGGGGACTTTTAATCCCAAGGTCCAGGGTTCG
>SKEJ01000399.1_pt1 | contig 28781 bp, 20 predicted proteins | sample 4826721 | NCBI WGS metagenome assembly SKEJ01 (sample SAMN11008812, study PRJNA524170) | human gut metagenome | biome: Human fecal sample; material: Feces; isolation source: fecal sample from pouch patient p31 | host: Homo sapiens | place: Israel: Tel-Aviv | collected 2015-06-02 | reverse complement strand
AAGAACTGTAAGAAAGTAGAAGACGACTGCGAGATCTTCTTATAAAAACAATGAGGAAAAGCAGTTACTAGAGCGTGTTTGAAAAATCATTCCCGCAATCTGCACGCCCCACTTTGCAGTATATTTTGCCCGAATTCGGTTGCCGTAGCCCGCTACGGCGCCCTCATCCGGACAAAATCTCCCACAAATTGTGACGCACATCTTGCAGAAAGCCTTTTTCAAACACGCTCTAGGCACAGAATGAACAGTAGGACAGTGACCGGACTGGAAGTACTCTGTTCAGTCACGCAAATGAATTAAGCGAATATGTCGCGTGCCAGCGACATCATTATAATGGAGGCCGTGCCCTCAAGGCATGTGAAAGAATATGAACAAGAAGCAGAAAAAAGTATTGACCAGAATTATTATTGCTTTTGTCCTTTTGGTTTTGCTGCGCTTTCTTCCGGTAGATGGCTATCTTCGAATGGCACTTTACATGGTCCCATATCTGGTGATCGGTTATGATATTCTGAAAAAAGCGTTTAAGGGAATTAGGAACCGTCAGGTATTTGATGAAAATTTTCTGATGGCAGTTGCCACAGTTGGTGCCATTGCTCTCGGCGATTATCAGGAAGGCACTGCGGTTATGCTGTTTTACCAGATCGGAGAACTTTTCCAGAGTTATGCCGTTGGAAAGAGCAGAAGAAATATCAGCGAGCTGATGGATATCCGTCCGGATTATGCAAATATCGAGCAGGACGGCAAGCTGGAAAAGGTAGACCCGGACGAGGTAGAGGTTGGAACTATCATTGTGGTTCAGCCAGGAGAGAAGATTCCAATTGACGGAATGATTGAAGACGGAAATTCCACATTAAATACAAGCGCATTGACAGGGGAAAGTCTTCCGCGAGATGCAAAAGTGGGGGATGAGGTCATCAGTGGCTGTATCAACATGACAGGTGTATTGAAAATCCGCACCACAAAGGAATTCGGTGAATCTACGGTCTCCAAGATCCTGGATCTTGTTGAGAACTCCAGCTCCAAGAAATCCAGATCTGAAAACTTTATTTCAAAATTTGCGAAATATTATACCCCGGCAGTTTGCTACAGTGCTCTGGCACTTGCAGTCATTCCGCCTCTTTACAGAATGCTGTTTATGGGACTTTCTCCGGAATGGGGAGACTGGATCTACCGTGCCCTGACGTTCCTTGTAATCAGCTGTCCATGTGCACTGGTGATCAGTATTCCCCTCAGTTTCTTTGCTGGAATCGGTGGTGCCAGCAATCAGGGCGTTCTGGTAAAAGGCTCTAACTATCTGGAGACGCTTTCCCAGACGAAGACCGTTGTTTTTGATAAAACAGGTACTATGACAAAGGGCGTATTCGAGGTCAGCGGAATCCACCATAATGAGATGGAGGATGCAAAGCTTCTGGAATATGCAGCATATGCAGAGTGCTCTTCCTCACACCCCATCAGCAAGAGCCTTCAGAAAGCATATGGCAAGCCAATTGACCGCAGCCGTGTCACAGACATTGAGGAAATCGGTGGAAACGGTGTTATTGCAAAGGTGGAAGGCGTGTCTGTAGCTGCCGGCAACGCGAAGCTGATGAATCGTCTGGGTATTGCGTACAAAGAGTGCCATCATGTAGGAACGGTTGTCCATATGGCTGTGGATGGAAAATATGCAGGTCATATCCTGATTTCTGACATTATCAAACCTCATGCCAAAGAGGCAATTGAGAACCTGAAAAAAGCAGGCATTACAAGAACGGTTATGCTCACCGGTGACGGAAAAAAAGTGGCAGAGTCTGTAGCAGCTGACCTTGGAATCGGAGAGGTTCACAGCGAGCTTCTTCCGGCGGATAAGGTTTCCAAGGTGGAAGAACTTCTGGCAAATAAGTCTGAAAAAGAGAAGCTTGCCTTTGTTGGAGACGGAATCAATGATGCACCGGTTCTTTCAAGAGCGGATATTGGTATTGCAATGGGTGCGCTTGGTTCTGATGCTGCAATCGAGGCGGCTGACGTTGTGCTGATGGATGACGACCCGTTAAAGATTGGGAAAGCCATTCGCATTGCCAAGAAGTGTATGCGAATTGTATATGAAAATATTTATTTTGCAATTGGCGTGAAACTGATCTGCCTGGTACTTGGTGCCCTCGGCATTGCAAACATGTGGATAGCCATTTTTGCAGATGTAGGCGTTATGGTACTGGCAGTGCTCAATGCAATCCGTACTTTGTTTGTGAAAAATCTTTGATGATGATATCGAGGTATTCAGAATGAAAAAAGACATAGATAAAGAAGTGGAAATCTGTGATTGCTGTGAGGTCCATGAAAATCTTCTGCAAATTGTAAACGAGACCATCCCAGAGGAAAACGAGCTGTACGATCTGGCAGAGCTGTTCAAGGTGTTTGGAGATTCTACCAGGATCCGGATCCTGTTTGTACTTTTTGAAGCAGAGGTGTGCGTGTGTGACCTTGCAAAGGCATTGAACATGACTCAGTCAGCTATTTCCCACCAGCTTCGTATCCTGAAACAGAATAAACTGGTAAAAAGCCGCAGGGATGGAAAATCTATATTCTATTCTCTGGCAGATGAGCATGTTCGGACGATCATTGACCAGGGAAGAGGGCATATAGAGGAAGATTAGAGGTTGACTTCTTAACGGCAATTTGGTATATTAACTACACATATGGATTCTGTGAGGGAGTAGTTTGCGTGAAAACGTGGTTTGTCAACAGTCGCGGCTTTGATCGGATCTGATTCTGGCCTGGCAAATCTTAAAGAATGAGACTCATGTATGCATGTTATGGCATACATGGGTCTTTTTACATTTGCGGCAGATGTGATTCCAAAGAAGAAGGCTTATGAAGTAAATGCTGTTTTGTAGCATTCATTTTGCAGAAAGCCTTTTCAAACACACTCTGGAGAATTTGTAAAGGTAAAAATATGCGGATAACAAAAGGAGAGTATTATGCAAAATATTATTAATGGATTGCCAATTGCAGCCGTTATTCTGCTGCTGGCAGTGGGATTTGCTTTTCTGGTAAAAGGGGCTGACTTTTTTGTGGAGGGAAGTTCCAGCATTGCGAAGAAGTTAAAGGTTCCGCCCATCATCATTGGTCTTACGATTGTGGCTATGGGAACTTCACTGCCAGAAACAGCCGTGAGTGTGACTGCTTCTCTGGTACAGAATAATGAACTTGCGGTCAGCAATGTAGTAGGATCCAATATTTTTAATCTGATGTTTGTAATTGGTGTCTGTTCAATTCTGACGTCGATTATGGTCCAGAAAGCAACTGTGGTAAGAGATATTCCCTTGTCTTTAGGCTGTGCACTATTTCTGCTTGTACTGGGAGTTTCAGGACTGGGAGATAAGGCGGGAATGACGCTGGGTCATGCGGATGGAGTTATTTTCCTGATCGTGTTTGCCGGATACATTTTCACAATGGTACGAAGCGCAATGAAAGCCCGTGCTGCAGGACAGAAGGTTGAAATAGAAGGCGTTGAAGAATGTGACAATATGAAAGAGCTGTCATACGGCAAAAGTATCCTCTTTCTGATCGTGGGTGCAGCTGCAATTGCTTTTGGCGGTGACCTTACCGTTGATACAGCCAGCAGGATTGCAATAGAGCTTGGAATGAGCCAGACTCTGGTCGGGCTTACCATTGTGTCTATCGGAACTTCACTTCCGGAGCTTGTAACCTCTGTAGTTGCAGCAAGAAAAAATGAAGTTGATATGGCAGTTGGAAATGCAGTCGGATCCAATATTTTCAATATTCTGATGGTTCTTGGAATCTCATCTGCTATCAGTCCGGTAGCTTTGATCCGGGAAAACATAATCGATATAGTGCTTCTTATGGTATTTTCGGTTATGGTCTGGATCTTTGCAGGAACCAGGAAAAAAATTGAGCGCAAAGAGGGTATTATAATGGTAGTGGTATATCTGGTTTATTGCGCATATATTATTGCCCGCTGATAAAAGCAGAAAAAGCTTTCATCCATCCCGCAAAGGGAGAGATGAAAGCTTTTTTGATTGGAAAACAGGTGAAAATCAACGCTTGCATAGAAAAACACCTGGCGGAACAGTACCAGCTGAATAGCGGTAAATATGCTGAAAAATTAAAACATATTGCTGATAAAAATTTCCAGACCAATTGCAATAAGAATGACGCCGCCGAGAATATCCGCCTTGTTGGAAAGCCTGGTTCCGAAGCGTTTTCCAAGGGAAAGTCCGGTCATGCAGATAAAGAATGTGACTATGGCAATGATCAGGGAACAGACAAGAGCCATCAGCCAGTCATACTCTGAGATGGTGAATCCTACGGACAGGGCGTCAATGGAGGTTGCAATGCCCTGAACGAAAAGGGCTTTGGGACCAACTCCCGGAATTTCATCACCCTCATCGGTTCCCCGGATACCATTGATCAGCATGGAGCCACCAATATAGCCAAGAAGGATCAGCGCGATCCATGGAATAAATTTCTCAAATGTCCTGAAGTATTCTACAATGGTGTGGACACATAACCATCCGGTCATTGGCATGATGGCCTGGAAAGCACCGAATGTGCCTGCAATGCCGCACATTTTTTTCATGCGCATCTTAGGCTCGTGAAGGCCGTTTGCCAGGGACACAGAAAAAGCATCCATTGCAAGTCCGACTCCAAGCAGGGCGCTGTTCAGAAAAAACACAAAACTGTAGTTCATTTTTACGTTCCTCCGTAATGTATTTTATTACTGGTTTCCATTTTTTTATTTGCTGTGGAAACAGATCTCTCGGCGAAGCTTTTTACAGCATGAAAAAAGACCCGATATATAACCACAGGCTATATATGGGTCATCTGCATTCTTATAAAAGGACAGACTCCATGTATAGCATAACGTTATACATGAGTCTCGCAATTTAATGCAAGCCAGATCGAAACACTGCTCTGAAATCTGCTGTTCATTCAGTGAACAGCAATCTATACAAACAGATTCATACGGTCGGTATGTTGACTTGCCACGCGTCTGTGGACACGCTTGCTACTCCCTCACAGGGAAACCTTGTTTCGTAACTTTATCAGATAATGATAAAATTGTCAATAATTTTTCTCAATAATATTGACATCCTGACAATATTAGAATAAACTAACTTCTGTAACATTAATGATAAAATTTATCATTAGCAGACGAATTTTATCAAAAATGGTTGCTGCTTAGTTTTGAACAGCAACAAAAATCTTACATATGGGAAAAGAGGACAAGTACATATGACATTAAAAGACCTTCCCATCGGGAAAACTGCCACAGTTACAGTAGTAGGAGGAGAGGGTGCCCTGCGGCAGCATTTCCTGGATATGGGAATCATTCCCATGGCGGACGTGACCATGGTAAAATATGCACCTATGGGTGATCCTGTTGAAGTCAGGATACATAGCTATGAGCTGACTCTGCGTCTTGCAGATGCTGCCCAGATTCAGATTGATAATGTAAGGGATGAAAAAGAGCAGAAACGAGGAAGCCGTGTCAGGGCAATTCCTCATCCAGGTCTGGGCGAGGGAGGTAAATATCATGAAAAAGCAGATGAGCATCCCCTTCCTGACAGTGAGCTTCTTACCTTTGCGCTGGCAGGAAACCAGAACTGCGGTAAAACAACCCTGTTTAATCAGTTAACCGGCTCCAGTCAACATGTAGGAAACTTTCCGGGAGTTACAGTAGACCGTAAAGATGGTATTATTCGTGGGAAAAAGAATACTTTGGTGACAGATTTGCCGGGAATTTATTCCATGTCTCCTTATACAAGCGAGGAAATCGTAACCAGAAGCTTTATTTTGGAGCAGCATCCTAAGGGAATTATCAATATTGTGGATGCCACGAATATCGAGAGAAATCTTTATCTTACTATGCAGCTGATGGAGCTGGATGTGCCTATGGTACTGGCATTGAATATGATGGATGAAGTAAGGCAGAATGGTGGTTCTGTGCGTGTGAACCAGATGGAGGAGGCCTTGGGGATTCCGGTTGTACCTATTTCTGCAGCAAAAAATGAAGGTATTGATGAATTGGTTGCACATGCCATTCATGTGGCAAAATATCAGGAAAAACCAAAGCGGCTGGATTTCTGTGATGCAAACGATGACGGCGGAGCCGTTCACAGATGTCTTCATGGAATTATGCATCTCATTGAAGATCATGCACAGCAGGCAGATATTCCGGTGCGTTTTGCAGCCAGTAAGCTTGCAGAAGGGGATGAACTGATCCTGGAAAAGCTTGGACTGGATCAGAATGAAAAAGAAACCCTGGAGCATATTGTAAAGCAGATGGAGACAGAGCGTGGGCTTGACCGGTCCGCAGCGATTGCCCATATGCGCTTTGATTTTATTGAAAAAGTCTGTGCGGAGACCGTGATTAAGCCTCATGAGAGCAAGGAGCATCTGCGCAGTCAGAAGATGGATAAAATACTTACAGGCAAATATACAGCCATTCCATGCTTTGCAGGTATTATGGCTCTGGTTTTCTGGCTGACCTTTGGTGTGATCGGAAAGGGACTTTCGGATCTTCTGGATATGGGAATTACCTGGCTGACTGCAGTGGTGGATCAGGCCATGACTGCATGGAACATAAATAATGTGCTTCATTCTCTTGTAATTGACGGTATTTTCAATGGAGTTGGAAGTGTGCTCAGCTTTCTGCCGATTATCGTCACCCTGTTTTTCTTCCTGTCACTTTTGGAAGACAGTGGATATATGGCCAGAGTTGCTTTTGTAATGGATAAGCTGCTTCGAAAGATTGGACTTTCCGGACGAAGCATTGTCCCAATGCTTGTAGGCTTTGGCTGTACAGTTCCTGGCGTTATGGCAAGCAGAACCCTGCCCTCAGAGCGTGACCGTAAGATGACGATCCTCCTTACTCCTTTTATGAGCTGTTCGGCAAAGCTTCCTATTTATGCTTTCTTTACAGCTGCCTTTTTCCCGAAATACGGTGCACTGGTAATGATAGCACTTTATTTCGGCGGAATTATTATGGGAATCCTGATGGCACTGATTTTTGGAAAAACCATGTTTAAGGGAGAAGCGGTTCCCTTTGTAATGGAGCTTCCTAATTATCGTCTTCCAGGTGCAAAAAACGTTGGCCAGCTTCTTTGGGAAAAAGCAAAGGATTTTCTTCAGAGAGCCTTTACTGTTATTTTTGTGGCAACCATTGTGATCTGGTTTTTACAGACCTTTGATCTGCATCTGAATATTGTGACAGATTCCAAAGACAGTATTCTTGCAGTACTTGCCGGATTTATTGCACCGGTATTTGGGCCTCTTGGCTTTGGGGACTGGAGATTTTCCACAGCTCTTGTAACAGGTTTCATGGCAAAGGAGAGCGTGGTTTCCACATTGTCCATATTATTTGGAAGCACAGCGGCACTGGTGGAGGTGCTTTCTCCGCTGGCAGCAGTGTGCCTTCTTACCTTCTGCCTTTTATATACGCCTTGTGTAGCCGCAATCGCTTCTGTAAAACGTGAGCTTGGCGGAAAATGGGCAGCAGGAGTGGTAATCGGTCAGTGTGTGATCGCCTGGATTGCGGCATTTTTGGTAAAAATTGTTGGCGTTTTGATTGGTTTTTGAGAAAAATGACTATTTTTCATTTTTGTTAAAAATAATATTGACTATTGGTCATTTTGGGTTATACTATAGTACGAAAGAAATGAATTTAAGGAGATGACATCAATGGTCAAAGTAGGAAAATGGATAGCCAAGCATAAGGTCCTGGTGCTTTTGATCGGACTTTTGCTGGTAATCCCGTCTGTGATCGGAATCGCAGAGACGAGAGTAAATTATGATCTGTTAAGTTACCTTCCGGATACCCTTGAGACAGTAAAAGGTCAGGATATTCTGGTGGATGAGTTTGGTATGGGCGCCTTTTCCATGGTAATTGTGGAGAATATGGATATGAAGGATGTCCAGAAGCTGGAAGAGAAATTCAGTGAAGTAGAGCATGTAAAGGATGTTCTCTGGTATGATGATGTGGCGGATATCACTCTTCCGGTAGAGATGATTCCTGAGAAGTACAGAAAGGTATTTATAAATGGCGATGCAACCATGATGCTGGTTCTGTTCGATAATACCACATCTTCAGATACTTCCATGGAAGCTATCACAGAACTACGTAAGATTGCCAACGAGCAGTGCTTCCTCAGTGGCATGACAGGAGTTGTTACAGATATTAAGAACATTGCCATGCAGGAGCTGCCGATTTACGTTGTGATCGCGGCAGTACTCAGTCTGATCGTTCTGGAGCTGACAAGCGGATCCTTTGTTGTTCCGTTTTTGTTCCTGCTCAGTATCGGACTTGCTATCCTTTACAACCTGGGAAGCAATATTATTCTGGGCGAGACCTCTTATATTACACAGGCACTTACCGCAGTACTTCAGCTTGGTGTTACCATGGATTATTCCATTTTCCTTCTGAACAGCTACGAGGAAAATAAGAAGCGGTTTCCTGGAGAAAAGGACCGTGCCATGGGTCATGCCATTGCCAATACTTTTAAGTCTGTAGCTGGAAGCTCTGTTACCACAGTAGCCGGCTTCGTTGCACTTTGTGTTATGACCTTTGCTCTTGGACGTGACCTTGGTATTGTAATGGCGAAGGGCGTCATCATTGGTGTTATCTGTTGTGTAACCGTTCTTCCCGCACTGGTTCTGTTTTTCGACAAACCAATCGAGAAGACACAGCATAAGCTGCTTCTTGCCAGAATGGATAAACCGTCTGCATTTATTACGAAGCATTATAAGCTTTGGACTGTGATTTTCCTGGTGCTTCTGCTTCCGGCTATTTATGGAAACAATCATACAAAGATTTACTATAATATTGCAGAATCCCTTCCAGCCACTTTGGATTGCAACATTGCCAATGATGAGCTGGAGAAAACTTTTGCAGTAGGCAATATCCATATGATTATGATGGATAAGAATATGGACTCCAAGCAGAAACAGCAGATGTTAAATGATATTGATAAGGTTGAGGGTGTGAAGTGGAGTCTGGGTATGAATTCCCTGATCGGACCTACCGTTCCGGAGTCTATGATCCCGGATGATCTGAAGAAGATTTTCAAAGGAGATCAATATGAGCTTGCATTTGTATGCTCTGAATATGGTTCTGCTACAGATGAGGTAAATGCCCAGCTTGCAGAAATTGATAAAATAGTAAAGAAATACGATAATACTGCAATGGTAATCGGTGAGGCACCGCTTATGAAAGATCTTCAGGATACCACAGATGCCGATCTGGTTCGTGTAAATGTAATCTCCATCGGTGCCATTTTCCTGATCATTATGATTATCTTTAAATCAATTTCCCTTCCGATCATTCTGGTTGCGGTTATTGAGTTTGCGATTTTTGTCAATATGGCCATTCCGTACTATCAGGGAATCAGCCTTCCGTTCGTTGCAAGTATTGTTATTGGTGCCATCCAGCTGGGTGCAACCGTTGACTATGCGATCCTGATGACTACCCGTTATCAGAGAGAGAGACAGCACGGTAAGAATAAGATGGAAGCCATCAGCATTGCCCATAAGACCAGCATGCCGTCCATTATCAGTAGTGGTCTCAGCTTCTTCGCAGCAACCTTCGGTGTTTCCTGTTATTCACAGGTTGAGATGATCGGTTCTATCTGTACACTGCTTGCCCGTGGTGCCATCATCAGTATGGTAGTTGTATTGTTTATCTTACCGGCCATGTTTATGATCTTCGATAAACTGATCTGTGTTACATCAATTGGCTTTCTTGGAGATAAAAAGGCGGCCAAAGCGAAATAAAACATAATCAGACGGTCTGGAAGCGCTGCTTACGCGCAGAACAGCCGGCTTTGGAAGAAATCCGTTACGGTTCGCTCCGTGACCGGCAACAGAAATCCTGCTTCAGCAAAATGAGGCAGGATTTTTTTGTTGAATAAAAGAGAAGAAAACGTTATAATTGTGTTGCATTTTAGAGCCTGTTTGAAAAAAGATTCCCGCAAATTGTGACGTACATTTTGCAGAATGCTTTTTCAAATACGTTTTAGGAAATGGAGTGATTTGTACATGACACTAGAAGAAATCCTTGCCCAGGTGCAAATGGGAGGACTTTCTCCGGAAGCAGCAGGGAAGCTGATTCGACAGGATGGTTACAAGGAAATGGATTATGCCAAGCTGGATACGGGGAGAAAAGCCCGTACTGGTTTCGCAGAGGTGATTTACTGCAGCAATAAGGCAGATGCCCATTTGCTGAAAATATTTGAGCGTTTATATATGGAAGAGGGAGAAGTACTTGGAACAAGGGCTTCCCAGGCACAGTATGAGCTGGTGAAGGAGAAGTTTCCGGAAGTTCAGTATGACCCTGTTTCCAGAATCCTGAAAATAGAGAAACCAGATAAGATTCATGAGGGAAAGGTGGCTGTCTGTACTGCAGGCACTGCAGATATTCCAGTGGCCGAGGAAGCAGCACAGACTGCAGAATATTTTGGAACTCACGTGGAACGGATTTATGATGTTGGTGTAAGTGGAATGCACAGGCTGTTTTCCAGGCTGGAGATCATTCAGGACGCGAATTGTGTTGTGGCTGTGGCTGGCATGGAGGGTGCTCTTGCCAGTGTTATGGGCGGTCTTGTAAGCCGACCGGTGATCGCGGTGCCTACGTCTGTGGGATATGGAGCGAATTTCCATGGATTATCAGCACTTCTGACCATGATCAATTCCTGTGCCAATGGAATTGCCACCGTGAATATTGACAATGGATATGGAGCCGGATATCTGGCAACGCAGATGAACCGGCTGGCGCTTGGTAAGTAAGAGACACAAATTGAAAAGCAATTTGATAAATTTGTAACGAGGAGAATTATGGGAAAATCATTATATCTGGAGTGTTATTCCGGAATCAGTGGTGATATGACAGTGGCAGCACTGCTGGATCTGGGAGCAGATCAGAAGGTGCTGGAGGATGTACTTGAAAGTATTCCGGTGCAGGGATTTGAGATAAAAGTAAGCAGGGTGACGAAATCCGGGATTGATGCCTGTGATTTCGATGTAATCCTGGATGCAGAGATAGACGGACATGACCATGATATGGAGTATCTGCATGGACATGATCATAGTCATACGCATGGGGCAGAAGAACATAATCACAGTCATACGCATGAGGCAGAAGAACATAATCACAGTCATACGCATATGGCAGAAGAACATAATCACCAGTATGAGCATAGCCATGAGGCAGCTGCAAAGAATGTGGCAGTACATGGACATGATTATGGAGATGAGACAGCAGTACATACTCACGAGCACCATCGTCAGCACAAACACCGCGGCATGAACGAAATCCGTCAGATACTTGCTGACACAAAGATGACTGACAGTGCCAGAGGTATTGCCCTTAAAATTTTTCAGATCCTGGCAAGGGCAGAAGCAAAAGCCCACAATGTTCCGGTGGAGGAGGTGCATTTCCACGAAGTTGGAGCTGTGGATTCCATTGTAGATATTTTGTCCGTGGCAGTCTGCCTGGACAATCTTGGAATTACAGAGGTCATTGTACCTGTATTATGTGAAGGAATGGGTACGGTCCGCTGCCAGCATGGCATTTTACCAGTTCCGGTTCCAGCGGTAACCCATATTGTACAGCAGTGTGGCCTGAATCTGCGGATCACTCTGGTACAGGGTGAACTGGTAACTCCTACAGGTGCGGCAATTGTGGCAGCAGTACGTACTTCCTGCAAATTACCGGAGACCTTTGCAATTGAGAAAACAGGTATCGGAGCTGGCAAGAGGACGTATGAGTGCCCGGGAATCCTGCGTGCAATGCTGATTCACCCGGAAGAATCCCATAAACCGGAAAAAGCGGTGGGAATTCCGGCAGGAAATGAAAGTGCGGCAAATGAAACTGCCAAAATTCAGACCGGTGTTACGGAAAGCGCGGATTGTGCAGATTACATCTACAAGCTGGAAACAAACATCGATGACTGCAGCGGTGAAGTACTTGGCTTTGTCATGGAGAAGCTTTTTGAGGCCGGTGCAAGGGATGTGCATTATACTCCTGTATATATGAAGAAAAACCGTCCTGCATGGCTTCTTACCGTAATCTGTAAGGAAGAAGATGTCCCGGGAATGGAAGCTTTGATTTTTGCAGAAACTACCAGTATTGGTATCCGCAGGGTCAAGATGGAGCGCACGATTTTGCCCCGGAGAAAGCGGAAAGTAATGATTCCCTTCGGTGAGGTGGAAGTGAAAATCTGCGGTCCGGAAGGAGCAGAGAAATGCTATCCGGAGTATGAAAGCCTGGCGAAAATCTGCAGAAAGACTGGAATTTCTTATGCAGAAGCCTACCAGATGGCAGTAGATGCAAGTAAGAATCTGGAATGATTGATGTTATTGGTCACGGAGTAACACAGTAACTGATTGATCGCTTCCAGGTCAAATCGCAATATTGCAACCTGCGAAAGAGTATGTTACAATACAGTTTGGCTTTTTTTAAAGAGAAGTTTATATACGAATGCTTTGGATAAAACAGAAAGCCAAATTTTTCAAAATATAATGGAGTGAATATGAAGAAATATTTAGATAATCTCAGACAGTATCAGTTCCTGTTAAGTGAGCTGGTCAAAAAAGGAATCAAGCTGAAATATCGTCGTTCCTACCTTGGTATTTTGTGGTCCATGCTAGAACCACTGCTTTCCATGGTGGTACTGACCATTGTCTTCGGAACCCTGTATGGAAACACGGACAAAACATTCCCTGTATACATTCTTTCCGGACGTCTTCTGTACAGCTTTTATTCCTCTGCAACCAAAGCTGCGCTGAAATCCATCCGATCCAATGCTGCAATGATCAAGAAAGTGTATGTACCGAAATATCTGTATCCACTTTCAACTGTAATTTATAATTATATTATTTTTCTGATCTCCCTGGTTGTGCTTGCCATTGTAGGCGTGATCCTGGGTGTGAAACCGACTATTTATCTGCTTCAGGCACCGGTTGCCCTGATCATCATTCTGATCCTTTCCTACGGAAGTGGAATGTTCCTTGCAACTATCGGTGTATTTTTCAGAGATATTGAGTATCTCTGGTCTGTTGCCCTGATGCTGATCATGTATACATGTGCCATCTTCTATTATCCAAGCAAACTGCTGAAGAGTGGCTGGGCATGGATCCTGAAGTTCAATCCTCTGTACTGTACCATTCAGATTTTTCGATCTGCAATCTTCGGAGAGCCTATGTATGCGCCGTATGTAATTTATGCAGCTGCATTCAGCGTAGTGATCACCATCATCGGACTTGTATGCTTCAAGAAAAAACAGGATAATTTTATTCTGTACATCTAGAACCTGTTTGAAAAATCATTCCCTGCAGAAGGTATTTTTCAAACACGCTCTAAACTACCATTTACAGGAACATGTTAAGGAGAAAATATGAGCAAGACAGCCATTGAAGTCGATAACGTAAGCATGAAGTTCAACCTGAGCCGTGAGAAGGTTGACAGCTTAAAAGATTATATATTTAAAACCATTAAGAGAGAAATCCAGTACAATGAATTCTGGGCCCTGAAGAATGTAAGCTTCAGCGTGGAAAAGGGAGACCGTGTAGGTATCCTTGGTCTTAACGGAGCTGGAAAAAGTACTCTTCTGAAGGTGATTTCCGGTGTATTCAAGCCTACAGAGGGTCATGTGGACAAACATGGGAAAATGGTTCCCCTTCTGGAACTTGGCGCTGGTTTTGACCCGCAGTATACAGGAAAAGAGAATATTTACCTGTATGGTGCCATGCTTGGATATACCAAGAAATTTATTGACAGCAAATATGATGAGATTGTAGAATTCTCTGAACTTCAGAAATTCATGGATGTTCCGGTGAAAAATTATTCCTCCGGTATGAAATCCAGACTTGGCTTTTCCATTGCCACAGTAGTAGAACCGAAGATCCTGATCCTGGACGAGGTCCTTTCCGTAGGTGACGCCAAGTTCCGTAAAAAAAGTGAAAAGAAGATCATGAGTATGTTTGACTCAGGTGTTACCGTCCTTTTTGTATCCCATTCTCTGGAACAGGTACAGCGCCTTTGCAATAAGGCCATGATTCTGGAAAAAGGCAAGCTGATCGCATACGGCGACATTGATCCGATCTCTGAGCAATACAGTAAAATGATAGGTGGCTGATTATGAAAAAGGAATTAACCCGGGAAGTTTCCAGATATGACAAGCTGATAAAGCGTTTAGAAGGTGAAAAATGAAAATCCTGCAGGTAGGGCTGGGAAATAATCCTGGCGGTATGGAAGCATTTGTAATGAATTATTTCAGGGAACTGGCCAGACAGGGAGTATCCTTTGATTTTGTATCCATGTATGGAACGATTGCTTATGAGAAAGAAATCCTGGAGCTTGGGGGACGGGTTTTCTATGTCCCCAATGTAAAAAAAGATTACTTTGGCTATATAAAGGCCTTTCGGAAGCTCCTTTCCCGGGAGAAGTACGATGTCGTGCATGTGAATATGCTTTCAGCAGCCAATATCGTACCACTTCGCCTGGCGAAGCAGGCAGGAGTGAGAAAGGTGATCGCACATTCCCATAACGCTTCAGCACCGGGAATTGTGCGTAAGCTGATGGATGGCGTGAATCGTCCCAGAATGAAGCATTATGTGAATGAGAAGTTTGCCTGTTCCGAAAAAGCAGGCAGATGGCTGTTCGGAGATAAGGCTTTTGAACGGGGTGAAGTAACTTTGGTTGCAAACGCAATTGAGACAGATAAATATGGCTTTTCAGAGTCAAACAGGCGGAAAATCAGAGAAAAGCTGGGGATTTCTGGGGATGCCCTGGTAGTAGGGCATGTAGGCAGGTTTCAGATTCAGAAGAATCATGAGGCCATTCTTCGTATTTTCCATGAAATCCAACGAAAAGAGCCGGCTGCAAGGCTTTGCCTTATAGGTGACGGCGAATTAAAGGAACAGATCCAGGAGCAGGCTAAGAAGGCGGGTGTCCTGGATAAAATCATATTTACGGGAGTATGTCAGGACGTGGAGCGGTACTTAAGCGCCATGGATGTTTTCCTGTTTCCTTCTTTATTTGAGGGACTTCCCTTTACTCTTCTGGAAGCTCAGGCCAATGGCCTGCCCTGTGTGATTTCAGACCAGATCACAGGAGAAGCAATACTCTCCCGGGAAAATGTGACGATGATTTCTCTGGCAGAAAGCCCGGAGAAATGGGCCAAAGCTGTGTTTAAGATGAAGGAAGCCGGGAGAATCGAAAGAGAAGAAGCGGCCAGAAGGCTGGCAGAAGCAGGATTTGACATCCATAAGGAAGGGCAGAAGCTGATGCTTCTGTATGGCAGATAAGCTGACTGAGAAAGCTTTAGAGCGTGTTTGAAAAAGGCTTTCTGCAAGATGTGCGTCACAATTTCTAGACCGCAACCATTTAAAGAGCAGGAGAATAGGAATGGAAAAAATAGATTTTGTGCTCACCTGGGTGGACGGCAGTGACCCTGACTGGCTTGCACAGCGCAGGGAATATCAGCCTGGCAGGGGAACTGACGCCGGGGAGAGCAGATACCGCGATTGGGACAATCTCCAGTACTGGTTCCGCGGTGTGGAGAAATTTGCTCCCTGGGTAAATAAAATATATTTTGTTACATGGGGACATGTTCCAAAGTGGCTGAATACAGCTCATGAGAAGATTCAGATTGTAAAGCATGAGGATTTTATGGCGCCTGCTTATCTTCCTACCTTTAATATTAATTCCATAGAACTGAATCTTCACCGAATAAAAGGATTGTCAGAGCATTTCGTCTTTTTTAATGATGATATGTTTCTCATTGATTCCGTGAGACCGGAAGATTTTTTCAAAAACGGATTTCCCTGTGACTGCTGTATTGAGACTGCCCTTGTGCAGGACAATATCCGCAACCCTTTTGCCAATATTCTTATGAATGATGCAGCTCTTGTCAATATGCATTATAATAAAAAAGAAGTGATCAAAAAGCAGGCAAAAAAATGGTTTAGCCCGGCTTATGGAGCAATGCTCTTCCGTAATGTGCTGATGCTGCCTTATCGTGAATTTTCCAGTTTTAAATATTCACATCTTCCAAGTCCTTTTTTGAAAGCAGCCTATTGGAAAGTATGGGACGAAGAAGGCGCTGTTCTGGATGAGGTTTGTAAGAATCGTTTCCGTACAGTATTCGATGTGAACCAGTACGTGATGAAATACTGGCAGTACATGGAAGGGAAATTTACGCCCCAGTCACCGAAGCTTGGAAGATTTTATACCATAGGAAAACATGATCAGCAGATCCACCATACCATTCGCAGACAGGCGTGTAAGATGATCTGCCTTAATGATGATGTGAATGTGGGTGATTTTGAGAAGCAGAAGAAAGAAATTCAGAGAAGCTTTGAAGTGATTTTTCCAGAGAAATCGTCTTTTGAGATGTAATTGCAGAAAGCCTTTTTCATACAGGCTCTGGTGTATCGTAATTTTTGTCAGGCAAATTATAGAAACGAGGGTAAGAGATGACAAAGGATTCCCTTAAAAGGAAAATAAAAGAAGAGGGTCTGGCTGGAAGTGTTCTTTATTATCTGGGCCGCTTTTGTTCAAAAGCGGAGCTTGCCATGGTGGGAAAATGGTTCGGGAATCACGGGAAGCTCCGTCAGAACTGCATTGTGCTGAAAAACCGTACCATGCAGGACATGACAGACAATCCCAGGGCCTTTTATGAATATCTGATTCAGAATAAAATAAATGAGAACTATCAGATTATCTGGATGGTTTCCGATAAGAAAAAATGTGAGAAACTGAAATGCAAGAATGTTAAATTTGTAACTGCAGAGAATAAATATGGCTGGTCCAGCCCCCTTTCTTATTATTATGGTGCTGTTGCAGGATTTTTTTTCTATACAAACAATACAGCTTACCTGAATTTTTACCATTGTAAAGGGCAGACCACAGTGAACATGTGGCATGGCTGCGGCTATAAGGATGCAGCCAAAGACAACAAGCCGCCTGCAGGAAAAAGCATGATGCATTTTGACCATGCCATGGTGCCGGGACCTGTGTTTGTGGAAACAAAATCCCGTTACTGGAACTGTGAGAAAGAGAAGATTCTTGCCCTTGGCTATCCAAGATATGACTGGATGCTCCATCCATCTGTCAGCCGTGGGGAGGCGCTGGAGAAGCTTTTTTCCCATAAGGATATGAAAACCGTGATCTGGATGCCTACTTTCCGAAAAAGTGAGGTGCTGATCAGCGCAGAGAATGAAATTGAACTTCCCTTTCAGCTTCCTGCATTGGAGAGCGAGGCGGAGCTGAAAGCACTGGATGTTCATTTAAGGGAATGCGGAATATTTCTGATCATCAAAAAACATCCCCTTCAGTCTGGCTGGTCCCTGGATGAAGGTGCGTATACCAATATCCGTTATGTGACAGAAGAAATGCTTCAGAAATCGGGCATTCAGCTGTATGAACTGGTGGGACTTATGGATGGACTGATTTCGGATTATTCCTCCATTGCAGTAGACTATATGCTTCTTGACCGACCTCTGGGCTATGTGCTCACAGACCTGGAAAGCTATCGAAATACAAGAGGATTTGTATTTGAAAATCCGGAAGCATATATGCCAGGTGAGAAGATTTACAATTTAGAGGATCTGAAGGACTATTTTTCCCATATCGCAGTGGGAGAGGATCCTTTTAAAGAAGAGAGAAGAAGATTATTGCCTGCAATGCACACTATGCCAAAGAAGTCAGGCTACTGCGAGGCACTTGCAGAGTATTTGAATATAAAGTAAAATAAAAGCAGAATGTACCCATTCAAAAAGGTTCTGGGATTATTTTTTCGTAGAAAACAGATACAGGAGAGGGATAAATGGGAAAGGTAATCGGATACACACAGGGAACTTACGATATGTTTCATATCGGTCATCTGAACCTGATCAAAAATGCCAAGAGAAGATGTGATTATCTGATCGTAGGCGTAAATACAGATGAGCTTGTGGAAAGCTATAAGAATAAAAGACCTATCGTGCCATTGGAAGAGCGGGCTGAGATCGTCCGGTCTATTAAATATGTGGACGAGGTGATCATCACAAATACCCTTGATAAAAAAGAAATCTGGGATAAGATCCGTTTCGATGAAATTTATATCGGAGATGACTGGAAGGGAAATGAGCGCTGGGAGCGCACCGGGAAAGAGATGGAAGCCCTGGGAGCCAGGCTGGTTTATCTTCCCTACACCAAAGATACTTCTTCTACAATGCTTCGTGAGAAACTGAAAGAGTATTAATGCGGACTGATTTAGAGCCTTTTTTAAACAGGCTCTGGATTGTAATATATTAAGAAAGGTAAAATCCATGGAAAGAGCACAGAGAATTCTAAAGAAATTTTCAAAAATCCTGAAAGAGCAGGGCGCAGGACCTTTGTTCACCACATTCAAAGGCTATGTGACTTATGCTTTATATGACCGCTGGAAAGTGAGAAGACTTCGTAAATTCCCCCCGCGTATGGTGAAAAACAGAATCCTGTTTGAGACAAATGATGATTTTACAGACAATTGCCGGGCTCTTTTTGATTATATGGTTGCAAATGGATATAATAAAAAATATGAGCTTGTCTGGCTGGTTCATGAGCCGGAGAAGTATAAGAAATACCAGGCGGAGAATGTGAAGTTTGTTCGCAATTTCAAGAAGAACACGACGATCCGCAGGGCAGCAGCTTACCGCTATGCATTGACCTCAGCCTTTATTTTTTACACCCAGGCGTTTAACTGGATCGGAATGGCAAGAAAGGGTCAGACTTTTGTAAATCTCTGGCATGGCTGCGGCTACAAGGCGAACAAGAACAACCGCAAGGTATTTTTCGACTACTGTCTGGTGCCAGGAGATGTGTTTATTGAGACGAAGAAAGAGTTCTTTGGCTGCAGTTCCAGGAAGCTTCTTGCACTTGGCTATCCCCGTTACGATCAGATGATGAAGGGAAGCGACGCCGCAAGAGCATATAAGGAAAAGCTTCTGAAAGCAGCTGACAGTGACAGGCTGATCCTGTGGATGCCTACCTACCGTCATGCAAGCAGCGAGAGACTGAATGAGGAAACGCTGAACAATGAATTTAATATCCCGATCCTGGACGATAAGGAGCGGCTTCTTGCTTTTAATAATTTCTGTCGTGATAATCATGTACTTGTGGTAATTAAGAAGCATTATCTCCAGATTCCATATGACTTTGGAGAAAATGTGCTGACAAACATTGTTTACCTGGAAAATCAGGATCTGGAAGACAATGGCTTGCAGCTTTATGAGTTTATCAACTGTTCGGATGCCCTGATTTCTGACTATTCCTCTGTGGCAATTGATTATCTGCTTCTCAACAGACCTATTGGATTTACCCTGGATGACTATGATGCCTATACGGAGTCCAGAGGATGGGTATTTGAAGATCCGCTGGAATACATGCCAGGAGAACATATTTACAATGTACAGCAGTTTGAACAGTTTGTTCTGGATGTCAAAAATGGAAAAGATGACTATGAGAATCAGCGTAAGGCAATTCTTGCAAAGACTCATAATGTAACAGATAATTACTGCAAACGTGTTCTGGATTATTTCAAAATTACGGTATAACAGTGAAAATACGAAAGCCTTTTTTTACATGCTTCAGGATTTATCCCGCAAAAGGAGGAAGCCCCGGCAGGGGTGGTATATAACATGAAAATATGTATCTGGATAACAAAAATCTTTGATCTGGGCGGAACCAAGAGAGTGGTTTCCCTGTTGGCAAATGAGTTGGTGAAAGAGCATGAAGTGACGATCATGACTTATGAAGACCGCTTTCGTGAAGACCGCACCATGTATCATTTAAGTGAAGATATTAATGTGGATTTCATTGACAACAGCCAGTTCGTGAATAAGCATCATACCCCGGCTTTCTGCGCCCGCTATCTGGTGAAGAAGCTCAATGACAGATCTGGTATGTTTAATAAAAAAAGCCTGAATCCCATTCTTGCAGAAGCAATTTTTCCAAAAAAAACAAGAGAGAAATGGGTGGAATATTTTAATTCCCAGGATTATGACGTGATCCTTACCACAGCATCCCTAAGCCTGAGACTTGCCATGATCGCGCCCCGGCTGAAAGCCGCAACCATCGGGTGGCAGCATAACTGCTATGACGGATATCTTCATGTGAAGCCTGTCGTTTTCTGGCAGCAGGAGAACCTTCTTCAGCAGTATCTGCCAAATTTGGACCGCTACATTGTGTTGAGTGATTATGATAAGCGGGACTATATGGAGAAGCTTGGAATAGATTGTGAAGTAAAAATCAATCCCAGAAGCTTTGTCAGTGAAAAGAAGTGCGATGTGAAATCCAAACGTTTTCTCATGGCGACCCGTTTCGTATATGCCAAAGGACTGGATCTGATGATGGAATCCTTTGAAGAGTTCTGCAAAGAGGATTCGGAGTGGGAGCTTGATATCATCGGAGACGGAGATCTTTTTGACCAGATCAGGGCAGATGCGAAGAAGCGTCATCTGGAGAAGCGTGTCCATTTTGTAGGATATACCAATGAGCCTGAGAAGTATTATCTGAATTCTTCTGTTTTCCTTCTTCCATCCAGATGGGAGGGCTGGCCTATGGTGATTATGGAAGCCTTTGAGTTCGGTCTTCCGGTAATCGCTTATCATATGGGCGCCATGGATCTGATCATTGATGATGGAAAGACTGGTTTCCTTCCTGAAGCGTTTGATCCCCACAAATTTGCCCAGGCCATGCTGAAACTGGCACATGACGAAGAGCTTCGTGTCCGGATGTCTGCGAATGCCATTGCCAAGTCTGATGATTTTTCTATCGACAAGGCAGTGAAAGAATGGGACAGACTTTTTGAACGTGTAGTTGCGAAGAAGAGGGGGAAGTGACATGAAGATCACCGTGAACAACCTGAAGAAGCTGGTGAAAAAGCTGGTCCGCCCGGATGAAAATTCCGGTAAAGAAAAGGACACTTTTGAGGCTGCCTTAAAGAGAGCCAGGGATGAGGCAAAATACAATCTTACGGAGGAGCTTCGGGAGAAGTACGCGGATTTTCTTGACAGTCCCATAAAAGAAAAATGTATACTATACGAGGCATTTGGGGGCAGAGGCATGACCTGCAGCCCTCATGCCATTTTCAAGTATTTACTGACCCAGACAGAATTTCAGGAGTATCTCCATGTCTGGGTCATTGACGATTTTTCAGATAATGAACCTTGGATGGGGCTTTACAAGGATTATCCAAATGTGAAATTTATTAAATTCCAGTCAGTAGAATACAGGGAATATCTGGCTACAGCCAAATATCTGATCAATAATGTAAGCTTTCCCGGATATTTTACCAAACGCAAGGAGCAGATCTTTGTGGATACCTGGCACGGAATCCCGTTAAAAACCATTGGATTTGACATTCCGGCAGGCAAGGTGAGTGCAGGAAATACAGTAAGGAATTTCCTTGCAGCAGACTATCTGATCGCGCCCAATCATTTTATGACAGAGATTTATGAGAATGCGTTCAAAATGAAAAATCTTTATCCCGGAAAAATCCTGGAAATCGGGCAGCCCCGTAATGACAGCTATTTTCACACAGACCGGGAGGCCATATTTAAGAAGCTGCAGATGGCAGGCGTGGAGGCAGATCCAAAGAAGAAGCTGATCCTTTATGCGCCTACCTGGAAGGGCAGCAGGTATTCCAGCCCGGATACCAGCCTGGATGCCTATGAGAAGATGATCCGCACTATCGAGGAGAATGTGGATACCAGGGAGTACCAGGTGCTGGTGAAGCCTCATCAGATTGTATACTACCACATTAAAGACACAGTAGGGATAACCGGCCAGTATATTCCTGCAACCGTAGATACCAATGAGCTTCTTCGTGCTACAGATGTTCTGATTTCCGATTATTCCAGTATTTATTTTGACTATCTGGTATCAAAAAAGCCCATTTTGTTCTTTATCCCGGATCTTGCAGAATATAAAAATTACAGAGGCTTATACTTCGGAATTGATAAGCTGCCGGGTCCTGTTGCAGAAACTTATGAGCAGCTTGGAGATTATGTGAAGGATGCCGAAAGAGCCATGGAGCCATACCGGAAGGTTTACGAAAGGGAAGCAGCCTGGGCGTGTCCGCAAGATGACGGAGAGGTCTGCCGCCGCCTTGCAGACATTGTGTTCCACGGAAAAGAAGATTCCCGGTGTATAGCCTGTCAGGATGAGGCGCAGTCACCAAAGAAAAAGCTTCTGATGTATGCCGGTGATTTTTCGGAGGGAGATGACACCGAAGCATTTCTTGGACTTGCAGAGAACCTGGATTTTCAGAAATACGATGTTACCCTGCTTGTGTGCGGTGGTGGAGACGATTTGGCAGAAGAACAGATCATAGGTCTTCCTACCGGGCTTCGGATCCTTTACCGTGGTCAGCCTTTTAACGGAAAAGCGGAGGAAATCGCGAAGAATGAGCTGTTTTTGAAGGGAAAAATAAAAGATATTCCACATGCTTTTTACAAGAGAGAGGCAAGGCGCCTGTTTGGAGAGGCGAAATTCGACTGTGCAATTGACCTTACCGGGAAAAAGAGCCTGTTTTCAGTGGTGGCAAAGGAGATGGAGGGCGTTCGGTTTTTCCAATACAATGCACGTTTTGTCCGGGAAAAACAGATTGCAAAGGAGCTGGCAGGCCAGCAGGTAATCGTATCTGCCACAGAAAGCTACTTTATTGCCAGATACCAGGGAAACAATCCAGCTGTTATTACCGTGGAAGCCATTCCGGCACCGGATACAGAGAAAATCAATTATATTTGTATGTACCAGCAGAAAGCCCAGAACGTTCTGAAGGCTTTTGGCCGTCTGGAGAAAAATACCTGTCTTTACATTACCGGAAAAGGGAATGGGTATCAGAAGCTGAAAGCTATGGTTTCAGATCTTCACCTGGAGGGAAGGGTGATTCTTACCGGATGGCTTGAGAAACCCTTTGCATTTATGAATCTGTGCGATTATTTTATCTGCCCGGAAGGGGAAGAAGAAAGCCTGGGTACCCTTGCTGCAAAAACCATGAATATGAAGCTGCTGGCAGAAGACTGCACAACAGAGATGCCTTACAGCTTTCAGGCCAGGTCCTGGAATCAGGAACAGAGTGAGAAGCTGGATGAGCTGATAGAAGGTAAGAGGACTTCAGATGAATGAGATAGAGAAGATTTTGAAAGATAATATGGAGGATTATGAGAGCGTGAAGCGTCAGGCTCTGAAATTCATCCATGAGAATAAGAAAGAACTTTCCAAAAACTATGCCTACGCAGAGGTATGCGGGAATCCGGTGGAGGCTTCCCATTTTTTCTTCCTTATAGATGAAAAAAAGCCTGGCAGTGACCTGCTTCTGGAAATGCTGGACTATGCGCTGAAGAATTATGTTTCCTCTGAGAAGGCGAGTGTTACGGCCTGCATAAAAGGCGGTTTTCATCTGGTGAAAAAAACAGGTGTGTATTATGTAAAAGAGGAAAGTCGTGAATATCTGGAGGCGCTTTCCCAGGCTGGTTACATTATCGGTAATATGGTTCTGCCAGGCTCTTTTGTGAAAAAAGAAACACAGGTTTATTTTAATCCCATGCTGGAAATTTATGATAGGAAGTCTGTGGAGACTGCAGAATTTCTCTCAGTTACGGCAAGGGAGCTTCTGAAAACAGATTATATCTACGCTCCGTCTAAGAGTAAAGCGAAGGAAGCATGGCTGGAAAAATGCACCCTGGGAAAAGTCTATGATGGAAAAGTGATCATAGAGAAAAAGGAAGGATTAAAAGAAGGCAGAGGCAGTCTTCTGGAGTGTATCCGAAGTCAGAATGCAGTGCCTGGAATGGAGTTTTTCTCCCTTCGAAATCCGGAGGAAAGAAAGAAAGTCCTGATCCTTAGCAGCTGGAAAGCCGGGCGGGAGGCTAAGCTTGTTGTCCGAAAGCTTGCAGACAGTATGGACAGGGAAAAATATGATACGGTTATTTATAGTGGCTGGCTTGGAAGCAAGGGAGATGTGAAAGAATTTCTCGCCTTTGAAAAAGAGCTTCCAAAAGTGATGGGCGCAGGAAGGATGACTTTGAGTGAGGAAGATTTCCTGAATTACCGTATGATTGAGAAAAATCCGGCTCTTTATCTGGAAAATCCGGAAATACGAAGATATATGCGAATGCTTGCCAGAAGAGAGTGGGGCAGGCTGTTCGGCAGCAGTTCCTGGGATGTGGTGATCATGGCTGGAAGTACAGGGTATCTGCCATATTATCTGGCAGCAGAGGCACCGGCGAAAATGAAAGTTCTGGTGGATCTTGATTTTCTGCCTTACATCCATGAAAAATATCCGGCAAGATGGCGAAAAGCCCTTACTGTATTTGACCGGATATATGCTCCGGCAGATTGCCAGCAGCTGGGAGACTACGGAAAGGAAAACCGCCTTCGGATAATGCGCCTTCCGGTACTTGCTGCAGCCAGACCAGAAGAAAACCAGGTGGAAACGGTTTCCTACAATGGTGAGACTTACCTTGTGTGTGGGAAATGGAACCTGCAGGGAGAACGTATTTCCATGAAGCTGGTACAAAAGCCGGTTCCGGGAAGTATTCTGGTAAATGGTGAGCTTGCACCAACTGCAGAGCAGAAAAAAGCTTTGGAGCAGCTGTCGAAGGAGCACAGGATTTATGTGCTGGGGGCACAGAGCGCCGCCTATAAAAGTCTTTTGCCAGAAGCAGTGATCCTGGATGGATATGTGAAAAAAGAACTGTATCTGCAGCCTGCGGCCTGGGAATTTTTTGGAGCCTTTGAGAGTTATGTAGGAAACAAGGCCTTGGAATATGATGCATTGGAAAGAATATGTAAAACTTTTGGAGTGAAGGAGGACATTCCTTGATTCGTTCAGGGAGTGTCCTTTTTCTATAAAATGGGGGAAAAGTATGAATACGAAGAATAAAACCGGGAAATTCCGGATTATTTTCCGTTTCCTGAAAGGAAATATCCGGTTTTTTGTGGGAACGCTATTATTTTCGGTGTTGTTTACAGCATGTAATGCGTTGATCCCACAGATCGTGAAATACACAGCAGACCATATTCTGGTGCTGGATGGAATCCCGGATGGTCTGAATGTGCGGCAGACACTGCTTCTGGCAGCACTTCTGGTAGCTGCTTCGGCAGTTCTTTCGGGAGTTTTTAATTACTTAAGTAAAATGTGCCTAGCAAAAGGCTCAGAGAATTTCCTGAAATCCATCCGTGACACCTTGTATCACCACACCCAGTATCTGCCTTTTTCCTGGCATGTAAAGCACCAGACCGGGGAGATCATTCAGAGATGTACCTCTGACGTGGAAGTGATCCGTAACTTTGTGTGCAGGCAGCTGCCGGAGGTGTTTCGAATCTGTTTCCTGATCGTACTGTATCTGGGAATCATGTTTTCCATGAATGTGCAGATCACACTGGCTGCGGCAGCTTTTTTCCCGGTGATCATCGGTTATTCCTGCTATTTCTATTCCAGGATCGGGAAACGTTTTCAGGATGCTGATGAGGCGGAGGGGGCACTTTCCAGTACCGTGCAGGAGAATCTGACTGGAGTTCGTGTAGTGCGTGCTTTTGGTAGAGAAAAGTATGAGATCGATCGGTTTGATGAGAAAAATAATGCCTACTCCAATTTATGGGTATATCTTGGAAAACTGATGAGCGTTTACTGGGCATCGGGAGATTTGATCACCAACCTGCAGGTGCTGGTGGTTATGGTGACTGGTGTTGTTTTTGCCGTGAATGGACAGATCACATTGGGCGAGTTTATGGCATTTATTTCCTATAATGCGTCCCTGACCTGGCCGGTGCGAAGCCTGGGAAGGATTATTTCAGATATGAGTAAGGCTGGGGTTTCCATGGAACGTGTGGCTTATATTCTGGAGGCTGAGGAAGAAGATGCTGCTGTAAAGTGTGAAGCTAAGTCTACAGACAGAAATGAAAATGCAGAGAATATTGCGAAAAAGAAGAAGGCAGGACAGAGTGAGGCAACTCTGGCTTATAAGATTCCTGCGCGGACAGCAGAGCAAACGAGTGAGGATTCCGAAAATAAAGGCTGTGGAGAAAAGCAGACTTTGGGACCTGTCAGTGGAATGAAAACTGCCATGGATGGCGATATCTGCTTCCGCGATGTATCTTTCGGTTATTCTCCAGACCACCCGGTTCTGAAAAATATCAATTTCACAATCCCATCCGGAAGCACCTTTGCAATCCTTGGCACAACTGGAAGTGGAAAATCAACTCTGGTCCATTTACTGAACCGTTTATATGATCTGCCGGAAGACTGCGGCAGTATTACCATTGGCGGTGCAGACATTCGTGACATTGACCGTCAGTACCTGCGCCAGAATATCGGCATGGTACTCCAGGAACCGTTCCTTTTCTCCAGAACCATCCGTGAGAATATTGGCATCACAAAGGAGAAGCTTCTGGATGAAGAAATCCGCCATGCAGCGGAGATTGCCTGTGTAGATGAGTCAATTCTTCATTTTACAGACGGATATGACACCATCGTAGGTGAGCGTGGCGTCACTTTGTCCGGTGGACAGAAGCAGCGTGTTGCAATTGCCAGAATGCTGATGAAAGAAGCTCCGATCCTGGTATTTGACGATTCCCTATCCGCAGTAGATACGGAGACAGACAACAAGATTCGCAAAGAACTGAAAAAAGAGATGGAGAAAGCAACGGTTATTATGATTTCCCACCGGATCACATCTCTTATGCAGGCTGACTGTATTATTGTGATGGACAAGGGAGAAATCCAGCAGATGGGTACCCATGAGGAACTGATCCACCAGGAGGGACCATACAAAGACATTTATGAGATTCAGATGAACAGTGACATCCGTCTCATGGAAGGAGGTGCAATGTGCGGATAGAAGAAAAAGAATATACAAAATCCATTGATATTTCCATCTGGAAAAAGGTTTTCCCTTTCCTTGCACCCCGGAAAAATGTGCTGATTATGGTAATTGTGATGAATATTCTCTGCTCCGTAGTGGATATTATCATGCCGTTATTTCAGCGACAGGCCATTGATTCCTTTATCGAGAAAAATACTCTGGCAGGACTTGGAGGATTTATTGCGCTGTATATTGCAGTGATCGTCTTTCAGATGTGGTCCGTCATCTGTTTCACCAGAGGCTGCATGACACTTGATGTGGAAACAGGCCGTGATATGAAAAGGGCATTGTTTGTTCATCTTCAGAAGCTGTCTTTTTCCTACTACAATGCAACTCCGGTTGGATATATCCTGTCCAGGGTAATGAACGACGTAGCCAGGATCACAGAGTTGATCGCCTGGGATGTGATCGATATGCTGTGGGCTATCTTTTATGTAGTGGGTGTGTTTGTTGCAATGCTGTTTCTGAACTGGAAACTGGCTTTGGTGATCATGCTGATCGTTCCAGCTATTGCAGTCCTTACCTGGTATTTCCAGAATAAGATCCTCACATGGAACCGTCAGGTGAGAAAAATCAATTCCAAGATCACAAGTGGCTACAACGAAGGAATTATGGGCGCGAAAACTGTGAAATCCCTGGTTGTGGAGGAGAAAAACTTCCGGGAGTTTGCCTCTGTCACTGAGGAGATGAGAAGTGCGTCTATCAAGGCTGCCAGATTAAATGCAATTTATATTCCGCTGGTAGTTTTCTTTGGAGCTCTGGCAACTGCCCTTGTACTGGAGCGTGGTGGCATTATGGTTCTGAATGGAAGTATGGACATAGGAACACTTGCTGCATTTACTGCATATGCAGTTGGAATTTTTGAACCAATTCAGAGGCTTGCAGGAATTTTGTCCCAGTGCATTTCTGCTCAGGCAAATATTGAGCGGGTGACCTCCCTTCTGGAAGAGAAGCCCCAGGTGATAGACTCCCCAGAGGTTCTGGAAAAGTATGGAGATTTCTTTGATCCCCACAAGGAGAACTGGGAACCCATTAAAGGCGACATTGAGTTTGAAAACGTTTCATTCCAGTATCCCGATGGAAAAGAAGAGGTGCTCAGCAACTTCAACCTGAAAATTCCGGCTGGTACCAATGTGGCAATCGTCGGAGAGACCGGTGCAGGAAAAAGTACGCTGGTGAACCTGGCCTGCCGTTTCTTTGAGCCCACTAAGGGAAGAATCCTCATCGACGACAGAGATTACCGTGAGCGAAGTCAGTTGTGGCTGCACAGCAACATCGGGTATGTGCTTCAGAATCCCCATCTGTTCTCCGGGACTGTGATGGAGAATATCCGTTATGGAAGACTGGATGCCACTGATGAAGAAGTAAAGGCTGCTGCGAAGGCAGTTCATGCCGATGAGGTAGCCGAAAAGCTTGACAAAGGTTATGACAGTGACGTAGGTGAAGGCGGCGACCGTCTCTCCACCGGAGAAAAGCAGCTTCTTTCCTTTGCCCGCGCAGTACTGGCAGATCCCGCCATTTTCGTTCTGGACGAAGCAACCTCCTCCATTGACACCAAAACCGAGCAGCTGATCCAGCAGGCCACAGACAAACTATTGAAAGGCCGCACTTCCTTCCTGATCGCCCACCGCCTGTCCACCATCCGAAACGCCGACCTGATTCTGGTAGTCCGTGACGGTAAGATCGTAGAGCAGGGAAAACACAAGGAACTGTTGGCGAAGAAAGGCTACTATTACCAGTTGGTACGGCAGCAATTTGCGGATGAGGAGTCCAGGAAGGTACTTAGCTAAGTTGCTATTTAGTTGATTAAAAGTTCTTCAATGCGGACGCATTTGGACAATGTGTATTACTCACTCGCCGGCGCAACGCTCCAGCGAACTAATCGCTAACTG
>SKEJ01000397.1_pt1 | contig 28815 bp, 24 predicted proteins | sample 4826721 | NCBI WGS metagenome assembly SKEJ01 (sample SAMN11008812, study PRJNA524170) | human gut metagenome | biome: Human fecal sample; material: Feces; isolation source: fecal sample from pouch patient p31 | host: Homo sapiens | place: Israel: Tel-Aviv | collected 2015-06-02 | reverse complement strand
TCTGAGGCAGCACCTGGCACGGCTGGGACGGAAGTCGCTGTCGTTCTCAAAATCGGTGGAGCTGCATGACAAAGTCATCGGGCATTATCTGAACATAAAACACTATCAATAAGTTGGAGTCATTACCGCGCTTCCTGGGGGGTTAATGGCTGATGACGATAAAATCATATATCGAATGATTTATTTCTCTGCCTGTAAATATCAGGCCAGGATTTATTATGCGATTAATGATAAATATCATATCATCTGCGGGTTTCCCTCCACGCAGGTCCGGTTTCCGGCGAAACCGGAGCCTCATTTTTCGGCCTGAAGTTTTGTCGTTGACTACTTTTTACCGGCTTGTGCCCAGTTGAGAAGCCGCTGACTTAGTTTCTGAATCTCCGAAGATGGCTTTCCGGAATAAAATAGATGTTGCCCCGTGCCCGTGAGCAGGCCACGTATAGCCTGTTACGGGATGATGGTGGAAGTGCTGCCAGCTTCTGTTGGATGAGGCGCATCCAGTGGTTGGCCCCCATCACGATGCAGACGTCCTGAAAGTGGTCGAGTCCTTTACTGCCCCCCCAGTTCATTGAGTGGCATCCGTAACGGTGATGTTCGCGATAGAAGAGCTTGATCATCGTGTTGTCCGCGTGCAGGGCCGCTGAACGCGCTTCATCCGTGACGATTTCAATCTGGGTGGTATGTGTTCCATGAGCCGAAATGCGAATGTTCAGTTGTCCGGTAATGAACTCACACACTGTAGCTGAACAGCGCCATGTCCGGCTGAGCGTCTCACAATCCACCATGATACCCGCAGCCCTGAAGCGAGCCTCGTATCGGGTTATGTCTTCATGCAGCGTAGCATTGACGTTACCGTCGCGGCTTGTGTCAAAGGTATGCTGATAAAAATCCCCGCAGCACAGCACTGAGATTTCCGCGCGGCATAGCTCCAGCAGAAAATTAAAGTCATGGCCGGCAAAGTCCTGGACTTCATCAACGAACAACTCATCGTAGTAACGGGCAAGTCGGGTACGGATATCTGGCAGCAACCCCCGGGCTGTCAGCAGGTGTGCGAGCCGCCGGTGATACAGCCGTCCGGCGGGATCCTGATAATGCCGGATATTCGTGCGCGGTATTCTGGAAGGGGGCTGGTTGAAGCTCAGACCACGCGATGACAGTTGCTCCTGCAGGAAAGGGCGAAAACAGAAACCGTGCAGAAACTCAAACCAGGTCATCACACGGATCCCGTACGGTATGTAGCCAAAGCGTCTGATAATCTGCGCCCGCAGATGTGCTTCATTATTTACGGTGAAGGTCAGGATCAGCGTCCGCCGGTCCTCTCTTAACCGACGTATCAGCAGCGTGGTTTTACCCGAGCCGGCAACCGCAAATATCACTCTCTTATCCATGCCAGTGCCTCCTGGATATAATCAGGAACGGTCAGCTTTTCGGCGTGCAACTGTAACAGCTGGAATGCTGCTTCTGCCTTATTGGCCAGCATGTAATCCTGAACCGTGAGTGTCCGGCGGGTTCCGCGGAAAAGCGCATCACACAGGTCGGCATTATCCTGATACAGGCAGATTTCAAATGTGGAGCGGCTGTTGTCGTGGTCAGCAAATACCCGGGAGCGGGAACAAAGCACGTCAGCATAGCGTTCATCGCAATTTTGCTGATAGTTGCCGTCATTGTCGCGAAGGGCCGCGACACGATTTTCCAGAAGACGGGCCAGTTCAAGATAACGACGGAAACTCGTTCCGCCGATAGCGATGATGTGAACCCCGTCATCCTCCGGTGCCCTGCCATACAGGCGGTGATAAAAGGCCTCGATCAGAATAAACTCAGCATCCCCCTCCACGAGCAGCACGCGTCTGGCCAGCGCAAATTCCAGCACGTTATTATCCGGTGCTTTCATGAAGAAGGCGGCAGTCTCAGCGGAAAGTTCATTCATCAGTACCGGCCGGGTAGCTCCGAGGAGAATAGCCTTACGTAGGTCGAGGCGGGAGGAGATATGGCTACTGTGTGTGGCAATAAACACCTGCGTCTGCCGTTCCGTGGCAAGCTGATTAACCAGCCTCTTCATACTGACATGGCTGAGATGATTCTCCGGCTCCTCAAGCAACAGCGCGTGGATCTCTCCCCCCTGCTGCTGATGCCGCTGCAGCGCAAACTCCGTTTTGATGAAACACTGTCTTCCTTTTCCGCGGTGACGAATGGAAATACCGTCCTCAGTAATGTCCAGGTTCGCCTCAAGACCTGATTTAGCGCCGGAACGCACGCCAAACTGATACGTTTTCAGCGTGTCGTTTATGGCGGACAGATGCCGGGCGCAGAAGTGCATTTTCTGTTGCCGGTAACTGTTTTCAAGCCGGTACCGATCGGCCACCGGCACATTGACGCTGTAAACTGTGCGCGTATACTCCTGTGCGGCATGCTCGTTATCAATGCGTGCACTGTCTAAGAACAGATGGCGCAGATAGCGTCTGAAGCCTGCGAAATGACCACCGGAGAATGTGCTGAACTGCACGGAATAGTATTCATAGGGAAAATTATCAGGATCCTGCTGCAAAACATGGTGTATATCCTGACCGTATTCCTCCATCATGGGAGCAATGCGCATTCTGAGACCATCCGCATCGATACCCGCCAGATTTTGCCTGCCGTTCAGGTCAGGCTCTCCCCCATTACTCAGGAAAACGTCAGCGGTCAGCACGGGTAACTGATCGGCACGGCGCTCACCTTCCTGAAAATGCCTGACTGCTGACTGTGACAGGAGCGATTCCACCCCCAGCGCCTCAACCCGATGCCTGCTGTCACTCAGCACAAGGTCAAGAGCCAGCAGAATAGTGCTTTTCCCGGACTCATTGTCCCCAACCAGAATGTTACGATCGTTGCTGAAGCGCAGGTCCAGTTCCGGAAACTTTTTGAAGTTTTGCAGCATAAGCCGCGTGATCAGTGGCATTTTTTTATTCCTTTATATACCGCTGCCTGAAAGAGCGGCCGGCCGCGCCTGACCGCCTGTTTTGTTTTACAGCGTTATCTTACCCAGTCTTCCAGCACAAGACCCGGTACCCGCTCAAACTCTCTCACATTATTCGTCACCAGAATGGCACAGGCAGCGATGGCGTGTCCGGCTATCGCCGTGTCGTTCGGACCGATCGGCGTGCCGGCGAGACGCAGTGCCACCTTAATCTCCGTGGTCGCATCCACCGCGGCGCGGTCCCACGGCAGGACGGCATCGAGCCTCTCACAGAACGCGTCAACCAGTTGCACGTGGCGTGGCGAGGCCTTCGGACCGGTGGCACCGAAGCGCATCTCGGAGTAGGTGATGGCCGAGACCACGATACGGTGACCGCGCAGCACCGACTGCTCCAGGTGCTTAAGCAATGCTTCAGGTTGCTCGCGCATGATGAACGAGCAGATGTTCGTGTCGAGCATATAGATCTTGTTCACAGGTTAACTCGTCCTTCGTCGCTGACAACGTCCTCGCGCTCCGTCATAAAGTCCGGATCGGCCTTTTCTAGCTCCAGGAATGAGCCCCAGGTCGGCCGGACGGGGCGCAGAATGATGCTGTCCCCTTCCCGGACGATCTCCAGCTCGCTCACCCCCTCAAAATCCAGATCGCGTGGAAGGCGGATAGCACGGTTGTTGCCATTTTTAAAAATGGATACGGTTCTCATGATTCTCTCCCGGGTAAGTGTGGATATGTGATGCATATCCGGAATGATGTTCATTGCACCGGGTGTGTGCATATGTTTAGTATAGGCAGATGTTAGGCATATGTATAGATTCAGCATATGCAGATGGTGAGGATATGCGTATACCATGAATATGCAGATGTCAGGCATATGGATATGTTCAGCCTATGTTATTTTCTCTCTTTCCCCGTGCAGATCCGGTTTCTGGTGAAGTCGGAGCCCACCATCTCCGAGTATTTGATAAGCCAATTCTTGTATCCCTTTGCCTTTATTATCTTTTTGGTTTTCAGAAGTTATAATGCCTGTTAAATCAACAATGTTGGAAGATCAACATGAGAAGACCATCCCGAACTGAAGCACTGATGCCAGTACTGAGTGCTAACAAAGCTCAGGAAGAACAGATTAACACCTCCTATGAACCACTGACTCCCTCAGTCATTACAGATGAAAAAGCACAAAGCTATATCGAAGCTTTGAATTTTGCCTGTTCTCGCCCGGATATCAGAAATATTGCAGTAACAGGGCCGTACGGGGCCGGTAAAAGTTCGGTATTACTGACATGGGAAAGGGCGGAGGATAATGACTTTCGGGTGATGACCGTATCACTGGCTGACTTTGAAATGCAGCGGGCATACCCCGGAGATTCGCTGTCAGTTGAGGGTAAGCCCGACTATGATGATAACGAAAAAAAAGCGGGAAAAGCCGAAGAGAAAACAATCGAGTACAGCATCCTGCAACAACTGCTCTATAAAGAGAAAAAAAGTGTGTTACCCTATTCCCGTCTGGAGCGCATTTCTGACGTAAGTGCGTGTCAGATAGCCATGATGACGGCCAGTCTGTTATTCATACTGGCTTCGACGGCAACTGGTCTGCTTTTTCTTTTCCCGGATTACATCCGGGAAAAGCTCTCCCTGTCGCCAGAACTGAGTCAGTTTCTGCTGGAGTTGCCTGTACTCGCTAGGTTTGGTAGCGCCGGGATATTTCTTTTTACTGCTTTATTCTTTGCACTGAAGAAATTGCACCGTACAGGGGTATTTGATCGGCGTGTAAGTATTGATAAAGTTGACATACTGAAAGGTGCCATTACAACACGCCCTGCGGCCCCTTCTCTTCTCAATGTGTACATTGATGAAATCGTCTACTTTTTCGAACAGACACAATACAATGTAGTCATATTTGAGGATCTTGACCGTCATAATGACGGAGCCATTTTTATCAAACTCCGGGAAATAAATCAGCTTATCAATAACTGCCTCCCCACAGACAATCCTGTCCGATTTATCTACGCTGTCAGGGATAATCTTTTCATAACACCAGAATCACGGACAAAATTTTTCGATTTCGTCATACCAGTAATCCCAGTAATGGACAGTGAGAATGCTTCTGAGCATTTTCTAAGTAAATTTACACTTGATGAACTCAGGCAGGAAGGATTCAAAGACTGCCTTGCCAGACTGGCTCTTTTTATTCCTGATATGCGGGTTATGCATAACATTGCGAATGAATTTCGTCTTTACCGGAATATTGTGAATAATGGAGGAGATTTAAAGCGTCTTATTTCACTGATCACCTATAAAAACCTTTATGCTGAAGACTATCACAGGATAGATCAGAAAAAAGGAATGCTTTATAGCATTGTATCTGAATATACATCAGGTAAATTAAGAGAGGATTATTGCAATAATCTAAAAAACAAAATTGAAACGTGTCTAACTGAACTATCTAAACTACATAATGAAGAAGTGGTCACTGAACATGAGTTAAGAAGTGAAATTTTGCGGCCATATATCAGTGAAAAAACAGCACCCCGATTACATATTATGACAGGTACAGGAGGGCAATATGATTTTGATGATGTAATCCAAAATGAAAATACATTTCTTTCTTTGCTGAGCAACCAAATAATCAGCATTAAACCTAGTGGATATAACATTACTATAACAACAATCGATAAAAAAACAGCTCAGGTTATGAAGGAGGAATATCAGGAAAGAATAGCGATTATTCAAAAGAAACTAAATAATGATGTTTCTCGATTGGAGGAAAATATTAAAAAAAACAGGTGCGAGATTCAGAATGCATCCTCGTATGATCTTGCTTTTTTCATCAATAAAATGGGGAGATCAGGTTTCGAAAGATATATTGCATGTTGTTCAACGCCTGAACAACATGACGGAGAATCCATTACTGATAATGCCGCAAATATTGATTTTATTTATTTCCTTCTATCTCATGGTTATCTTTCCACTGACTATATGGCCTACCGCTCAGTCTTTATGCCAGGTAGTCTGAGCACGGAAGACAATAACTTTATCAGGGCTGTGACGTCAGGAAGATTACCTGATGAAACGGCAAAAATGCCCCTCAGCAATATTGCTAACACAGTAGCAAAATTGCATGGACTGGGCATACTGATGCATGACAATGCATGGCATCCTCAGATTCTCTGGTACCTCATGCGCAATGATACGAACTCTCTGAAGACTATCATGAGGATGCAGGCAGAGGTCGGAGCCGAACGGCGGATGGTAAGACTGGCCAATGAGATCTTCCCCCTATGGGAACCTGCTGCGCAGCGGGAATATATCAGATTAATGGTCGACGGGGATGGTCATTTATCCACTATGATCCACCAGATTGGGCGCCTGAATGATACCGTAGCTGAACAAAATCTTCTCCCGGTATTACTGTCCTTACCGATACTTTCTTGGGAAGCCGTCTCTCAGATAACTCGGGAAGAACTGCAGAGACTCATCGATTTGCAATTTAATCTCGTAACGTCCTTACCGGAGAATTGTGCGCAGTTTTTCTGTGAAAACCTGCGGAATTCAGGTTGTCGCCTGACTAACATTCCTTTGGCCCGGAGTGACTCTGGGCAGGAAACATTGCATTTGGTGGTACAGAAAAAATTGTGGACCTATTCCACGTTAAACCTGCAAAACATTTGTTTCTCACTTTCTCATGAGTCAGAGAATAACAGTGATACCTTCCGTAAGAAGCCTGTTGCTTTAATAAAATCGCTTCGTATTCCGAACCTTGAAAAATATGTTTATGAAAACATATCATCATTCATTCGTGATGTTTTTATACACTCTGAAGAAAATGATCTCATTCCTGATTTTCTTAATTCGACATTCGTTGACTGGGATGATGCAAAGTACATGACAGAAAGTATGAGCTTCGTACTGGAAGACGTATCAGTTATCCTGAACAAAGAGAATACCGAAACAACAGAAATTTCTTATGATCAAAACCTGTATTCACTTCTGGCTCATCATAATCATATTACCCCTTGCTGGAATAATGTTATTTCTCTACTGAGTGAAGATGCGTCAATTGCTGGTGATACTTTTTGTGAGTGGCTTAATATTAATTATTCTTTATTGCCAAATGACTCGTTGCCTTTGACTGATGTTCAGTTCTCGCAATTACTTATTAAGGCTGTTACATCACCTCATATCAGTAAAGAAGCGTTAATAGCGATAACCATGGCATTTAGGATAACTCTTATTAATGTGCCAGAAAACTTACCACTGAATAATGCTGCGGTACTAATCAAGCAAAAATGGCTGGCACCAACCAGTACTGTGTTTGAACAACTTTATCAGGCACTGTACGAAGAAGGTGACAAACTGACATCACTACTTTATGCACTTATTTGTGCCCGTCCTGTATTATTGAGTGATAATTACGAGCTTGTTTTATTTTCTGATGACCAGTTTGACCTGGGGATTACTCGTTTAATTCTGAATGGCGATAAGATTGCAGATGAAGTCTGTATCAGTATCCTGAACTGGCTCTGGGAAAAAGATGAAGCCCTGCTCTCTGAGGCACCACTTCTCAGCCAGCAAGCCCTGATAAGGTTCTCCACCAAAATAACCGATGACCGGCAGAAGCAGGCACTGCTGATGCAATGTCTTAAAAATGACGGTGGGTCACACAAGTTCATCAGACAGGTGCTCATGACGTTCGGGCATCAGGATTATGCCGCTTTCCTCACAGAGAGGAATTATCGTAGCATTCCCCGTAGTGATGCCATGTGGCAACTGGCTGTCCAGCTGGGAAATAGTGGATTTATCAGGCCGCCGAAACTTACTCACGCTGATACACGTATTCGTATAGAGCCCTTTTTTAACGCTGAAAATGAATACGACTGACATCGCAAAATAGTGGTAAGTCCGTCGGGGGCGGCCTTACTCCTTTATCCTGCCCAGTCTTCCAGTACCAGTCCAGGCACCCGCTCAAACTCTCTCACATTATTCGTCACCAGTATTGCCCCGGTGGCGATGGCGTGCCCGGCGATCGCCGTGTCGTTTGGACCGATCGGCGTGCCGGCGAGGCGCAGCGCCACCTTAACCTCCGTGGTTGCATCCACCGCAGCGCGATCCCAGGGCAGGATGGCATCGAGACGGGCGCAGAACGCGTCAACCAGCTGCACGTGGCGTGGCGATGCCTTTGGACCGGTGGCGCCGAAGCGCATCTCGGAGTAGGTGATGGCCGAGACCACGATACGGTGACCGCGCAGCACCGCCTGCTCCAGATTCTTAAGCACTGCTTCAGGCTGCTCGCGCATGATGAACGAGCAGATGTTCGTGTCGAGCATATAGATCTTGTTCACAGGTTAAATCGTCCTTCGTCGCAGACAACGTCCTCGCGTTCCGTCATAAAGCCCGGATCGGCCTTTTCTAGCTCCAGGAATGAGCTCCAGCTCGGGCGGAGGGGACGCAGAATGATTCTGTCCCCTTCCCGTACAATCTCCAGCTCACTCACCCCCTCAAAATCCAGATCGCGGGGCAGACGGATCGCGCGGTTATTGCCATTTTTGAAAATAGATACGGTTCTCATGTCTTCCTCCTGGCAAGGCGGCTTTTATATATGTTTAGTATATGCAGATGTGATACATATGTATATGTTATAAATATGCAGATGTGTGAGATATGCGTATGCCTGTCATATGCAGATGCCAAACATATGGATATGCATGGTATCTGCATGTTTCTCTCTTTTTTCACCGGGATCCGAAAAATATCATAGTAGGAAATGCCGTACCTGAGCCGTCAGGCTGGCCGGATGATATAGTGGATTCTCGAACCGGAACGGGAGGGTTAAATGGGAAATTATTCAGATTTTGAGACCGATTTTGTTCAGCGAACACTGGCGCTTATCGATCAATATAACGAAATGATTGAGGTGCTGGGCAAACCATTCAGGGAGCAGTACAACTACACGTTGACCCTGAATTGCCTCCTGGGTCTTATCGTGTTACCGAAAGAGAGAGCGCTCTCTTTCCTGCTTGCCGACCGTTTAACGCGGCAACTTAAAGCTGAAATGGGATTACATGAGTCACAGCTGCCCGGACCGGAAATGAACCTGCGGGAGTTGATCCATAAGATGCGGAATTCAGTTGCTCATTTCTGCGTCCAGGTAGAGTCAGCCAGCGATGCACACCTTGTAGACTGGATTGTTTTCAGGGAATCTCAGAAAGATGGAGAAGTCTACGCCAGCTTCAGCGCTCCGGAGCTTTTACCCTTTCTGAAATATTATGCGACCCTGCTGCTCGACAATATGGCCCGCCGTCGAGCCCCCGATGTTAACATATTGGATTTGTAAGGGATTTACACCATGTTGATTCTCGATTGCTCCTCACGAACTCAGGCGTTGCATACATTATCTGCCGGGTTTGGCTGTTCCCCTGAAAAGCTGAAAAAAGTGCTGCTTTCGCTCGATCTTGAAAGTATCTACGAGCTTAATCCTCGCCAGTTGGTTGATGCACCTCAGTATCTGAGAGAATACGTCTGTGCGGAACTGGGCGAACCGGGACCATTCACCCGGGCTCTGTGGTTTCATGGCACCCGGACTTTCGCCGGTAATACTTTTCCGGCGGGGTTACTGGCGCTAAATCAGTCAGAATCCCTCGCCATGAAAATGCTGCTTGACCTGGCCCCGAATGAGATGGTCCGTACACACCTGAAGGAATGGGATGTTCCGGGGGGCGTTCCGGATGAGATGTTTCAGCTCAGAACCGGCGATAAAATCCACTGGGGGCCTTTTGGCCATTTAGTCCGGGAATTACATTTTAACGCCAGTGAAAATGGACTGCATGATTACCTCTGGCTGCCGGAGCTGGTAGAGGATGTCTGTAAGGCCTACCAGAAGAAATACGGCCACGATCTTAAACCGCATTATCTGAGCGTGCTTCATCCCTGTATTGTCTGGTTCGAGGCGGATATTGTTTATGAAAAAGGAGTTCTTGAAACGGCTCTGTCATATGCCTATACATCAGTCCGTGACCTCCCGCCGGACGGAAACGCAACTTTCGGCATAGACTGTGACGGGAAATCTGTGTCTAGGTCGGCCATTGCCAGAATCGAGTTTCTGCAGCCCGGGCAGATGTAATCCCTAAAAAACGGGTCTGTGATCCGGCCCGTTTGTTCATTGCCGTGAACCCAGTATTGAGGTCATTAAAGCCTTAAGTGGATCACTTGCAGCTGGCTGCAGAAAGGTTTTACATTGACCCGGATTATGCCGTTTCCCTTCCTCCTGCCTGGTAAAGGATCTCTGAATGCACTTTTATGTGGATGAAACAGGCCAGACTGGCCGAAACCTTTTTGACAAAACCCAGCCAGTCCTCTCCTACGGAGTGCTGTCGTCTGATGCTAATCTGGATAAGGTTGCTGAAGCGGATCTAGCCGTAATACGCAAAACGCTTGGCGTGCAGCGCCTGCACGCTGCGGAACTGGGCTTGCACCGCCTTTCTGACCTTGTAGATACGCTGCTGGTTCTGCAGAAAAAGCACCGGATACGGTTTGACATCTGGCAGGTAGTAAAGCGCGATCATGCCATTATTTCGTTCTTCGACCAGGTATTTGATCAGGGAATGAATCCAGCCGTACCCTGGTCTGCATACTGGACCCCTCTGCGCTACCCCCTGCTGCTGAATCTGGCCAGCCTGTTTGATGATGAACTTGCTTCAAACGCATGGACGGCAAGGCTGGAGGCGCATGATGAGCGTGCGTCGGAACTTTTTTGTACCGTCAGTGATGAACTGATCAGCAGGACGGCAGCCAGCGCGCTGGACCACCGGTCGAAGCAGCTGATCACCGATGCCCTGAACTGGGCGTCAGCCAATTTTGAACAGTTGGGCTATAACTGTAAAACCAACAAGGAAAGGCTGCGGATTATGCCCAATATGATTGGCTTTCAGTCCGTATTGCACGGGATCTGTTCCCGACTGGGGGCACCAGAAAGAAAGGCCAGTATCATTGTTGACCAGCAGTCACAGTTCAACACCACCCAGCGTGAACTTAACGAGTTTTACTACCAGATACGGGATATGCCCTGGGAACTGGGGCCCGGATTACCTGTTATGAACATGAAAAATATGCCGGCTGAACCACTTGTATTCCAGTCCGGTACCAAGAGTGCAGGTCTGGAGTTGGTAGATATTTATCTCTGGACATTCAAGCGATTCATGGAAGACAAGGCGCTGACAAAGCCACTTTCCCGCCTTGTTTATACCAATCTGAAAACAGCCAGGACCAACAGCGTGTCAATCCAGTCGGTTGCCAGTCGATTTAAGGAACTCCTGGGTAAACTCCCGGTACCAAGCGCAGAGATCATGAGGCTGGCGCAGGAGCTGCGGGACTTTGATGAAGCCAGACGCATGCCATATGTGGTGTCGGGATCACCCGACTGATGCCGGATATTATCTGCTTTCAACTGCCCCCTCTTAGGGGCAGGTTTTCAGGTTAACCGGCAGCTGTGATCCACGACGCTGCTTACAGTCATGCTGCGATGCCAGAATGTCAGCAACCTGATAATCGGTCCCCATCGCCACATCGTGCAATAGCAGGAAAAAGTCCCCGTCACTGCCGCCCCTGCGCGAATCCAGATACCGCTGCAGCCATCGGGCATGATAAAGAACGTGGCGCTGTTCGCGCTGCAGCCATTTCAGCGGCAGACGGGACGTCATATCGTCAAGGATACGCATTTCCTGATGAAGCGGCGCAATAACAGCGGAAAATTCCTCTCTCAGTATCCGGGCAGGTTTCTTCTGTCCGAACAGCGCGGCCATTTTGCTCAGGACATCCTCGATCGCCCGGCTGACTTTCTGGGCCTGATCACGGGAGGCCTGATAACGCGTAAACCAAAACTTACAGTAGAACCCCGCAGCGGCAAGCAGCGCCGTAAGGATCGGTCCAATCAGACTTGTGTCCACAATATTCTCCTTAAAGATGGTCATGAGGCCACCTGAAGCAGCCGATGACGCAAATATACTCCGTTTTAGCAATTAGTGCTATGCGAGAATGCAAAAAGTGCTATTCGTTGTTTTTTGTGTTGACATTTTAATTTATGTGTGAGTTTTTGTTTTCTTTCAGTTTTCTCCACTGAGATCCGAAAACCCCAAGTTACGGATCTTCCTCTCCCTCCGCACAGCGTTACATCCCGTCAGCACAGCATGTAGTGCCTCATACAGTTGCCCATGGCACTATATGTTGTGTTGTATCTCTGGACTGTGATGCGCCGCGCAGGGGCGGAAAACAGCGATATGATGATTTTCTCAGCGTTGTACACTTCCGGAAAGTCGTTTATTCAAATAAAGTCGGATCCATACGAAACGGGAATGCGGTAATTACGCTTTGTTTTTATAAGTCAGATTTTAATTTTTATTGGTTAACATAACGAAAGGTAAAATACATAAGGCTTACTAAAAGCCAGATAGCAGTATGCGTATTTGCGCGCTGATTTTTGCGGCATAAGAATATATACTGATATGTATACCCGAAGTATGTCAAAAAGAGGTGTGCTATGAAGCAGCGTATTACAGTGACAGTTGACAGCGACAGCTATCAGTTGCTCAAGGCATATGATGTCAATATCTCCGGTCTGGTAAGCACAACCATGCAGAATGAAGCCCGTCGTCTGCGTGCCGAACGCTGGAAAGCGGAAAATCAGGAAGGGATGGCTGAGGTCGCCCGGTTTATTGAAATGAACGGCTCTTTTGCTGACGAGAACAGGGACTGGTGAAATGCAGTTTAAGGTTTACACCTATAAAAGAGAGAGCCGTTATCGTCTGTTTGTGGATGTACAGAGTGATATTATTGACACGCCCGGGCGACGGATGGTGATCCCCCTGGCCAGTGCACGTCTGCTGTCAGATAAAGTCTCCCGTGAACTTTACCCGGTGGTGCATATCGGGGATGAAAGCTGGCGCATGATGACCACCGATATGGCCAGTGTGCCGGTCTCCGTTATCGGGGAAGAAGTGGCTGATCTCAGCCACCGCGAAAATGACATCAAAAACGCCATTAACCTGATGTTCTGGGGAATATAAATGTCAGGCTCCGTTATACACAGCCAGTCTGCAGTCATGGTACCGGCAGTGTATTCTGCCGGGCAGCCTGCATCGCTGCCTGTTGCCATTGATTATCCGGCAGCTCTGGCACTTCGCCAGATGTCGATGGTCCATGATGAACTGCCAAAATATCTGCTGGCTCCGGAAGTGAGTGCCCTGCTCCATTACGTCCCGGATCTGCACCGCAAGATGCTGCTGGCCACACTGTGGAACACCGGAGCACGCATTAATGAAGCACTGGCGCTGACGCGGGGGGATTTTTCGCTTGCGCCTCCGTATCCGTTTGTGCAGCTTGCGACCCTGAAACAACGGACCGAAAAAGCTGCCAGGACGGCGGGGAGAATGCCCGCCGGTCAGCAGACTCACCGGCTGGTTCCGCTCTCTGACTCCTGGTACGTCAGCCAGCTGCAGACGATGGTGGCAACACTGAAAATACCCATGGAGCGGCGTAACCGTCGCACAGGAAGGACAGAGAAAGCGCGGATCTGGGAAGTGACGGACAGAACGGTCAGGACCTGGATTGGGGAGGCGGTTGCCGCCGCTGCTGCTGACGGTGTGACGTTCTCTGTTCCGGTCACACCACATACGTTCCGCCATTCCTATGCGATGCACATGCTGTATGCCGGTATACCGCTGAAAGTTCTGCAAAGCCTGATGGGACATAAGTCCATCAGTTCAACGGAAGTCTACACGAAGGTTTTTGCGCTGGATGTGGCTGCCCGGCACCGGGTGCAGTTTGCGATGCCGGAGTCTGATGCGGTTGCGATGCTGAAACAATTATCCTGAGAATAAATGCCTTGGCCTTTATATGGAAATGTGGAACTGAGTGGATATGCTGTTTTTGTCTGTTAAACAGAGAAGCTGGCTGTTATCCACTGAGAAGCGAACGAAACAGTCGGGAAAATCTCCCATTATCGTAGAGATCCGCATTATTAATCTCAGGAGCCTGTGTAGCGTTTATAGGAAGTAGTGTTCTGTCATGATGCCTGCAAGCGGTAACGAAAACGATTTGAATATGCCTTCAGGAACAATAGAAATCTTCGTGCGGTGTTACGTTGAAGTGGAGCGGATTATGTCAGCAATGGACAGAACAACCTAATGAACACAGCACCATGATGTGGTCTGTCCTTTTACAGCCAGTAGTGCTCGCCGCAGTCGAGCGACAGGGCGAAGCCCTCGAGTGAGCGAGGAAGCACCAGGGAACAGCACTTATATATTCTGCTTACACACGATGCCTGAAAAAACTTCCCTTGGGGTTATCCACTTATCCACGGGGATATTTTTATAATTATTTTTTTTATAGTTTTTAGATCTTCTTTTTTAGAGCGCCTTGTAGGCCTTTATCCATGCTGGTTCTAGAGAAGGTGTTGTGACAAATTGCCCTTTCAGTGTGACAAATTACCCTCAAATGACAGTCCTGTCTGTGACAAATTGCCCTTAACCCTGTGACAGATTGCCCTCAGAAGAAGCTGTTTTTTCACAAAGTTATCCCTGCTTATTGACTCTTTTTTATTTAGTGTGACAATCTAAAAACTTGTCACACTTCACATGGATCTGTCATGGCGGAAACAGCGGTTATCAATCACAAGAAACGTAAAAATAGCCCGCGAATCGTCCAGTCAAACGACCTCACTGAGGCGGCATATAGTCTCTCCCGGGATCAAAAACGTATGCTGTATCTGTTCGTTGACCAGATCAGAAAATCTGATGGCACCCTACAGGAACATGACGGTATCTGCGAGATCCATGTTGCTAAATATGCTGAAATATTCGGATTGACCTCTGCGGAAGCCAGTAAGGATATACGGCAGGCATTGAAGAGTTTCGCGGGGAAGGAAGTGGTTTTTTATCGCCCTGAAGAGGATGCCGGCGATGAAAAAGGCTATGAATCTTTTCCCTGGTTTATCAAACGTGCGCACAGTCCATCCAGAGGGCTTTACAGTGTACATATCAACCCATATCTCATTCCCTTCTTTATCGGGTTACAGAACCGGTTTACGCAGTTTCGGCTTAGTGAAACAAAAGAAATCACCAATCCGTATGCCATGCGTTTATACGAATCCCTGTGTCAGTATCGTAAGCCGGATGGCTCAGGCATCGTCTCTCTGAAAATCGACTGGATCATAGAGCGTTACCAGCTGCCTCAAAGTTACCAGCGTATGCCTGACTTCCGCCGCCGCTTCCTGCAGGTCTGTGTTAATGAGATCAACAGCAGAACTCCAATGCGCCTCTCATACATTGAGAAAAAGAAAGGCCGCCAGACGACTCATATCGTATTTTCCTTCCGCGATATCACTTCCATGACGACAGGATAGTCTGAGGGTTATCTGTCACAGATTTGAGGGTGGTTCGTCACATTTGTTCTGACCTACTGAGGGTAATTTGTCACAGTTTTGCTGTTTCCTTCAGCCTGCATGGATTTTCTCATACTTTTTGAACTGTAATTTTTAAGGAAGCCAAATTTGAGGGCAGTTTGTCACAGTTGATTTCCTTCTCTTTCCCTTCGTCATGTGACCTGATATCGGGGGTTAGTTCGTCATCATTGATGAGGGTTGATTATCACAGTTTATTACTCTGAATTGGCTATCCGCGTGTGTACCTCTACCTGGAGTTTTTCCCACGGTGGATATTTCTTCTTGCGCTGAGCGTAAGAGCTATCTGACAGAACAGTTCTTCTTTGCTTCCTCGCCAGTTCGCTCGCTATGCTCGGTTACACGGCTGCGGCGAGCGCTAGTGATAATAAGTGACTGAGGTATGTGCTCTTCTTATCTCCTTTTGTAGTGTTGCTCTTATTTTAAACAACTTTGCGGTTTTTTGATGACTTTGCGATTTTGTTGTTGCTTTGCAGTAAATTGCAAGATTTAATAAAAAAACGCAAAGCAATGATTAAAGGATGTTCAGAATGAAACTCATGGAAACACTTAACCAGTGCATAAACGCTGGTCATGAAATGACGAAGGCTATCGCCATTGCACAGTTTAATGATGACAGCCCGGAAGCGAGGAAAATAACCCGGCGCTGGAGAATAGGTGAAGCAGCGGATTTAGTTGGGGTTTCTTCTCAGGCTATCAGAGATGCCGAGAAAGCAGGGCGACTACCGCACCCGGATATGGAAATTCGAGGACGGGTTGAGCAACGTGTTGGTTATACAATTGAACAAATTAATCATATGCGTGATGTGTTTGGTACGCGATTGCGACGTGCTGAAGACGTATTTCCACCGGTGATCGGGGTTGCTGCCCATAAAGGTGGCGTTTACAAAACCTCAGTTTCTGTTCATCTTGCTCAGGATCTGGCTCTGAAGGGGCTACGTGTTTTGCTCGTGGAAGGTAACGACCCCCAGGGAACAGCCTCAATGTATCACGGATGGGTACCAGATCTTCATATTCATGCAGAAGACACTCTCCTGCCTTTCTATCTTGGGGAAAAGGACGATGTCACTTATGCAATAAAGCCCACTTGCTGGCCTGGGCTTGACATTATTCCTTCCTGTCTGGCTCTGCACCGTATTGAAACTGAGTTAATGGGCAAATTTGATGAAGGTAAACTGCCCACCGATCCACACCTGATGCTCCGACTGGCCATTGAAACTGTTGCTCATGACTATGATGTCATAGTTATTGACAGCGCGCCTAACCTGGGTATCGGCACGATTAATGTCGTATGTGCTGCTGATGTGCTGATTGTTCCCACGCCTGCTGAGTTGTTTGACTACACCTCCGCACTGCAGTTTTTCGATATGCTTCGTGATCTGCTCAAGAACGTTGATCTTAAAGGGTTCGAGCCTGATGTACGTATTTTGCTTACCAAATACAGCAATAGTAATGGCTCTCAGTCCCCGTGGATGGAGGAGCAAATTCGGGATGCCTGGGGAAGCATGGTTCTAAAAAATGTTGTACGTGAAACGGATGAAGTTGGTAAAGGTCAGATCCGGATGAGAACTGTTTTTGAACAGGCCATTGATCAACGCTCTTCAACTGGTGCCTGGAGAAATGCTCTTTCTATTTGGGAACCTGTCTGCAATGAAATTTTCGATCGTCTGATTAAACCACGCTGGGAGATTAGATAATGAAGCGTGCGCCTGTTATTCCAAAACATACGCTCAATACTCAACCGGTTGGAGATACTTCGTTATCGACACCAGCTGCCCCGATGGTGGATTCGTTAATTGCGCGCGTAGGAGTAATGGCTCGCGGTAATGCCATTACTTTGCCTGTATGTGGTCGGGATGTGAAGTTTACTCTTGAAGTGCTCCGGGGTGATAGTGTTGAGAAGACCTCTCGGGTATGGTCAGGTAATGAACGTGACCAGGAGCTGCTTACTGAGGACTCACTGGATGATCTCATCCCTTCTTTTCTACTGACTGGTCAACAGACACCGGCGTTCGGTCGAAGAGTATCTGGTGTCATAGAAATTGCCGATGGGAGTCGCCGTCGTAAAGCTGCTGCACTTACCGAAAGTGATTATCGTGTTCTGGTTGGCGAGCTGGATGATGAGCAGATGGCTGCATTATCCAGATTGGGTAACGATTATCGCCCAACAAGTGCTTATGAACGTGGTCAGCGTTATGCAAGCCGATTGCAGAATGAATTTGCTGGAAATATTTCTGCGCTGGCTGATGCGGAAAATATTTCACGTAAGATTATTACCCGCTGTATCAACACAGCCAAATTGCCTAAATCAGTTGTTGCTCTTTTTTCTCACCCCGGTGAACTATCTGCCCGGTCAGGTGATGCACTTCAAAAAGCCTTTACAGATAAAGAGGAATTACTTAAGCAGCAGGCATCTAACCTTCATGAGCAGAAAAAAGCTGGGGTGATATTTGAAGCTGAAGAAGTTATCACTCTTTTAACTTCTGTGCTTAAAACGTCATCTGCATCAAGAACTAGTTTAAGCTCACGACATCAGTTTGCTCCTGGAGCGACAGTATTGTATAAGGGCGATAAAATGGTGCTTAACCTGGACAGGTCTCGTGTTCCAACTGAGTGTATAGAGAAAATTGAGGCCATTCTTAAGGAACTTGAAAAGCCAGCACCCTGATGCGACCACGTTTTAGTCTACGTTTATCTGTCTTTACTTAATGTCCTTTGTTACAGGCCAGAAAGCATAACTGGCCTGAATATTCTCTCTGGGCCCACTGTTCCACTTGTATCGTCGGTCTGATAATCAGACTGGGACCACGGTCCCACTCGTATCGTCGGTCTGATTATTAGTCTGGGACCACGGTCCCACTCGTATCGTCGGTCTGATTATTAGTCTGGGACCACGATCCCACTCGTGTTGTCGGTCTGATTATCGGTCTGGGACCACGGTCCCACTTGTATTGTCGATCAGACTATCAGCGTGAGACTACGATTCCATCAATGCCTGTCAAGGGCAAGTATTGACATGTCGTCGTAACCTGTAGAACGGAGTAACCTCGGTGTGCGGTTGTATGCCTGCTGTGGATTGCTGCTGTGTCCTGCTTATCCACAACATTTTGCGCACGGTTATGTGGACAAAATACCTGGTTACCCAGGCCGTGCCGGCACGTTAACCGGGCTGCATCCGATGCAAGTGTGTCGCTGTCGCCGGCCTCCTCACCCGGTCACGTTTCGTCGTTCCTCCTCCACGCGCTGCGGCTTCGGGGCCGCACCTGCATTCGTATGCGGTCGCCCGGTTACAGGTGCGGCACGGCCTGATGGAGGCCGCATGTGAGAGGAGAATTCCCATGCCAAACTGGTGCTCGAATCGTATGCATTTTTCTGGTGAACCGGCACAGATTGCTGAGATTAAACGACTGGCCAGCGGTGCCGTCACACCGCTTTATCGCCGCGCCACAAATGAAGGTATTCAGCTGTTTCTGGCCGGAAGTGCCGGACTTCTGCAGACCACTGAAGATGTGCAGTTTGAACCGTGCCCCGGACTGACGGATGCCGGACGTGGTGTTGTATCGCCGGAGAATATCGCGTTCACCCGCTGGCTGACACACCTGCAGAACGGTGTACTGCTGGATGAGCAAAACTGCCTGATGCTGCATGAACTCTGGCTGCAGAGTGGTACTGGCCAGCGTCGCTGGGAAGGATTACCGGATGAGGTCAGGGAAACCATCACCGTGCATTTCACCGCAAAAAGAGGTGACTGGTGTGGCTTCTGGAGTAACGAGGATGTATCGGTGTGGTGGAACCGTCTGTGTGACAATGTACTGCCGGAAAAAACCATGCCGTTTGACCTGCTGACGGTTCTGCCCACCCGCCTGGATGTTGAAGTGAATGGCTTTAACGGTGGTGTTCTGAACGGTGTTCCTTCTGCGTATCACTGGTATACGGAACAGTATGGCGTGAAGTGGCCTGTGGGGTATGAGGTGAATATCAGCCGTCAGGGAGAAAACTTCATTCAAGTGGATTTCGACACGCCGTGGTGTCAGCCGGAAAGCAACGTTGTTGCAGAATTAAGCCGCCGTTTCGGCTGCACGCTGGAGCACTGGTACGCCGAACAGGGCTGCAATTTCTGTGGCTGGCAGCGATATGAGCGTGGAGAGCTTGTTGATGTGCTGTGGGGGGAACTGGAATGGTCTTCCCCGACAGATGATGATGAGCTGCCGGAAGTCACCGCGCCGGAGTGGATAGTCGACAAGGTGGCGCATTACGGGGGATGAAGTATGACGGAGACGGGCGGGCAACCGCCCGTTTCTTTTCCGACAAAGGATGTCGCCGTGCTCCTCTTTTTACTGCGCCGGCTGACGCGGCGCGGCAGGAACGCTGCCTGTGGTCAGTGTCCCGCGTCCGGCGGGCACGGGACGGGCGCTTTTACTGCTCCCGGCTGGCACCGGTGACAGTGTACGCCAGCCTGTCGCCCTTTTCTGATGAACGCCCTTCAAGCCGCTTTCGCGGCATATTCTCGCCGTCAAAAAGACGACGGCTGCGATATTCCACGGTCGGCCTGACCCGTTACCGGACGCGGTGAACAGCCCACAGGCAGCGGGGAACGGGCACCACAGGGGGGCCCTCCCGGTGCCCTCTGTAAGAGAAGGAGCGTTGTTATGTCCCGTTTTGTCCTTGGTAACTGCATCGATGTTATGACGCGTATCCCTGATAACGCCATTGATTTCATATTAACTGACCCGCCATATCTCGTCGGTTTTCGTGACCGTTCCGGGCGCACCATCGCCGGCGATAAAACCGATGAATGGCTGCAACCGGCCTGTAATGAAATGTACCGCGTACTCAAAAAAGACGCGCTGATGGTGAGCTTCTACGGCTGGAACCGCGTCGATCGCTTTATGGCCGCCTGGAAAAATGCGGGATTCAGCGTTGTTGGTCACCTGGTCTTCACCAAAAACTACACATCGAAGGCCGCATATGTGGGCTATCGCCACGAATGCGCCTACATCCTGGCAAAAGGCCGTCCACGTCTGCCACAAAACCCGCTGCCGGACGTGCTGGGCTGGAAATATTCTGGCAATCGTCATCACCCGACGGAAAAGCCCGTTACAGCGTAAGGTGTTTACCCGTAATGAGGGAAAACAGGGACCATCGCTGCCGTACATTCCGTCAGGAAGTTTTGCGAAAGCCATGCTGATTGAAGGGGCGGATGCCAATGCCTCAGTCACCGGTAATGAATCCACGGTGGCCGTGTTTGTGCTTATCAGCCTGCTGGTTAATGTCCGTACATCGGTGCAGATTATTGATAACAGTGACCTGGTCAAAGTCCATCGGGTGGATAATGTGCCGGTCGGTCTGGCGATGCCACTTTCACTGACGACACGTATCGGGCATGCAATGGTGGTCAGCTACGAGATGATATTCACCCAACCGGACAGCGTCACCTACAGCAAGACAGGCATGCTGTTCGGGGCGAATCTGATTGTGAAAAGCACCGATTTCCTGTCCCGGAATCCGGAAATCATCAATCTGTTCCAGGACTACGTCCAGAACTGCGTGCTGGGTGATATTTACCTGAATCATAAATACACGCTGGAAGATCTGATGGCCTCCGCTGACCCCTACACGCTGATTTTTTCCCGACCCAGCCCGCTACGGGGCGTTTATGACAACAATAATAATTTCATAACCTGTAAGGATGCGTCGGTCACGCTGAAAGACAGGCTGAATCTCGATACAAAGACGGGAGGCAAGACCTGGCATTATTATGTGCAGCAGATATTTGGCGGCAGACCGGACCCGGACCTGTTATTCAGACAACTGGTCAGTGACAGTTACAGTTATTTCTACGGCTCCAGTCAGTCTGCCAGCCAGATTATGCGCCAGAACGTCACAATAAATGCCCTGAAAGAGGGTATCACCAGTAATGCCGCCCGTAATGGTGACACCGCCAGCCTGGTGAATCTGGCCACCACGTCATCGATGGAGAAGCAACGTCTGGCGCATGTCTCTATCGGTCATGTGACAATGCGAAACCTGCCAATGGTACAGACTATCCTGACGGGAATTGCCATTGGTATTTTCCCGCTTCTGGTACTGGCAGCTGTCTTCAACAAACTGACACTGTCCGTCCTGAAAGGCTATGTGTTTGCCCTGATGTGGCTGCAGACCTGGCCGTTGTTGTATGCCATTCTGAACAGTGCCATGACATTCTATGCGAAGATGAATGGTGCGCCGGTCGTGCTGTCTGAACTCTCTCAGATACAGCTGAAATACTCTGACCTGGCCTCTACTGCCGGGTATCTTTCAGCCATGATCCCCCCGTTGTCATGGATGATGGTAAAAGGCCTTGGCGCAGGTTTTTCCAGCGTGTACAGCCACTTCGCCTCTTCCTCTATCAGTCCGACGGCCAGTGCAGCAGGCAGTGTGGTTGACGGTAATTACTCCTACGGCAACATGCAGACGGAAAACGTGAACGGCTTCAGCTGGAGCACCAACAGCACCACGTCGTTTGGTCAGATGATGTACCAGACCGGCAGTGGCGCAACTGCCACACAGACCCGTGACGGTAATATGGTGATGGATGCAAGCGGAGCGATGTCCCGGTTACCGGTTGGTATCAATGCAACGCGTCAGATTGCAGCGGCACAACAGGAAATGGCCCGGGAGGCGTCGAACAGAGCAGAAAGTGCCCTGCATGGTTTCAGCAGCAGTATTGCCAGTGCCTGGAACACGCTCAGTCAGTTTGGTTCTAACCGGGGGAGCAGTGATTCTGTCACCGGTGGCGCTGACAGCACCATGAGTGCACAGGATTCCATGATGGCCAGCCGTATGCGCAGTGCAATGGAAAGCTATCCGGATTGGCGACCTGCCGATTATCCGGGATTCCGAAATCCAGAACTTCTGTCTGCACGGCACGGTCGGGGCCGGTAAGTCGGAGGTTATCCGTCGTCTGGCCAACTATGCCCGTCAGCGCGGTGATATGGTGGTGATTTATGACCGTTCAGGGGAATTTGTTAAAAGTTACTATGATCCCTCCATCGATAAAATCCTGAATCCGCTGGATGCCCGCTGTGCCGCATGGGATTTGTGGAAGGAGTGCCTGACACAGCCGGATTTTGATAATACCGCAAATACTCTGATCCCTATGGGTACAAAAGAGGACCCGTTCTGGCAGGGTTCAGGACGTACCATTTTTGCGGAAGCGGCGTACCTGATGCGTAATGACCCCAACCGCAGCTACAGCAAACTGGTGGACACACTGCTTTCCATCAAAATTGAAAAACTGCGTACCTTCCTGCGTAATTCACCGGCGGCCAACCTGGTGGAAGAGAAAATTGAGAAAACGGCGATTTCCATCCGTGCTGTGCTGACCAACTACGTGAAAGCCATCCGTTACCTGCAGGGGATTGAGCATAACGGTGAGCCCTTCACCATCCGTGACTGGATGCGTGGTGTCCGGGAAGATCAGAAAAACGGCTGGCTGTTTATTTCGTCGAACGCCGACACCCATGCCTCCCTGAAGCCTGTGATCTCCATGTGGCTGTCCATTGCCATTCGTGGTCTGCTGGCAATGGGAGAAAACCGTAACCGTCGTGTGTGGTTTTTCTGTGATGAGTTACCCACGTTACACAAACTGCCGGACCTGGTGGAGATCCTGCCGGAAGCCCGTAAGTTCGGTGGCTGTTATGTGTTTGGTATCCAGTCCTATGCCCAGCTGGAAGATATCTACGGTGAGAAAGCGGCGGCCACGCTGTTTGACGTCATGAACACCCGTGCTTTTTTCCGTTCCCCGAGCCATAAGATTGCAGAGTTCGCTGCCGGTGAGATTGGTGAGAAAGAGCACCTGAAAGCCAGCGAGCAGTATTCCTACGGTGCTGACCCGGTACGTGACGGGGTATCGACCGGTAAGGATATGGAGCGTCAGACACTGGTCAGTTATTCCGACATTCAGTCTCTGCCGGATCTGACCTGCTATGTCACTCTGCCCGGACCGTATCCGGCAGTAAAACTCTCCCTGAAATATCAGGCACGACCGAAGGTCGCTCCGGAGTTTATTCCGCGTGACATCAACCCGGAAATGGAGAACCGTCTGAGTGCCGTACTTGCTGCAAGGGAAGCAGAAGGTCGCCAGATGGCCAGCCTCTTCGAACCGGAGGTTGCCTCCGGAGAAGGCGTGACTCAGGCTGAACAGCCACAACAGCCACAACAGCCACAACAGCCAGTGTCTTCTGTCATCAATGATAAGAAGTCAGATGCAGGTGTGAGTGTTCCGGCAGGGGGGATCGAGCAGGAGCTGAAAATGAAACCGGAAGAAGAGATGGAACAGCAACTGCCACCCGGGATCAGTGAATCCGGTGAAGTGGTGGATATGGCCGCTTATGAGGCATGGCAACAGGAAAATCATCCGGACATCCAGCAGCAGATGCAGCGTCGTGAAGAGGTGAACATTAATGTGCACCGGGAGCGCGGGGAGGATGTTGAGCCGGGAGATGATTTCTGATGTTGAGTTTCAGCGTTGTTAAATCGGCAGGCAGTGCCGGAAACTATTACACCGACAAGGATAATTACTATGTGCTGGGCAGCATGGGAGAACGCTGGGCCGGTCAGGGGGCTGAACAGCTTGGGCTGCAGGGCAGCGTCGATAAGGATGTTTTTACCCGTCTTCTGGAGGGCAGGCTGCCGGACGGGGCGGATTTAAGCCGCATGCAGGATGGCAGTAATAAGCATCGTCCCGGCTACGACCTGACCTTCTCCGCCCCCAAAAGTGTCTCCATGATGGCCATGCTCGGGGGGGATAAACGTCTTATTGATGCACATAACCAGGCTGTGGATTTTGCTGTCCGTCAGGTGGAGGCGCTGGCTTCCACACGGGTGATGACGGACGGACAGTCAGAAACGGTGCTGACCGGTAATCTGGTGATGGCACTGTTTAACCATGACACCAGTCGCGATCAGGACCCACAGTTACACACGCATGTGGTGGTGGCTAATGTCACGCAGCATAACGGCGAATGGAAGACACTGAGCAGTGACAAAGTGGGGAAAACCGGATTTTCCGAGAACGTGCTCGCGAACCGGATTGCGTTCGGGAAAATATATCAGAGTGAGTTACGTCAGCGCGTTGAGGCGCTGGGTTATGAAACCGAAGTGGTCGGTAAGCACGGTATGTGGGAGATGCCGGGCGTACCGGTGGAAGCCTTCTCCGGACGCTCACAGGCTATCCGGGAGGCCGTCGGTGAAGACGCCTCGCTGAAATCCCGGGATGTGGCGGCACTGGATACGCGTAAATCCAAACAGCACGTCGATCCTGAAGTCAGAATGGCTGAATGGATGCAGACGCTGAAGGAAACCGGGTTCGACATCCGGGCATATCGTGACGCGGCGGATCAGCGTGCGGAGATCCGCACGCAGGCGCCCGGGCCTGCTTCACAGGACGGGCCGGATGTGCAGCAGGCGGTGACACAGGCCATTGCCGGATTAAGTGAACGAAAAGTGCAGTTCACGTATACGGACGTGCTGGCCAGGACGGTCGGCATACTGCCGCCGGAAAATGGTGTGATTGAACGGGCACGCGCCGGTATCGATGAGGCCATCAGCCGTGAGCAGCTTATCCCCCTCGATCGTGAGAAGGGGCTGTTCACGTCCGGGATTCATGTGCTCGATGAGCTGTCAGTCCGGGCACTCAGTCGTGACATCATGAAACAGAACCGGGTGACCGTACATCCGGAGAAAAGTGTCCCCCGGACGGCCGGTTACAGCGATGCCGTCAGTGTTCTGGCACAGGATCGCCCGTCGCTGGCCATTGTGTCCGGGCAGGGCGGTGCAGCCGGGCAGCGTGAGCGGGTGGCTGAACTGGTCATGATGGCCCGGGAGCAGGGGCGGGAGGTGCAGATTATCGCTGCTGACCGTCGCTCGCAGATGAACCTGAAGCAGGATGAACGGCTGTCCGGTGAACTGATAACCGGACGTCGTCAGTTGCTGGAAGGCATGGCCTTCCCGCCGGGCAGTACCGTTATCGTCGACCAGGGCGAAAAACTCTCCCTGAAAGAGACGTTAACCCTGCTGGATGGTGCCGCACGTCATAACGTACAGGTCCTGATAACCGACAGCGGGCAGCGAACCGGTACAGGCAGTGCACTGATGGCCATGAAGGATGCCGGGGTGAACACATATCGCTGGCAGGGGGGAGAACAGCGACCGGCCACCATCATCAGTGAACCGGACCGTAATGTCCGCTATGCCCGGCTGGCCGGAGATTTTGCGGCCAGCGTGAAAGCCGGAGAAGAGAGCGTGGCACAGGTCAGCGGGGTACGGGAACAGGCCATACTGACAGAGGCCATTCGCAGTGAGCTGAAAACGCAGGGCGTGCTCGGACACCCTGAGGTGACCATGACTGCACTGTCACCGGTCTGGCTGGACAGCCGGAGCCGTTATCTGCGGGATATGTACCGACCGGGGATGGTGATGGAGCAGTGGAACCCGGAGACACGCAGTCATGACCGCTATGTGATAGACCGGGTGACAGCGCAGAGTCACAGCCTGACCCTGCGGGATGCGCAGGGCGAAACGCAGGTGGTGCGTATTTCCTCCCTGGACAGCAGCTGGTCGCTGTTCCGGCCGGAAAAAATGCCGGTGGCAGACGGCGAGCGACTGAGGGTGACAGGGAAAATTCCCGGACTCCGCGTCTCCGGCGGTGACCGCCTGCAGGTGGCATCCGTCAGTGAAGATGCGATGACGGTTGTTGTGCCGGGGCGGGCTGAACCGGCCACCCTGCCTGTGGCTGATTCACCATTCACGGCACTGAAGCTGGAGAACGGCTGGGTGGAAACGCCCGGGCATTCCGTCAGCGACAGTGCGACGGTTTTTGCCTCCGTCACACAGATGGCGATGGACAACGCGACCCTGAACGGTCTGGCCCGCAGTGGTCGTGATGTCCGGCTGTATTCCTCGCTGGATGAACCCCGTACTGCGGAAAAACTTGCCCGCCAGCGCAGCGGAGAAACGCCGGATTTCAGCAACACGCTGTTCCTGCTCGATGAGAGCTCAATGGTGGGCAATACCGATATGGCACGGGCATACGCCCTGATTGCGGCCGGTGGCGGTCGTGCCGTGGCCAGTGGTGACACGGACCAGCTGCAGGCCATCGCGCCCGGTCAGCCTTTCCGTCTGCAGCAGACGCGCAGTGCTGCCGATGTGGTCATCATGAAGGAGATTGTGCGTCAGACGCCGGAACTGCGGGAGGCGGTATACAGCCTGATTAACCGGGATGTGGAAAGGGCACTGTCCGGGCTTGAGAGTGTGAAACCGTCTCAGGTTCCCCGTCAGGAGGGCGCATGGGCACCGGAGCACTCCGTGACGGAGTTCAGTCACAGCCAGGAAGCGAAACTGGCAGAAGCGCAGCAGAAGGCGATGCTGAAAGGCGAGGCTTTCCCGGATATCCCCATGACACTGTATGAGGCCATTGTCCGCGACTATACCGGCAGGACACCGGAAGCACGGGAGCAGACGCTGATTGTCACGCACCTGAATGAGGACCGGCGCGTACTGAACAGCATGATTCATGATGCACGGGAAAAGGCCGGTGAGCTGGGCAAAGAGCAGGTCATGGTGCCTGTCCTGAACACAGCGAATATACGTGACGGAGAACTGCGTCGTCTCTCCACCTGGGAGAATAACCCGGATGCCCTTGCCCTGGTGGATAGTGTGTATCACCGGATTGCCGGTATCAGCAAGGATGACGGGCTGATATCTGAACCTGCCCACACTGGATGAGGCTGTGAACACCCTGAAGCCCTGGTGGCCGGGATTATTTGACGGTGACACGCCCCGGCTTCTGGCCTGCGGTATCCGGGACGTGTTACTGGAAGACGTGGCGCAGCGGAATATCCCGCTCTCGCATAAAAAACTGCGCAGGGCGCTGAAGGCCATCACCCGTTCAGAAAGCTATCTGTGTGCCATGAAAGCCGGTGCCTGCCGGTATGATACGGAAGGGTATGTGACGGAGCATATTTCTCAGGAGGAGGAAGCGTATGCGGCAGCGCGTCTGGATAAAATCCGCCGCCAGAACCGGATAAAGGCAGAACTTCAGGCCGTGCTTGATGAGAAATAAAAAAAGCCTCCCTCAGGGAGGGGAGGCAGGGAAATAAGGCTTAAAAGGAAATAACTTCCGTACCCGAAAGAAAGCCATTCCACTGAGCTATTTATCACAATAATACTGACAACTAAAGGGGGACAGAAATATGAATGGATTCAGAAACAGTTCACGGAACGGTCAGGTCTGGTGCTGGCAGCGTGCCGGAAGCCGGGCCGTTATTCTGGAGGTCAGTGGACGCAGGATGGAAGCGGCAGAAGCATGGCGACGGGCTGCCGGTGTTGCGCCCCGGACAGACTGGCAGCAGTTTGCCCGAAAAAGGGCTGCACACTGCCACCGGCGTTGCCGGGGAAGGGGGTAACGAAAAAAGCAGCCTTCATTACTCCAGGAGTCAGAAGGCTGAAAGAAGTTTATGAGATTTGCTTTTTTTAATATCCGGTCGGGAAGTATGACCGGACAGTTCTGAGTAGCACAGATTTTTTTCCGTATTAAGTCGAGATTTTATATTTTGTGATTAATTTCACAAAATAAGGTGTTGTTCAATGTGTGCTGTAATATTCAGGATGTCTGAAATACAGGTGCCATTTATTTGATATGGAGAGTAACATGAGGAAATATATTCCACGGGTATTATTTATCTTTTCATGGCGGTATTAACTTCCCTAGTTTCATCTTCATACCTTATTGGGTGTATTAAAAACAGTAGGCTGCCAAAGTCTTAAACAAGTTTCAATTCTCCATGACAGTTCAACATCAGCCAGAGGAAATTCCCATTCTGGACCAGCGGGAGCATACGAACAATAATTTTCGGCTATCCACATTAAACTGCAAGGGACTTCCCCATAAGGTTACAATCGTTAATGTCATAAAGCGCCAGCCGTCAGCCCTACAGGGTGCAATGTATCTTTTAAACACCTGTTTATATCTCCTTTAAACTACTTAATTACATTCATTTAAAAAGAAAACCTATTCACTGCTTGTCCTATGGACAGACAGATATGCACCTCCCACCGTAAACGGCGGGCCCCAACCGGAGCCACTTTAGTTACAACACACAAAACCAACCTCCAGAAAAACCCCGAACCAGCGCAGAACTGAAACCACAAAGCCCCTCCCTCATAACTGAAAAGCGGCCCCGCCCCGGCCCTTCGGGCCGGAACAGAGTCGCTTTTAATTATGAATGTTGTAACTACATCTTCATCGCTGTCAGTCTTCTCGCTGGAAGTTCTCAGTACACGCTCGTAAGCGGCCCTCACGGCCCGCTAACGCGGAGATACGCCCCGACTTCGGGTAAACCCTCGTCGGGACCACTCCGACCGCGCACAGAAG
>SKEJ01000392.1_pt1 | contig 28947 bp, 28 predicted proteins | sample 4826721 | NCBI WGS metagenome assembly SKEJ01 (sample SAMN11008812, study PRJNA524170) | human gut metagenome | biome: Human fecal sample; material: Feces; isolation source: fecal sample from pouch patient p31 | host: Homo sapiens | place: Israel: Tel-Aviv | collected 2015-06-02 | reverse complement strand
CTACAATTACCTAGGACAAGGTCAAGGTAATTTTATCTATAACGAATTTTAGGAAGAATAATGACGAGTACAAAAATTAAAGATATGATTGAAACGATTGAGCAGTTTGCTCAATCACAACCCGACTTTCCTGTTTACAATATTTTTGGGGAAGTCCATACTTACGGCGATTTGAAAGCCGATTCGGATAGTTTAGCTGCTAAGATTGATAGCCTTGATATCCCAGAAAAATCACCTGTTGTAGTTTATGGCGGTCAAGAATATGAAATGTTGGCAACTTTCGTAGCTTTAACTAAATCTGGTCACGCCTATATACCAATTGATAGTCACTCAGCTCTTGAGCGCGTGACAGCTATTGTTGAAGTGGCAGAGCCGAGTCTGATTATTGCTATTAACGCCTTCCCACTAGAGGATGTTAAAGCACCAATCTTGACATTGGATCAAGTGAAGGAAAGTTTTGCTAACAAGACTACTTATGAAGTAACTCACCCTGTTAAAGGTGATGATACTTATTACATCATCTTCACATCAGGGACTACAGGTAAACCTAAAGGAGTTCAGATTTCGCATAATAACCTTCTTAGTTTCACCAACTGGATGATTACAGACAAGGAATTTGCGACTCCAAAACGTCCTCAAATGTTGGCTCAACCACCTTATTCATTTGACCTATCAGTAATGTACTGGGCGCCAACTTTGGCACTTGGAGGAACACTCTATGCGCTTCCTTCAGCTATTACTCAGGACTTCAAGCAACTATTTGAAACTATCTTTTCACTTCCAATTGCCATTTGGACATCCACGCCATCATTTGCAGATATGGCAATGTTGTCTGAAGACTTCAATGCAGAGATGATGCCAGAAATTACGCATTTCTATTTCGATGGGGAAGAGTTGACTGTCAAGACTGCTCAGAAACTCCGCCAACGTTTCCCAGAAGCACGTATTGTCAATGCTTATGGACCAACTGAGGCTACTGTTGCCTTGTCAGCAGTAGCGGTAACTGATGAGATGCTAGCTACTCTGAATCGTCTACCGATTGGTTATACCAAGGAAGATTCACCAACTTATATTATCGATGAAGACGGTAATATCCTTCCAAATGGTCAGCAGGGTGAAATTATCGTATCGGGTCCTGCAGTTTCAAAAGGTTATATGAATAATCCTGAAAAGACTGCGGAAGCCTTCTTCGAGTTTAATGGTCTACCTGCTTACCATACTGGTGATGTGGGTACTATGACTGATGAGGGTCTCCTTCTTTACAGTGGTCGTATGGACTTTCAGATTAAATTTAATGGTTTCCGTATTGAGTTAGAAGATGTTTCCCAAAACCTTAATAAGTCTAAGTATATTGATTCAGCAGTAGCTGTCCCACGTTATAACAAAGACCATAAGGTTCAGAACCTCTTGGCTTATGTGATTCTTAAGGATGGCGTACGTGACCAGTTTGAGCGTGACATCGATATTACTAAGGCTATCAAAGCTGACTTGGAAGATATCATGATGTCATACATGATGCCTACTAAGTTCCTCTATCGTGAGAGCTTGCCTCTTACACCAAATGGGAAAATTGATATCAAGGGGCTTATCAGTGAGGTTAATAACCGATGATAGACTTCTTGAAACAGCTTCCCCATTTAGAACCCTACGGTAATCCTTTCTATTTCATCTATCTTGGAATAGCCTTATTACCAATCTTTATAGGTCTATTCTTTAAAAAGCGCTTTGCTATTTATGAATGCTTGGTAAGTATTACCTTTATCGTTCTTGCTCTGACAGGTACCCATGCTAGCCAAATCTTAGCTTTGCTTTTCTATATTGTCTGGCAAATCATCTGGGTATACTCATACAAACGTTATCGTAGTCAAAGGGATAATAAATGGGTCTTCTATTTGCACTCGTTTCTTGTTGTTCTTCCCTTGATTCTTGTTAAGGTAGAGCCTATCATTAACGGAACCCAGTCACTTTTAAACTTTCTCGGCATCTCTTATTTAACCTTCCGTGCGGTTGGTATGATTATCGAGATGCGTGATGGAGTTCTTAAAGAGTTCACACTAGGGGAATTCCTCCGCTTCATGCTCTTTATGCCGACCTTCACAAGTGGTCCCATTGATCGCTTCAAACGTTTTAATGAAGATTATCAGTCAATTCCTAATCGTGACGAGCTGCTGAACATGTTAGAGCAAGCTGTAAAATATATTATGCTTGGTTTTCTTTATAAGTTTGTTTTAGCTCAGATTTTCGGGAGTATGCTTTTACCACCATTAAAAGCACAAGCATTGAGCCAAGGCGGTATCTTTAATCTACCCACATTAGGTGTTATGTACGTTTATGGGTTTGATCTCTTCTTTGACTTTGCGGGTTACTCAATGTTTGCTCTCGCAGTTTCAAATCTAATGGGGATTAAGAGTCCTATTAACTTTGACAAACCGTTCATTTCCCGTGATATGAAGGAATTTTGGAATCGCTGGCATATGAGTCTGTCGTTTTGGTTCCGTGATTTTGTCTTTATGCGCTTAGTCATAGTACTCATGCGAAATAAGGTTTTCAAAAATCGTAACACCACATCGAATGTTGCTTATATCATCAATATGATGGTTATGGGATTTTGGCATGGGATTACTTGGTACTATATTGCTTATGGTATATTCCATGGTATTGGTCTAGTTATTAACGATGCTTGGTTACGTAAAAAGAAAACCATTAATAAAGATCGTAAAAAAGCAGGACTTAAGCCTCTTCCCGAAAATAAATGGACCAAGGCTTTGGGAATCTTTATCACATTTAATACAGTTATGCTATCATTCTTGATTTTCTCTGGATTCTTGAATGATCTCTGGTTCACTAAAAAATAAGTAAAGGAAATTTAAAAATGGATGTAAAAGCAGAAGTCATTGAAATTATTGATGAACTGTTCATGGAAGATGTATCTGACATGATGGATGAAGACCTTTTTGATGCTGGTGTTCTTGATTCAATGGGAACTGTTGAACTTATCGTTGAATTGGAATCACGTTTTGATATTCGTGTCCCAGTTTCAGAATTTGGTCGTGATGATTGGAACACAGCTAATAAGATTGTTGAAGGGGTAACGGAGCTTCGCAATGCTTAAGCGTTTATGGCAGATTTTCGGTCCAGTAATTTGTGCCCTGGTTTTGGTAGTAGTAGTTATATATGCCTACCCACAAGGCAGAAAATATAGTTATGAGGCTGAAAAACGTAGTGCAGTAACGCTGACGAATGAGAACTTTAAAAGTCGGAAAAATAAAACTACCGCTCTTTCAGACCAGAATCATCGTTTTGTACCTTACTTTGGGTCTAGTGAGTGGTTACGTTTTGATGCCCTTCATCCAGCTGTTTTAGCAGAGAAATACGACCGTAACTATCGCCCATACTTTATTGGACAACGTGGGTCAGCTTCTCTAAATCAATATTTGGGAATGCAACAAATGCTTCCAGAATTACAAAACGGTACAGCTGTGTACGTCTTGTCTCCGCAATGGTTCACTAAAAAAGGTTATAATTCTGCAGCTTTTCAGCAGTTCTTTAATAACGACCAACTTAGTAGTTTCCTAAGTCAAAATCAGACGGATGCAAATTCACAGTATGCTGCTAAACGTATCTTAGAGATGAAACCTGAGATAACGATGAAATCTCAACTTTCTAAAGTGGCCAAAGGACAAGATCTCAATACTGTCGATAAAACCTATATTCAATTCATGGCAGAGCTAAATAGGCGAGAAGATAGCTTATTTAGCCCTTTAGCAGCGTCAAATAACGCTAATTATGACAAGAAGGTTCTTCCTTATCTTAAAGAGTTACCAGACCAATTCTCTTATGATGCCCTTGATCAGCTTGCTGTAAGAGATGCAGAAGCACATACCAAATCAAATGACTTTGGAATTGATGACCGTTTTTATAAGGAACGCTTATCTAAGAAGATTGGTAAACTTAAAGGTTTCCAGAAAAATCTTTCCTATGAAGTTTCTCAAGAATATGGTGATTTACAGCTGGTTCTTAATCAATTTGCCAAGTCAAATACAAATGTCATATTTGTCATTCCACCTGTTAATAGCAAGTGGATGGCTTATACTGGACTTAATCAGGACATGTATGATGCTACGGTTTCTAAAATCCGTTATCAATTGGAAAGTCAAGGATTTACCAATATTGCAGATTTCTCAAAAGATGGCGATCAACCTTACTTTATGCAAGACACTATTCATATGGGCTGGAAAGGTTGGGTAGCCTTTGACAGGGTCGTTGATTCTTTCGTTAGTAATCCAACACCTGCACCTAGCTATAAATTGAATGATCGCTTTTATAGTAAGGACTGGTCAGGATATACAGGAACTCCTAGTCAGTTTAAGTAACATAAAGAAAAAAGCTTGATTTGTACTGACCCCAAAAAGTTAGACAATTAATTTACACAAAGGACTTAGTTCTGTATTGCACAGGACCAAGTCCTTTTAATTTTACCTTAATGTGTTTGTTGTTGTAATAATCAATATAGTCTACAATAGCTTGTTCCAATTGCTCAAGTGAGTGAAACATCTTCTCGTAACCATAAAACATCTCAGACTTAAGAATGCCAAAGAAAGACTCCATCATACCATTGTCTGGACTATTTCCCTTACGTGACATGGACGGTTGGATCCCTTTATCCTCTAAAAATTGATGATAATACTGATGTTGGTATTGCCAACCTTGGTCACTATGGAGAATTGTATTTTCATAATGCTCCTCTGTGAAGGACTGGTCTAACATAGATTTCACTTGTTCTAAGTTTGGTGAAGTTGAGAGATTATAAGCGATAATTTCGCTGTTGAAACCATCTAAAACAGGCGATAAATACAATTTATGTGTGCTATTTGGAATGGTAAACTCTGTCACATCTGTGTAGCACTTTTCCATTGGATTGGCTGCTTCAAACTGCCGTTGAATAAGATTATCTGCTTTCTTGCCAACTTTTTCCTTGGTATGAAGAATACTTGCGTTTACGACGAATTTGGGAACTTAAACCAATTTGGGAACTTAAACCAAGGAGATTTATCAGACGTTGGACCTTCTTTTGGTTCACTACAAAACCACGATTCCTCAATTCAAGAGTTATTCGACGATATCCATAATTTCCCTCATGTTCATCATAAATGGCTTGAATTTCCACTTTGATAGATTGATTTTTATCTATTTGATTCAGTTGCTTTAAGTGGTAATAATAGGTTGAACAAGCAAGTTTGATAATGTTTAGAAGGATATCTAAAGGAAACTCTGTTACTAATCCTTGAACAATTTCTGTTTTTCTTCTTGCTCCCTTTCGTCCCTCAATCGGAGTTCTCTCAACTTTTTTAGAATAGCATTATCCGCTCTCAGGTACTCATTTTCTGCTTGAAGACGTTCTAACTCTGTCATCTCTTCGGGTTTCTTCTTTGGTTTACGCCCCATTTTAGGTACTCTCCCTCCTATTTTCTCAAGAAGAGTATACCCATTTTTCTTATATTGTGCTATCCAATTAGGCAACATTCCACCACTTGAAAGACAATAATCAAGACTTACACTTTGTTGAGAACAACCTTCAAGTAGAACTTTATCAATCATTTCTCGCTTTAATTTAGGAGAATAATAACGATTCTTTCCCTTTTTGATGATGTTTATTCCATAATGGTCAATTAATTTCACCATATATTTTAGACCAGAAACGTTCACACCAAATCGTTTTGAAAGTTGGTTGAAGGTTTGACCATGATTTCTCAATTCATATATTTGAACTTTATCTTCATAAGTTAGTTTCATAATAAAAACACCCCAAAAGTTAGATTTTTCTGTCTAACTTTTGGGGTGCAGTTCATTTCTCGACTTCTCCTAGGTTTTTTTCTTTCTTAAATCTTAGTAACCCATCATTCCTGGATCCGTAGCTGGCGCTGCTGGAGCCTTTTGCTCAGGTTTGTCGGCAACGACTGCTTCTGTTGTCAAGATAAGACTAGCTACTGAAGCAGCATTTTGAAGGGCTGAACGTGTTACCTTAACTGGGTCAATGATTCCTGATTCAACCATATCTACCCATTCGCCATTGGCAGCGTTAAATCCTGTACCAACTGGGCTATTCTTCAATTTATCAATGATAACTGAACCTTCATAACCGGCATTATAAGCAATTTGACGAACAGGTTCTTCCAAGGCACGTAGGACAATATTACGTCCTGTAGCATCGTCACCTTCAAGATCAAGTTCAGCAACCTTAGCAATGACGTTAACTAGGGCTGTACCACCACCAGCTACTATACCTTCTTCAACAGCGGCACGAGTAGCATTAAGAGCATCTTCGATACGAAGTTTCATTTCTTTAAGAGCTGTTTCTGTGGCTGCACCAACCTTAATAACTGCAACACCACCTGACAATTTAGCCAAACGCTCTTGAAGTTTTTCACGGTCAAATTCAGATGTTGTTGTTTCCAATTGAGATTTAATGAGGTTAACACGGTTAGCAATTGCTTCTGCGCTTCCTGCTCCTTCAACGATAACTGTACTATCCTTATCCACAGTTACTTTCGAAGCCTGACCAAGTGATTCCATAGTTGCATCCTTAAGTTCAAGACCAAGATCCTCAGTAATAACAGTTGCTCCAGTCAATACAGCAATGTCTTCCAACATCGCTTTACGACGGTCACCAAAGCCAGGCGCCTTAACAGCAACGACATTGAAGGTTCCACGAATTTTGTTAAGAACAAGTGTTGGAAGAGCTTCACCAGCCACGTCGTCAGCAATAATCAAAAGTGGACGACTGGTCTTAAGCACTTCTTCCAAGAGTGGAAGAATATCTTGGATATTTGAAATTTTCTTGTCAGTCACAAGAATATATGGATTTTCAAGATCTGCGACCATTTTTTCATTATCAGTAACCATGTACTGAGAAAGATATCCACGGTCAAATTGCATACCTTCAACCACTTCGAGTTCTGTCTCCATACCACGAGACTCTTCAATAGTGATAACACCATCATTACCAACGCGTTCCATTGCTTCTGAAATGTATTCACCAACTTTTTCAGAGCGAGATGAAACCGCAGCAACTTGAGCAATAGCTTCCTTATTAGCAACTGGTTGAGCAATGACTTTAAGCTCTTCCACAGCTGCAGCTACAGCTGCTTCAATCCCACGACGGATACCGATTGGATTAGCACCAGCTGTTACATTTTTTAGCCCCTCACGAACAATAGCTTGTGTCAAAACAGTGGCTGTAGTTGTTCCGTCACCGGCAATATCATTAGTTTTTGAAGCCACTTCGCTGACGAGCTTGGCACCCATATTTTCAAAATGATCTTCAAGTTCAATTTCTTTAGCAATTGTCACACCATCATTAGTGATAAGTGGTGAACCAAAAGCCTTTTCTAAAACAACATTACGACCTTTAGGGCCAAGCGTTACCTTAACGGTATCAGCTAAAGTATCAACACCACGAACCATTGCTGCACGTGCATCTGATGAAAATTTAATATCTTTTGCCATAATTACTCACTCCTTCTTTATCTTAATTTATATCTGATTAGCAAGAATTTAAGCTAGGACTGCTAAAATATCTGCTTCACGGATAATTGAAACGTAATCTTCTCCGTCTTTAACACTGATACCTGTACCATTTTCAACAAGGACCTTATCGCCTACTGCAACACTAGGTGCAATCAATTCCCCAGTAAGAGTACGGGTACCTTCACCTACCGCCAAGACCTCTGCAGTCTTAGTTGTTTCATGACTAGCTCCTGCCAATACAAAGCCACTAGCTGTTTTTTCTTCTGTTTCTTCAAAACGGACGATAATACGATCGCCCAATGGTTTTAATGCCATACCAATTACCTCCAAAAATGTTATTTAGATTAGCAACGTTTAAAATGTTGTTTTAGCACTCACGATAGACAACTGCTAATCTATATTTTCATTTTAGCACTTAGTCAAAAATAGTCAAGAAAAAACTATCCAAAATCTAAACTGATATACTCCCCTTATAGTGGACAGTGAAAAAATAAAAATTTTCACTAGAAACTATAAGGGGAGTCTTATTATGTCCAAAAGAAGTCCAAAATCTGTATCTGAGAAACTAGAAATTGTTCTGCTTCACTTGGAAGAAGGTAAATCACTTAGTTGGTTAACTAGAAACCAAGGTATCTCTAAAGACACCCTATCGAACTGGGTTCGGAAGTACAAAGAAGCTGGTGTTGATGGGCTAGAGGAAAGCCGTCAATGGAAGAAGTATAGTAAGGAACTAAAGGAACAAGCTGTTTCCGACTATCTTAATGGCTTGGGAAGTCTCAAAGATCTGACCAAAAAATATGGAATTTCTGACCCTTATGTTCTCAGATCATGGATAAAAAGTTATACTAGTGGTAAAGAACTGAAAGCTACTAGTAAAGGAATGAGACGCATGAAGCAAGGACGCAAGACAACATTTGAAGAACGAATTGAGATTGTCAATTTTACCCTTGCCCACGAGAAAGATTACCAAGGGGCTGTTGAGAAGTATGGTGTTTCCTACCAGCAGATCTATTCTTGGGTCAGAAAGTTCGAGAAGGACGGTTCTAACGGTCTCCTAGATCGTCGTGGAAAAGGTCTTACAAGTAAACCAAACCTTACTCCAGAAGAAGAGTTACGCCTCAAAATCAAGCAACAGGAAGAGCGGATTAAGTATCTTGGAATGGAGAACGGCCTGCTAAAAAAGTTAGAAGAAATCAAACGACGAAACCGACGGTAAGACTTGGTCGGCACTTGGAAACCTTCCAAGCGATTAAAGAATATGCGGATGAGTATGAAGAGGTTTCTATCAGCCACTTGTGCCATATTCTAAAGGTATCTCGCTCAGGCTATTACAAGTGGTTACAACATCAAGAAACAACTTCTGAACAGGAAAATTTAGGCTTGATGGATATCATCAAGAAACTTCATAGCCAGCATAATGGTATTCTTGGTTATCGTCGTATGACGCTATTTGTCAATCGCAAGCTTGAAACAAACTACAACAAGAAGCGGATTCGACGCTTGATGCACATTCTAGGTCTACGTTCCATTATCAGAAGAGCCAAGGGCTATTGTACTAAAACTAGCTTTGTCAATGTAGAGGACAACATTCTCAATCGTAATTTTACAGCCACTGCTCCAAATCAGAAATGGTGTACAGATGTGACTTTCTTGAAGTACGGTTTCAGCTGTAAAGCCTATTTGAGTGCTATTAAGGATCTTTACGACGGCTCAATTGTCGCCTATGTAGTTGGTCAATTTAATGATAACGAATTGGTATTGGAAACACTTCGTAAAGCACAAAAAGCTAATCCTAATGCGACACCATTAATTCACAGCGACCGAGGTTCGCAGTATACTTCGAAAGATTATTACCGTTTAACTACCCAGTATCAGATGACCCGCTCCATGTCTCGTGTTGGTAAGTGTATTGACAATGCACCAATTGAGAGTTTCTTTGGGCACTTTAAGACGGAGTGCTATGATTTGAAGAAGTATAAGACTTTTGAGGAGCTAGTTTCAGATATTGATGCCTACATCTATTTTTACAATCATCAACGTTTTCAAGAGCGCAATAACGGCCTTGCCCCTCTTGAAATGAGGAACAAGGCCGTCGCCTAATATTTTATTATTTCATTGTCCACTTGACAGGGAGCTGTTCAAAACTTTGGATAGTTTTTTTTCTAGTATATTAACCGAGTACCAAGGCATCGTCATTGAGAACTTGTCCACTATTTTTGTGGAAGAGGGCCATAAGCTCTGCAACAGTGAGGTTTTTCTTTTTTTCACCTTGCACATCTACGACGATCTTACCATGATAGAGCATAACTAAACGGTTTCCATATTCGATAGCATGTTCCATATTGTGGGTAATCATAAGAGTTGTCAACTTTTGTTCTTCAACAATCTTACGCGTCAAATTCATGACCATGTCACTTGTCTTAGGATCCAGTGCTGCTGTATGTTCATCTAGCAGCAAAATCTTTGGACGAACCAAGGTCGCCATAGCAAGCGTCAAGGCCTGACGTTGTCCACCTGACAAGAAATTAGCATCAGTCTTCATACGATTCTCAAGACCAAGACCAAGATCTACCAAGGCTTCCTTGAATATTTGACGTTCACTTTCAGTGATAGACTTTTTAAAGAAGCTACGTTTCTTGCCACGACGATAGGCGATTGCCATATTTTCTTCGATAGAAAGGTTTGTCGCTGTACCCATTCGAGGATCTTGGAAAACACGGCTAATGTCTTTAGAGCGCTCATCTACAGATGCTTTCTTAATAGATTGACCGTCCAACAAGATATCCCCCTCATCAATGCTGAGAACACCAGCAATTGAATTCATCAAGGTTGACTTACCAGCACCGTTTCCCCCGATGACAGAGATAAAATCTCCCTGTTCAATGTCGAGATCTAAACCACGCAGGACGTGATTTTCATTGACTGTGCCTTTTTCAAAGGTTTTATGAATCTGTTGTAAACTAAGTAAAGCCACTACTTGTCACCTCCTGGAATCAAGGATTTGTTAGGATTGATTTTCAATTTTTGTCGTACTTCAGGCACATAAAGGATGATAGCAAGCAAGATAGCTGAAGCTAATTTCAGCATTTGAGCATCAACGTTCATGGCAAGGATCATAACCAAGACCAAACGGTAGAGAACAGCTCCGACAACAATTGACCAAAGACGTTTGCCAAGTGGTAAATACTTAACGATAACCTCAGCCAAGATGATTGCAGCCAAGCCATTTACGATTGTACCTGTACCCATATTCATATCCGCATAGCCATTATTTTGAGCTAGGAGAGCACCTGATAGGGCAATCAAACCATTGGAAATCATGTAACCAAGAATCTTCATACGATCAACTTTGATACCATTAGCTTCTCCCATGGCAAGATTATCACCTGTTGCACGAAGAGCAAGTCCAACCTGTGTATTAAGGAGAACAACCAACATAAACACTACAAGACTAACGAAGATTAGTCCTAATAGAATCACACCACTCAGCTTAGACAATCCAAGCCCCATCACCATAGTCACTAGCGTATTATGTCCTGAAAGAGAGATATTGGCACTTCCGAGAACCAAAAGGTTAACTGAATAGAGCCCTGTTAGGGTAATAATCCCTGTTAATAGTGCTGGTATCTTCATTTTCGTATGCATAAAGCCAGACACAGCACCTGCAAACATACCAGCTACAAAACCACCTAGAGTTGCAAAGATTGGGTTGATACCACGGATAATCATGATAGTTGTCGTTGCAGCACCAAGTGGAAAGGTTCCCTCAGCTGTCAAATCGGCAAGGTCCAAAATACGGAAGGTAATAAAGACCCCAATAGCCATAATCGCCCAGAGAAGTCCCTGAGAAATGGATGTTAGAACCACATTTGAAAAGCCATTCTTAGATGACTTATTCACCTTAAGCTTAATGACACCCCTATCTTTTTTGGCAATCGGTTTGTCATCTTTCGTTGATACTTTAGATTCCTCATCACTAATGCTAGAAACATCAATGCCAAGTTCTTTAGCCATATCATGATTAACCACAACATTTAGAGTTTTAGGGTACTCCGCATCAATGTCCTTAACTTTCTCACCCCGCAGAACACGACCTGCTAACTTACCTGTTTGACGACCAAGCGCTTCATAGTTGGTTCCATAAGTGAATAGGACACCTTTTTCTACACTACCAGCATCACTACCAACAACAGGAACTTTAGTCTCTTTAGAAAGGTCTACCAAGGTATTAATGGCACTAACAATGGTATTGTCAGTCGGGATAAAAATGACTTCGGTCTGACTCATCAAGCTTTTGGCTGTATCTTGAATATCGTTGGTTGATGAAATCCCCTTAATAACCGTTTCAATACCAGCTTTCTTAAAGTATTTCTTGGCTTCTTCAACCTGAACTTCTGAGTTACGCTCACTGGTCGTATACATAATCCCAACTTTTTTAGTGTTTGGAAAAACCTTTTTCAACAATTCAACCTGTTTATTGATAGGAGACATGTCACTTGTCCCCGTCACATTTCCACCAACATTGTCCATAGACTTAACCAACTTAGCTGAGACAGGATCCGTCACTGCCGTAAAGAGAATTGGCTTACCTTTTGTCAAACTGCTTAATGACTGAGCTGCTGGGGTTGCGATAGCCAACATGACATCATTATCTTCAATAAGCGACTGAGAAATAGTCTGCAAGTTAGACTGATCTCCTTGTGCATTCTGATAATCGATTTTAATGTTCTTACCATCGACATACCCTTCCTCTTTGAGTTCTTCAATGAACCCTTTACGTGTCGCTGACAAGGAAGGATGCTCTACATATTGGAGAACACCGATGTGAACTAAATCTTTGTTAGAAGCATTGGAGCATGCAACCAAGATGGCAGCTGTTATAACAGCCATCATACTGACCAAGAATTTCTTCATCTTGTACACCTCTGTTTTTTTTTATTTTATCTATTTCCAATTTCCTTTTATATTCTTCTGAAGCATTGGAGGCACAGGGAAAACAACAGTTTCATTGCCCATGAAAAATCCTCAAGTCTTCAAGAGCATCCCCAAATGATACAATCACTTTATTTATCACGTCAAAAGTAAGCTAAATCTTGCTGTTTAAAGAACAATTCTAGCTTAGAATGAGAAATTAAAAATAGACCACGGCATGGAAAAACCAGCTAGGACAGACCCAACTGGTTCTCTGCATCTTGACTAGCACAAGCTAGCCTATGTCACCGGTTAGACCTCTTCATCTAATCGGCTAATCCATCACAAAATGCTTTAGCTTCATAGATACAAACTTATTGACGCTTGTATCTTGAAACACAAACGCCCTATCTAAAGAAACTAAAGTAATAACAAGCTTTAAGATTTCCCCAGTGGGTAGATTTGTCAAGCATGTAATGCCTCCGTAGTTAAGATAGATTTAAGTTTACACTATTTAGACAATTCTGTCAAATTGGAATTTATCTCCTTTTTCTCAATTAATCTTTGTCGTTTAAAAAGAAAAATCTCTTCCCGCCTCTGCAAGAAAAGATTTTTTAGTATTAAGCATCTTGTTCAGTTGTTAAGATAGCAAGTGTTTCAATCAAATTATCTGCGTTCACTTCAATAGTGTCACCAGTTGCCTTGATTTTAACTTCGACAACACCTTCACTTGCCTTTTTACCAACCGTCACACGAATTGGAAGCCCGATAAGGTCACTATCAGAGAATTTAGAACCAACACGCTCATTACGGTCATCTATCAAAACATCATAACCTTCAGCAGCAAGAGCAGCTTCCAAACGATCTGTCAATGCATTAGCTTCCTCGTCCTTTGTGTTAACTGTAATCAAGTGAACATCATAAGGTGCCAATTCTTTAGGGAAATTAATACCCCAAGCATAACGGTATTGACCTTTTGGTGTTTTGTTGACAAAGAGACGTGCGTGTTGCTCAATAACCGCTGATAAGATACGGCTTACACCGATACCGTAACATCCCATGATAATTGGAACTGCGCGACCATTTTCGTCAAGAACGTTAGCACCCATACTTTCAGAGTAACGTGTACCAAGTTTAAAGATATGACCAATCTCGATACCACGCGCAAACTGAAGGACACCTTGACCGTCTGGCGAAATCTCACCTTCTTTAACTTTACGAATATCCACGTATTCTGCCTTGAAGTCACGCTCTGGGTTAACTCCTGTCAAGTGATAACCATCTTCATTGGCTCCAACAACAGCATTAACCACGTCTTGAACCTTACGGTCTGCAATGATACGAACATTTTCAGGAAGATTAACTGGACCAAGAGAACCGAAGTTAGCACCAAAGACTTGACGCGCTTCATCTTCTGTAGCTGGTTTAAGGAAGTCAGCTGCAAGGTAGTTTTTCAACTTCACATCGTTAACTTGATCATTACCAACAAGAAGAGCCACTACTGGTTCGTCATCAGCAGTGAAAAGCAAAGTCTTAATCATTTGTTCTTCTGGAATATTCAAGAAAGCAGCAACATCGTCAATTGACTTGCAATCTGGTGTTTCGACTCGTGAAACTTCTTCTTGAGTCACAACCTTAGTCGCTGGTGTGTAGGCGTTTGTTGCCATCTCAAGGTTAGCTGCATAACTTGACTCTGTAGAATATGCAATCGTATCTTCACCAGCTACCAACCACGATGTCAATTCATTCTTGATTTCTTCCATGACATCTTCTGGAATCTCATCCAATGAAGCAATTGACTTATCAAGAACTACCCAACGATTAAGGTCCGTACGCTCAGGAGTGACAGCCATAAATTCTTGGGAATCCTTACCGCCCATAGCACCACCATCACCGATGATAGCCTTAAACTCAAGGCCAGCACGTGTAAAGATAGCTTCATAGGCCTTACGATAGTCTTCGTAAGTTACATCCAAATCTTCGTAGTTTTGGTGGAAACTATAAGCATCCTTCATGATAAATTCACGCGTACGAAGAAGACCATTACGAGGACGTTTTTCATCACGATATTTAGATTGGATTTGATAAAGGTTAAGTGGCAATTGTTTGTATGATTTAACCGCATCACGAACCAAGACTGTAAAAGTTTCTTCGTGAGTTGGACCGAGAATAAAGTCAGATTTATCACGATTTTTTAGTTTATAAAGGTCTTCACCATAAGTTTCATAACGACCAGATTCACGCCACAAATCTGCTGTCAAAAGCGCTGGCGCCAACATTTCAACCGCACCGATTTTTTCAAACTCCTCACGCATGATGGTTTTAAATTTCTCGATAGCACGGTTTGCCAATGGCATATAAGCATAAATACCAGCAGAGACCTGACGCACGTAACCCGCACGTACCATAAGGGCATGACTAATAACTTGAGCATCACTTGGCATTTCACGAAGTGTTGGAATCAACATTTTACTTTGTTTCATTATTTACATACTAAGGAGGCTAGCCCGTGGGTCAAGTTCCTTAGACTTCCTTTCATTTCTTTGTTTCTAATTAAAAGAAAGCACGCATAATATCATTCCAAGTTACTGCAATCATAAGGACAACCATGACCGCAACACCTGCGAGTGTGATATAGCTTTCAATTTCTTGATTAAGTGGTTTACGACGAATAGCTTCAATAATATTCATAACAATTTTACCACCGTCAAGGGCTGGAATTGGAATAAGATTGAAAATCCCTAAGTTGATAGAGAGCATTCCCATAAGGTCAATAATGGAAATCAACCCACTTTCTGAGGCTTGTGCAGACATCTGGAACATAGCAACCGGTCCACCAAGCTTGTTCAAGCTAAAGTTGGTAATGAGCCCTTTGAGCGTAGCGAGGATTGCCGTCGCACCTTCCCAAGCCATTTGGAAACCACCAAAAATCTTATCTTTAAGACCTGTCTTTAAGACAGGAGAGACACCTAAAAAGTAGCTCCCTTGGCTCTCTTGGGGTTTAACAGAAATAGTTTCTTCCTGACCATTACTTCTCTTAACCGTCACAGAAAGGCTGTCGCCTTTCGAGAATTTTTGGGTATTCTCTCTCAATGCTTCTTTCAAGCTGTCCCAGTCAGTAACCTTGTCCTTGTTAATGGCCACGATGGCATCACCAGTTTTCAAACCTGACACCTGGGCAGCACCACCATTAGCCACCTGGATAAGGTTGGTCGACGTATCTTGAACACCACCTTGAACAAAGGCAAGGATAATAAAGACCAAGACCCCAAGAATAAAGTTGTTCATAGGACCAGCGAAATTGGTAATTAAACGTCCCCAAATGCTAGCATTTTGATATTGGACATCCTTAGGAGCAATACGAAGCTCCGTACCGTCTTCCTCAACGATAGTGGCATCATGGTCAACCTCATAGGTCTTGGTCTCACCTAGGACAAGACCTGTAATAGTTAACTTATCTTCCAAATCATAGGCAGTAACGTTCATAGGCAAAGCCGTCTGGTCAACCTGACGATCTGAAAGATTGATACGTCTCACTTTGCCATCTTTTCCAAGCGTTAGGCTAGCAGGACTCCCCGTTTTAATCTCAGTTGTATCTTCACCCCAACCAGCCATACGCACATAACCACCCAAAGGAAGGATACGAATAGTATAAACGGTACCATCCTTACCAGTGTGTGCAAAAATTTTAGGACCCATACCAATGGCAAATTCACGCACCAGAATGCCTGATCGTTTGGCAAAGAAGAAATGGCCAAACTCATGGAAGACGACAATCACACAGAAAATCAGTAAAAAAGTAATAATAGCTTTCATTTAGACACCACCACCCTTAAAAAAGTCCTAGTAAGTGCATGATTGGGAAAACGAAAATCCAGCTATCACAACGGTCTAATATGCCACCGTGTCCAGGAATAAGGTTACCTGAGTCTTTAACACCAAAGTGTCGTTTAATAGCTGATTCAACCAAGTCACCAAATTGACCGAAGATACTAAAGAGAATCGTACAGATAAGCAACCAGAAGAAACTATGGGGTGCATAGACATTATGATTAATCAACCCAAAAAGTAGTGCTACAATGATTGCTGATAAGATACCACCAACACTACCTTCAATGGTTTTATTAGGTGATACTTTTGGCAATAACTTTTTTTGACCAAATCGACGACCAAAGAGATAGGCACCAATGTCCGTCGCCCAAACAATGAAGAGGGCAAATAAAACTTTTTCCCAGCTATCCAAACGTGCTGCAATGAGATTTTGGAAACCAAAACCAACATAAAAGGCAGAAGTGATTGGATATACTGCATCATCAAAAGAATAGTGGTCGCTATTAAGTACAGTTCCTGCTAAAATCAAAAAAGAAATAATAGCAAAACCTGTCACACTGGCATCTGTCGGAAGACTGTTAAAATAATGGTCAATGGGCACTACTAAAATAAAGGCTGCCAACATAGACAAAACACCTTCGATAGAGAACATCTCCAAGTGCTTCATCCGAAGCATCTCAGACACTGCAACCATGGCCATAGCCCCAACCAAAAGCTGGAAAGGAAGACCACCGATAAAGAGCAATGGGAGGAAAATGGCTGCTGCCACACCCCCACCAATTAAACGTTCTTGCATGAGAGGTCCTTTCTAGACACCACCGAAGCGACGGTGACGTTTATTGTAGTCAGAGATAGCTTGATGTAGTCCCTGCTGATCAAAGTCTGGCCAGAAAACATCTGTGAAGTAAAACTCACTATAGGCAGATTGCCAAGGCAAGAAATTACTAAGACGAAGTTCGCCACTCGTACGGATAATTAAATCTGGATCACGATAAAGGTATGGCAGCTTATCTGTCATCAAATGCTTAGCAATGAGGTCTTCATCAATAGCTTCAGGTCTGAGTCTCCCTATTTCAACCTCTTTAGCAATAGCTTGAACAGCCGATACAATCTCCGCACGACCACCGTAGTTCAATGCAAAATTAAGTATCAAACCGGAATTATGTTTCGTCTGCTCTACTGCCTTTTCAAGAGCATCTAAGGTTTCCTTAGGTAGGCGACTATTATCTCCGATTGTCAAAATGCGAACATTGTTTTTGTCTAATTCTGGTACATACTTGTTAAAAAATTCAACTGGCAAATTCATGATAAATTTAACTTCATCTTGTGGACGTGACCAGTTTTCAGTTGAGAAAGCATAGACTGTCAATACCTTAACTCCAAGTTGTGACGCTTCGATGGTTACCTTTTGCAAGGCATCCATCCCAGCCTTATGTCCCATCACACGCGGTTGTAGACGCTTTTTAGCCCAACGGCCATTTCCATCCATAATAATACCGATATGATTAGGAATATTGTCTAAAACCTCTTGATGAGATTTTTTTCTAAATTTAAACATGAAATATCCTCTAAATATAGTTTATCCTTTATTCTACCACATTTTAAAGGGTTCTGAACAGTATTTAATACCAAGGAGATTAGAATATGCAAAAAGACCAGGATTTAACCTAGCCTAAAATACACATCTTACTTTTCATCAGCAGACTCAATTGCTGAATCTTCTTCAACAATTGTCTCTTTAACAGTCTCTGCTGTTTCTGTACTTGGTGCTGGCGTGATCACTTTCATGATTGAACGGCTCAAGTCAAAAGTCAAGAAAACACCTTCCGCATCCAAGACGATACGATTATTTTCTTTATCAATTTCGTCAACAATGGCAATCAAACCACCAATTGTTTCGACTTCCGCACCCTTAGCGAGACCTGCAAAACGATCTTCTTGAGCCTTCGCCTGACGGCGACGGCTAAACACCACATAACCAACAATTGCAACAGCATAAATGACCAACAATAGCATCATATTCATATTTCGTATTCCTCTAATAATTCACTTGGCTTCTACTATATCAGATTACGTCAGGATAAGCAAGGCAGATCCTTAACCAGACCACAGAAAAACACTTTCTACAAGACAGAAAATGTTTAATGAGATTACATATCTGCTACGTTGTGATAAACCTTTTGAACATCATCATCCGCTTCAAGAGCATCAATAAGTCCTTTAAACGTCTCAAGGTCTTCACCTTCAAGAGTAACCTCAGTTTGTGGAATCATTTCAAGTTCTGTCACTTGGAACTCTTCCTGACCGTTAGCACGGAGAGCTTCCAACGCCTTGTGAAGGTCAGTTGGTTCTGTGTAAACAGTGATTGTTCCATCTTCTGCTTCTACATCTTCAACGTCTACATCTGCTTCAAGCAATTGCTCAAAGATAGCATCTGCGTCTTCGCCAGCAAATACAATGACACCTTTTTTATCAAACATGTATGATACTGAACCTGAAGCACCCATATTACCACCATTTTTACCAAATGCAGTACGTACATTGGCAGCTGTACGGTTAACGTTTGAAGTTAAAGTATCTACAATGATCATAGAACCGTTAGGTCCAAATCCCTCATAACGCCCCTCAACGAAAGTTTCATCTGTGTTACCTTTAGCCTTATCAATAGCCTTATCAATAACATGTTTTGGCACTTGCGCTTGTTTAGCACGTTCCAAAACAAATTTCAAAGCTGAGTTTGACTCTGGATCTGGTTCACCTTGTTTAGCAGCTACATAGATTTCAACACCAAACTTAGCATAAATCTTTGAGTTAGCACCATCTTTAGCAGTTTTCTTAGCAACGATATTAGCCCATTTACGTCCCATTGGATTCACCTCTTCTAAGAGATGTTATAACATCTCTGATTTGTTTTTTTCTTTTTTGAAAATAGCAGAACCCGCTAAATTCACAATCCCTTACATTATAGCACTTTGACTGCCGTTAGTAAAATTGAAATAAAGACGAAGTGCTAATAACAGAAAAAAGACCAGCCAAAGCTGATCCTATCTGAGAATTACAAGCGAGCGTTAAGTTCTGCTCCAAGTTCTTCAAATCCTGGTTTACCAAGAAGGGCGAACATATTTTTCTTGTAAGCTTCTACACCTGGTTGGTTAAATGGATTAACAGCATTCAAGTATCCTGAAAGTGCGATAGCAAGCTCAAAGAAGTAGATGATATAACCCAATGTAAAGGCATCTTGTTCAGGGATAGTAATGAACATGTTAGGCACGTCACCATCTGTATGAGCAAGAAGAACACCGTCTGTTGCTTTCTTGTTAACAAAGTCAACATCTTTGCCTTGGAGGTAACCCAGTCCATCAAGGTCTTCAGCCAATTCAGGAATAACAACGTTTTTACGTGGTTTGTCTACACGAACAACAGTTTCAAATAGATTACGTGTACCTTCTTGGATAAATTGGCCAAGAGAGTGCAAGTCAGTTGAGAAGTTTGCTGAGGTTGGGTAGATACCTCTTTGGTCTTTACCTTCTGACTCACCAGCCAATTGTTTCCACCACTCAGCGAAGTATTGAAGTGATGGTTCGTAGTTTGCCAAGATTTCAGTTGTGTAACCTTTACGGTAAAGGATGTTACGAATTGCAGCGTATTGGTAAGCTTCATTTTCAGAGATTTTAGATGAAGAGTACTCTTTACGTGCAGCGTTAGCACCTTCCATAAGGGCTTTGATATCAGCCCCTGAAACTGCAATTGGCAATAGACCTACAGCTGTCAATACTGAGAAGCGTCCACCGATATCATCTGGAACAACAAATGTTTCCCAACCGTTAGCGTCTGCTTCAACCTTAACAGCACCTTTTTGGCGGTCAGTTGTTGCGTAGATACGTTTGTTAGCTTCTTCTTGACCGTATTTCTTAACAAGAAGTTCCTTGAACAAACGGAAAGCGATAGCTGGTTCAGTTGTTGTTCCTGATTTAGAGATAACGTTAACTGAGAAATCTTTACCTTCAACATACTCAAGCAAGTCAGCGAGGTAAGTTGATGAAATAGAGTTCCCAGCATAAACGATTTGTGGTGCTTTACGTTCTTCTTTTGTTTGAAGGTTAGCAAAGTGATTGCTCAAGAAGTCAATAGCTGCTTTAGCACCAAGGTAAGAACCACCGATACCGATAACAACCAAAACGTCGCTTTCTTCTTTGATTTTTTCAGCAGCTTTCAAAATACGATCAAACTCTTCACGATCGTAGTTCTCTGGAAGGTCACGCCATCCAAGGAAGTCAGCACCTGGGCCTGTTCCTTTGCGGATCATTTCGTCTGCTACTGTTACTTGTGCTTGAAGGTTATCTACTTCGTGTGGTGCTACAAATTTATCCAAAACTTTTGAATAGTCAAATGTAATATGAGCCATTAGTCTCTCCTTATAAAAATTCAATTACAGCTTCTAGTTTACTCTTTTATTTATCTTTTGACAATGTTTTTTTACCCTCATTAGGTCATGATAGGTTACAGTTACTATTTAAATGTAAGGTCCTGCTTCAAGGCCATAATGATCACTTACTAGAGGTTGATTGTTCTCATCAAAAATGACACTAAGGCGATTTAGTGCCCACTCTTGGCTTGCAAAAACATAGTCAATACGTAAAGGTTCTTCATTACCTTTCCAACCATCGATACCAGGTCCAACTGTATAGCTTCCATTTGTTTTTTGATCCACTTGGAAGCTATCCTGAAGTTTGAGCGGACTGGCTAATATTGTTTGGTAACCTTCTCGACCTGCTGGGTTATTAAAGTCCCCTGCTAGGATAAGAGGTTTGCCAATAGATTGGAAACGTTCCTCAATGCGTGCCCACTCTTCTTGGAAACCTTTATCCCACCATGAAAGATGGACACTAGCAACAGCAACTTCTCGGCCATCTGCAGTCGTCTCAGCCACTGCCACACGGCGTGTATGATAGTCTGTTGGATCATCAACATCTGAAACTAAAATTTCGCTAGCTGTCAATGGTTGGCGTGACAAGACAGCAACACCTTCATTAAGGTGGTCATAACCAATGTGATTATAAGCCCACGTCCAATGATATTGAAGTCCCTCTTCAGCTAATTTTTCCACAAGCAAATGGACAAAGTTATCTTGGTGGATTGATGTTGCTGATGGTAGCACATGATAGTAAGCATCCGTTTCTACAGCTGCCGTCTCTATTTCCTGATTAACTTCTTGGAAACAAATGATATCATATTGAGCCTTAAGGATTTGTTCCTTTAGGGTTTGGAATTTTCCTTCTGCATCTTCTTCCATCCAACTATGGGTATTTAAGGTTAGAAATTTCATAATCTTATCCTTTATCTGACACTTACATATAGAAATGACAACAAGGTCTTTTACAAACAAGACAGCCTCTGGGCTGTCTGCTTGATTATTATTTAACAAATTAAAGTTCTACTTTTGCAACTGGAGCATTAGCTGCCAATTTTCCTGTATGTTCTACTTTAACTGATTTAATCGCGTCTGTATTGGTGAAGACAACTACTGTTGAAGTTTCACGTCCAGCTTCACGGATAGCTGCAAGATCTGCTTCCACTAAGAGATCACCAGCAGCAACAGTTTGTCCTTCAGTAACTTTAACCTCAAATGGTTTACCTTCAAGACTAACAGTATCAAGTCCTATGTGAACCAAAACTTCAAGTCCATTATCTGATACCAAACCAAGAGCATGTTTAGTTGGGAAGATGCTTGAAACTTTACCAGCTAATGGAGAAACAATCTTACCGTTTTCTGGTTCTACAGCGAAACCATCACCCATCATTCTTTGTGAAAATACTGGATCTTTTACATCTTCAATGTTGATAACTTGACCGTCTGCAACTGAGTGAACATCTTCAGTCACACCTTTGAATTGAGCTTCTGCTTTTTGAACAGCAGTCACTTGACTTGGAAGTGTTTCAGGGATAACTTCACCTGAATCAAGTACGTCTTGGATATCAGATTTCAAGATGTCAGCTTTAGGACCGTAGATATCTTGGACACCTTTGCCTTTAATAACAAGACCCTTAGCACCTTCAGCTTTCCATTGTTCTTCAGTTCCGACTTTTTCAGCATTTTTAACAGTAACACGGAGACGAGTCATACATGCGTCAACATCGACAATGTTAGCACGTCCACCAAGAAGGTTGATGATGTTTATAACTTGTGAGCTTGCTGAGCTTGTTCCAGCACCTGCTGATCCAACAGATTCTGAAGAATCGTCATTTTGTTCGTAGTTACCATTACGTCCTGGTGTTGCGTAATCAAATTTCTTAATCATGACGTTTGCAATGAAGAACATGATAACACCAAAGAGTACAGTTACCCAAATGAAGCTAATGATATCCATCGCCAAACCAGCGTTAATAGCGAGAGGTGTACGTGTTAAGAATTCGATAGAACCGAATGAGTGAACACGGAGGTGAACGATGTCAGCCATGCAAAGGCAGCACCTTGTACAAATGCGTAAATGATGTAAAGTGGAGTAGCTACGAACATGAACATGTACTCGATAGGTTCTGTTACCCCTGTCAAGAATGTTGCAAGCACAGTTGCAGTCAACATACCTTTATACTGATGTTTCTTATCATCATCAACGTTACGGTAGATAGCTACCACCATACCCATCAAGATACCAAATGAACCAATCATTTGACCAACTTTGAAACGAGCTGGTGTATAGGCTTCAAGAAGGTGTCTATATTGATATGGATGCGCACCTTTAAGGTTAGCAAGGTCAGTAACCCATGCGAGCCAGAGTGGATCTTGACCCAAAACTTTAGTACCTTTTGCATCACCAGTCAAGACTTCATAAGTACCACCCAATTGAGTGTAGTTAATTGGAATAGTCAACATGTGGTGGAGACCAAACGGCAAGAGAAGACGTTCCAATGTACCGAAAAAGAACGGTGCCAAAATTGGAGCATTTTCTTTCGAGTTGGCAATCCACATACCAAAACCGTTAATTCAAGATTGGATAACTGGCCATACAATAGCAAGAACGATGGCTGCAATAGCTGAACGAAGAATAACTACGAATGGTACGAAACGTTTACCATTGAAGAATGATAAAGCTTCTGGCAATTTACGGAAGTTATAGTATTTGTTGTAAGCAGTAGCTCCGATGAAACCAGAGATGATACCTACAAATACAACCCATGTTAAGGGCTGGAGCTTCCAAAACACTGATGAAGTAGTCAGACACCTTGATTGATTTGACCAAGAAGTGTGTGAACTGTAGCACCCTTATCAGCAAGAATATCTGAAGTAACACCAAAGATTGAACCAGTCAAGCGGTTAATCAAGATAAATGCAAAACCTACTGCAAAAGCACCTCCTGCACGTTCCTTAGCCCAACTACCACCAATGGCAAGGGCAAACAAGATGTGAAGGTTACTACCGATAACCACCAACCAATTTGCTCAAGAAATCCACCTGTAATAACGAGTGGTGCCGCGTTTGGATTAATCATGGCAATCGTTTTACCGATAGAGATCATAAGACCTGCTGCTGGCATAACCGCGATAACAACCATGAGGGCCTTACCAAACTTTTGCCAGAAATCAAAGCCAAAGTTTTCTTTTAGCTTATTCATTTCATTTCCTCCCATATTCGATGAGAGCGTTTGCATAGATTATATAATCTTTATAGCACCTTTTGATAATTTGTAAAGCGTTTTCTTAAACTTTTTTGATTTTTTTTATAAAAAGAGGCCACCAGCAAAAACTGGATGACTCAGACATTTATTAGGCCATCAAAACCATGAGAATTGGGATAACGATCATGGTCGCGAGGGTAGTCTCAGTCACCATGATAGCAGCGTAATCACTATCAGCTCCGTAGAGTTTAGCAACCACAGGTGCATTGGTCATGACAGGCATAGCCGACTGGATGATAAAAACTTGCTTCATCAAAGTTGGTAAGGAGGACCAATAAACGATTGTAGCCATCAAAACCGGGGCAACCACAAAGCGTCCTAGCAGAATTAATACCTGGTCTTTTTTCAGAACCAACTGCTTCACTCCTGCATTAGACACTGACAAACCGATAAAAATCATAGATAAAGGAGTTGTTAAACTACCTAAATACTGCAAATCACTGGTTAAAAATGTCGGTAACTGAATATGAAGAATAACGATAATAAGACCTATGATAAAACACATAAGAGGGGGAGAAAAAATCTTATTTAAACTAGTTTTTAAATCAAACTCAGCTTCTCCTTCACCATCTCGCTGGATGAGATAGGTCCCCAAGGTCCAGAAAAAAGTCGTATTACACATGTAATAGATCAGAACATAGGGAATACTAGCATCTCCAAAAAGAGCTTGGTTGATTGGTAGTCCCACGAAGATCGTATTAGAATTAAAAAACATGGAAATAAAGAGTCCACGACGATCCTTTCTGACTGCAAAAATCCTAGCCACTGCTGTTGCAATTCCAAACAAAATCACCATAGACAGAGCAGGAAAACGTAATTCTGGCAATATCTTAAGCAGGTCTGCTGCTGTGAAACGCTGCGTGATGGTATAAAGCATATAGCAGGGCAAGGCAATTTGGGTGACCATCTTAGCGATTAGGCCACGCGACTTGTCATCAAACCAGCCTTTTTCCCCCATGACGAAGCCCACTAAAATCATACCCAGGATGACTAGAATTCCAGATATACTTGTTAAAAAGATTTCCATATTTCCTCCTTTTTGTTTTTGCTACGATTTATGACAGACAATAGCAGAATCTGACTGATTTTTTCTGACTAGAAATCTACCATTATTTTTAACTCAAATCTAAAAAACCACTTTAGTATATCACAAAAAGAGCTCGATTTCTCAAGCTCCTTTTCTATTATTTACTCTGCTTTTAAGAGAGGCCCAAAGATTGATACCAGACCAAAGAAGGCGATGAAGATAAGAGTAATGGTCGCACTAGCTGGTGTTTCCCAATAATAGGAAATAAAGATACCAGAGAGCATTCCAACCAAACCAATACTAATAGCCCAGAAAATAACAGACTTGAAGGTCTGACCTATTTTCATACCAATAGCTGCTGGAAGAATCATGATGGTAGAAACCAAAAGTGATCCTGCTGCTGGAATCATCAGGGTAATCGCTATCCCTGTCACAATATTGAAGAAGAGCGACATGAGACGTACTGGCAAGCCATCTACATGAGCAATGTCTTCGTCAAAAGTCAAAAGATACATAGGACGAATAAAGAGGAGAGTCAAGATCAGTACAATAGCCGCAATAAGAAAGAGAGCATGCACCTGCTCAGAGCTAATCGTGATAATAGAACCGAAAAGATAGCTATCCAAACTCATACTACTGCTACCCGCCTTGTCACTAAGAATAAGAGCCACTGCCAATCCCATTGACATGAGGATAGCTGTTGAAATCTCCATATAATGCTTGTAACTGACCCTGAGGTATTCCAAAACTAAAGCAGCAATAACCACAACCACAAGGGTCATCCAAGTGGTTGATTGTCCCAAGAAAATTCCAACAGCCACCCCAGCTAGGGACACGTGACTCAAAGTATCGCTCATCAGACTCTGACGACGAAGAATTAAGAAGAGTCCCAAAATTGGCGAAAAGATACTGATAGCAATCACGGTGAGAATAGCACGTTGCATAAAATCATAGGCTAATAATTCACTAATCATGTTTGTGCTCCTCTCCATCCTTTTCATGGATATTGAAACAACGCCAAGGCAATTTCTGGTTACGAACCAGGTGAATATTACGGTCTGTGTACTCCTTGACTTCCTCTGGGTCATGGGTAATCATTAAGACAGACTTGCCATGATTATGAGCAGAGTGGTGCATGAGTTCGTAAAAGGTATTGGCTGTCCCTGCATCCATCCCTGTCGTTGGCTCATCCAAAACAAAGATATCAGGATCTAAAGCAAAAATACGAGCAATGACAGCACGTTGCTTTTGACCACCTGAGAGATGTCCAATCTGCTTGTAACGATTTTCCCACATACCTACAGACTCTAGAGCACGTTGAACATGCTCTAAGTCATGTTTGTTCAAGCGACGGAACCACCCCTTATGGGGGTAGCGACCTGACTTGACAAACTCATAAACAGTACTTGGGAATCCTGCATTAAAGCTGGCAATTTGCTGTGGTAGATAGGCCATGCGAAGCTTCTTACCATCTTTGTTAAGATCAGAAATCGTCACAATCCCCTTCTTAGGCTTGAGAATTCCTAGGGTAGCCTTAATAAGCGTTGACTTGGCAGCTCCATTTTCCCCAGTCAGGGTCACAAACTCCCCAGAATCCAAATGATAGTGAATATTGTCCAGAACGGGCTCCGCATCATACTGGAAGCTCAGACCTTCAACTGTAATATAACGCATCTTATTCCTCTATTTTTTCTGCTAATTTTATCAAGAAACGGCCAATAACCTGACGCTCTTGATGATCAAACTGATCCAATACAGACCGATAAACCCCAAGGGTCTCTTGGTGGTGTTCCTTATGCTCTTGGGCAATAGGTTGAGCTTCTTGTGTCAAGACGAAATAGGTCACGCGCCCATCATCCTTGTCTTTCTTACCCTCCAACATGCCCTCTTTGACCAAGGTTTTTACTGCCTTGGTAACAGCAGCCTGGCTGACATTGAGAGCCTTAGCCAACTCAGAATTGGTCTTTTGCCCCTCAGACAAAAGCATGAGAATATGCTCCTGGGTGTTGGTCAACTTAACCTTACTTCGGCACTGACCAATGAGGAGCTCATACTGATTTTCAGCCTTAAGCAAAATTTGATTAATCAATTGATTTACTTGTTCTTCTAGTTCTATCATTACTTTCTCCATTTACTTAACCAGTTAATTATATCGAAAACACAGAGGTTTTGCAAGGAAAAATAAAAAGTCCAACCGCAGCTAGACTTAAAAATGATAATAGGTTTAAGATACTGCCCGTGTCTCTTCCTTCCAAAAACAGGTATAACCTATATTAAATACCGCCAAGAAAGCCAAGAGAGTCCATGACCAAGTAGCACCCAAGGACTGGTTTAAGGCCAAAATCACAGCTGCACCCAGGGGTACAGTCGCTGTGACAATGGTTGAAAAGATACTAAAGACAGCGTTCTGTCGCTCTTCGACAATGGAGAAGATGACGATGGTATCTGATTTTGGATTGGAAATGGCTGTCGCATAAGAAGAAAGAAAAAGCAAGGTAAAGAGGACAATGGGATTGTGCCATACAAAGATACTGATAAGCATCAACAATGCTAGACTATTCTCAAAAAGCAGGTTGGACCTAATGGACCACTTGCGGTAAAAGTCGAACGGAAAAAGTGATCCTAAAAAGAAAGCAACCAATTCAATAGACTCAAAGACTGTGATAGTCACAGCATAAGACCCCAACTGCAACTCCTTGACCGATAAGAGATAAATCATCAACAGGGTGGCCATGGCTGACGAGAGCAGGTTCATACTAGAGTAAATCATGACCAAATTAAAAATAGAGGACTGGGATTTGAGAAAGGTGAAATTGGTTATGGTGTCCCTGACAAACTGACAAATCAGGGCTTTTAAGGATTCTGCTTGTTGTTCTTTGGACTCAGGTATTGGTTCATCAAGATGGTCAAAAAGTTTTCGCCCTCGTCGCAAGACCAGATAAGAAGCCAAGAAAACCAAAACATTAATCAAGGCAAACAAGAAATAGTTATGAGCCAGCAGGGCAATGAGCATGACACCCACGCTCTTTCCCGCTAAGGTGACGATATTAGACATTCCCTTACGAAAAGAGATGGCTAAGGAAAAATTCTCCTCATCTACCACCCGACGATTGAGGGAAAGATTGAGATAGGCAGTGTAATTACCAATAATATCACTCATAAAGTTGATGGCTAGGACCAAGACGAAGACCCACCAACTAGGTTTAAGCAAGGTTAACACCCCAAAAAAGACATATAAACTCATCTGCAACCAGCGTACCAATTTCATGGCCTTAAAGCTATTTGACGCTCGATCAGAGACATAACCCACAATAAAATCAAAAACATAGGGAAGCGAGGTAATCAAACTCGCCAACCCCACCGCCAATTCTGGATTAGGGAAGGTAGCCGCATAGAGAACCGAAACCAAGTCAAACAAGGTGGTCCCAAAGATACCTAACAAGATGGATAGGGTCAAAACCCTATAAGGCTTGTGTTGTAAAAAAAGCTGCATTTAAACCTCCTGATGGGTAAGAAATAGATTAAACATAAATTGATACTCATGAGTTACATCTCTCTCCTCATTATTAGGATAATAATCATAGATATGTAATCGATTCTTTTCTCTGAACTCGAATATTGAAGAGTTAGACAGCTGTCTCATCGCTTTATTCGTCAGATTTAATTCTTGTATAGTACTAAAATTTGACTGCGAAACTTTATATAAAACATAGGATATCCCCAGTTGTCCAGAAAATAAATCTCTACGCTTACAAAATGAAATATTTGTCAAAAAACGAATATATTCTTTCTTAAAATAGTTTTCATCACCAGTTAACTCCCATAACTGTAAAGACAATAAAACATAACCAGATAAGCCATCATTTACATAGGGAGTGGAAATACTATCAGAAAAACTATTAACAAATTCAATATAATTTTCCTTTTGGACAATAGCATGACTAGCTTCAGTAAACAGTCTTTTTGCCTCTAAAA
>SKEJ01000382.1_pt1 | contig 29349 bp, 18 predicted proteins | sample 4826721 | NCBI WGS metagenome assembly SKEJ01 (sample SAMN11008812, study PRJNA524170) | human gut metagenome | biome: Human fecal sample; material: Feces; isolation source: fecal sample from pouch patient p31 | host: Homo sapiens | place: Israel: Tel-Aviv | collected 2015-06-02 | reverse complement strand
GCGCTTACGGATACCCCAGACCAAGGCTCCAACGCCGGCCATGGCGATAACAAATGCCATGAGCAGTGCAGCGGCCTGCTGGTCACCCGTGGTGGGCAGGAAACCCTTGACCGTCTTGACGATGTTCGTCACGGTCTTGGGCGTGCCGGGATCGGGCGTCGGCACGGGCGTCTCGGGCTTCTTGTACGTGTTGTTGAACACGATACCCTCGACGCTCTTGTCGCCCTTGGTAAAGGCGACGTTCGCCTTGAGGTTGCCCTCGCCGTCGTCGACCACGTTGACGGTCGCGGTAAAGACGGACTTGTCGTAGGTCATACCGGCCTCGTCGCCCTTGACCTCGCTGATGGTGTAGACGTACGTACCGGGCTCGTCGTACTCGAGCTTGTCGAAGTTGATCTTGCCGTCGGCGTCGTTGGTGACGGTGGACTCGACGTCCTCGCCAACGAGCTTAAAGCTAAACTCGTCCTTCTTGAGTTCGCGTCCCTCGAGCACCTTGATGGCGCCGATGGAGACCTGCGTAGGCATGGCGTGATACTTGTTGGTAAAGCCAGCTGACTCGGTGGTTTCCTCGAGCTTGTGCGTCGCGGTCAACGTGCCGTCGCCATTGTCGGAGACGGTGGTCACGACGGTGTAGGTCATGCCGTCATAGGTGACGCCCTTGTACAGGCCGAGCGCGTTGGGGCAAGCCTCGCGCAGCGTGTACGTGTGCGTGCCGGGTGCCTCGTAGCGGATCGGGCTCAGCGTAACGTTGCCGTTGGCGTCGTTGGTGCCACTAGCAACAGTCACGCCGTCCTCGAGCAGCTCAAACGTGAACTCGCCAGCTGCAAGGTCGCGGCCGGTCAGACGCTTAACCGTCTTGACCTGATCGGTCACGACAGAATCGGTGGGCGTCACGCTGTAGGTGTTGGTGAACGTGAAGGCCGCACCGTCGTCGCCGTTGCGCACGACACTCAGGTGTCCGGCACCGTCGTCAGTCACGGTGTAGGAAACCTTGCGCGCGGTGTTGGCGTCATTGGTCACGCCAAGGGCGCTACCGGACTCGGTCACCGTGTAGGTAAAGGTGTGCGAGCGCGGAGCGGTGGGGGCTGCGGGCTCGGACTCGTCGCTGGACTCGTCGGCGTTGGCATCAGCGTCGGCGTCGGCCTCGGCTTCGTCAGCTTCGTCTGCCTCGACCTTATCGGTCACATCGGTCGTCACGCCCAGGGCGCGGTTGAGGTCCTCGAGCGTAAAGCGAATCTTGCCAAAGTCCACGTTGCCGACCGTGTCGTTGGTCGCAGTCGTATGCTCGGGCATCGGGGCGCCCGCCTCATCGGCAGTCACGGTAAAGGTGAACTTGCCCGCGATGTCGGCCGGGGTCAGGCCCTTGTCTGCCTGGAGCTTCTTGGTGCCGGCGAGCGTGGCATAGACGGCCTCGGCGCCGTAGACGTTCTCGAACACGGGCTCGACGCCACCGTAGTCGGGCTTCGCCGTCAGAGTGCCGTCGCCGTTGTCGACGACGATGACCTTAAAGCTAAAGCTCGACTTAGCGGCGGTAATGCCCATGCCGGCCAGCGAGTTCGTGTACTCAAAGGCTGTGTAGTTGATAGTCCACGCAAGCTTGCCGTCCGCGTCGGTGCGGATGGCGCGCCCGGTGCTTACCAGGTCGGCAAGCATATCGGTCGTGTAATGCAGAGCGCCAAAGCTCACCTGGCCGTTATAGTTGAACGTCGGCGTACCGCTGATGGCTTCCGTCTCGCCCGCGTAGGCGATGCCAAAGTAGAACTCGCCGTCGGCCAGTGGACGACCGGTCAGGGTCTTGGTGGCAACGACCTGAGCAACGGCACCACCAGGTGCATCGGTCGTGGCGCTATAGCTGTTGACGAACGGGACCACAGCGCTCTCGACCGCAGCGGCACCAGTCTTGTACTCGGTTACCGGCGTTCCCTTGTCGGGGTTGCCAGTAACGGTCGTGGTAGCAGTGAGCGTGCCGGCGCCATCGTCGGCGATAGCGATCGTCACGGTGCGCTCGGCGTCGTCATAGGTGTAACCGGGCTGGCCGTCGTTCTTCTCGGCAACGGTGTATGTAAAGGTCTTGCCCGCGTCAGCCTGCGTAAACTTGACCTCATGGCCAGCCAGGATGTCGATCAGACCAACCGTTGCCTCTGCCGTTGCAGGGGACTTGTACACGTTGGCGCCCTCGTGCAGGCCGAGCGCGATGGCCGAAGCCTCGTCGGCGGGCGTCACGGTAAAGGTGAACTGACCCTCGGTCATGGGACGTCCGGAGAGGGTCTTGCTGAGCTTGAGGCCGCCGGCCGCGGCGTAATCGAGCTCAGTGCGGTACGTGTTGGTAAAACGTCCGCTTTCCTTCTTGGTGACGTTGGCGGTCAGGACGCCCTCGCCGTTCTCGGTCACGGTCACTTCGGCGGTCGCGACATGCCCGTCATACGTCATGCCGGCCGCGTTGCCCGCGTTCTCGCGGATCTCGTACTTGTAGGTTCCGGCGGCAGCGTAGTGGATCTTGCCGAACTTGATGGCGGCGATGCCATCCTTCGCGTCCTTCTTGTTCACGGTTACGGTTGCGGGATCGGGCAGCGGGGCGCCCTCGGGAGCGGTGATGGTAAAGCTGAACTCGTCTGCATCCGTCCAGTCGCGGCCGTCGACGGCCTTGGTCAGGTCAAAGTCGAGCTCTGCGTCGATCGGGGTCACACTGTAGGAGTTCTTGAACTCGGCGGGCTCGGTGCCCTTCAGGACATGCTTTGCTTCGAGAGTGCCGTCGCCGTTGTCGGTGATGGTGGTCTCGATGGTGAACTTGGCGTCGCTGTAGGAGACGCCCTTGCTGGTGGTTCCGCCGTTGGCCTCGCGCAGCGTGTAGGTATGCTTGCCGGCCTTGTCGTACTTCACGGAGTTCATCGTGATCTTGCCGTCGGCATTGTTGGTGCCGGTGGCGACGACCTTGGCGTCCTTGCCCTCGCCCTCGACGAGCTCGAAGGAGAACTCGCCCTCCTTGAGGTCGCGGCCGGTCAGGGACTTGGTCGCGGTGATCTGGTCGGTGACGCTGGAGCTCTCGGGGGTCACGTTGTAGGAGTTCTTGAACTCGGCAACCTTGACGTCCTTCAGAACATGCGTGGCACTGAGCGTACCGTCGCCGTTGTCTGTGATGGTGGTCACGACGGTATAGGTCTTGCCGTCGTAGGAGATGCCGTTGCTGGTGGTTCCACCGTTGACCTCGTGCAGCGTATAGGTGTGCTCGCCAGTAGCGGTGTACTCGATGGGGCTCATCGTGATTTTGCCGTCGCCATTGTTGGTGCCGGTGGCGACGACCTTGGCTTCCTCGCCCTCGCCCTCGACGAGCTCGAAGGAGAACTCGCCGGCAGTAAGCTCGCGTCTAGTCAGGACCTTAGTCGCCTTGACCTGGTCAGTGGCGCTGGAGCTCTTGGGGGTCAGATTGTAGGCGTTCTCGAACTTAATGCTCTTGACGCCCTCGGCGCCCTTCAGCTCGTGCGTAGCCACCAGCTGGCCCTTGTCGTTGTCGGCAATGGTCGTCACGATGGTGTAGACCGTGTTGTCGTAGGCAATACCACCGGCGTCGCCCTTAACCTCGTGCAGCGTATAGGTGTGCTGACCTATCTCGGTGTACTTGATGGGGCTGAACGTAACGTTGCCATCGGCGGCGTTCTTGACGGTCTCGATAAGCTCAGAGTCCTCGCCCTTAACCTCGCGCAACTCAAAGCTGAACTCGCCGGCCGTAAGGTCGCGCCCGGTCAGGACCTTGGTCACGGCAATCTGGTCGGTAACGCTGGATTCAACAGGATTCGTAGCGTAGGTGTTCCTGAACTCGGTCACGTCGGCTTCGCTCCAAGCCACCTTCACCTCAGCGCTCAGCTCACCCTTCTTGTTGGGCGTTACCGTCACGGTGATCTTCGCAACGTTCTTGCTGTAGGTGATGCCATCGATAGTTTGACCAGCGTTCTTCTCGCGGACCTCATAGGTGTACTTGCCCGGCTCGGCATAAGTAATCTTGCCAAAGTTGATGGCTGCCTTGCCCTTGTCGAGATCGGCATTGGTCACAGTTACGGTCGCGGGGTCGGGCATCGGGGCATCGTTGTCGGACGTCGCGGAGAGCTCAAACTCAAACGCATCCGTACCCGTCCACTCGCGGCCCTCGAGCACCTTGGTCAGGCCAAAGTCGGCAGTTGTCAACGTTGCCGGCGTGGTATTGAGCGTAAAGCTAATCTTGCCGTTATTGCCCAGGTAGACATTGACCTTCGTCGCGCCAGAAACAACCTTCGTGTTGTTCCACTGGGGATTGATCACGTCGCGTGCGGTGTCCGTCGGGTTTCCGCCCACACGCTCCTTGGTGGTGTGGAGCTGATTGATAAAGGCGAGGCGCGCGGTGCCAGCCTTAATCGACCAGTGATCGCCATCCTTTACCAAAGCGCCTTCAAAGCTTTCAAGCTCGCTTCCCTTAACCGGGATCGAAACGGAATCATCGTACGGCGCGCCCGACGAGTTCTGCGCCATAAACTCGTCTTTGTACCAATAAGTCTTAGAGCCCGAAGGCTTTTCCGTTGCAAGCTTGGTGCAGGCTGCGTCCGTATAGACGGGCGTCAACTTTTGGAAGTAGTAGTAGCCGTTCGTGGCGGCAGGCTCAAAGCTTGCGACCGTATCGCCCACATCGTCGCCGGTCCACTTGTTGGCGTAGAAGCTGACGGTATTGGAATCGGCGTCCTTGTGCTTGTCGATATAATCCTGCAGCCCCGGTACGTTATTGGGAGTAAACAGATTCGCGCGCGCAATAGACTTTACGCTCGATGCATACACCACGCGGATAGGCGAAATAGCATCCGTGGAGTCAACCACAAACGTACCCGCCGACTTGTCAACGGTAAAGCGGCGCAGCGGAATGAGCGATGCGGGAATCTTGACCGTCACGATGTCGCCGCGCTGTGGATTGTTCTTGTCCGCGCGATCGACCGTAATTACGAGATGGGCGAGCTCGCCGTCAAACGTATAGGTATCAATATTGCCATCGGTCGACTTGGTGGCGGCACCATAGGTCTTGCCGTTGTACTCGGCACCGGTAAAGCTATCGACCTGCATGAAGGCGCCCAGCTCGTCCTCGAATGTGATGTAGCCGGAGCCGTTGGGATTGTTGCCCTCGACCTTGGTCGGGAAACCCTTGCCCGACGTAATAGCACTCGAGATGTCCTTAAAGACCTGATCAAGCTCGGCGGCGTTGGTCGCCGACTTGTAGTAGCTGGCACCGGCAATGGGGTTGCCAAAATTGACATTCCACTTCTTTCCAAAAAGGCCATGGCTTACGGACGATGTGGCCTCCGGATAGTTACTCGACACGGCATGCATGAACTTATTCTTATTGCTCGTGTCGTTGCTTGTTGGATCGTCGTCCGGCTTCGCACCGTTGAAGATACCGATGGTATAAATGGTCGCCCCGCCGCTCTTTATGGTCTTGGCGGTATTGATGGCGTCCCTAGCGACCGCGGGCTCAAAATCACGAGAGCTCGTAGGTGAGCCATCGGTGAAGAACACGACGATCTTTTGGGCATCCTTGCGGCCCGATATATCGCGAGCAAGCTCAAGGCCGTAATCAGCCTGCGTGGCGCCGGCAGGTTTGATGGAATTAACCGTGTACTTGAGGCTCATTGCGCCATCACCCGAGCACGCCGTCAACTTCTGCATCGTCTGCGAGTAGTTGTAGCTATAGCGGCCATCGCGATAGGTGTCATTGCCGATCCAGTCAGTCTTCTTTCCTGCAAACTTAACGATGGCAACCTGGTGCTGCTTGCTCGCGTCCTCAATGCTCTTGTTTTGCTCGGCAATGGTGTCGATAAAGTGGTTGGCAGCATTCTTGAGCGCATCGATACGCTTGGTAGAATCTCCACCACCCATAGGATCATCCATTGAGCCAGAGGCATCGAGCACCATCACGATGTCGAGTGGCTTGGAAACCAGCGACGTTGTGTCGGATGTCGAAGACATCGCCGAAAGCGTGGTCAAAAAGTCCGATTTCCCGTCATCGATTGCTTGGACCGTCTTATCCGTCCAAATTCGGCCGACGTTTTGCGTCGTGACCTTGCTGCCATCGTAGCCGCCGGCCCAGAACTTCCAGTGGTTGCTGGTATCGTAGTCGACTATCTTTGTCGCTGTCGGTCCGTCCATTCCGGTGCTGGACCTGGCGTTGGCCTCGGGCAGCATGGCAAATGCTGCAGCCGGCAACACCAGCACTACGGCCAGTATCACCGCCAAGAGACCCCTCGTGTACTTACCCATCGCGTCTCCCTTCTCGCGGGCTCAGACCTTGCATCAGCCTAAAGTTACGGAATGAGACACAATTTGGACAGGTGACACACGTCCCAGATTCGATTTTGAGCGTGAGACAAATGTCTCAACAAAGTTGAGACACGAGGGTTTTCGCAGGAAAACGGGTGCGACTCAAGATTGACGGGACAAAAGGGCCCGTTTCCCCCATCCCCAAGGGAGCAGTCGATGGCGCTCGCCACGAAATTGGCCCATCTACTACGTTTGACTCGATACCCCCAACCATACCCGCTTTTCATGCAAAATCGCAGGCGTTCTACCTGCGGTTTTTATTTCGCATTACTTGCCATGGTTGAAGGTAGCAGCCTAAACGTAGTAGATGGGCCCATTTCGTGACAGACGGGTCACGCGGCAGCCCTCGCAAGGCCAAAATGATCCGTTTTCCTCCGTCCCTAGGGGATCAGGAGCTGCCATGGATATGGTGGCATTTCAAAACTATGCCGGATTACTACGATAAAAACGAGGTCGCCGATCACGCGCGACTTTTTCGCTAAACTGCGAGCCGTCTACCTGCGATTTTTGTTTTGCCAAATGCGGTGTGGTTGGGGGTAGGCGATTTATCGTAGTAATCCGGCATAGTTTTGTTCGCGGAGGCTTAGCCGCGCGTTCACGCGCGGAGCCGATGGGGCATTTTTGCCCCGCCGGCCCCGTCTTCGCGCTACTCCGGCTTGGTTTCTACCGTGGGAGTCTTGTTCGCCGCAACTGGAGTACGGGCGGTGTCCATAGTCAGGCAGTGCTTGGGGCAGCTTTCGATGCACTCGCCGCACACCACACAGGCATACGGGTCGATCGACCACGTTCCGCCCTTGCGATCGACCGCGAGCGCGCCCGCCGGGCAGCGACGCGCGCACATCCCGCAGCAAATGCACACGTCCATGTCGTTGACGATATGCCCGCGCAGGCGCTCGGGCGCCGCGAGCTTCTCCTGCGGATAGCACACCGTGACCGGCGGCTTGACCATAGAGCCCAAGGCCGTCTTGGCAAATGTCAGCAAACTCATGCCGTGCCTACCTTTCCGTGCAGCTAATGCAGGGGTCGATGGTCAGGATAATCATGGGCACGTTGGCAAGGAGCACGCCCTGCAGCGCATGCGTCAGACCCGCCAGGTTTTGCGACGTCGGCGTGCGCACGCGGAAACGGTCCAGGTTCTTGGTGCCGTTGCCGCGCACATAGTAATACGCCTCGCCGCGCGGCTGCTCAATCACAACCTCGCCGCGCGCGCCGTCGGCCGGCGTAAGCTTGGTACGCCCGCCGATGCCGTCGTGCGGAATCTTGCCCACAAGCTCCTTGATGATGTCCATGGCCTGCACGACCTCGGCACAACGCACCTGGCAGCGGGCATAGCAGTCGCCCTCGGTGGCAACGATGGGCTCAAACGCAGCCAGATCCGCATAGGCGCCGTCGCCGAACATGCGCACGTCGTAGTCCACGCCCGAGGCGCGACCAAACGGACCGACCATCGAAAGCTCCAGCGCGTCCTTCTTGCTGATCACGCCCACGCCATGCAGGCGCTCACCGCAGCTGTTGTCGTCCAAAAACGTATGCACCAGGGCCTCGTAGTCGGGGCGCATGGCGTCAAGCGTCTGGACAATCCCCGCCAGCTCGGAGTCCTCAATGTCGTGCTTAAGGCCGCCGATTTCGTTGATCGAAAGAATCACGCGCCCGCCGCAAGTGCTCTCAAAGATCTTGAGAATCTGCTCGCGCAGGGTCCACGACCGATAGAACAGCGCCTCGAAGCCAAAGGCATCGGCGAGCAGGCCCAGCCACAGCAGATGCGAGTGGATGCGCGAAAGCTCGTGCAAAATGGTACGGATATACTGCACGCGGCCAGGCACCTCGATGTCGAGCATGCGCTCGCAGGCGCTGGCATAGCCGCAGCTGTGGCCCACGGCGCAGATGCCGCAGATGCGCTCGGCGATGTAGCCAAACTGATGCATGTCGCGCTTTTCGGTGAGTTTCTCGAGTCCGCGGTGCACAAAGCCGATCTGCGGAATTGCCTCGAGAACGCGGTCGTCCTCGATCACCAGGTCCAGATGAAGCGGCTCGGGCAGCACCGGGTGTTGCGGGCCAAACGGAATAACGGAGCGATGTGCCATGAACCTTACGCCTCCTTTTTCTGCTTGTCGCGGGCGGCCTTGGTGGCAAGCGCCGCGCGGACCTTGGCCGCTTTCTCGGGATCCATGGCGGCGAGCTTTGCCTCCATCTCGGCGGCTTTAAGCGCGGCCTTAGCGGCAGCCTCATCGTGCTGAGCATCGGAGCCGGCAGCCGCAGCGGGCTGGGCGACGGCAGCGCCCGCAGCATCGTCGGCGCCCGCAGTGCCCTCCCCCGCAGTGGCCGTGGCAGCGGCAGCCTTTTCGGCCGCAGCCTTGCGCGCCTTGGCCTCTGCAACCGCGCGGACCTTCATGGCCTTCTCGCGCGCAGCCTTCACCTCGGGCGTGATAACGCTCATGGGCTCGGCCGTTGAGACCTGGTAGAAAAAGCCCTTAAAGTCGATCTGCATGTCGGTGATGGCAAGCCCAAATAGGTCGTGCGCCTCGTTCTCAAACGGGAACACCGCCGGATAGTACGAGCTGATGGACGGAATCTCCTGGTACTGGTCGATGCCCTCAACCACCAGGTTCTCGATCGCATAGCTGCCGTCCTGCGCGATATGCTCCTGAGCAGCACGAACGTTGATAAACGTATAGACCAGGCGATACATGCCGTCGTCGACATTGCGCTCGGCGTGCATTTGCACAAAGCGCGCGCCGACGCCCTTGAGCGCCTGGACATGCGACAGGAGCTCGTCGATCCCGACGGTGGTATAGATAGCCTTTTGCATTACTCGGCCTCCTTTGCAGCGGCGGGCACGGCGGCATTGCCAGCCGCGGGCGTCCCGGCGGGTGCGGTGGGCTTCCCGGCAGGCGCGTCGCCGACACCGTCAGTCCCGGCCCCCGCTGCCACAAACCCGTCCTCGCCCAGCTCAACGCCACCGTCCCAGGTAGCGGCACCGCCCACGGTAAGCGGGTCGCCGCCGGCGCGCATCACGGCTTCCTTCTGGTCCAGGATGCCGCACGCCTCCACGATGGCATCGATCACCGTCTCGGGGCGAATGGCGCACCCGGGCGCGTACACGTCCACGGGAATTGCGCGATCCACGCCGCCGATCACGTTATAGGCATCGCGGAACACGCCGCCCGAACACGCGCAGATGCCGCATGCCACCACGCACTTGGGCTCGAGCATCTGGTTGTAGATCTGGCGCACGACGGGCAGGTTCTGAGCATTGACCGACCCCGTCACCAAAAAGATGTCCGCATGCTTGGGGTTGCCGGTATTGACCACGCCAAAACGCTCCGCATCGAACAGCGGCGTGAGCGAGGCCAGCACCTCGATATCGCATCCGTTACAGCTCGAGCCGTCGTAATGAATCACCCACGGCGAGCGCGACATTTTATGATCCATGAATGCCGCCTCCTAAATAAACACGTCGACGAGGATGGGCATAAGGTTGAGCAGGCCAAACACCAGTGCCACGCCCCAGCCGAGCTTAAAGCAGCTGCGCCAGGTGCTGCGTGCGAAGGTGTTGTCGATCAGCACTTCGACAAAGTACGTCGCGGCCATCACGACCAGGGCGACCACCCAGCTCACCGGGTTGTCCCAAACAAAGAACATGCCCACCCACATCAAAAACAGCACGGTCTCGCACCAGTGCATAAGGGTCATCTTAGCCAGCGTGCCGCCGCTCATCTCGGTGGCGACGCCTTGGACAATCTCCTGATGCGCGTGATGCGAGTACGAAAGGTCAAACGGCGACTTGCGCAGCTTGATGGTAAGCACCGCGAGCAGCGCCAGGAAAATGGGCGCGCTGTACACGATGATGGGGGCCGACTGCCCCGTCACGGCGATGGAGTCGAAGCTATCGGTGGCAAGGTACAGGCCCACGCTCATCAGCAGAACGGCGGGCTCGTAGCTCATAACCTGCAGCAGCTCGCGGTCGGCACCGACCTGCGCAAACGGGCTTTGCGTCGAGGCGGACGCCAGCACTACAAAGATCGCGGCGAGCGTCACCATAAAAGCGCACAGCAGCGTGTTGGAGCCCGACACAAAGATGCCGCCGCCCACGACGGTAAAGATGAGCGCACACGCCATGTAGGTATCGTCCATGGTGTTTACGCTGGCGGGGGCTTTGCGCAGCAGCTTGGCAACATCGTAGAAGGGTTGCAGCAGGCGCGGCCCCACGCGGCCCTGCATGCGGGCGGACAGCTTGCGATCGATGCCGTCGATCAGGCCACCCACAAGCGGCGCCAGCAGGGCAAACGCCACGGTGCCAATAAATATGCCCACGACGCCCGAACCTTCAAAATACTTGCCGCGCAGCACCGAGGGCGCGCTCATGGCAAGCCGCTCGGGCCCAATCCACGCGCAACACAGCAGCGCAAACAAGATAATGCTGCAGCACACGACACTACCCGCGGGGCCAATACGCTTCTCGCCAAGGGCGTCCTCCGAGTACCAATTGCGCTTTTCGGCCTTCACCTCGTGCCCCATCGAGCCGCGGAAATGGCGATATTTGTCGGTTCCCACACCCGAAAGGTACACGTTGACGTGCGGCTTGTTGCTCACGCGGAATGAAGTCAGCAGCACCACGGCGATAAACGCCACGATAACCACCATCAGATACATGGCGTCTTTGCCAATAACGTATGGCACGCGGCCAAACACCATGGCCAAGTAAGGCGACACCAAACCGCTCGAGATGAGCGGGAACGCCACGCAGCACAGAATCAGCAGCGCGGCGATGGTGTTGAGCGCCATCCATTCGGTCTTATGGACATTGACCTCAACGTTTTGAGCCGTGGGGTCGACGCCCGAAAGCTTGGCAAGCCACTTGCCCCAGAAGAAGAACGTCGCGGCAGAGCCAAAGGCAAGCACCATGATCATGAGCACGTTGCCGGTCTGCGCAAACGCCACCAGGGCGCCCCACTTGGACACGAGCATGCCAAACGGCGCCACGAACATGCCCATGATGCCCAGCATCATCAGGCGCGTCAGGTGCGGCATGCGGCTGAACATACCGTCCATGTCCTCGATATTGCGGCTGCCGATATGATGCTCGGCCGTGCCCACGCACAGGAACAGCAACGACTTTGCCACCGTGTGGAACAGGATCAGGAAGATGGCCGCCCAGACGGCCTCGGGCGCGCCGACACCCAAGCAGGCACTGATGAGGCCCAGGTTGGAAATGGTGGAGAACGCGAGCACGCGCTTGGCATTGCTCTGCGAGATGGCCATGAGGGCAGCGAGCAAAAACGTGATGGCACCCACACTCGTAACCATAAAGCCGGTCACGGGATAGATGGCATAGAGCGGGCTCAGCTTGACCATTAAGAACACGCCAGCTTTGACCATGGTTGACGAGTGCAGCAGGGCGCTCGTGGGCGTGGGGGCAACCATGGCGCCCAACAGCCAAGTGTGGAACGGCATCTGTGCGGCCTTGGTGAGTGCGGCGAGCGACAGCAGGATGACCGGCATCACCAGTAGCGCGGATTGCACGGTTCCGGCGCCGGAAAGCTCGATCATGCCTGAGATGGTCAACGGCATACCGTTAACGTGCAGGAACATGAGTCCGGCCAAAAACGCGATGCCGCCCAGCATGTTAAGGATGATCTGGGTGAAGGCGTTCTTGATGGCCTCGGGCGTGCGCGTGTAGCTAATCATGAGGAACGAGCACACGGTGGTGATTTCCCAGCCACAGAACAGCCACTCAAGGTTATCGCTCGTCACGATGACGAACATGGCCGAGAGGAACAGGAACATAAGCGCCAGGAACTGCGGGCGACGGTCGGGCGCGGTCTGCCCGCGCAGCGCGGCCTCGTGCTCGTCATGAGCCTGGAAGTCCTTCATGTAGCCCAGGGCATACACGCAGATTAGGCTGCCGACAATGCCAACGGCGAGGACCATGATCACGCTCATGTAGTCCAGGTAGAGCGGCGTCGCCGTGACGGCTTCGGCCGCGGGCAGCGTCATGGCTGCAAAGGCGAGCGAGCCCACCAGCTGGACTATGCCGAGCACCGTGGTGAGCGCGTTCCTATATTTATACGCGTTGTACAGGATGACGGCGCACAGGATGACATCGATGGCGGAGCTGATGATCGAGAGCACATGCGAGGTGCCGGGGGCAACCTCAAAGCTCTGCGGACCCGTGCCAAAAAACAAGACGGCGACTACAACTGTCACCGCCATAATAATGCCGGAGCCTACAAGCCCCACCGCATCGCGGGCGCGGTCACCGCGAGCGAGCAGCATGCCCAGCGCCGGTACCAGCGGAAACAGGGTAAGGAAATACAATAGCGTCATACCATCACTCCCCCATGCAAAAACGCTGCAATTGTTTAACGTTATAGCTCAATTGAGGAGTAGCGGCGGCAGGTTTTCGGTCAACTGGGGAGTTTTAGTCGTACAGGGCAAGGGCGCGTCCGCTTTGGAGCAGAGAGGCGACGCTCCCCCTATCGCAGCGACAGGCGCGCGGGCCACTGCGCGCGGTTTATTGGCCACGTTGGAGGATGTCCCGACAGGCTCGCGCCGGTCCAAAAAGTTGGCGCGGCAAGAAAAATGCGCCCCCGTGGGCGCACCATCCCGTTTGCTATTCCGCCTTTTTAACGCGCGGCTTGCGACCCCGCGGCTTATCGACCAGTGCGGACTCACCGCTCTCGCGATACTGGCGGCACCAAGCCTTGACCGAAGATTCGCTGGGAATCTTGTGCTTGATCATGGCCTCGCGAACCGTCAGGCCGTTTTCCAAGCGGTCCTTAACCACGGCGAGCTTAACTTCGTACGAATAGGTGTGATGATGCGAACCGGCGTTGAGAACGGCGTCGGCACCGCCCACGGCATACGCGCGGGCCCACTGACGAGCCGTGGCCTGGGGAATGCCGAGCTCCGCGGCGAGGGCGCGATGACCGACCCCCTCTTGGAGGACCTCGACGGCGCGCTGCCTAACCTCGGGCGCATGCGTGCGAGTCCTAGTTGCTTCCGACATACCTGCCACTTCTTAGCCTTAACCGTTAATCTGCTTTCTTACGTGCAAGTTAGATAGTAGCATTTTACTGTTTGCTCAAAGCAGTTAATTAAAATAGACGCGGCGTTATCTGGGCATTTGGCACCAAATTACGACATTTCTTTATCGATTATTTACGCTGGTAGCTGACTCGCAGCTAATCGTCATTCGCTTGTCAACAAAATTGGCATCTCTTTATGTCCTTTGGTATAGAGGATATAGTTATTAACCCCTCCCTCAATAATTTTGAGTGATCTGCAAGACAGTAGACGTCCTCACTCCTCATGATTACCGCGCATTGCCGTCCACCGGAGCAAAACAAAAAGGGCGGGACCTGCTGCGCTTGCAGGCCCCGCACCGGTTGACACCCGACGGGACACAGCCGGGCGAGACGGATCCGTGCTACCGCCCCGCCTGGCCGCGATGTTCAACTACAGCTCGTTGGCCGCGTGATATGCCGTGCGAATGGCGCTCGCAATGTCGGCGGTGCGCTCGCCCGAGCAGTCGCCCACGCAGGTCACGGGCACCGTCACGCCATTCAGATCAAACGCGTTGGCCTTGGAGCCCACGGCCATCACCACGTAATCGCAGGCGATCTTCACCGGCTCCTCGGCGCCGTCCTCGGTGGTACGAACAGCCTCCACGCCCTCGTCGGTAATGGCGGTCAGGCGGGTCTTCACGTGCTGCTCCACGTTGTGCTCTGCAAAGTCGCTCATGATCAGCGGCAGAATGGTCTCGGACTCGCCCGCGGCAATCTTGTCGAGCATCTCCACGATCGCCACCTCGCAGCCGTGCTGCAGCAGATACTCGGCAGTCTCGGTGCCCACCAGGCCACCGCCAATGACGGCGACGCGCCCGCTGAGCTCCACCTTGCCGGCCAGTACGTCCCAGCTCGAGACGACCTTCTCCGAGTCGGCGCCCGGAACGGGGATGACCACGTCGTGCGCGCCCACGGCCACAATCGCGGCGTCGGCGGCGTTGAGGTCCTCAGCGGTAGCGGCATGGCTGAGCTCAACCTTCACGCCCAGACCAGGCAGAATCTTCTCGTAGTACTCGACCGAGCGCATGATCTCGTCCTTGCGCGGAGGCGCAGCCGCCAGCACAATCTGGCCGCCCAAGTGATCGCTCGCCTCGTAGATGGTCACGTCGTAGCCGCGCTTGGCCGCCACGCGTGCGGCCTCCAGGCCGGCGATGCCGCCGCCCACCACGGCGATCTTCTTGTCGCCCTCGCCCGGCTTAATGGCGATGGTCGCCTCGTCGCCGTTCTCCGCGTTGAGCACGCACGAAATGTACTTGCGGTTTTGAATCGCGTCGACACAGCCCTTGTTGCAGTTGAGGCACTCGCGGATGGGCTCACCCGTGGCGGCCTTCAGCGCAATGTCGGGGTCGCACATGAGCGAGCGGCCATAGGCGATGATGTCGGCGGCGCCGTCTTCCAGAATCTTCTCGCCGGCCTCGACCGAAACAACACGGCCGACGGTTGCCACCGGCACGGAGACCAGGGCCTTGACGCGCTCGGCCACGGGCAGCGTCCAGTTGTAGGGCATGGCGCCCATGGGCGGAATGGTGTCGCCCATGTTACCGGTGTGGTTGGCCTGCGCGACCTGGATCATGTCGATGCCCGCGCCCTCAAGCAGCTTGGCAAACTCGCAGGCCTCGTCGGGTAGCAGGCCGCCCTTGCCGCGCGGCGTGCCGTCGGGGTTCTCCATGATCACGGGGAGCTTGTACTCCACCATCAGCTGCGGCGCGGCTTCTTTAATGGCAGCGACGACCTCCAGCGCGTAGCGAACGCGGTTCTCGAACGAGCCGCCGTACTCGTCGGTGCGCTGGTTGAGGATGGCCGAGCACAGCGAACCCACCAAGCGGTCGCCGTGGACCTCGATGGCGTCGATGCCGGCCTGCTGCGCGCGAGCGGCCGAGGCAGCGATGGCCTCCTTGATCTGGGTGAGCTGCTCAACACTCGCCTCGTTCACAAAGTGTTGCATGTCGTGGTGCAGCTTGGCGTATGCCTGCTTGCGGATCTCGTTGGACTCGGCCATCTTGGCGGCAAAGGTCTCCTCGTCGCCGGCGGCCTTGGCCTCCTGCGCGACCTTGGCGGCGGCCATGGAGCCCATGACCATGCGGCCGACACCGGGCACGTCGTACTCGGGGTGGAACAGCTGCAGCGCGACCTTGGCGCCGTGCTTGTGGACGGCATCGGCCAGGGCCTTAAACGTGGGGATTTGGGCGTCGGTCGCCAGCTTGGGCGTGGGGCTTGCGGTCATGACGGGAGCAACGTCGCCGATGACGATGTAGCTCACGCCGCCACGGGCCAAGCGCTCGTAAAAAGCCAGGCTGCGCTCGCCGATGGAACCGTCACGCTCCTCGTAGCCGGTAGTCAGCGGCGGAAACATAATGCGGTTTTTGAGCTCAAGGGGGCCAACCGTAATGGGCTGGAGCAGCTTGGATGCAGGTGCGGTCATGGACATTCCTCTCTTGTAGGCGCGGCGGCGATGATGCCGCGTAGTTGTCTAGAGGATATGGCATGGGAATACAACAGCGCAACGGAAATCGGCGGATAGCAGGTGGCGGCAGGTGGATGGGGCAGGGCGGGGCGTCGGTTTGTCTCAATCTGTAACAGTTACGCGGCAAAACTGGGTCTTACTGTTACAGATCGAGACAAACCAAACCCGCCTGCTAGAAAATCTCAATCTATAACAACAACTCGGCAAAATCCGTCCCTCGTGTTACAGATTTAGACAAACACGACCCAACCCACCGGTATATCTCGATCTGTAACACCTAGCCGCCCAAATCGGGTCTAGATGTTACAGATCGAGATTATGTTTGAGAGGCCGAGAATTGAACCGAAGAAACGATCCCGAAATAACAAAAAAGCTCGCCGGCTAGGCCGACGAGCTGCAAGTTCTTGGTCGCGGGGGCAGGATTTGAACCTACGACCTCCGGGTTATGAGCCCGGCGAGCTACCAGACTGCTCCACCCCGCAATGTCTGGGCGCCTCATGTGCGCAAGAAAGAATATTACGCGGGAGTTCGGTAAACGGCAAGGAAAATCTCGTGGAGCATAATTCCTTCATATTTAAACCCCTCAGCCCCTATCACCGTAAACGAATCGCAGCCGAGCGCCGTCGGCGGCGCGTATACAATGGTGCGCGTCCTTTTATGCCAACACTGGGAGTAGACATGCTGCTCGCTATCGATATGGGAAACACGCAGACGGCCATGGGCCTGTTTGACGGAGACGAGCTGGTGCAGTCGTGGCGCATGCCCACCGACCGCTCCTATACCGCCGACGAGATCCATGTGCGCCTGATGGGTTTCTTTAAGATGTACGGCCTTTCGCTCGACGCGGTCGACGCGATCGCCTTTGCGGGCGTGGTGCCGCAGCTCTCGCGCGAATGGCACGCCGTGGCCGACCGCATTGCCGCAGACGCCATCGTCATCGGACCGCAGACGGCCGCGGTGACCAAGCTGCGCGCGGCGCGTCCCCAGGCCGTAGGCGCCGATCGCGTCGCTAACGCCGTTGCGGCCGAAACTTTCTACGGCGCGCCAGCAATCGTGGTGGACTTTGGCACCGCGACCAATATCGACGTCATCGATGAGGACGGTTATTACATTGGTGGAGCGATTGCGCCGGGCATCCGCATTTCGATGGACGCGCTCGCCGCCCGAGCCGCCAAGCTCGCCAGCGTTCCGCTCGAGGCGCCCGAGCACGCCATCGGCCGCGATACCGAGGAGTGCATCAAGGGCGGCGCCGTAACGGGCGCCGCCGCCATGGCTGAGGGCCTGGTCGCGCGCATGAAGCGCGAGCTGGGCCGCGAGGATGCCACCGTTATCGCCACGGGCGGTCTCGCCAGCATCGTCGCCGATTCGACCGATGCCTTCGACGTGGTCGACGGACAGCTCACCATCAAGGGTATCTGCGAAATCTACCGCCGCATGCAGGAGCTAGCGTAGGCTCTGGCGAAGCCGAGACGCTACAGACCGCGAATCCGTACGGCCTCGGGCGGAAACTCTTGCTCGCCGGCGTCGGTCTTAATGGTCGCGCGACCCCAGATGTCCAGACCCGCAAACACGCCGACCGCAAGCGGCAAGCCGTTGGGCGACACCGCCGCAACTTGGCGACCGAGCAGCGGCACCATGTCGAAGTACTCACCCAGCACCGGGGCCAGCGGGCCGGCAGCGCCCTGTGGCGTGTTGGCAACAACCGCCCAGGCGTCAACGCGAGCGAGTACTGCCGCGGCCAATGCCTCGACCAGCGCCTCATCGGCCACATCTACGCCGAGCTCGCTCAGCGCCGAACGCTCAACATCCACCGTCACCGCGGCAAACATGCCCGCGGCACCGGCACCACCGTTGACGGCGACGCGGGCAAGCGACGTCTCAAACGCAGGCGCACCGCACACGATATCGCTCGGCCACTGGATACCCACCTTACCGGCAAGGCCCAACCCCGGCATCGAAGCCGTGCCCACGAGCGCGTCCACCATGCCCATCGCAGCCACAAACGGCAGGCCGTGGAAGGCGTGCATATTCACATCCGGACGCACGACCAGCGAAAACGTCAGCGAAGCATCGCCCGCGCTCCACGCGCACCAGCCCGCGGACACGCCCTCGCGGCCCGCGTTACGCGCCGCGTCGAGCTCGGTACCGGCGGCAACAGCATTCATCTCGATCATCTACATACGCCCCAATTCGCCCACGATATGACCCACGCGGTCCTCGGGCTCCTTGACCTCGACGCCGTTGTAGCGGAAGAACCGCGCCGGGTCGTGCATCAAGTCCTCGAGCGGCACCAGCACAAAATCGCGCTCGCCGATCAGCGGATGCGGCAGGCGCAGCTTTTTGCCGCCGTGGGTCTCGCCGTCCATCCACAGCAGGTCCAGGTCGATGGTGCGCGGACCGTTGGCCTTGGCCTTTTTGGAGCGGTCGCGCCCAAGCTCGGCCTCGATCTTCATGAGCTCATCGAGCAGCACCAGCGGCGCCAGCTCGGTCTTGATCTCGATGACGGCGTTGGCAAACGCGTCCTGGCGCGTCTCGTAGGCCGGCTCGCTCTCGTAAATCTTGGAGGAGTTGGACACACAGGTGAGTGGAATCTCGGCGATCATCTCGCGTGCAGCGCGGATGTTGTCGCAGCGATGCCCCAGGTTGGAGCCCACAGCCACAAACGCGCGGCGCGGCTGCGGCTTGGCAACCGCCCAGTAACCGTTCAGGAACTGCGCAAAACCCGCGGCGTCGTGCACGCGCACGATGTTGGCACCGGCCTGGATGGCGCCCAGGCACACGCCAAACGTAGCGGCATCGCGCTCGGCGGCCTCGGTCACGCCCGAGACGGCGCCCACAAAGCGCTTGCGCGACACGGCGCACATGAGCGGGTAGCCCAGTGACGCCATCTTGGCAGTCTCGCGCTGGATGACGATGTCCTCGTTAGCCGACTTACCAAAGCCCGGGCCAGGATCGATGCAGATGCGGTCGCGCGACACGCCGGCATGGATGAGTGTGCGGGCCTGGTCGGACAGAAAGCCCATAACGCGGCGCATGATGGGCGCCGAATCGGGCAGGGTGAAGCGGCGGAGCTGCGAGGTGGGCACGTAGGCTTCCTCGCGGCGGGCGCTGCGGCGCATCATGGCGGCCAGGCGGTCATTGGACTCCGATGCGGCCTCGGTGGCTGCGGGCGTGGCCTCGGGCGCGGGCGCGACGGTCTCGGCGGCAGTAGCCTGCTCGGCGGCCGGCGTCTCCTGCTCGCTTGAAGGCTCGGACGTGGGCTCCGGTTCGCCAAACGGCAACGAGGGCTGCACCACGCCGCCCGGAAGCTTGGCCTCCGGCTTAGGCTCGCCCAGCAACTTGCCGCGACGGCGGCGAGCCGGCTTCTCGGCCTCACGCGCGGCCTCGGCAGCCGCCTCGCGCGCCTTCTCGGCAACAAACGCCGCTGCCGAGGTATCGAGCTGCACCGTTGCGTGCGTGCGTGCGGGCGCGGCGACCTCGCCGGCATGCATCACGATGACGCCGCAGGTGCTCGTCTTAACGAACTCGACCATCTTGGGATCGGTGAAGCCGGTCACGTCGTTGACGATCGAGGCGCCGCAGCGCACGGCCGCCTTGGCAACCGCCACATGACGCGTGTCGATCGAGACGATGGCGCCCTCCTTGGCCAGCGCGCGCACCACGGGCAGCACGCAGCGAGCCTCCTCGTCGGGGTTGACCGGGGTAAAGCCGGGGCGCGTGGACTCGCCGCCCACGTCGATGATGTCGGCGCCGGCGTCGAGCATCGCCAGGCCGTACTCGATGGCGGCATCGGGGTCGAAGTGCTCCCCGCCATCGCTAAACGAATCGGGCGTCACGTTGAGGACGCCCATGATGCGCGGACGGTCAAAGCTGAGCTCGTACTTTCCGCACCGCCATGTCTTGCTGTCGTTCGCCATGAACATCCTCCTAAAATGCCCACGCCGCCGAGCTTGGGGAGCTGGCGGCGGGGTCGCTTTGCACTCAGTCTTTCTATTGTATCCGCGCGCGCGGGCTAGAACGCAAACGCGGCCGCGATGTCGCAAGAAATCAGCAGGTCGGCATTTGCATCCTGATCGGTGGGAGCAAGGTTGCATATGGCCAGCGTATCGCCGGTAAAGTATCGCGTAAGGCCTGCCGCCGGATACACCACGAGCGAGGTCCCGCCCACAATGAGGGCATCGGCCGCGGCGATGGCGGCAACGGCACCGGTCAACACATGCTCGTCAAGCGGCTCTTCGTAGAGCACTACATCGGGCTTGATGCGGCCGCCGCACGCGGGGCACGCAGGCACGCCCGCGGCATCCTCGTGCTCGCGCGAGCAAATCCACTCGGCGCTATAGACCGCGCCGCACGACTGGCAAATGTTGCGATGGACCGATCCGTGCAGCTCGAACACGCGCTGTGAGCCGGCCATCTGATGCAGGCCGTCGATATTTTGCGTCACCACGGCATCAAGCTTACCGGCGCGCTCCAGCTCGGCCAGCTTGGTGTGGCAGCGGTTGGGCTTGGCGCCAAGCGAGATCATCTTGGTGCGGTAAAAGTCGAAGAACTCGGCCGGATGCGCCTCGTAAAAGCTATGCGACAGCATGGTCTCGGGCGGATAGGCAAACTGCTGGTGATACAGGCCGTCCATGCTGCGGAAATCGGGGATGCCACTTGCCGTGGAAACACCCGCGCCGCCAAAGAAGACCACGCGCTTGTGGGTGCCGAACAGCTCCGCCAGCGCGGCGGAGGCCTGCTTGGGATCCGTTATTGCCTGCGTCATATGAGTTCTCCGTCCTTGTTGGTCGGGTAGCGTTGGGCGACGTCCCAGCATGCGGCCTTTAAGTCAGCATGCACGGAGCCCACCCCGCCCTTGTTGCGTTAATCTTAAGCCTGCCAACCCCGTCGAAAGGACACCATGCCTCAGACTTACACCTTTGCCTCGTGGAACGTTAACGGCCTGCGCGCCGTGCTCAAAAAGGACCCGAGCTTTATTCAAATCGCGCAGGAACTCGATGTCGATGTCCTGGCGCTGCAAGAAACCAAGTTGCAAGAAGGCCAGGTTGATATTGACCTGCCCGGCTATCACCAAACCTGGAGCTACGCCGAGCGTAAAGGCTATTCGGGCACCGCGGTCTTTAGCCGCCAGGAACCGCAGCGCGTGCTGCACGCCGACGCGCTGCTACCCTACGCCGGCGAGGGCGAGGCGGCCGTACTCGTCGCCCAAGCCGTAACCGAGGGCCGCGTCTGCGCACTCGAGTTCGACAAGTTTTGGTTTGTCGACGTCTATACGCCCAACGCCCAAAATGAGCTCGCGCGCATCGATGTGCGCATGGCCTGGGATGATGCCTATCGCGGCTTTTTGAGCGCGCTCGAGCGCGAGACCGGCAAACCCGTCGTGACCTGCGGCGACTTTAACGTTGCGCACGAGGAGATCGACCTTAAGAACCCCAAGTCCAACCGCGGCAACGCAGGCTTTTCGGACGAAGAGCGCGGCAAGTTTACCGAGCTGCTCAACGCCGGGTTTACCGATACCTGGCGCGCGGCAAACCCCGACGTCGAGGGCGTCTACAGCTGGTGGAGCTACCGCTTTAATGCCCGCAAGAACAACGCAGGCTGGCGCATCGACTACTTCCTGGTAAGCGACGCAATCGCCGACAACGTACGCGACACCGGCATCCGCGGCGACATCTTCGGCAGCGACCACTGCCCCGTCACCCTCACGCTAGAGCTCTAGCCCCAAGTAATTCCTGGGGGACAGAGGAAAACAGATCATGTGACCCCTCCCCCCCTATAAGTTGCGGTGGAATAGTTCCTGTTTGAGCAGCAAATAGCCAAAAACGAGAACTATTCCACCGCAAGTTCGTGTGGGAACGCGAAATGCCCTACAGTCCGTATTTCACGACGACACGGTTGATGCGGCGACACCAGGGCTTGTACAGGGCGGCCAAAAACACACAGGTCGCGAGTCCGTGCGTGATATCGAACGGTACGGCGGCGGCAAGACGCGCCACGGCTCCCGCCCACGTGAGCGGCTGCACAAAACCGATGATGTCATAGGCGTTGATCACCACGCCGTACAGCAGACCCGACGCAAAGCCGTACGCCAGCAGCGCTGGCATGCGCACGGTGCCGTCGGCGCGGTCGAACGCACCCGCATACGCCAGCGCACCGCCAACGTATCCCACGAGCCCCCAGGCATACATCTGCCATGGCGTCCACATGCCCTGTCCAAAAAAGAAATTGCTGGTCAGCGCCGCCAGCGCGCCAACCATAAAGCCGTTACGACGACCGAGTGTCGCCCCGGCGATAATGGCGATGGCACTCACGGGTTTAAAGTCGGGAATGGGGCCAAACAAGATGCGGCCCGCCGCGGCCAACGCCGCCAGAACCAGCGTTGGCATAATCTGGCGCAAGCCCGGTCGCGACGCCTCGTAGCCCGCAAAGAACAACGCAAGCACCAGCGCCACCACGACAAGCATGGCAAGCGCCGCCTGTTCAATGCCCGCCAGCAATGCTGCGGCCATTACCGCCGGAACCGCCAACAACAGCGGAATCTCCAGTTTTGCAAGCAGGCGCAAGCCGCGATAATCCGCCATTCCATCACGCCCTATAAAACACGTTGTCGGCAAAGAAATCTGCCGGCGGCTCCATGCAGGCAATTTCGCCGTCGAACATCATGGCAATGTCGTCGGCAACCTGCTCGGTGAAGTCCAGGTCGTGCGTGGCCATGATGACGGTACCGCCAGCCTTCGCATGGTCACGCAGGGCGCGGGCAATGATGCGGCGGCTCTCCAGGTCCAAGCCCTTCGTGGGCTCGTCAAGCAGCAGCAGCTCGGGGCCGATCAGCAGCAGCTTTGCCAGTGCAAGCAGCTGGCGCTGTCCGCCCGAGAGGTCGTAAGGGTGGCGCGTCTCCAGGCCGTCCAATCCCAGTTGCGCCGCACGCTCCCGCGCCAAGTTCTCGTCATATCCGCAGGTCGAGGCCCATTCCATCAGCTCATCGCGAACCGTCTCGGCAACCAGCAATGCCTTGGGATTCTGTGGCAGCAACGCCGCCGAAGCCGCCCCACGCACCATGCGGCCACGCTGCAGCTTGGCGGTCTTCGCCAGCACCGAGAGCATCGTCGACTTACCGCATCCGTTACCGCCCACAACCGCATGCACCGCACCGGCCGAAAACGCCACATCGAGCCCGCGCAACACCCAACCGCCCACGCGATCGTAGCGAAACCAGCCTTCCGACAGGGTGGTAGCCGACCCGCCGTGCATTTTTTGGAGTATTCTGCTTCCATCCGTGCGCGAGAAGGCTTCCGAGCCGTTCTCGAGCGACGTTTGCGCCACAAATTCGGACGATTTGTCCGATTCCGAACTTTTTTTCGCGCTCGATACGTCCCCGGGCGGCTCCAGAGAGCCCAAATTGTCCTCACGCCTGCTGAATACTCCGTTTTTTGCACATCGGATGGCACCCCACCCCAACATGTCATCGGAAAACAGCGATTCTCGGCGTCCCAAAGAAGCCATATCCGCCACCTCGCGCACGCGACCGTCCTCGATCCGGTACGCACGCGTCGCGTATTCGAGCATCGGCCGCGGCTGATGCGTAGCCACAACAACCGTGCAGCCCAGCTCACGGTTCACGCGAAACAGCGCGTGCAGAAAATTCTTCTCGGCAACGGGATCGAGCTGAGACGTGGGCTCGTCGAGCAGCAGCACGCGCGGGCGTAATGCCAGCACAGCCGCCAGCGACAGCAGCTGTTTGCGTCCGCCCGAAAGCGTATCGGTGTCGCGTTGGAGCCAATCTTCCAGCCCAAAGAAATAGCTGGTCTCAGCTACGCGACGGCGCATCTCATCACGCGCTAGCCCCAAGTTTTCCAGGCCAAACGCCATCTCGTGCCACACGGTTTCGCACACGATCTGGTTCTCGGGATCCTGGAACACGTAGCCCACGCGCTCCGCAGACGCGCGCACGTCCATGTCGGCGACGGGCTCGCCCAGCACGCGCAGTTCGCCAGTGCGCTCGCCCGCCGGAGCGATCTCGGGCTTGAGCAGCGACAGCAGCGTCGACTTACCCGATCCGGTACCGCCAACAAGCAGCGCAAATGCACCTTGGGGAACAGACCAGTCGAGCCCCTCGAGCACCGCAGCATCAGCATCGGGGTAGGCAAAGCTCAGGCTCCGCACCTCAATCGCCGGCATATCCGGGCCGCACGCCGCACCCGACACCGGCCCCCTATCCAACCGAGCCATCAGCCAAACCTCTTCTCATCAATCGCGTGCAACGCGCAAGGCAGCACCATCCAGGCAGCGTACACGGCATAGCCCGGCCACGGCGCCGGCACCGAGAGCTGCGGATAAAACGAATACTGCGTCGTCGCGGTCCACGCCACTGCCGCCGTGGCCACGCCAAACAGCGCAAGCCCAACCAGCGCGGCAACGTCGCTGCGTCCCAGTCGATACCGCGCATACGTCGTACGACGCGTCGCGGCACCCCACCCGCGTGAGCGCATCGCGTCCGCGCGATCCAGCGAATCTTCCATGCCCCAGCCCATCAACACGCTCGACGCCCGCAGGCGCGAGCGCACGGGGTCGGCCGGCGCGCGCCCCGGCACGTCAATCGCATCCTGCACCGCCAGCACCGTACGACCGCGGCGCAAAAACTGCGGGATAAGCCGCATGCACATCGAGATCATGAGCGCGATCACCGGTGCGGCATTACCCAGCAGCGCGAGCACCTTGTCGTATTCGAGCATCGACGCCGCGGCCTCAAACCACAGCACGCTCGCCACAAACAGCCCACCCATGCACAGGCCATATACCATGCTCTCCAGATACACCGCGCGCATGCCAATGCGGAACAGCTCCGTCGAGCCCGAGGCGCTAAACAGTGGATTGACCAGCGCGATAATCAAAATCACCGGCAGCTGCCAGCGGAGTGCGCCCAGCGTGCGGGCAGCCCCACGCGTCGCAAATCCATACGCCAGCCCGCCCGCAAGTGACAGCGCAATCAGCACCGGCTGCATCGAGAACATGGTGAGCCCCAGCGTCAGCACTATATAGAGTGCCGGCACCGCCGGATGCGACATCGAGAACGCCGCGACGGGCTCGACGCCAAACTCCTCTCGTATGTTGTCCACGGGCACCCCCGTCCCCTCGCTCAAACGACAGCTCCGCAGCACCGCCAACGCCGCACGCAAGCAGTGCAAACGCCACGCCGGCGGCGCAAGCCTCAACCGCCGCAAACCAATCGCTACGCGCTCAACATATGCCTGCGGTATCATATTGCGCCGTGTATCGTTTCCAAACACACGTCTCTATAACGTAACAGGAGATCACATGGACGCAACCGCAATTATCCTCGCCGCCGGCGAGGGCACCCGCATGAAGTCGAACCACTGCAAGGTTTCGCACAAGATCCTGGGCAAGCCCATGGTCCAGTGGATCGTCGACGCCACCATCAAGGCCGGCTGCAGCCGCGTCGTGGTCGTCATCGGCAGCCACGCCGACGAGATGCGCGCCCTCATCGACGGCGCCTACGCCAACAGCGCCACCAAGGTCGAGTGCGTCGAGCAGACCGAGCGCCTGGGCACCGGCCACGCCGTAAAGGTCGCGCTCGAGGCCTGCGGCATCACGCAAGGCCCCGTCGTCGTGCTCAACGGCGACCTGCCGCTCATCACCGCCGACACCGTCGCCAAGTTCGCGCAGACCGTCGCTACCGGCGAGCTCGCCTGCACCGTCATGACCATGACCCCGCCCGATCCTTTCGGCTACGGCCGCATCAAGCTGGGCGCTGACGGCCAGATCGAACGCATCATCGAGCAGAAGGACTGCACGCCCGAGCAGGCTGCCACGCTGCTGGAGTGCAACGCCGGCTGCTACGCCTTCGACGGCGCGCAGCTCGCCGCCCACATTAACGAGATCGGCAACGACAACGCACAATCCGAGTACTACCTGCCCGACATGCTCGAAATCCTCAAAGGCCATGGTCAGGCAGTCTCCATCTTCCACTGCGACGACTACCGCGACGGCCTGGGCGTCAACAGCCGCATCCAGCTCGCACAGCTCACCGCCATCGCGCGCGACCGCATCAACGAGCACTGGATGGCCGAGGGCGTTACTTTCATCGACCCCACGCAGGCCTGGATCGGTCCCGACGCCACCATCGGCCGCGACACCGTCGTGTGGCCGCAGACGCACCTGATCGGCCACGTCACCGTGGGCGAGGAGTGTCAGCTCGGCCCCAACAGCCGCCTCGCCGACACCACCGTCGGCAGCGGCTGCGTCATCGACGAGACTATCGCCATCGAGGCCGTCATCGAGAACGGCGTCGACTGCGGCCCGCGCGCCTACCTGCGCCCGGGCACTCACATGCTCGACGGCTCCAAGGCCGGCACGCACGTGGAGATCAAGAAGTCCACGATCGGCGAGGGCTCCAAGGTGCCGCACCTGTCCTACATCGGCGACACGACCATGGGCTCCGGCGTCAATGTCGGCGCGGGCTCCATCACCTGCAACTACGACGGCGTCCACAAGCACAAGACCGTCATCGGCAAGGATGCCTTCATCGGTTCCGACACCATGATGGTCGCGCCCGCCCAGATTGGCGACGGCGCGCTCGTGGCCGCCGGCTCCGTCATCACCGAGCCGGTCCCGGCTGACGCACTCGGCCTGGGCCGCGCCCGTCAGGTAAATATTGAGGGCTGGGCCGCCGATTATCGCCGCCGTCTGCACGAAGACGACGAGGTATAACGTTTCGCCAAGCACAAAAGGAGCTGTTCCCTGGGGACGGCTCCTTTTTCTATCGTGACCTGCGCAGCCGGATGAGTGGTCGGTTCGTGTCCGTTGACGGTAAAGACGTTATCAAGACCCGATTAACCCCGCCGCGCGGTTACAATGCAAAAAGGCATCTATATGGCATTCGATATATAAAGGAGAAGGGTAATGCCGATTAATGATCCCGAGAAGTCGGAGAATATGCGCAAGTCCATCCGCGTGTATTCCGGTTCCTCCAACCGTCCCCTCGCTCAGAAGATCGCTGAGTACCTTGGGGTCGAGCTTTCGGGCCTTACGCTAAAGCAGTTCGCCAATGGTGAGATTTACGCCCGCTACGACGAGACCGTCCGCGGCGCCGACGTCTTCCTGATTCAGTCCGTGGCCGGCGGCAACGTCAACGACATGCTCATGGAGCTGCTCATCGCCACCGACGCTGCCAAGCGCGCATCCGCCCGCTCCATCACCGCCGTCATCACCCACTACGGCTATGCCCGCCAGGACCGCAAGGCCGGCCCGCGCGAGCCCATCACCGCCCGCCTCGTCGCCAACCTGCTCGAGCGCGCCGGCGTCAACCGCATCATCACCCTCGACCTGCACCAGGGCCAGATCCAGGGCTTCTTCGATATCCCGGTTAACCACCTGTCCGCACTGCCGCTGTTTGGCCAGTACTACAACGACATGCACTTCGACACCGACAACCTGGTTGTCGTCTCCCCCGACGTGGGTCGTGCCAAGGCCGCCAAGAAGCTGTCCGACATGCTCGGCTGCGACCTGGCCATCGCCCACAAGGGCCGTCCGCGCCACAACGCCGCCGAGGTCATGGGCATCATCGGTGACATCAAGGGCAAGACCTGCGTCATCAACGACGACATGATCGACACCGCGGGCACCCTGTGCGCCAACGTCAAGGAGCTCAAGGCTATGGGCGCTGGCGACATCTACGTCTGCGCCACCCACGGCATCTTCTCCGGTCCGGCCATCGAGCGTCTGAACGATGCCCCCATCGTCGAGTGCGTCGTCACCGATGCCATCCCCGTCGAGGTCGGCGGCAAGATTAAGACCATCTCGGTCGCCGAGGAGTTCGCTCAGGCCATCTCCGCCGTTTACCACGAGGAGCCCGTCTCCACGCTCGTCGGCGGCGACTTCGCGCTGTAGTCGCTCGACCCTCGCATCCCTCCGGAAGCCCCGGACGCGCCTGCGGGGTTATCACGCGAACGTCCTCGCCGCTTTGCGGCTGCGGGATGTTCGCTTTGATAACCCCTCCCGGCGTGTCCGGGGCTTCCTGCTGTCTCGGGGCAGCTGTTTTCTGAAATGACTTTGCTGCAACCTTTCCTCGCCTTCGGCGGGCGTGGTAGCCTTTGTCGTTGATTAAACTTTTGTGTAACGAAAGGAAGCATATGGCAGCTGCACAGCCGCTCAAGATTCGCATGGTTGCCGGACTTGGCAACCCTGGCGATGAATATGCCGAGACCCGCCACAACGCTGGCTTCAAAGCAATCGACGAGTTGGCCCGTCAGGCCGGTGTCACGTACTGGAAAAACCAGGCAGGCGCCGAGGTCGCGCTCATCAACATCAACGATCCCGAGGAAGAGGGTGGCAAGCGCCAGATTGTGCTGGTCAAGCCGCAGTCGTACATGAATACCTCGGGCGGTCCCATCTCCAAGCTTTGCCGCGAGTACAAGATCAAGGCCGAGGAGCTGCTCGTGATCCACGATGAGCTCGACATTCCCGCCGGCGACGTACGCGTCAAGGTAGGCGGCGGCCACGCCGGTCACAATGGCCTGCGTTCCATCATCGACAAGATGGGCAGTCGCGACTTCAGCCGCATCCGCACCGGCATCGGCAACCCTCCCGGCAAGATGGCTGTCGCCGACTACGTGCTCAAGCAGCTGCGCGCCCGCGAGGCCGAGGACTTCCAGGACACCTGTGCCCGCGCCGCAGATGCCGCCGGTCTGGCAATCGTGCACGGCGTGATCTATGCCCGCGACCACGTCAACGGCGCCGCCTCCGCCAACGGCAAGCACTAAAACCTACCATTTAGGGACAGGTTTATTTTGGCAGGTTTTATCTGCGGAAACGCCGCGGCAGCCGCACTGTGATAAACCCCGTGCCGCCATACATATGCAGCGCTCCAAAGGGGGCCGGCCTCACCGAAGCACGAGGCCGGCCCCCTTTGCTGTTTTACCTGATAAAACCCGCCAAAATATACTCGCCTCTTTGCGCTAGGTCACTTTTCCCGCCTGCCAAAGATACACGTAAGCGACATGTCCATGAGGGTATAATTTGCACCGTATGTTTGCACAACGCCTGTGCGCGTACGGTTTTATTCGGGCTACCGTCCATTTCCGTGGAGGCACGGTTCGGTCGCCCTAACAAGAGAGGGGTTCTATGTATAAGATCCTGGAGAAGACGCAGTTCTCGGAGAAGGTGTTCAAGTTCCGCATCGAGGCGCCCGCAATCGCCAAGCATGCGCACGCTGGACAGTTCCTCATGGTTCGCGCCAACGAGACGGGCGAGCGCGTCCCGTTTACCCTGGCCGGCTGGAACGGTGACGAGGGCTGGGTCGAGTTCATCTTCATGGTGATCGGCAAGACCACCGAGATGCTTTCCACCTACGAGGCCGGCGAGTCGCTGCGCGACGTCGTGGGCCCGCTGGGCGTTCCCACCGAGATGGCCGAGGGCCCCTGCGCCGTCATTGGCGGCGGCGTCGGCCTGGCAATTGCCTTCCCGGTCGCC
>SKEJ01000376.1_pt1 | contig 29843 bp, 30 predicted proteins | sample 4826721 | NCBI WGS metagenome assembly SKEJ01 (sample SAMN11008812, study PRJNA524170) | human gut metagenome | biome: Human fecal sample; material: Feces; isolation source: fecal sample from pouch patient p31 | host: Homo sapiens | place: Israel: Tel-Aviv | collected 2015-06-02 | reverse complement strand
TGCCTGCACTACGACAGGCCGCTACTATTTTGTGCCAACCGCTGCCGCCCAAGCGAATCTGGACGCGGTGGGCGTTGAGTTCGGGAACTGCCGTATTGTGAAGGACTTCAGCGAGGTAAAAGGAGATGTGACCCAGATTTCCGCCATCTCCGCAGGGGATATGAACATCCCGGCTAGGGAAATCCTTCCCCTCTGGCAAGATCGCATCGGTGCAGCCATCACGGGCGAGCACTGGCTGGATTTCACCGCAGCGGGCAAGGATAAGGGGCTGCATCTGCTGTGCGCGCATTTCGGTATCCCGCAGGAAAACACATACGCCTTCGGTGACAGCTACAACGATGCCCCCATGCTCCGTGCGGCGGCGCACCCCTATCTGATGCGCATTGCGCCTGCCGATTTAAAGGCAGAGTTTGCCACGCAGATCGATGACGTGGCAGGTGTGCTGAAAGCACTGGGACACTGAATAACGGCCTTTGCGGCTTTTCTTTACCGGGGCGGCAATGCCGGGCACACCTGTTTGAGAGCGTCAAAAATAAGAACAGCCGCGGGGCGATGCAGCTTTGGAACGGTGCTGCTATGGAACGTGCGTCAGGGGAAGCGCTGTTTGTGACGGAACTTAGTATGATTTACAAGCGCAATGTGATGTTGTCAACTATACTCGACAAAAACGCAAGAATATGATAAACTATACTTGACAAAACAAACTGCGTTCCTCGGAGGCACACGCTATGAACCATGCACTTTTAAAATCCGTCATCTACGACCAACATGAATTTATCCGTGATTTTCAAATCGTGCCGCGCAATTATGAGTTTGAAGAAAACGGCAATTATGTGCTGGTGGGTCTGCGCCGCGCGGGAAAATCCACGCTGCTGTATAAAATCGTGCTGGATCTGGTGGCGTCCGGTGTGGACTGGGAGCAAATCATCTACATCAACTTTGAGGACGAGCGCCTTTCCGAGTTCACCGTTGCAGACTTCAACGACCTGCTGTCGGTGCAGAGCGAGATGAGCGACAAAAAAGGCTATTTCTTTCTGGATGAGGTGCAGAACATTGACGGCTGGGAGAAGTTTGCCCGCCGCATGGCCGACGCCAAGGAGCATATCTACATCACGGGCAGCAACGCCAAAATGCTGAGCCGAGAGATAGAAACCACGCTGGGCGGACGCTTTTTTGCCAAGCATATTACGCCCTACGCCTTCGGCGAGTACCTGACCGCCTGCGAGGTTCCCCACGATGAACCGGCACTGCTGGGCACCAAAACAAACGGGAAGATCCGCGCCGCCTGCGCGCAGTATCTACAATACGGCGGCCTGCCGGAATCGCTGCTGTACAAGGCAAAACGGGAGTATATTTCCGGCGTATACCAGAAGGTGCTTCTGGGCGACATCATCACGCGGAACAGCATCCGCAACGACTATGAGGTAAAAATCCTGATAAAAAAAATAGCGGAGTCGGTCCGCAGTGAGATTTCCTATTCCAAGCTGCAAAAGACCCTGCGCGCCGTCAATGTATCGCTGGCCAAGGAGACGATTGCCGACTACATCCGCTATGCGGAGGATGCCTATCTGCTGTTCCATCTGCAGAACTACTACGCAAACCTTGTCGAGAAGGAGAGCTACCCGAAGTTTTATTTCTCCGACAACGGCATTGTAAGCCTGTTTCTGGACCGGAAGGAATCGGTGCAGCTGGAAAATATGGCGGCTGTAGCGCTTGCACGCGCCTATCCGGACGATGTGTATTATCTGAAATCCGCAAAGACGGGAATCGACATTGATTTCTATGTGCCCTCCATCGGTCTGGCCGTGCAGGCGGCCTACTCCATTGCCGGGGATGCCCGCGAGCGCGAGGTCGGCAACCTGAAAAAGCTGGCGCAGAACGCTGCGGAAGCCGTGCGGTGTGTCATCGTGACTTATGAGGAGGAAGAAACCATCATCGAGGACGGCGTGACCATCGAGGCCGTACCGCTGTATAAGTTTTTGCTGGAGCTGGAAAACAGAAAATACGGTACAGCGTACTAAATAAAAAAGACAGGGGGAGATATTATGTCATCATGACATAATATCTCCCCATTTGCTGTAACTATAAACGAAAAGCAGGACAAAACAGCAGACAAATATGTTGCGTAAACGGACAAAATGAAGTATAATACATTTGAAAAAACGGACAAAACGATTTTTCTAGGGGGGCATCCGGCATGGAAAACAGCAGCAATAGTACGTTACAACGAACCGCTGCGAAAAAGATACAGGTTTTTTTGCAGAGCAATACGCACAAGGCGCTGCTTGTCACCGGGGCGCGGCAGGTCGGCAAAACGACCCTGATCCGCCAGCTGGGACAGGAAGCCTTCCCGAATTTTGTGGAACTGAATTTTTTGGAAAACACAGCCGCGCGGCAACTGTTTGAAACAGCCACAGACAGCAGCGATTTCCTGCTGCGACTCTCTGCGCTGGTGGGGGAAAAGCTGGTCCCCGGCAAGACGCTTATCTTTTTGGATGAAGTGCAGGAGTGCAAGGAGATCGTGACCGCCATCAAATTTTTGGTGGAGGAGGGCAGCTACCGCTATATTTTAAGTGGGTCGCTGCTGGGTGTGGAGCTTAAAGACATTCGCAGCGCACCGGTCGGCTATCTTGATGTACTGGAAATGTTCCCGATGGATGTAGAGGAATTTGCCCGCGCCAACGGCGTGTCGGATCGCATCCTTGACCATCTGCGCAGCTGCTATGACAAAAAGCAGGAAGTTGACCCGCTGGTGCATCAGAAGATGATGGAGCTTTTCCGCCTGTACTTGATCGTGGGTGGTATGCCGGCGGCTGTGGCTTGCTACCTGCAAACACATAATCTGTATGAAGTCGCCCAGGTGCAGCAGTCCATTCTAACGCTGTACAAAAAGGATATTGCCCGCTATGACCCGAAGGAGAAGTTCTATCTCGAGGATATTTTTGACCTGATCCCCAGCGAGCTGAACGCCAAGAACAAGCGGTTTATTTTAAAGGACCTGCATCAGGACTTTAAGTTAAGCCGCTACCACAATAGTTTTCTGTGGCTGGCCAACGCCGGCGTTGCGCTGCCGACCTACAACGTGGAAGAACCGACGCTGCCGCTGCGGCTGAACAGACAAAGCAACCTGTTCAAGCTGTTTCTCTGCGATGTGGGGCTGCTGGCGGCCACCTACGCCAACGGCATCCAGCTGGCGCTGCTGAACGGCGAAAAGAACATCAACTTCGGCGCAGTGTTTGAGAACGCCGCCGCCCAGGAGCTGGCCGCCCACGGCTATGCGCTGTACTACTTCAACAGCAAAAAGCAGGGAGAACTGGACTTCGTCATCGAGCACGAGGGCAATGTGCTGCCACTTGAAATCAAGAGCGGGAAAGACTACACACGCCATAATGCGCTGTCCGGCGTGATGGCAAACCCGGACTACCACATCCCGGCTGCGTTTGTCTTCCACAGCGGGAACGTGAGTGTGAAGGAGAAAATTACCTATTACCCCATCTATATGATGATGTTCCTGCGCGAGCCGGAGCTGGCGCAGGATTTGACCTATACCCCGGATTTCGGGGTGCTGATGGGGTAAACGATAGTACGGTGTATCGATGGTTCGGGGGAGATATTATGACATGGTGACATAATATCTTTTTTGCCGCCTTCTTTTGTATCACCATGGGGATATCCTTATAAAAAAGGAGGGCGGCAATATGGAAAAGAAAATTACCCTGTTTCACGGCTCGGAAAAAATCATAGAGTATCAAACCTATCTGGAAATGATGGACGATGAGACAGACGGCATCTATATCAACAAGGCAAGCGCGGAGAGTTTGTATAAGATTTCCAAAGTGCTTGGCTGCGCGATGGAGGATTTGCTGGAAAAATAGAACAGCAGGAACTGTCCGGACAGTTCCTGCTGTTTTTATAGGGTCGGCCTGTGGGGGAGGTCGTCCCAAAGCCCCTGGGGCGGTTCCGTCAATATCGCAGATCCATCGGGTTGGAGGTACAGGACCCAGACAGATTATTGGTAGAGGATCTCGCCGGTGGGCGTGAAAAAGTCATTGGTAGGTTCGGCGCTGTGGTTGTAGATGTATCCATAGACGCACTGGGCGCTGTCCATGACAAAGCGGCCATCGTCGGTGCGGGTGTAGGTGATCTGGTAGCCCACATCCTCCTGCGCGACGGCAAAGAAGGAGGGGAGACCGTCCTTGTTGAATTCAATATAAACAGCGCAGTCGGTGCAGGCGCTCAGAGCATCGGGGGTTCCGTCATCTTTGAGAGTCAGGTCGGTGACCTCCAGCACATAGGGCGAGCCTTCCATAGCGGCAGCCTGCGCGGCGTCAAAGCTCGCGGAGGCCTTTCCGTCTGTATAGTCAAAATTGATGTCGTAATCCTGGGAAAAGTCGTCGTAGATACCCAGCGTGATATGGCTCAGGCGGCCATCCTCGTCGTAGAGAAAATCGCCGTTGGCGCCGCCAAGGCCGGTGGTAAAGCGGAATTCCCGCAGGCTCTCGGTTTTTTCTTCGGTGGTATCGCTCTGCGGGACTGGCGTTTCTTCGGGGGTGGCTTCCGGCGTGGTCTCCGGTGTGGTCTCCGGGGCGATTTCTTCGACAACAGGCGCACTCTCGGCGGGGGTGGTGTCTTCCACCGGGGCCGCGCCGCAGCCGACCAGCAGGGTGAAGGAAGCGAGGGCAGAAAGAATCAGGGCGGACAGTTTACGGAAGTTTTTCATGGTTTATTCTCCTCTTACTAAGTTGTGTTTTGTTTTTCCTTACATCTACCCTATAGGGTCGGCGGGCGGAGAAGTTAAAGAAACGTGAAAAAAATAAAAGAAAAAAAAGAGGGCTGCTGCCCACTGCGGCAGCAGCCCTCTTAGTGAATATGCGGTTACTTGGCGATAGCGGCCAGATAGGCAGCTTCGTTCGCGGCGATCTGCTTCTGGAACGCAGCAACAGCGGCGGCGTAGGCGGCTTCGCGGGCATCTGCGGCGGCCTGGGCCTGCTTTGCGTTGGCGTAGCGGGTCTCGGGGGCGGCAGCCTTGTTGGCGACGGGCGCGATAGCACCACTGCCGACGTAGCCCTTGACGCCCTTGGCGCTCACAACGGTGGTCGTCTCATTGCCGCAGGTATCGCAGACATAGACGTTGCCCTTGCGGGTCCAGTTGTGGTAGCCGCACTTCTGGCAAGTGGTGTACTCGATGCCCCAGGTGCCGTTGGCCTTGGCCTCGTCGATCTCCCTCTGCTGGGCCGTACGGGTGTCAACGGGGGCGGTACTCACCGCTGCAGCGGCAGACGGTGCGCCGGTTGCGGCGGGCGTTTCGGCAGCCTTGTTGTCGGTGCTCGGCGTATCGACGCTGGGCGTGTCGGGCGTGGCGCTGCCGTCGGTGACGGTGACAGTCGCCTCGGCGATCTTGGCAAAGCTGCGGTCCGTCAGGGTCACGGTGCAGGTGCCGGGCATCATGGCCTCATAGGTGATCGTGCTAACGCCATTCGCGGTCTCGTAGCCGACCTGCTTGAGCACGCCCTCCCTGTCGGCCATGCTGGGGCCGTAGGCAATGTACTCGCTGCTCAGGTTCCAGTCGTACATGCCGCCGGCAGGGACCGACATCGTCCAGGTCTCGCCCACGCTGATGGCGGCGGAATCCAGCTTGTAGTCCACGGCGGGTTCGGCGGCAAAAGCGCCGACAGCCATCACACAGGTCATGGCCAGGGTGGCGGCCATAGCGGTCAGCTTTTTCAGAAACGAAGTCTTTTTCATAACACATTCTCCTTTTGTAACAGATAGATTTTTTCTTTGCAGGGAAACATCCGATCGGTTTGCTGCCTCCTTACACCATGACTATAGGGAGGCGGGCTTGTAAAGTTAAAATAAAAGTGCAGATTTTTTTCGCAAAGGCGGTTGCCTACTTTATATATACGCTTGACCGGATTCTGCAAAGTCTGCTATACTCTCTATTGCTGCCCTTCCCCAAATCTGGCAACAGAAAGGGGGTGGCCTTAGTGGACATAACCATAACCGGTTTCCTTGTGTCTGTCGCAGCAAGTGTAGTTGCCTACTACGTTTGCAAGTGGCTTGACAGTCACGGTAAGGGCAAGTAAGCACAAAAAGACCCCCAGTAGAGAGCCTACCTCTACTGGGGGTCACTTTTTTGCGTGGTCTTAGCGGCAATTCCATAACCGGTTTCCTTGCCTACCTATAGTATATGCCGATACAAGGAAAAAGTCAACGCCGCATATTCATGATTTTTTGCTTTTCCTTTAACTTCCCCGCCTGCCGACCCTATAGCCTTTGTGTAAGAAAACAAAACCCAAACACAAAGGAGAAAAAGCATGAAAAAGATCACTGTAAATAAAACTCGTATCCTCACTGCTGCCGTCACGCTGTTGGCGGCTGTCTGCTGCCTGGCAGGGTGCGGCAGCAATGCCGTGCAGGAGGTCCCGCAGCCTGCCGGGACCTCCCGCGCGGAGGAAGCCACCACCGAGACCGCGGCGCCGGAGGTCTCGGCCACCCCGACCCCCACGCCGGAGCCGACGCCCGCTGTGGTCGTGCCCACCAGCGTGACGCTGGAGCAGGAGGGCGGCATCCTGAACAACGGCATGACCTGGACGCTGCACGCGACGGTCCTGCCGGAGGACGCCGCCGATAAGACCCTCACATGGACCTCCGCCGATGAGAGCGTCGCCACCATCGACGACAGCGGCGTCATTACGACCCACGCGCCCGGGCAGACCACCATCACGGCGGCCAGCACGGCGGGCGGCGTGTCCACCACCTACAACCTCGTTGTGCAGGAGGTCGTCAAGTGCAGCTACTGCGGCGGCACGGGGCATACGGCCGATACCTGCGCCGTAAAGAAAACGGCCGCCCAGCAGCAGGCCGCGGCTCAGGCTGCGGAGCAGGCTGCCGCTGCGCAGGCGGCTGAACAGCCAGCCGCCGAAGCCGCCCAGCCCGCGGACCCGGGCTATGCTGTGACCGCTAAGGGAGACCGCATCTACCCCGAAGGTTCGCCCGACATTCCCGAAGGCGGTGTTGTCCAGCGCCCGGACGGCTCGTTCTACGTCAAAGGCCCGCGCAACGTGATCTTCGGCTACGAGGAAGGGGAACCGGACCCCAATATGCCCCCATGGACCGGTGACTGTGTGTTCTGCGGTGACTTCGGCCACGACGTTTACCACTGCCCGATCCTAGACGAGCAGGAAAACCCCGATGCGTTCCTGATTGACAATTAAAAGGAACCTGCAGAATTTTTCTGAAAAATTTTCAGATTCTCTTTAACTTTCCCGCACACCGTCCCTATAGGGTAGATGTAAGGACAAACAAACAAAAACTAAGGAGGAAAATCCTATGATCACCATCAACAATAAATCCCGTTACTTCTCCGCTTCCGAGGATATGTTCCCTACGATGGAGCGCAACTTCGCATGGCTGTTCGGTATGCAGACCCCCGAGCAGGGCTGGAAGGCCGCCATGGCCAAGGCCATCTACCGCAGCGCACGCGCCAGTTCAGCGGAGGAATGGCAGTACGGCTTCCCCATCGGGGATGACGGCGAGCCGATGCTCATCGAGGATGACTTCCTGGCCGACCTGATGGCGGCTTACCTGGAAAAGCTCCCCGACGTGGCCCCGCAGGCCCACCCCTTCGAGGAGCGCCGGGCCATGATGAAGCGGCTTTTCCCCCTCAAACACACCAAGGAGTACTACGAGATCCGCCTCGACAGCGTGATGAACGAGAACCCCGGTGAGTTCACCCTGGAGGATTACCTCCGCGGCGTAGGCCGCTGCGCACGGGAGGAACTCATGGACAAATTCGGTCCCCACGACAGCGGGCTGGACTGTTACTTCCAGATCGTGTTCCGCAAGATCAACCGCATCGGTGCGGAGCGGTTCAGCCGCGAGGCCGAGCTGCTGGCCGATCTTGCCGTGAACGACATCACGGCGGAGGCCCGCAGCCTCTACAACCCCTGGTCCTACTACTGCCAGACCGCCTTCCGCGACCTGGCCTGGGCCTGAACAAACCTCTACTTCTGAAAGGAGAAATTACTATGGAATGTAAGAATTTTGAAGAACTTCTCTACCGCGACCTCCTCATCTCCGACAGCATGGAAAAGAACACCTTAAAAGAATTTCCCTCTGAGGAGCGCAAGACGCTCATGCAGCTCCTTTTCCCCCTCAAAGACAGAGAGAGGTTTTTCTACCTCTACCAGGACATGACCCTGGAACAGTACACCGCCAAGGTCGTCACAAAAGCAGGGGATCTTCTGGATTCCGACATATTCCCCTATGGCAGCGAGATCTGGCTGCGGTTGGAGGATCTCGCCGAGATCGACAATATCTCCGCCGAGGCGGCGGAGCTCTACGGGGCGTGGAAGGACGCCGAGGCCCGGCACAACGCCCACAAGGACGAGGAGGGTTGGTTTTGAAAAATACATTTGTTCCGATGGACAAGCAGTCCAAAAAGGCGCAGCGCGCCGCCGTGCGTGCCAACCGCGCACTGTGGCAGGGCGTCAAGCTCTGCCCGCGCATCATGCGCAAAAAGACCGACTACCGCCGCAAGGGGCGGCGGGTGGATGCCCTGGACACTTAAAAAAGTTGTGCAGCATCCGCATTTTAGTGTATAATGAAGTAAACTGCCCCGCGCAGGGGACTTGCTTACAGGGAGATGATCCTATCAACGCTAAAGTTTCAGCCGCCTACGCCTGTGGGCGTCACCATACCTTGACAGGGACACCCTGCCAGGACCGCGCCGCAGGCTTTGTGCGCGGCGCCCTGGCGGGGGTCGTGCTATGCGACGGCGCTGGCAGCTGTGCCCACAGTGAGAGGGCTGCGCAGCGTTTGATGGAGTGGATTCCCGATTACCTGCAGATCACGTTTGATACGCTCTGCGCCCTGCCGCCGGAGGAAGCCGCCGCCACGGTGGCCGCAGCGGGTCAGGCGGCGCTGGAGGTGCTGGGCATGCCGCCGGAGGAATGCTACTGCACGCTGCTGTTTTATGCCGCCCATGCGGACGGACGCTGGCTTTGCGGGCATATCGGCGATGGCTACATCTTCCGTATCCGGCAGGACACTGCCGTAGTGTTCTCGGCACCGGAGAACGGCCATGCCAGCAACGAAACGTATTTCCTGTCCGAACCGGGCGCCGCGCAGCATCTGCGCATCCGCAGCGGGGAGCTGCACGAGCCCTACGCCGTGCTGCTGACAAGCGACGGCGGCGGCGATACCCTGTTTGACAGACAGCAGCAGCAGCCCGCCCCCGCCGTGGAGCGCCTGTGTGACTGGCTGACAGAGAACGATGAAAAGACCGTTACGGAAGCCTTGGCGCATGTTATAAAGGAAAAAATGATCCCGGCCACAGAGGATGACGTCAGTGTAGCGATCCTGTATTGCGGCGAGGATGAATAACAAACGAGCAGCAAAGCGAAAAACCGCTTTGCTGCTCGTTTTATTTCTGTATCGGAAAAGCCTCTTACATGGCAAATTGGCACGGGCGACCAATGGTCGCCCCTACAGGATCACTTCTGCAGCTGCTTTGAGATTTCCTGCAATATTTTTGCGTACCGGCGGCGCTGGTAGCTCACGGCTGCCGCGGTCACATGCTGGTAAGCGGCCACGCTGCTGTCCTGCAGCGGGTGGGTCGGCGCTATATCCAGCAGTGCCCGCAGGCGTTCCGGTTTGTTCGGCTCAAACAGGTAATGTATGTAGCCTTTTACAAGGATCTGCTCCCACAGCAGCTCCTCCTGCTTTTCCAGCAGGGCGCAGTACCGCTCCGGCGGCAGTTCCGGCTTGTCTGTGCACAGAGGGCCGAGCACATCGGTGGTAAAGAAAAGCCGCGGGTATTCCTTTACATCCTTGCTGGCAAACATGGCAATAGCGCGCAACGCCTCGGTTGTGCGCTCCAGATGCTCCTGCATATTCTCCTGGTTCGGGTCGGCCATATCAAAGCCCGGGCCGTCGTCTCTGTCGTTGCCCGGGTCATTCAGGGAGACCGTGCGCCGCGCGGCGGTAGCGTTGCGTCCTATAGATTTCAAGGCATCCGCATCCACATCCAGAATATCGGCAGCGCGATCATAGAAGGCGTCCGACAGCTCGGACGGGTCAATGCCCTGCTTATCGCACAGCTCGCACAGACGCTTCCAAAGACGCGCCTCCCCGCGGTTCAGGCGGATGTCGCCCTGCTCGCGCATGGACTGCCTGTTCATTGCTTCGTGCATGGCATTGGCATAGATCGTATCAAAATAGGCCATAAACTCCTTGCCGGAGCTTGCGTCGTACCGGGCGACTGCCTTGCGCATCGCCTCGGTAAAGGTCAGCGTGTCCAGCTTGTTGCGCAGCTTGCTGCGGCGGGTATAGCGCGCATCCAGCATGGCATCTTCGTCCTGCTTCAAAAGCCCGGTATCATACTCGGCGTTGTTCAGTCGATTTTCCAGCTTCTGCAGGAACTCCTTAAACTCAAACACGAGCAGATACAGGCTCTGCCACTCTCGGTTGTGCTGCAGACGCTCCTCCGGCGGGTACTGCCAGATCGGGTGCTTCTCGATCTGACGGCGCAGAGCGGCCTGTTTCTCGCTGTCTTTTGCGTAATCCGCCATGGCTTACACCTCCCGGTCGGGGTGGAGCATCAGCTTGATAAAGGCCTTCTTGTCGGTCAGCTCGGCGTCGGCAGCCATGTCAACGATGCCGTCCAGCGTGAACAGTGTGCTGATGTCATACTGGCGCGCGTTCTTGACCTGACCGCTTTCCCGCGTCAGCTCGCGGTAGTAGATGCCGCAGACCTCGGTGTCGTCCAAGATCTTCTCGGCATAATGCAGGGCCGAGGACAATACCAGCGGATACGTCTTGGTGCCGAACGTCGCATCGGCGTAATAGCAGGCATCGCTCTCCATCGCGTCGGTCAGCGCCTCAAACAGGGTCAGCAGGCCGTCGCGCTGCTGGTTCTCCGGCGTGGTCAGGTCTATGAGGGTGTAGGGCCTGCCCAGGCTGTCCAGCTCACGGCGGAAAACCTCCAGGTTCTCACTGTGAGGGCTGTTGACCTGGCGCACAGCGATGACCTTGATCTCATCCCCGTCGTGAGCCGTATCGGCCAGGATCGGGGTAATGGGGTAGCAGGTGGGCTGTGTGGTGGTCTGGGTGTAGTTGACCGGCTCGGCTGCGTAGGGGGTGATGGCAAAGTTGCTGTCCAGCGGGATCGCTGTAATATAGATACGTTTCATAGAAAGTCGGGTCCTTTCCTGCCGCGGCGGGCGGCATTTCCTGTGTATAGTATAGCAAATTCGGGCAGGGGATTCAACAAAAAAACATGCCGGGCAATGCCCGGCATGTTTCAGAGGTTGCCCGCGTTCCGCTAGGCCTTTTTGCGGGCTGCAAAGGCCATGGCGATCAGGATAAAGCCGACCGCGATGAGCACGAAGATCGCGATGGTGCCTACCGCGTTGACGACACGGCAGAAAGCGGTCTGCCCCAGGGGTTTCTGGGGCCAGACGAGCACCATGATGCAGGCGCCGGCCACGGAAAAGAGTGCCGTATGCACTCGGAGGATCTTGGAGGTCAGCGGATGCTCCTGCAGCATTCGCTTCTCGCTGCGGTCAGGGGTCCCGTCGGCGCTGTTGTACGCCTTTTGCAGGATCTTCCGCGTGATGGGGGAAGGTAATGGTCAGGGTCGCCGCGAAGAAGAACGCGGACGCGACGGCATCCAGGAGGAAGCCGATTACCGTGCAGGGAATGCCGAGGATGGTGGTGATTTTTTAGGGGGACTTTTCAGTCCCCGCAGAAGGCATCGGGGTCCTGCTCGGCCGCGAGGATCGGGCAGTGGTAGACATCATGCCCGTAGTCGCCGCAGAAAACGCAGTCCCCGGTAAACGGCGTATTGCCGGGTTGGCTGAGGTCGGTGTCCTCCGGGCAGGAATCATACCCGAAGATGACGTTCAGGGGGCCCTTGATGTACCGGGAGCCATCGGGGCGCTGGACGACGCCGCCCTCGGGGATATCGGCGTCGCCCTGGGAGTAGATGCGGCGGCCTGCCCAGTCGACCGCGTAGCCGGGGTCAGCGGCAGCCTGCTCGGCAGGCTGAGCCGCTTCGGGTTGCTGGGGTGCAGCCTCGGCAGGGGCCGCCGGTTCCGCCGCCTGCTGGGCCACAGCAGCTGCCTGGGTCTGCTCAGCGGCGGCCTTGCTGGGGCAGGCGCTGGCCGTGTGGCCTGCGCCGCCGCAGTAGCTGCAGGTGGCGACCTCCTGCACGAGGAGGGTGTAGGTGGTGGAGACGCCACCGGCCTCGCTGGCCGCCGTGATGGTGGTCTGGCCGGGGGTGAGCGCCGTGATGACGCCCGCGTCGTCGATGGTGGCGACGCTCGCGTCGGAAGAGGTCCAGCGGACGGTCTTGTCCGCGGCGTCCCCCGGCAGGACGGTGGCGCGCAGGGTCCAGGTCATCCCGCGGTTCAGGATGCCGCCCTCCTGGTCCAGCGTCACGCTGGTGGGGACGATGGCCGCGGGCGTCGGCTCCGGGGTAGCCGTCGGCGCGGGGGTGGAGGTGGGCGCCGGGATCGCCGTTTCCGGCGTGGCCTCCGCACTGCGGGAGGTCTCGGCGGGCTGGGGAACGGCCTGGGCGGCTGTGCTGCAGCCAGCCAGGCAGAAGATGGCGGCCAGCAGAGCGGCCGCAAAGAGGATTCGGACATTACGGAAAGTGAACATATCAGTATCTCCTTTGCAGGTAGGTTGTTTTGCTTACACCATACCAATAGGGCCTGCAGTTGGAAGAGTTAAAGAAAATCCGTAAGTTTTTGTATTTTATGCCGGCACGGACGCGGATCTGGTGCGAGCCCCTAAAATTTCGGCCTAAAATCAGTGAAAAAAAGAGGGCTTCGCACCGACCAACAGCGAAAAATCAAAGCAAAATTAACGGTGTTTTGGGCAGAATGTAGACAAGTACAGGCATCTGTGCTATACTATAAAAGACAAGAAAAGCATTTTGCACAGGTGTACCAGATCCGGAAGCCTTATTCTTCGCTGTTTTTGCCGATGTATCTTACCCGCACTGCGGGAATTGAAACGGATTGAGAATGCAAGCCGGGGCGACGGAATTACCGGATGTATCTTAACCCGCCCCTGCGGGAATCGAAACAACACAAAGACAACCCACAGGGCATTTGCCTGTGGGTTGTCTTTTTTTATTTTTACGGAAGGAACCGCTATGAACAGCCTGATTCTTACTTTGGATGCCGGGGCGGGGTGCTGCCTGCCCATCGCTTACCAGCAGCTGACGCAGGGGGCACTGTACGCCGCCTGGCGCGGCAGCTATCCCCAACTGCACGACGATGGATTCGACGGCGACGGGCAGATATTCCGCCTGTTCACCTTCGGCCCGTTGGAAGGGCGTTACCGCGTGCAGGGCAATGAGATCACCTTTACGGACCTTGTACGGCTGGAAGTACGCAGCCCGGTAGAGGACCTGCTGTATGCCCTTGGCAAAAGCCTGACCGGGGCCGGCGCGCTGCGGCTGGGGCAGTGCGTGCTGCCCCTGCGGGACCTGCGCAGTGAGGATCACTATTGGTTTGCCGCGCCGCTGCCGGTGCGGATGGTCAGCCCGCTGACGCTGCACAAATCCCTGCCCGGGGGCAAAACGCGTTTTCTCTGCCCCGACGATGACGCCTTTGCCGCTCAGCTGGCTGCCAACACGGCCCACAAGCTGGCCGCCTGCCGCAGCACGGCGAACCCGGCCATTACGCTGCGCCCGGCGGGCACCCGGCTGCCGCGCAAGCGGGTAACGCAGTTCAAGGGCATCTACCTGACCGGCTGGGACGGGGATTTTCTGCTGGACGGCGACCCGGAGACGCTCTGCCTTTTGTACCAGATCGGCTTGGGGGACCGCAACAGCCAGGGCTTTGGCATGTTCCGGCTGCTTTTGTAGGGAAAGCCGCCGTCTTTGGGGCAGAATATAGACAAGCATGGGTATGTGTGCTATACTGTAAAAAACAAAGGCAGCGCTTACACAAGGGCGCGATGCGCGGCGACTGTGTTTGGCGGGACTTTTGGGGATGTATCTTACCCATGGGCGGGAATTGAAACAAGTTAATTGTGATCATTATTTTCACTCCTTTTCTGATGTATCCTTACCAGCACTACGGGAATTGAAACATATTTACTTTACAGCAGATTGCAAGAATGCCAGATGTATCTTACCCGCGCTGCGGGAATCCAACAAAAATACCCCTACCGGGATTTCCTCCCGATAGGGGTATTTTTTCCTATTATTCTGTTTCGGCTTCAGTCTGTTTTATGGAAAGCGAAATCTTCTCCTTGCTGCCCTCCCACTTGATGTCCAGCACTTTGACGCGCACGGTCTGGCCAATCTGCAATTCGTCGCTGACAGAATGTATGTGGCGGTTCGCGATTTCACTGATGTACACGAGTCCGCTGTGGTGATTGCCCAAATCGACAAACGCACCGTAGGGCTGAATGTTGGTCACCTTGCCGGTATACACCTTGTCAACGAACAAGGGAACTTCCTCTCGGTCCTGCGTCGGTGTGTAGTGGTCTCTGCGAGGCTGTGGTGTGAAATTCTCCCGGCGGGGTGGGGCGGCAAAGCCCTCGCGCTGCGGTGCGGGCGCACGATTCTGGCTGGGCTCGGATTTTATCTCAATATTGTCATCCAACGGATGTGGGAGGGTAACGAGGTTTGCGCCTTTACTGCGGTTATTGGCAAACCAGTTGAAAATTTTGGGCTCTCCCTGCTTTTTTCCTTTTCTGGGTTCTTTCGGATATTCTACGGTCTTGCCCTGGGTGCTGCGCTTGTCCGCAATCTTCAAAAGGCTCTTTACGGATATGCTGTCGGTGTCGATGCGCCCGTGGGCGGCCAGCAGGGAGTCTAAGGGCAGCGGCTCGGTGGTGTAGCAGAGCGTGCCGTCCTGCTGCGCCAGGGTGCGCAACTCGCCGCCGGTCAGGGTGATTTTGCAGCTGCCGTAGCCCACCGGCTTGCCGTGGCCGATTTTGTGCAGGCGGGGGCTGGCGGGCGTGTTCTCGCCCAGCGTCAGCACAAAGGCCAGCTCCTCCAGCTGCGCGCGGGTGATGCGGTCAAAGTAGACGCTGCCCTTGAACATGCCCTTCATGGCTTCGAGCGTGGCGTTTTGTTTGGAGCGCTCGTTCTCCGTGCGGGGCGCGCTGTGCCAGTAGAACTTTCTGCCGCGCGGCTGTGGGATGTACACGCGAAATTTTTTTATCGTTTGTTTGGTTCCGTCCGGAGAGTATTTGGTTTCTTCCAGAGAGCAGAAATCGTAATTCCAGAACCCAATGCTCGTTTCATAGGTTGATTTCGGCTTTTCAATATAAAATTCATACGCACTGGGCTTGGGGCCGCTCAAATTCGGCAGCGTTTTATTGCCAAGGCTCTCGTACTGCGCAGCCTCGGCGTCGGTAAACCGCACGCGCCCGGACGTGCCCTTGCCCTTGACCGTGCCAAACAGCGCACAGCCGGGGCACAGGGCGTCGGTGTCCGCACAGGGGGCGTAATTACCCATGATCTCGGTCCAGCTGCGGCCCTGCATGACGCGGCCAATGGATGCGCCGCTCAGATAGCAGCGCGGCGTGCCGTTGTCGTCGGCCAGCAGATACCAGACCGGCACAAGCCCGCCCTGCTTGGGGTCGTTGTCATGCACACGTTTCAGCGCCGCCAGCAGGTCGCCGTGCGCGGCGCTCCGGGGGTCGTTGTCGGCGGACTTTTTCAGGATATTGCTCAAAGCGCGGTAGGGTGTGTCGTCCTGCCAGAGGAAGATGACCGGGCGGCCCGCCTTGGGTGCCAGCAGCCGCACATGGTAGTTTTTTTTGTACAGCGTGATGGGCCGGTTGAATTGCAGCCAGCCGGAGGGCCCGTCCGGGCGCAGCCGGGTGTGCTGGCCGCTGTGGTATTCATGACCGTACCAGTTCAGCCAGCCGTTGCACATGAGGGAGCCGTCGCGGCCCTCGGACAGTTTGAGGTAGTCCACTACATCCGCCGCATACAGCACCCACTTCCCCGTCTCCGGGTCGATGCCCAGCAGGCCGTGGTCCTTGAAGCCGTTCGGCGAGGGCAGACGCTGGCTGAACGGCTCCTCCGTGCTGTCCAGCAGCACGGACAGGCAGCTGTTGGTCACAGCCTCGTACACGCCACGCATGGCACCGCGCATCTCACTGCCCGGGATAGCCGGTGTGCCGTCCGGCAGGCGGAAAAAAGGGTATCTCTTATGGTCGATTTTCTCATCCTTCACGACCTTGGCCGAATCCGGGATGAGAAGCGGCGTGTCAGTGGTCAGGGTGTAGTCCAGCCGCCCGGTCAGCAGCGGGCCGGTATAGCAGGCGTCCAGCGAGGTGCGGGCGGGCGCGGTGCCCAGCGGCACAAAGCTGTAGGGGTTTACGACGTTTGCCATTTATTGTTCCCCCTTTGCAAAGCCCACCCAACGGGTGTCGGCCACAAAGGCCATCCCGTTTTCGGGGTCGTAGTCAAGATATTCGTGCAGAAGCAGCGCGTCGTCCTTGTCCGCGGGCAGGGTGTAGTGCCCGCCGCCGGTGGACATCATGCTGTCGCCATCCTGTTCGGCAATGTCCAGCAGTTGGGTTTCGGTCAGGTAGTCTCCCGCGTCCACAGCCAACCGCCAGCGGAACGGCTGGCCTACGCGGCTCCGGCAGAGCCAGAGTTCGCCCGCTTCGCTGAACACGCGCAGTTCCAGCAGGTTTTCCGGCGTAGACAATGGGACACCGTTGGCAGTGCGGCCCGCCGCAAAGCGGTCCGTGTAAAACGCCGCCCAGCAGCCATCTATAGGGTATTTTTGTACCAGCGCTGCCAGCTCGGATTCCGTCGCATGGCCGCTATCCTTCACCCATGGTTTGTTATCGCTCATTTTTCCACCTCCGCCAAAGCGTGGAGCAGATCTTCTTTTTGCAACGGGTATCCGTTCAGCGTCAGGGCTGTGATTGTGGCACGCCCGCGGCCCACGCTGTTCTCACCGCCGACTGTCAGATAGCCGCGGTCAAGGTCAAGCAGTGCTGCGCCGAGCAGCTGCCGCTGGAATACATCCAGTGCGCCCCTGCGCAGCCGGATCGTCAGCGTTCCCTGCCCGCCTTGCTGCACGCAGGATGTATACAGCGCCTTGCTGGCTGTGCCCGCGGTAAAGCGGTCCAGCGCGTTGCGGGTTAGGGTGTACGCCTGCCCGCCGGAAATTTCGGTCTCGTCAAATGCCAGGGCCGAGCGCTTTTTAAGTACACCGTCATCGGAATAGCCGAACAGCGCGTTCACGTCAGCTTTCTGCTGCGCAGTGCCGCCCATCTCATCCAGCATGGCCCGCATGTGGTGGCGGAACGCGCCTGCCCAGCCGGTGCCAGGCAGCACCGGGCGGCCATTGCCATTTTCCAGTGCGCAGTAATCCGGCCCGCTTTTGTCCTCATCAACAGCCACATCGGAAGTGTACCGCCGCACGATGAAGCTGCCTGTCATACGCAGTTCAGCGCACAAGACATTTTCCTGCGGGACCGTCTCGCGACCGGCTACGGCGTCCGCGTCGGCAAAAGCGTCCGCGGCGTCGGGGTCAAAGGCCAGCCAGGCGTCCAGATCAGCCGGGAAGTGAAACGCCTTTTTATGAATCTCCGCCGCCATGCGGCCATACCCGCGGGTCGTGCGCCCGCCGAAGGCAAGTCCATCGGCAGCGGCCCCGGCCAGCAGGTCGTCCAGTAGCGGCAGCGCGGGATCATCCGACCAGCCGCTCCACTCGATTACAGCGGTGTAAGGCGCGCTGCACTCCGCCGTCTCAAAGTCATATTTTGCCTTGGGGACGGCGACCTTGTGCTCGTCCAGACCGACGCCGTCGCGGTGGGTGAACCGCACCTTCGCGTCGGTGGGCAGGGCGGCATCCCCCACCAGTACGGCGCTCTCAGTCATGGCATCGCCCACGGTGTCCCTGCCGAACAGCAAATTGGCTTCCTCACGGGTCAGTCTGCCGCGCAGCACACCGGCCAGCGCGCTGCCCGGGATCATGGGCAGACCGCGGCTGTCCAGCATCAGGTCGTTGTCGGTGCGGTCATTCTTGCCGCCGGAAAGGCGCAGGGGCGAAAGCTGGGTGAACCGGCAGCGATAATATAGCTTGAGCTTCTCACGCATTTTCCGTTTCCTCCTTCTCGCGGCGGTAGTACAGCAGGTGGATCGGGCTTTCCAGCGGCAGCTTCCAGCAGTCTGCAATGCTTTGCTGCAGCTGCGGGAAGGACTGCGCCATCTCGCCCGCAAATTCCGGGTCTGCCGCCAGCATGGCAGGCAGTGCGGGCGTGGTGTCCGTGCCGTACAGGCTTTTCAGCAGTGTGTCGGCGCCTTCCCGTTTGTTCTTGGTCTTGATGCTCTTGACTCGGTTGCGCAGGTCCTGCAGGTTTTCGGCTTCGGAAAGCATCAGGCGCAGGCGGCCAAGCGCGCCGGTGTCCAGCCGGCAGGTTTTACCGTTTGCCAGGTTCCATGCCGTTGTCTGCATGACCTCTTTTGCCTGCTGCAGCATGAGCGCACGGCGCAGCGGCTCGCAATCGCCATCCGCCGTGGGATCGAATGTATCCACCGCCGCTTTGCGTTCCACGGTCAGCGCGGCCATCTCCGATTGATTCAGCACACGGCAGCAGCCGAAACCTTCCTGTACTTGTTCCGCGGTGTCCGGGGTGAAGTGCGCCGGCAGTGCGGCGTCCTCATCGGCGGTAAAGCTGTAGACACTGCCGCCGCAGACTGCGATACGGCGCGGCTTTTGCATCTGCCACATCGCGTTATAGCCGCCAATCGTGTAATACAGTAAGTAATCTTTGCCGGTGCGGTGGGCGGCCACGCCAAGGCTGCCCAGCAGCGCAGCGGCAGCCGTTTCCGGCGTAGGGGCATCCGTGTCAAGAATCAGGTCTGTTTCAAGCAGGACGAAGAATGGCTCGCCTTTGCGGACCGTTACCTGCGCCTCCTGCACGGGCGCGGCGGTGATGCGGCCCAGCAGCTCACACACGGCGTACTGGGCAGTTTTGCTGCGGCCAAACCGCAGCGGGGCGGTGCTCAGCAGCGCAGCGGCCCGCCCGGCCAGCGCCGTCGGCAGCGTCACCGTACCGCCATAGACCAGCCCGGCCTGCACGGCTTGCTGCATATAAAGCGTCGCATCGGAGTTGGCGTCGCGATGCTTGTGGTGGTAGGTCGTTATCGTCGGGACGGATGCCGCCAGCAAACCGTTTTTGCCAGGCGCAGTGTAGACGCCAGACAAGGTCTTTTGCTTGCCGGTCGGGGTCTCAGCGCAACGGTTAGCATATACACCATCGTTTTTCAGGTAGACCAGCGCAAGCGGAGCTGGGTAGGAAACTTTCCCGCCGATCACCGGCGTCAGCGGGCTCCAGCGGGCCGTGCCATCCAAAAACAGCTGGCGGAAAGCGGCATCCGCCGCCGTTCCCTGCCGCAGATACGCCCCGGCCAGGCAGCCAATGACGCTGCGCGCCGGGATGGCGGTCAACTGCTCGCCGCATCCGGGCAACGTCAGCGGCATTTTCAGCTGTACATGGTATGTCAGCGTGACCATGCCCGCATCGGGCAGGGCCGGATTTTGCGGTGCGGCAGGCTTGCCCGCGCCGCGGATGTACGCAAGCCGCACATTGCCCAGGCCGCGGTTGCGGTGGGTGCCCATGTGACGGGTCGCGGCGCAGCAGTGCTCCAGCAGGCGCACGGCCTCGGGCGAGGCATTTTCCAGCCGCACCGGCGCTTCAAACACAAGCGCTTTGGTTTTGTCCAGCGGGTCATACTGGCCCAGCACGCGGGTAAAGCGCAGGCTACCGTCATCGGCCACGCCGTCTTTCAGGCGGGTCTGGCCGCGGACGTCTGTATACAGCTGTTCCACGCGGCTGTGGTCAGCCCACGCAGGATTCTGTTTCAACCAGGCAGTGAACGCAGCCTCTTGCGGCAGGGCGGCATCCCCCACCCACAGGCAGCCTTGACGGCCCACTTTATCGCCGAACAGCTCCGCCGTGTACGCGGCGGCTTCATCGCCAAGGGCGGCCAGCTCCCCGGCAGCAGCGCGCAGGCAGCCCTTAAGCCGCCGTGCGGGGATGCGCGGCAGACCGGCGGCGGTCAGCACAATGTCGGTATCCACCGCGTTGCCGCGGCTTTCCCCATTTCCGGCGCACAGGTCGGAGTGCAGCGTGATTCGGATCACATCCATCGGTCATTTCCCCCTTCCGGCGATCCAGAGATCGTAAATTTCGGTAATGTCATACAGCGCTTTCAGCTGGTAATCCTCGTTGGGGCTGAACGCACACAGCGCATCGGCAAAATCCGGGTCGCGGTACTGAACCCGCGCAAGTTCCATTTTGGCAGCACCACGGCTTTCTTCCAGCGCGGCGGCGATCTTTTTCAGGTTGCTACGGTTCGTGCCCTGGTCCTTGTGGTCCTGAATGTACTTTATCAGTGCCTTCGCCTTTTCCAGCGTGAACACCGTATTGCCATCCTCCACCAGCCAGGGGCGGGCCATCAGGGCGTCGGTTTTCTGCCAGCTGCGGATGTTGTCCAGATTGCCGTCAATGCCGCTGTGCAGGTAGTGGAAGTCCAGCCAGCACTCCTCGGCGTGGGTCTCATGCACGGGTTTCTTGGCGTTGTCGCAGGCTTGTTCTGCCAGGGCGTAGGCGCGCGCCACCGGGTAACCGCTGTGGAAGATACAGATACCCGCGCAGGAGCTGTAGTCCTTCTTCTGATGCACGGCTTTAAGATAGTTGCGCGTGTACTCCAATGCAAAGCGGGCGTTGCAGATAAAGGTAAAGTCGTCGCCGTCGGCCACCACAATGCGGTAGTGGTAGGCGGTCTCCTTCAGACCTGGGTATCCTTCTTTCTGTAGGTACGCCATCGTATCCCGCAGCGAGGTCTCGCCTGTGCGGGTGAAGGCGTCGGCGATCTCGGCGGTGAAGGCGCGCATCGTGCTGACGCAGAAATCATAGTCGATGCTGCCGTTCAGCTTTTGCTGAATCTTCACGCCCATGTTGTTGCCGTCCGCGTGGATGACCGCCAGCAGGCTTTCCTCCTGCCATTCGGTGGTCATCTCATCCAGCAGGCGGTTTCCGTCGTTCCGCTTGTCGGAGCGTTGGCCCTTCTCCCACTTTTTGCGGCTCTCGGCGGTCAGCTCCCGCTGGCCGCCCGCAAAGGGCACGCGGCAGACGATGGGCTGGTTCGTTGTGCGGTCCCGCAGGGCAAAGGGCGCGGCGTAGTCGGCGCGGCCCGGCAGCATCCGGTTTTTCTCGGCGTCCACCGCGGCCATCAGGGCGCTGTAGTCAGCGCTGTAGTTCTGGCCGTTCGCCTCACAGGAGGCGGCCATGGGGACCATGCCGGGGGCGTTTTCCAGCACAAGGCGGCTGAACCGGCGGTTGACGCGCAGATAGGTGTCCCGGTCACGGTAAAGCACCGTCAGGTTGCCGCCGCCCCGGAACAACTCCGCCATGCCAAGCGTCCCGGCAGCAAAGGCATCCTGCACCGCCTGCAGCTTGAACGGCACATCCGCAGGCTGGCATGTGACGCCCTCCTGCTCTGCTGCGGCAAACACCCAGTCGAACGCATCGCGGATCATCTCGGTGCCGCCCACAATGTCCAGCAGCCGGTTGGAACGGAAGATGTATTCCTGCTTGGAACGAATCGTATATTGTGCAAGTATCACAGATTCTTCCTCCTTTTCCTGTGTTTTTACGAACATTATACCAACTGTTTTGTCACTTTTCCAGTATATATACAAAAAAGTGACCGTTCTATTAAAAAAGCCTCCCTTTGCAGAGGGAGGCAGGCTGGCCGGCCAAGGGGCGTCACTCGCGGACGTCCTTCACGGCCTCGGCCACGCCGACGCCGCCCATGGCGGTGCCAACGGTAGCGGCGGCGGTCTCCACCGCACCGACGGCGGTGACGCTGGCCGTGACCACGGCGGCGGAGCTGGCGCCCAGGCCAACGCCCACGGTGCCGATGGCGGCGCAGACGGGGATGGCTGCCGCAGCAGCCACGGGGGCGGCGGCCACGAGGGCAGCGCCGCACAGGATCTTCCCCAGAGGGGAAAGGTCATCGAAGAAAGACATGGTAAGCCTCCTTAGGGTATGGGGTGGATGGACGGATGAACAGGGGGAGGAGTGTCAGTCCTCCTTGCGGCTATCGTTGTAGCCGTCGTGGATCTGCTCACACAGATCCGTAAAGACCTCCCAGAAGTCGGGCATGGCGTTTCACCTCCTGCAAAGTGGATTTTTAACGGTTCAGGGATATTCCCGGAATTGGACGAAGCGAAACTCCGCCTGGCGGTGGGTGCAGCCGTCGGCGTCGGTGCGGCTGGCGGCGCAGCGGGCACTGCAGGCGGCCACCACGGGCACGCCGCGGCTTTGCAGCAGCCGCACCACCCGGGTCGTCAGGGTCATCTCACCCTGGCAGAGCACGCAGGCCGGACGCAGGGCCAGGATGCGCGCCGCCCACTCGTCGGCCAGGGCGGCCACCTCGGCGGCGGAAAGCGTGGGCGGCACATCGGGAAACGGCAGGTCGAGGATCTCGCCGTAGACCTGCGCCGCCCGGCGCTGTGCCGCGCTCCAGCTGCCGCTGGGATGGTTGGTAAAGTTGACGAACACCGCGGTGTACCTCCTTCGGTTGGGGTTTGCTTTCTGCTTACACCCCTGCTATAGGGCCGGTGCCGGGGAAAGTTAAAAAGAAAATAAAAAAATATCGTTTTTTTCCTCTCGGCCCCCTCTGGGAGGGGGCTCCGCCCGCAGTCGGTGGGTGAGAGAGCCTGACGGGAGGAGTAAGGGCTTCGGGCTGCTGCAAAACGCTTTTCGAGAGCATACGGCCTGCCCCTTTGCGCGTACCTCGGTTTTTCGGCCCGGTTTTTGCCTGCAAAAGAAGGGGGTACGCGCAGGCCCCCGGCAGAAAAATGCAGTGCCGCCCAGCAGATTTTGTGCAGAACGTAGACAAAAAACGACGTGCGTGCTATAATAAAGGAGCAAAACAGGCGGCTTGCACAAGGACAGGTGCATTGACACCGTGTGTTTCCGTTGTTTTTGCAGATGTATCTTACCCGCGTTGCGGGAATTGAAACATGAAATTCATCGACAGTAAAATATTTTTTCATAGGATGTATCTTACCCGCGTTGCGGGAATTGAAACCGATTTTGAATATTTGTTTGCTTTTTATTTTTGGAAGATGTATCTTACCCGCGTTGCGGGAATTGAAACAGCCAATATTGAGGTTGCTGTGGATAATTTCGTTTGATGTATCTTACCCGCATTGCGGGAATTGAAACCTTAAGCATAATAAGTACCTCCTTAGATACTTGATGTATCTTACCCGCATTGCGGGAATTGAAACATGATATCTATCGTACATTTATTATTGTATGCCATGATGTATCTTACCCGCGTTGCGGGAATGTCGCTGCGGTTGCCTTGCAAGGCTGTGCGCAACCGCAAAACCTTACGGCAGTTTGTAGGGGCGGGCCATGCCCCGCCCGCAACCTACCGTAAAACACAACCTGACGGGCAACCCATCGGGCGAGCAATGCTCGCCCCTACAACGCTTGGGAAACGGTTGTTGTATATTTTACCCGCGTTGCGGGAATTGAAACAATAAATTTCATCCATCCAAGGAAGGATTTGTGGGATGTATCTTACCCGCCCCATTGCGGGAATTTTCCCACCCTCCTTTAACTTTCCCTTTCCTCCGCCCTATAGAAAAAGCACGCCCTTCGGCGGCTGAAACCGGCCCGGCGGGCGTGCTTTTTTCGTTATTCTACCCTTTTATCGTCAGGAGAAGATCATGAGCAATATCCTTTTGTTCTTTATGAGTGCCTATAAGCCAGACATCAAAAACGGTGCCTACAGCCGCGCGCAAACCAACGAGACGGTCCTGTATGAGCTGCAAAAGCAGAAGGAGCGCCGCCCCGATACGGTCCTGGCCCTCTGCAGCGCCAGCGTCCGCAATGTTGCCAGCGTGCCCGCGCCGGACGGCGGCGCGTCTGTCACGACCCTGGACTACTTCCGGCAGCAGGTCCTGCCCGCCGCCGGGATCCCGGCGGACAGCTTTGTCTCCATCCCCGTGCCCGACAGCATGAACGAGGGCGCCCAGGCCAAGGCCATCCAGGATATTGTGCAGAAGGTTCAACCCGGTGACACGCTCTACATCGACCTGTCCGGCGGTATGCGTGACACCGCCATGCTGCTGGTGGCTGTGGCCCGCTACCTGCGCGACATCCGCGACGTCACCGCCCATGTGCTGTATACCGAGTTGGTGGAAGGCAAACCCTTACTTGTCCGCGACAGTGACAAGCTGTACGACCTGTTTGACCTGATCTCCGCCACGGATGAGTTCTTTGCCACGGGCCGCACGGGGCGGCTGTCCGGCTACCTGCGCGTTTCCGCCGTCAGCTCCCCCAAGACGGCTACCCTGCTGAACAGCATCGAGAAATTCTCGGAGGATCTGCTGCTCTGCAATGCGGCCCGCCTGCTGGACGACATCTCAGCCCTGAAAGCTGCCCTGACCGATGTGCTGAAGGACACCAACGTCACCCGCAACAAGTTGGATACCCTGCTTTACGACCTGCTGAACGAGGGCTTTAAAAAGGAGTTCCGCAACCTGGACAAAAAGAAGGCCCGCGCCCTGCCCACGCTGGTGCGCTGGTGCCTGAACCACGATATGTTCCAGCAGGCATTCACCCTGCTGAGCGAGCAGATGCCCGCCTTTGTGTGCAGCCACATCTTTGTGCAGCCCACCCAGAAGGGCGTTGACTTCCTGGCGTCCCAGCTGCAGAACAAGGGCAAAAACTGGTCGTATCCGCTGTTCCACTTCCACTTCTGCCGCACCGCCCTGATGGCAGCGGAGATCAAGAAGAACAACAAGCCGGGCCTGATTTTTGATTCGGACCTGCGGCTGGACCGCACGGCCTCCAACGCCGACGACACCACGTTCTTCCGCATTGCCACTGACGACGAGCTGAACCGGTATCTGGACCGCTCCGTTCAGGATGGCCTGCTGCTTCTGGACGAGGCCCAGCGCGCTAAGCTGATCGAGGTGATCCTCGGCTACCAAAAGGTACAGCAGCACCGCAACCAGATCAACCACGCCAGCGATACCGTCGGCCTGTTGCCTTTGACGGTGCGCGATGTACGCGCCACGCTGGAGGAGATCTGCACCGCGCTGGATGCCATCACCGATCTGAACCCCAACAGCAACGGTGTGCACCGCCTTTCTCTGACAGAAAGACTCAGCTACGTTCCGGCTCAATAACATCAGCATCTTTATTTACAAAAAAGCAGACCTTGCCGGGTCTGCTTTTTCTATACCTAATAACAGATACAATCACAGCATGGAACCCCATTTAAAGCTCCATGATTTCAGAGATATTATGTCATCATGACATAATATCATATTTATTCCGACTGTATTTTGCCTGGTTTTTTGCGCAGGCTGTACCAAAAGTAAGGTCGCTCGTAAAGTATCAAAACTCATTGACAAAGCTCTGTGTTCCGCTGTATAATGTTATATCAAATCAAAGGAACGTCAGGAGTGATACCACCATGCCCGTGTACGGCTACTGCCGCATTTCCACACCACAGCAGAATATCGAGCGCCAGGTGCGCAACATTGCCGCTGCCTACCCTGCAGCGCATATTGTGCGGGAGGTCTACACCGGCACGGCCTGCCGCGGACGGCAGGAGCTGGACAAGCTGCTGCACTGTGTACAGCCCGGGGATACCATTGTGTTTGACAGTGTTTCCCGCATGAGCCGCAGCGCCGAGGAAGGCTGTGCACTCTATGAAACACTGTACAACCGCGGTGTGACGCTCTGCTTTTTGAAGGAGCCGCACATCAACACAGACACCTACAAGCAGGCCTTGCAGCGGCAGGTCAGCTCCTCGCCGGAGACCGGCAGCGCCGCAACGGACCGTTTTGTTTCCGGCATTATGGACGCATTGAACCGCTACACCGCCGACCTTGCCAAGGAGCAGATTCGTCTTGCCTTTGCCCAGGCACAGAAAGAGGTGGACGACCTGCACCAGCGTACCCGCGAGGGCATCCTGACGGCGCGCCTGAACGGCAAGCAGATTGGCCAGACGCCGGGGCGAAAGCTTACCATAAAAAAATCTGCCCCCTGTAAGGAGCAGATCAAAAAATACAGCCGTGATTTCGATGGAACTCTCACTGATGCCGACTGCATCAAGCTGATTGGCATCGCACGGAATACGTATTACAAGTATAAGCGGGAGCTGCGGGAAGAACTCACTCGGAATATGGAATCCTGAAATAGTCCAAATACGCTTTGAACCGATCTTGTGCTGCAAGGCAGGTATCCATCAGATACCCATGTTCTTGATTCCATTCGTGCAGGCCGCGATAATAGTACAGTTTTGAATCATCTTCTATAATAAACGGTACAATATTGTTTTTCAGGCACTCTTTAAAAAGGATCAGCCGCCCTACACGCCCATTCCCGTCTTGAAACGGGTGAATACATTCGAAGTCATGGTGAAATGCCACAATTTGTTCCAGAGAATGCGTTTTGGATCCATTATACGCAGCCAACAAGGCTTTGATCTGAGACGCTACCTCTTCCGGCTCAGCTATGGCACGCCCGCCAACTTCGTTCGGTACGCGCTTATATTCACCGACCGCAAACCAGTCTTTTCTGGAGTCACTTGTCCCATTTTTCAATGTGAAATGCAGCCGTTTGAGGAATGTCTCTGATAACGGCTGCATCGCGTTTTCAATAACAAAATCAACGCATCGAAAGTGGTTGGTGGTTTCTATAATGTCATCAACATTCACCACACTATTTTCCATTCCAATTGTATTCGTCTCAAAAATATAGCGGGTCTGTTCATGCGTCAGGCGACTTCCCTCGATATGATTGGAATTGTACGTCAAATCGATTTGAACTTTGTGGTAGATTCCGCCCTTCCTCTGCTTCCTTTTTTCCTCCCGCAGAACAGACAGCAGGTCGTTTTTTATTTTTGCGTTCTTGCGTTTTGGCTTTTCCGCTGTTTCCGGGATTTTCCAAGTCTTTCCGGCAAGAATTGTCCCATGAATTTTGCCTATAGCGCAATAATTCCGGACAGACCGCTCCGACACGTTCCATTTTTTGCCGCATCTTCGACGGAAATATAGATCATAGTATCCCCACTTGCAATATAGTATAGCACATTATCGGCAAAAAATCTAAGTCTTATTCATTTATTTTCTGTTTTTGCCGATATCAATGGCGGTCTTTTTCCCGTCGCAATACGATGATTTTATTTTTTTATTCTATCCAGTACTCTATTAAAGTCCTGCATAGATGCATCGATTATCCATAGTATAGCTGCACCATTTTCGAAATTGTTGATGGATATTCCTTTGAGAATGGGTTTCAGGGTGTCCCTGATATGCTTGTGTGTATAAACACATGCAATGCTTGCTAACGTTCGCTTTCGCTCACGTTACCCCTTCGGACCGCTGCGGCACCGTTTTTTCCGCAGCCAGAGCCGCCCATCCCGCGATAAGCCCAATGAGCAAAAAATCCAGTAACTTTATAAATAGATTTCCTTCTTTCTTGCACTACTTGATTCGTATAAGGATAGGGTCATATTGTATTTGTAGCGTAACAAGCAGGGAAACCCTTATGAAATAAGCGATCACAAGATTTCCCTTGCTTGTATATTGTATTAGTATTTCATTCAACCCGATCGAGTGCTCTACGTTTGCCTTCCCTTAATTTTCCGAAGCGGCTGTTGCACAAGGAAAATTTCCAAGTGCAGCAGCCCCTTTACGGTTAAATGTTTCCAGAAGCACAAAAACACTCGCCATAGACCCCCTAATTTCCAAAAAATAGATAACTCAAACAGGCCCTTCTGAATAACGATTGTTTTCCAGAGGAGCCTGTTTTCCGATTCTTCAAAAATCAGAAATTCAGGTATGCTTTAGGCTGAATCAAATGCAGATTTTGCAGTCCACTGTTGCACTTTGCCAGCAGGTGAGCAATGTTTTGGGAAAGCCCCAAAAACAGAAGCTTCGCCAGTACTTTGACCTTGCCGCCGGTAAGGAAACGCTTGAAATTCCGATTGTGCTTTAGCTGTCCGAAGGCACCCTCTGCCTGAATAGAACGGTTGCAGCGCAGCAGCTTTCCTTCCTCAGTGGTAATGTTGTGATACGAATTCTTGCGCAGATTCTGAAATTCCCGGCAGACAAAAATTTCCTTGCACTTTTCGCTGTCTTTAGCCTTGCAGCAGGCTGCACGGTAAGGGCAGTCGGAGCAGTCCTCGCAGCGGTAAACAGAGATTTTGCGCTCTGTACCGTCCTTCGCATGGGAGGTATAGTGAGAACTGAGATCCAGATGTCTGCCGTTCTTGCAGATAAAGCAGTCATCCGGTTCGTAATAACCCATGTTTTCCATTCTGCCAACCTGTTCCTTTGAAGAACGCTTTTTCCCCGATTCATAGTTGGCGGGTTTAATAAATGCAGTCTGGCCATTTTCAAACAGCCAGCGGTAATTGGCAAGACTTTCATAGCCGGAATCCGCCACGACATTGCGATAGGATTTTCCGTGCTTATGCCATAAATAGGTCAAAAACGGAATCAGCGTGCCGAAGCCCGTTCTGTTGCTGAATACGCCAATGCCGGTTATGAAACCGCTGTTGACAGCAATCTGAACATTATATCCGGGCTTTAGCTGGCCATTGCGCATATGGTCGTCTTTCATATGCATAAAAGTGGCATCTGTGTCTGTCTTGGAATAGCTGTTGCGATTCTCCCCGCAAATTGCCTTCTTTCTGTTGTACTCCATCCAGCGGCGATACAACAGAGCCAATTCATCCCGCTCCCGAACGATTTCCGGCTTATGGTGCCCGCGGCCTTTTTTCACTTCAATGCCATGCGCCTCGATTTCCGTATTGAGTTGTTCCGGTCTTTTCTCAACCTTAGTCGAGGTCAGATTTCCTTGCGGACATACCAGTTCTTTCAACCGTGCCTTGATTTTCTCAAGCTGTTTGATTACCTGCTTTAGCCATACGAATGTATACCGATTTGCTTTGCTTTCGATTTTGGTTCCGTCCGCAAACACCTCGGAGTGCTCGGTATACCCTTTATTCTCCAGCTTCTTTACATATTGAAAGAACAAATCCTCAAACGCTTCCTGCAGGTTACGGTTGCCCCGAAATCTTGCTATGGTGCAGTGATCCGGTGTTTTCTGATCCTCCAGCAGCCAGCGGAATACCAGATTCTCCCTGCACAGCTCCTCTATTTTACGGCTGGAATATACGCCCTTCATGTAGGCGCACACCAGCACTTTAAATAACACACGCGGCTCTATCTGCGATTTTCGGATTCCCGAATAAGCTCTATACAACTTTGTGTAATCCAGTTCCTCAAGCTGGATGCTTGCCTGATAGAGCGCGTTGTGCTTCGATATTCTTATTTCTGTCGGCATCCGAAATTTTAACTGTTGACTTTTTTCAATATTTCGATATGCTGTTCTTGCTTTTGAGTTTTTCTGTTCACAACTATTAACTTAAAGCAAAAGACCGAAGTTGTAAAGCCTTTTTTGGCTTTTACTTCGGTCTTTCTTTTTGGGGGATGTGAAACAGCCCCTCAGACTGTCGAAAAACTCTTGTAGGGGCGAGCATTGCTCGCCCGTGCCCGTTTGCCTTGCAGGAAACTGTCCCGGAAAATGCGTTGCTGCGGTAAGTTGGCGGGCGACCAATGGTCGCCCCTACTAGCCCGTTAAAATTAAAACTTCGCCTTTTCCGGCAGGTTTGTAGGGGACGCATATATGCGTCCCGTGCGGTTTACCCGTTATACCGCATTATCGGGACGGCTGCGGCGGGCGGCATATATGCCGCCCCTACAAGCCAACCCATTATATTCATTATAGTATAT